>Ga0194123_10001459_pt1 | contig 35656 bp, 30 predicted proteins | sample TA2MahsurfametaG_5_FD_155479 | JGI IMG/M metagenome (GOLD analysis project Ga0194123, IMG submission 155479) | Freshwater microbial communities from Lake Tanganyika, Tanzania - TA2015023 Mahale A surface | ecosystem: Environmental > Aquatic > Freshwater > Lake | place: Tanzania: Lake Tanganyika... | reverse complement strand
CTCCTCGGGCACGTCGTCCGCGGTGCTGGCCGCGCCGACGCCGTCCTGCAGGACGAAGCGCAGCTTGCCGCCGCGGACCTTCTTGTCGCGGCGCATGGCGGCGAGCATGGGGTCGAGCCGGAGCGGCGCGCGCAAGGACGTCGGCAGGGCGTGGGACTTCAGCACGGCCTCCACCTGTTCGGCCTGGGCGGCGGTGCAGTGCTTCAGCTCGGCGGACAGGCGGGCGGCCATCACGAGCCCGATGGCGACCGCTTCGCCGTGCAGGTAGGCGCCGTAGCCGGCGGTGGCCTCGATCGCGTGGCCGAAGGTGTGGCCGAGGTTGAGGAGCGCGCGGCCGCCTTGGGCGCTGGTCTCCCTCTCGTCGCCGGCGACGACGGCGGCCTTGATCTCCACGCAGCGGCGGATGACGCGCGGCAGGAGCGGATGGTCCCAGGCGAGCGGGGCGTTCTGCTCGAGCAGGCCGAAGAGGTCGGCGTCGGCGATGAGGCCGTGCTTGATCACCTCGGCCATGCCGGCGGCGAACTCGCGGGGCGGCAGCGTCGCCAGCAGCTCGGTGTCGGCGAAGACGGCCGCGGGCTGGTGGAAGCTGCCGACGAGGTTCTTGCCGGCGGCGAGGTTGATCCCCGTCTTGCCGCCGACGGAGCTGTCGACCATCGCGAGCAGCGTGGTGGGCACCTGGTAGAAATCGACGCCGCGCTGGTAGGAGGCGGCCGCGAAGCCGGCGAGGTCGCCGACGACGCCGCCGCCGAGCGCGAAGACCGCGCCGTCGCGGGCCACCCCGTGGGCGGCGAGGAAATCCCAGACGCGCGCCAGTTCGGCGGCCGACTTGGCCGTCTCGCCGTCCGCGGCGGTCGCGAGCACCGGCATCAGGCGGGCGAGCTCGGCCGCGAAACCGGACTGGGCGGCGGCGACGCCGGGCGACGTGATCGCGACGCACTTCCGGCCGGAGGCCAGGCGACGTTCGGCCGCGGCCAGGGCTTCGCGGCGCATCCCGGCCCCGATGCGGACGGGGTAGGAGCGCGGACCTAGTTCGACGGTGACGGTCTCGGCCGACATGAGGTCACGCTGGGGCGAGCCGCCCCCGCTGGCAAGACAACCTCACTCGGCCAGGCCGACGACCGAGCGGGCGTAGGCGCGCGCGTCGAAGGGCTGGAGGTCGGCCGGCTGCTCGCCGACGCCGATGAAGCGCACGGGCACGCCGAGCTCGCGGACGACCGCGACGAGCGCGCCGCCGCGGGCGGTGCCGTCGAGCTTCGTGACGATCAGCCCGGTGAGGCCGACGGCTTCGTGGAAGATGCGGGCCTGTTCGATCGAGTTGGCGCCCAGCGACCCGTCGAGGACCAGCCACTTCTCGTGCGGCGCGGCGGCGTGGGCCTTCGTCGTCACGCGGACGACCTTGCGCAGCTCCTCGAGCAGGTGCGCCTTGGTGTGCAGGCGACCGGCGGTGTCGAGGATGACGAGGTCCGCGCCGCGCGCGACGCCCGCCTTGACGGCGTCGAAGGCCACGGCCGCGGGGTCAGCCCCGGCGGCGCCGCCGACGACTTCGACCCCGAGCCGGCCGGCCCAGGCGGAAAGCTGTTCGCCGGCGGCCGCCCGGAAGGTGTCGCACGCGCCGAGCAGGCAGGTCTTGCCTTCCTCGCGCCAGCGCCAGGCGAGCTTCGCGGCGGTGGTCGTCTTGCCGGCGCCGTTGACGCCGAGGAGCATGATCACGTGCGGCTTCGCGAGGACGGGAGCGGCGGCGGTCTCGCCGCCCAACGCGCGCACGATGCTCTCGGCCGCGGCTTCGGCGGGCGTGGTCTGGCGGAGCGCGGCTTCGGTCTTCCAGGCGGCGCGGGCGGCTTCGACGACTTCGTCGGCCGTGGCGGGGCCGAAGTCGGCGGCGATCAGCCGCTCGCGCAGCTGCTCGGCCGACGCGGCGTCCATGGGCCGCGCCAGCAGGTTGGCGACGGCCTCGGCCGTGCGGCTCAGGCCGGACTTCAGTCGCTCGAAGAAGCCCGCCATGGCTCAGCCGCCCTCGGCCTTGCGCGGGTCGCGCCCGAGCTCTTCCTTGTAGCTGTCGAGGATGCCGTTGACGAAGCGCTTGGATTCCTCGGTCGAGAACTCCTTGGCGATGTCCACGGCCTCGTTGATGCTCACGACCGGCGGTATGTCGGTGCGGCGCATGAGCTCGAAGACGGCGACGCGCAGGATGGCGAGGTCGACGCGGGCGATGCGCCCGAAGGCCCAGTTCTTGGCGTACTTGCCGATGATCTCGTCGACGAGGGCGAGGTCGCGGATGACGCCTTGGATGAGCTCCTCGGCGAAGGCGTAGTATTCGCGGGGCTGCGGGCGCTCGGCGAAGAAGTCGAAGAGGGCCGTCACCATGTCCGCGTGGCGCTGGACCTCCCACGAGCAGAGGAACTGCATGGCGACGACGCGGCTGTCGTGGCGGCGGTTGCGCTTGGCGGGCGGGGCGGCGGGGTCGGGCGTGGCCGGCTCCTCGGGCGCGACGATGGCGATCTCGACGCCGGCCGGCACGTTGTGGCGGCGGAACGCGTCCACGGTCTTCTGGTTGGAGCCGATGATCTCGATCAGGCGGCGGTGGCTGCGGATCTCGTCGCGCAGGGCCGTGCGCGGTTCCTCCACCTGCGAAGGCAGCGGGAAGGGTCCCGCGATGCGGGCGCCGGTGCCGGCGACGCTGGCGATGATGTCGGCCGCGGTCTGGTCCGCCATGCGGTAGTCGACGCCTTTGATCCGGATGCGGATCTTGGCGCGCGCGGAGGCGGAAATGGGCGAATCGTTGTCCATCGGTCAGTTCTGGGCGAAAGGTTCCTGGCCGCCGCGCTTGCGTTCCTCGTCCTCGACCTGGTCGAGCCGCTCGCCGAGCGTGATCCGGTGGCGGGCCATGGCCAGGGCGGCGTGGGCGAACTCGGTGCCGCGGTCCAGCGAGCCCTGGCAGCGGGCGACGGCCTGTTCGCGGTTGTTCGTCACGACGATGCCGTTGATCATCGGCACCTCGGAGCGGATGGCGGCGTCCTGGAGGGCCTGGGCGGTCGAATGGGCGATGATCTCGTGGTGCGGGGTGTCTCCGGCGACGACCACGCCGAGCGCGATGACGCAGTCGTAGTCGCCGGTCATGGCGCACATGTAGGCGGCGTAAGGGATCTCGCCGGAGCCGGGGACGGCGACCTCGACGATCGACGCGGCGGGGACGCCGGCGGCGCGGAGGCCTTTGACGGCGTTCTTCTTCAGGGCCTGGACCAGCTCGCCGTTGTAGCCCGCGGTCACGAGGGCGAAGCGGAGTTCGGCGCCGTCGATGGCGTCAGGGGTGGGCTTGTCGAGGCTCATGGCGGAAGAACGGACGTTCGATGGAGTCGCTTCGGACCAAGCCTGCAAGCGGAAACCGAGGCCCGCGGGTCAGAAGGGGACCTGTTCCACGATCTCCAGCCCGTAGCCGCCGAGGCCCACCACCTTGCGCGGGTTGTTCGTGATGAGACGGATGCGGCGCAGGCCGAGGTGCGAGAGGATCTGGGCGCCGATGCCGTAGTCGCGCGCGTCCATCTGGCCGAGGCGCACGCCGTCCTGGTCGGCCTGCAGGCCGCCGAAGGGCTGGGCGACGTGGACGATGACGCCGCGGCCGGCCTTGGCCACGGCCTCGAAGCTGGCGGCGAGCGAGGCGCCGGCCCCGAAGGCGCTGCCGCGGAAGAGGTCGCCGAGCATGTTCTCGCGCTGGACGCGCACGAGCGTGGGCGTCTCGTCGGGCCGGCCGAGGGTGAAGACGAGGTGCTGGCGGCCGTCGGGGAGCGAGCGGTAGACGCGCAGGGTGAACGCGCCCCAGGCGGAGGCGAAGGGGCTTTCGGCGACGAGCTCGACGAGCCGTTCGCGGCGGTGGCGGAACTCGATCAGCTGCGCGATCGAGATCATGTGCAGGCCGAACTTCCGCTTGAGCTCGACGAGCTCGGGCAGGCGGGCCATCGAGCCGTCCTCGTTGAGGATCTCGCAGATGACGCCGCTCGGGTGCAGGCCGGCGAGGGAGGCGAGGTCGACCGCCGCCTCGGTGTGGCCGGCGCGCTGGAGCACGCCGCCGGGCCGGGCGAGCAGCGGGAAGATGTGGCCGGGCTGCACGAGCGCCTCGGGCTTGGCCTGCGGGTCGGCGAGGATCGCGATCGTCTTCGCGCGGTCGTACGCGGAGATGCCGGTGGAGATGCCTTCGGCGGCGTCGACCGACACGGCGAAGGCGGTGCGCTGGGACTCGCGGTTCTCGGGCACCATCTGGGAGATGCCGAGGCGGCGCAGCTGGTGCTCGACCGTCGGGACGCAGATGAGTCCGCGCGCATGGCGGATCATCATGTTGACGGTCTCCGGCGTGGCCTTGGACGCCGCCATGACGAGGTCGCCCTCGTTCTCGCGGTTCTCGTCGTCGGTCACGATGACGAGCTTCCCGGCGGCGATGTCCGCCAGGGCTTCCTCGATGGTGTCGAAGGGCTCGTTCATGAAAGGGGGAGGTTTGAACTTGGTCGTAACCTCCCACGGCGCAAGCGGGGAGATGACCCTCCGCCCGCGAAAAAGGGTCCGTCCCGCTTATTTGGCGGCCTTGCCTTTGCCTTTGCCCTTCGCCGCGGGGGCGGCGACCTTCGGGGCCGCGGCCATCGCTTCGGCGACCTTCACGCTGGTCTCCTTCCAGGCGGCCTTGGCCTCGGGCTGGGCGCTCCAGAGGGTGAAGTGGCGGAAGGTGGCGGACTGGCCGGAGCAGGTGAAGCCGGGGCTCACTTTCTCGGTCTTGAAGAGCGGGTCGCGGCCGAAGGCGCTGAGCTTGCCGTCGATGGTCGCGACCATGGTGTCGCCGACCATCTCGAGCACGACGCGGTGCCAGGTGCCGGCTTCGAACGTCTGCGCCGCGTTCAGGAAGACGACGGCCTTGTCGGGCCCGTCATGGTCGTGGTCGTCCTTCTGCACGCGGAGGCTGGTCGGGGTGATGAGCACGCGCGCCATGTGGTCCTTGGTCGCGTTGATGCTGAGCGAGACGGCCTTAGCGCCGTCGAGGCGGAATTCGAACGCGATCACCAGGTCCTGGAGCTTCTGGGCGACGCGGCTCACGGCGCCGTGCTTGTCCGCGGGGATCTCCTCGACGCGTACGCCGTCCGCAGTGCGTTCCCACCTGCCCTTGGCGACCTTCCAGTCCGCCGCGGGGGCGTCCTTGGTCAGGGCGTCGCTGACGATCTCCTTGTCCGGCTGGGCGAGCAGGGTGGCCGGGGCTTCGGCGGCGCCGAGCGGGGCGAGGAAGGCGAGCAGGGCGAGGAGACGGAGCGGCATGGGACGAGGGGGTGTGAGGATGTAACCGCGCAAACGGCCGAGGGTTGCGATTATTCGTAGGTCAGCTGCGCGGACAGGACGCCGTCCTCGTCGGCGACGAAGCGGACCCAGTAGGCGTTCAGCCAGTCGGGGAAAGCATGTTCCACCGGTTCGCCCGGCGACAGCGTGAACGTGCGGTAGGCGGACGTGCGTCCGTCGCCGGCCACGTCGAGCAGGACGGCCACGCGTACGGCCTTGGCGCCATGATTCTCCAGCGTGAGCCGTTTCTTGTCGTAACCGGTCATGAGGTAAGGGTCCGACGGCGCGCCTTTCTGCACGGCGGTGTTCTTCCAGGGGCCGCCGAAGCCGCGGGGTTTGCCGAGTTTCCAGAGGTCGTCGGCGGCGCCGACCCACACGGCGGCCTGGCCGTCGTCGGAGCGGATGACATGGCGGTCGTCCTTGGCCGCGGCCGGCGAGACGCCGCTGAGCACGAGCAGGCCGCGGTAGGAGCAGTAATCATGCACGGCGGCGTCGCTCGTCGCGATCGGCCGCATGCGGATGGCGCCCTTGGCGTTCAGCGCCGGCAGTTCGTAGAAGGTGCCGTGGGCCTGCAGCATGTCGCGCTCGGTGCAGACCTCGCGGGCCTTGCGCAGCGCCGAGCGGCCGAGCAGGCCGTCGTGCGCCGCGGAGGGCGAACGCGGCAGGCGCCAGCGGACGCCGCTTTCCTCGAAGATCACGGAGGCGTCGTCGGCGGTGACGATGCCCTGGGGGATCTCGGTGTTGCGCCGGAAGAAGTCGGCGCCCTTCTGGTCGGCCATCTTGGTGAGCTTCAGGTCGGCGGACAGTTCGTAGGCGTCGCCGAGGGTGGTCTGGCCGGGCGTGACGTTCGCGGCGAGCACCGCGAGCGTGCGCAGGTTGGCGCCGCGCGTCAGCAGGAAGGCGCCCTGCGACGTCGCGTCGCCGGCCTTGCTGAGCCCGGCGAAGAGCGCGTCGCGGTCGGTCGCACGCCCGTCTTCGGCCGCGTATTGGAACGTGACGCTCGCCTTGGCGACGTCGCGGTCGGCCTTCGCGCGGATCCAGGCGCCGGGCAGCGCCGCCGGGATCTCGACCCAGGCGGAGGGCTCGCCGGCCTTCAGCGCCACGTCGCGCCAGCGCTTCCACTGGCCGTCGCCCTGGGCGTCGATCTCCAGCGTGAAGGTCGTCGCGGCTTCGCCGTCGTGGGCGAGGAAGACCGCGCGCTTGGCGAAGCCCGCGAGCAGGAACGGGTCGGAGGGCTCGCCCGCTTTCGCCAGTTCGTCGACCCAGACGCTGCCGCGGCCGATGGCCGGACCGAGCCGGTCGGGCGTGTCGCGCGAAGTGAACCAGAGGTTGGACTGCGACTGGCCCGGTCCCGCGAGCGCGCCCTTGGCGGGGCGCTTGTTCAGGAATTCGGACTTGGCGGTGTCGTCGCAGCCGAAGACGAGGCGGTCCTGCCATAACGTGAAATCGCCGATGACCTTGAGATAGGCGGAGCGCGGCGCGATCCCGGCGGACTGCTTGGACGAGAAGGTCGCCGGGAACTTCCAGAAGAGACCGTGCATGGTCATCAGGCGGGAGCCCTCCTCGCCGATGTCGCGGATGCGCGGCCACTCGGTGTTCCAGCCGTGGGCGCCGTCGTAGGAATGGCTGCCTTTCGGGAGGCGGTAGCTCGTCCACTTGCCGTCCTCCATCACCATCAGGATGACGGAGCGGAAATCCCAGCCGACGGTCCAGAGGGGATCCTTCGCCGGGTCGGCGTTGCCGGTCAGACCGCCGGGGCCGGTGACTTCGGTGAACTGGTTGCGGCGGATGAGCTGCCAGTTGCCTTCGCCGTTGAAGGAGCCGAGGCCGCCGCTGACGACCGTGGGGTCGACGAGGGCCTGCGCGCTCTGCTCCCCGTTGTTCGCCAGGATGACCAGCCCTTGGCCGGAGTAGAGGCCCTTGCCGTGGTAGCCCGGCAGGGTCGAGGTGATCGTCGCCGGACTGACCTCCGCGGTCTGGCCCGGCTTCGGCTTGTTCTTGATCTCCTTGATGAGGCCTTTCACCGCGAGCGAGCGCACGTCGACCTCGTAGAGGCCGTCTTCCATCGTCGCGAAGTAGACCTTGTTCGCCGGGTCGGTCAGGTGGCGGGCGTTGCCGGTCAGGCGGCCGGGCATCAGCTTCGGCGGGATGACGCGCACCGCGCGGTCGGCGCCGATGAAGTAGGGCCCGATGATCAGCTGGTTCGACTCCTGGTGGATCATGCGGTTCGCCGGCGTGCCGCCGACGCTCTCCGGGCGGACGATCTGGCGGAGGTCCGGCGTGAACTCGTAGAGCTTGTCGCTCGAGCCGTAGGGCAGGTGGGGCCCGTAGGTGATCACCCAGAGGCGGTCGGCCCACGGCACGACGGCCCCGGTGCCGCACTCGCCTTCGTTGTTGAAATAGGCGAGCTCGGGATAGATGCCGGACCACTCCTGGGGCGCGGCGGCGGCCGAGAGGGTCGCCAGCGCGAGCGCGGCGAGCGAACGGAAGGAAGGCAGGGACATGCCCGGACATTTTCCCGCCCGGCGACGGCTGGCAAGGTCAGGATAGGCGATGAAGGAAAATGACGACCACGAACCAGGCCGCGAGCGCCGCCGCCGGCCCGCCGAGCAGCCGCGCCGGACTCCGGGCCTGCGCCTGCGCGAGGAACGTCGCCGCGAGGAGCGCGCCTCCCGCCGGCCCGAGCCAACGCTGGCCCAAGGCGAGCTCCAGCCGCAACCCCGGCAGGCGTGCGCAGGCCTCCGCGATCCACGTCATGCCGTGCAGCCACGCCGCGGCGAACCCGTTGAGCCACGCCGCCGGCCCCGCGAGCGCTTCGCTCACGCCGCAGGCGACGGAAGCCATGCCGATCATCAGCGGGACCTCCGAGAGCGGCACGAGCACGAGGTTCACGAATACGCCGCCCCAGCTCGCGCTCCCGAAGTGCCCGAGCGTCAGCGGCGTCCCCGCGATCGTCGCGGCCAGCGACACGCAGAGCCCGCCCAGCAGGAATTTCCGCGCCTGCCAGCGGAGCCGCCGGGTCGCGGACCGCGCGGCCGGCGGCGTGAGCCGCTCCTCCTCCGTGGGCCGGGCGCACCACTCCGCCGCGGGGCCGCCGGCGACGATGATGCCCAGCACCGCCGCATAGCTGAGCTGGAAACCCGCGTCGGCGCAGGCTTCGGGCGTGAGCAGCAACGTGACCGAGCCGGCGAGGGCCAGCGACTGCAGGGCCGGCGTGGCCCGCTCGCCGACGCGGCCGCCCCAGAGGAACGCCGCCATGATCCAGGCGCGGACGGACGACGGCGAGGCGCCCGTCACCTGCACGTACAGCCAGAGGAGCGCGAGGACGGCGACGCCGGCGGGGACTTCCGGCAGGCGCGCGCGGCGCGCTAGCCAGAGCAAGGCCGCCGCCATGCCGGCGATGTGCAGGCCGCTGATGGCGAAGAGGTGCAAGGTGCCGGTCGCCGCGAACGCCTCCTTCGCTTCCGCGGGCAGCAGCGCCGTCCGCCCCAGCATCGTCGCGGCGAGCAGCGCGCCGCCGTCCGGATCGTCCCAGGGCAGGTTCCGCAGCCACGCGTCGAGCCGTCGCTGCTGCGCCTGCCGCCAACGCGCGAAAGACGACGCCGGCGCGAGCTCGCCGAGCACGCGGCCGCCGCGCAGCCGGAGCGTCGCGCCTTGCGAACGCAGCCAGCCGTCGTGGCCGTCCGCGTCCGCCGCGATGGCGACGAGTCCGCCGGACAGCATGAGTTCGGCGCCTTCGGCCGGACATTCGCCGCGCGCGGACACCGCGATGCGTCGCCGGAAGTACGGCCCGTCGCGTTCGGTGATCCAGCCGAGGCCGCTCCAGCCGGTCCCGTCCGCCCGCGGGGACGCGCGCTCGATCAGGACCGGCAGTTCGGCGAAGGGCCGGCGCACCGAGACGGTCGCCTGCGGCGGTGACCGGAGCTGGTGCCAGGCCGCGCCGAGGCACGTCCCGGCGATCGCCAGCATGACGGAAGCGAGCAGGGCACGCGATCGGCCGGCCCAGGCGACGACGCCGGCGACGGCTCCCGACAGCAGCCAAGGACCCGGGGCTGCGCCGATCCAAGCGGAGAGCGAACAGCCGAGGAGGAGGGGTAGGGCGAGCCAGAGCGCCGGACAGTGTCCGAAGCGGTCGGGGGTCAGGGAGTCTTGCTCCAGGGGGTCGGGCCTTGCCATGGACGGAGGCCATGGTCGCCGACGGGCAGGGCGCGGACCTCCGCGGCGAGCGAAGCCCAGGCGGGGTGCTGAGCGAGGGCCGGGTTCTGAAGCAGATTCCTCAGGGGTAAGATGACGAAACCTCGGGAAGACCACCTAGGGTGGGGGAGGGTGACCGTCGGACTCTCCCATGGGCCTCCTTCATAGAAGAGCAGGTCGATGTCCACGGTCCGGGGGCCGTTGCGGTTGGCCGTCCGTTCTCGGCCTAGGCGGCGTTCAATCTCGAGGGTCGCGATCAGCAGCTCGTCGGGGTTTTTATCACAAACCATTGCCAGACAAAGGTTTAAGAAATTAGGCTGGTCGGCGTAACCCACCGGGTCGGAGTCCACCGCGTCGGAGACGGCCAATACTTTCACCCCGGAAAGTGCGCCGAGGCGGGCAATGGCTTGGGCGAGGAGGTCGGCGCGCTCCCCGAGGTTGCTGCCAAGGCCGAGGATATAGTGCCGGCGCTGCCTGCTCACGCCCGCTCGCGTCGGATCTTCACCGAAATCGCGTCAAACTCCGCCGCCACGGGGGCGAAGGGCTTGTTCACCTCGACGGTGACGGCCTTCACCATAGGAAAAGTCCCCAGAATCCGCGCGGCGATCTGCTGGGCCAGGGTCTCGATGAGGTAGACGGGCTGGCCGGTCAGCTGGGCTTCGACCGTGCGGATGACGTCGGCGTAGTTGACGGTCAGCTTGAGGTCGTCGGCCGCGGCGGCCGGACGGGTGTCCATCTCGAGGTCGACGGAGACGGTGAACCGCTGTCCGAGACGTTTCTCCTCGGGCAGGGCGCCATGGTGTCCGAAGGACTTGATGCCGGCGATCCTGATGATGTCCACGCCCCGATGAATGACCGCCCGGGACGACCCTGCAAGCGCCTTCCCGCGGCGCGCCCGCAATTGTTAGAAGTCCCCACTTGACCAACCTTCCGAGGGTCGCTGACAGTCCGCGGAACACTATGCCTAAGAGGACCGATATCCGCTCAATCCTCATCATCGGCTCGGGACCGATCATCATCGGCCAGGCCTGCGAGTTCGATTATTCCGGCACCCAGGCCTGCAAGGCCCTCCGGGAGGAAGGCTACCGGGTCATCCTGGTGAACTCGAACCCCGCCACGATCATGACGGATCCCGAGACGGCGGACGTCACCTACGTGGAACCCCTCACGGTCGAATCCGTGGAACGCATCATCGCGAAGGAGAAGCCGGACGCGCTCCTCCCGACGCTCGGCGGCCAGACCGCCCTCAACCTCTCCCTCAAGCTCGCCCGCACCGGCGTCCTCGCGAAGCACGGCGTCGAGCTGATCGGCGCGAAGGAAGCGGCCATCGAGCGCGGCGAAGACCGCGAGATCTTCAAGAAGCTGATGCTCGACATCGGCCTCGACGTGCCGCGCTCCCGCGTGGTCAAGACGCTCGACGCCGCGCGCGAGACCATCGCCCTCATCGGCGGCGAGTTCCCGGTCATCATCCGCCCCTCCTACACCCTCGGCGGCACCGGCGGCGGCATCGCCTACAACCGCGAGGAGTTCGAGCGCATGGCCCAGGCCGGCCTCGACGCCTCGCCCGTCCACGAGGTCCTCATCGAGGAATGCCTCCTCGGCTGGAAGGAATACGAGATGGAAGTGATGCGCGACCACAAGGACCAGTGCGTCATCATCTGCTCCATCGAGAACTTCGACCCGATGGGCGTCCACACCGGCGACTCCATCACCGTCGCCCCCGCGCTCACGCTGACCGACAAGGAGTACCAGCTGATGCGCGACGCCTCGTTCGCCGTCATCCGCGCCGTCGGCGTCGAGACGGGCGGTTCCAACATCCAGTTCTCCGTCAACCCGAAGAACGGGCGCATGATCGTCATCGAGATGAACCCGCGCGTGTCGCGTTCGTCCGCCCTCGCCTCCAAGGCCACCGGCTTCCCGATCGCCAAGATCGCCGCCAAGCTCGCCGTGGGCTACTCGCTCGACGAGCTGCGGAACGACATCACGAAGTCGACGCCGGCGTGCTTCGAGCCGACGATCGACTACGTCGTCACCAAGATCCCGCGCTTCACCTTCGAGAAGTTCGTCGGCGCCGACACCACCCTCACCTCCGCGATGAAGTCCGTCGGCGAGGCGATGGCCATCGGCCGCACGTTCAAGGAATCCTTCCAGAAGGCGCTCCGCTCCCTCGAGATCGGCGCCTGGGGCTTCGGCTGCGGCGGCAAGCACGGCGACGCCGCGTTCCCCGACCTCACCGAGATCCGCGCCCGCCTCGCCCGCCCGAACCCGGAGCGTCCGTTCTTCGTGCGCTACGCGATGCTCGCCGGCCTCACCGAGCAGGAGATCTTCGACCTCTCCAAGATCGACCCGTGGTTCCTGCGCCAGCTGCGCGGCCTCGTCGACCTCGAGCTCGCGCTCAAGGCCGCCGGCAGAGGCGTCTCCGCCGACCTGCTCCGTCAGGCCAAGGAGGCCGGCTTCGCCGACCGCCAGATCGCCCACGCCACCGGCCTCTCCCCGGCCGACGTCTACGCCAAGCGTAACGCCGCCGGCATCAGCACGACCTTCCGCCTGGTCGACACCTGCGCCGCGGAGTTCGAATCCTTCACGCCCTACTTCTACTCGTCGTACGGCGACGAGTCCGAGGTCCGTCCGTCGGCCAAGAAGAAGGTCATGATCCTCGGCGGCGGTCCGAACCGCATCGGCCAGGGCATCGAGTTCGACTACTGCTGCGTGCACGCCTCCTACGCGCTCCGCGCCGCGGGCTTCGAGACGGTGATGGTGAACTCCAATCCCGAGACCGTCTCCACCGACTACGACACTTCCGACCGGCTCTACTTCGAGCCGCTCACCCTCGAGGACATCCTCGAGATCTACCGCACCGAGCAGTGCGTCGGCGCCATCGTCCAGTTCGGCGGCCAGACCCCGCTCAACCTCGCCGCGGACCTCGAGGCCCACGGCGTCACCGTCGTCGGCACCTCGCCCGCGAGCATCGCGCTCGCCGAGGACCGCCAGCAGTTCAAGGACATCCTCATCGAGCTCGGCATCCGCCAGCCGGTCAACAAGACCGCCCTCTCCGCCGAGGAGGCCTACCGCGCCGCCGAGGAGATCGGCTTCCCGGTGCTGCTCCGTCCGTCCTTCGTGCTCGGCGGCCGCGGCATGTTCATCGTCTACGGCATGGAGGAGCTGAAGTCCGTCGTCCGCGAGGCCTTCGACGTCGCCCCGGGCAAGCCGGTGCTGCTCGACAAGTTCCTCGAGGACGCGATCGAGCTCGACGTCGACGCGATCGCCGACGGCGAGACCACCGTCATCGGCGGCATGCTCGAGCACATCGAGCACGCGGGCGTCCACTCCGGCGACGCCGGCATGGTGCTGCCCCCGCACTCCCTCTCGCCCGCCCTCGTCGACGAGGTCCGCCGCATCACTCATTCCCTCGCCAAGCGCCTCAAGGTCGTCGGCCTGATGAACATCCAGTTCGCGATCAAGGACGGCGTCGTGTACATGCTCGAGGTCAACCCGCGCGCCTCGCGCACGGTGCCGTTCGTGTCGAAGGCCATCGGCGTGCCGCTCGCGAAGCTCGCCTCGCTCTGCATGCTCGGCGCCAAGCTCAAGGACCTCGGCTTCACCCGCGAGATCCGTCCGCCCTACTGGTCCGTCAAGGAGTCCGTCTTCCCTTTCAGCCGCTTCCCCGGCGCCCCCGTCGCGCTCTCGCCCGAGATGCGCTCCACCGGCGAGGTCATGGGCTGCGACGACGACCTCGGCATGGCCTACGCCAAGGCGCAGATGGCCGCCCAGCCCGCGCTCCCCGTCGCCGGCAGCGCCTTCCTTTCCGTCAAGGACCGCGACAAGGACGGCGCCGTCGCCGTCGCCCGCGACCTGGCCGCCCTCGGCTTCAACCTCTACTCCACCAGCGGCACCGCCGCGGCCATCGAGGCCGCCGGCATCAAGGTCACCAAGCTCGGCAAGATCTCGGAAGGCGCCCGCCCCAACGCGCTCGACCTCCTCAAGAACGGCCAGCTGCAGATGATCGTGAACACCGCCGCCGGCATGCTCCCGCGCAAGGACGAGAACGCCATGCGCGCCGAAGCCGTCCTCCGCGGCGTCTACATGGCCTCCACCATGAACGCCGCCCGCGCGGCCATCCTGGGCATCCGCTCCCTCCGCGAGCATCCGCTGACCGTGTGCTCCCTCCAGGAGCATGCGAAGGTGCTTCCCCCGAAGGCCTGAATCGGTTAGGAACTCCTTTCCCATGAAACACCCCGTCCTCGCCGCGTTGGCCGTCGCCGTCGCTTCCCTCCACGCCGCCGATGAGCCGAAGGCCGCCCCGGCCGCCGTCACCCCTCCCCCCGCACCCAAAGTGAAAACCCTCACCCCTGATCAGGTCAAACAGGCCTGGACCATGCTCGGCTATTCCATCGCCAGCCAGTCCCCTATGCCGCAAGTGAACTCGCAGCTCGAGCTCACGGACGAGGAGCTCGACCTCTTCCTCGCCGGCGTGCGTCAGGCGATGCGCGGCGACAAGCCGAAGTTCGACCCGGCCGAGCTCGGCGAAGGCGCCGACGCCCTCTTCCAGGGGCGCGTCAACGCCAAGGCCGGCAAGTGGGGCAAGCAGAACGACGAATTCCTCGCCAAGATCGACGCCGACAAGTCGGTGACGAAGACCGCCTCCGGCCTCCGTTACAAGATCCTCGCCCCGGGTTCCGACGTGAAGCCGACCGCCGCCTCCACCGTCAAGTGCCGCTACGAAGGCAAGCTCGTCGACGGCAAGGTCTTCGACTCGACCAAGAACCGCAACAACGAGCCGTCCGAATTCCCCCTCAGCGGCGTGATCCCCGCCTGGACCGAAGGCGTCCAGCTCATCGGCGTCGGCGGCAAGATCGTCCTCTACTGCCCCTCCGCCATCGCGTACGGCGAGCAGGGTCAGGGCCCCATCCCCGGCAAGTCCGTCCTCGAGTTCGAGGTCGAGCTCGTCGAGATCTCCAAGGCCAAGTAAGCCCGGGTCTCCGGACCGCGCACCGCGGCGCGCCGAAAGGCGCGCCGCTTTGCTTTACGGAGGGAACAAACTCTGCCTAGATGGGTACTTACCCCTAACTTGATGCGGCTCGCGCTCACCTTGGCCTTCCTGTCTTCGGCGACTTTGCTCGCCGCCGGACCGGCCGCGCCCGCCCCTGCGCCCGCGTCCGCCGCCGTCCCGGCCCTGACCCTGCGGCAGGCGGTCGACCGCGCCCTGCGGCACAATCTCGGCCTGGCCGTGACCCGTCTCGACGCCTGGCGCGCCCTCGACGCGGTCGACGTCTCGCTTTCCGCGTTCGACCCGACCTTCGCCTGGACCAACCGCCTGACCGGCAGCCGGACGCCCGCCGAGATCCTGGCAGGCGATCCCGCCGACCGGCTCCATGACTCCAACCTGAGCCTCAGCCAGCGTTACTCCTGGGGCGGCACGCTCTCGGTCGGCACCGGCCTCGCCCGCACGTGGGCCGATTCGGGCGCCGTCGGCCTCGCTTCGTCCTACGGCGTCGGCACGAACGTCGCCTACACGCAGCCGCTGCTCGCCGGCGGGTGGCGGGCCGTGAACCTCACCGCGCTCATCTCGGCGCGCCAGTCCGCGCTGCGCAGCCGGCTCTCCCTCCGCGCCTCGGCGCTCGACCTCATCCGCGACGCGGAGATCGGCTACTGGACGCTCGCGTCCGCCCGCGCGCTCGTCGCCTTCCGCGAGACCAGCCTGAAGTCTTCCTCGTCCTTGCTCGAACAGATCCGGGCCCGCCGCTCCCTCGGCGACGCGACCATCCTCGATGAGCTGCAGGCGGAGGCCGACGTCGCCGCCCAGCGCGTCGGCGTGCTGAACGCCCGGCAGGCGCTCGACAACGCCGAGATGAGCCTCCGCCGTCTCCTCGGCCAAGGCACGGCGGAAGACGTCGACCAGCCGCTCGCGGTGGATCCGCTGCCCACGACCGCCGTGCCCGCGGCCGCGGCCTTCGCCCCGTGGATCCGCGTCGTCGCCGACTTCGACTTCGCCACCGAGATCCAGCGCGCCAACATCGTGCAGGCCGACGCGCTCGTGGCGCAGGCCGAGCAGAACGACCAGCCCAGCCTCAACCTCTCCGTCGGCTCCGGCCGCTACGGCGACGCGGGTGCTGCGGGCGGCGGCGTCTCCGGCGGCCTCGACAACTACCGCCGACAGGCCGGTTGGACCAACTTCGCGGAGCTCCGGCTGTCCTTCCCGCTCGGCTTCCGCGAGGCCGAGGCGAACCTCCGCGCCGCCGCCCGTTCCCGGCGGCAGGCCGAGCTGCGTCTCGCCGACGTCCGCCAGTCGCTCGTCTTCTCCGCCCGCGCCACCTGGCGCGAACTCGAGGCCGCCCGCGCGCGGGTCGAGGCGGCCACGTCGGCGCTCGAGCTGCAGCGGCAGTCCTACGAAGGCGAGCGCGCCCGCTTCGCCGCCGGCCAGTCCGACCTGCCCCGCGTCCTCCAGGCGCAGGCCGCGCTCGACGCCGGCCAGCTCGCCTGGGTGCAGGCGAACCTCGACGCGCGCGCGGCCTCCGCCAAGGTGGCCCGCCTCGACGGCTCGATCCTGCCCCGCCACGGCTTCACCCTGGACGCCGTCGAACTGAACGTCGGCGACGGCCACGGGCTCACGGATCCGCTGCCCCCTCTGACCACCACCCCATGAAGTTCCTCAAGCCTCTCCTCCTCGCCGTGGTCGTCGGCGGCCTCGCCTACGCCTTCTGGCCCGCCAAGAAGCCCGCGCGCGCCGGCGCCCCTTCGTCCGAGGCCCGCGCCGAGAAGCGCGACATCCGCGAGACCGTCGAGGCGGCGGGCTTCGTCCGCGCGGTCACCTACAGTTCCATCCGCGCCCAGGTCAGCGGCCCCATCCTCAAGCTGCACGTCCAGACCGGCGACATGGTGAAGAAGGACCAGGTCCTGGTGGAGCTCGACCCGGTCCTCGCCAACGCCGACGAGGAGCAGGCCCGCCGGTCCGTCCAGCTGCAGACCTTCACGCTCGAGCGGCTCGAGCGCGACCTCCGGCGCGTCGAGGTCCTCGTGAAGCAGAACTTCGTCTCCGAGCGCGAGGTCCTCGACCACCGCACCGCCTACGAGGTCGCCAAGCTGCAGCGGGACATCGCCCAGGCCAAGCTCGACACCGCGGTCGAGATGGTCCGCCGCACGGTCATCCGCGCGCCGCACGACGGGCAGGTCTCCGACTGCAACGTGCTCGTCGGGCAGATCGTCATCGGCGCGCAGTCCATCAACAACGGCACGTCCCTGATGACCGTGTCCGACACCTCGGTGCTCCGCGTCGACGTCAACCTCAACGAGTTCTCGGCCACCCGCGTCGAGCTCGGCAAGGACGCCGTGGTGACCTTCGATTCCATCCCCGGCCTGCGCAAGCAGGGCAAGATCACGTTCATGACGCCCTTCGGCACGGCCGACCTCAAGGTCCCCGACCTCCGCGTCTTCCCGACGCAGGTCTCCTTCGCGGCGGGCGACGGGGTGCGTCCGGGCGTCAGCGCGAACGTGACCGTCACCGTCGACAGCGTGAAGGGCTGCGTGGCCGTCCCGGTCTCCGCCGTGTTCGTCGAGGGGGCGGACCGCGTCGTCTACGTGCGCGCCGCCGACGGCGAGTGGGAGTCCCGCAAGGTGCGCCTCGGCCTGAGCGACGCCAGCTGGACGCAAATCAAGGAAGGCGTCGCGCTCGGCGACGTCGTCAGCCTGGTGCGCCCGGCCCTGACCCGCTGAGATGCCGCCCCTCATCACCATCCGCGGCCTCCGCAAGACCTACCGCATGGGCGATGAGAACGTCCACGCCCTCGACGGCGTCGACCTGGATTTCCAGAAGGGCGAGTTCGTGGCCATCCTGGGGCCTTCCGGCTCGGGGAAGTCCACCCTCATGCACATCCTCGGCTTCATGGACACGCCGAGCGAGGGCAGCATCGTCTTCGACGGCGAGGAGGTCGCGCGGCTCGACCCGGACCGCCGCGCCTGGTACCGCTCCCACCGCGTGGGCTTCGTCTTCCAGGCCTTCAACCTCCTGCCGCGCCTCACCATCGAGGAGAACGTCGCCCTCCCGCTGCTCTACCGCGACGGTTCGGACCCGGCGGCCAACCTCGCCGCCGCCTGCGCGGCCCTCGAACGCGTCGGGATGACGCATCGCCTCGGCCATCGCCCCGGGCAGCTCTCGGGCGGCGAACGCCAGCGCGTGGCCGTCGCCCGCGCGATCGTCGGCACGCCGTCCATCATCTTCGCCGACGAGCCCACGGGCAACCTCGACGTGAAGAACGTCGACCGCGTGCTCGACCTCCTCGGGTCGCTCATCAAGGAGGGCATCACCGTCGTGCTCGTCACGCACGACCTTTCCGTCGCCGAGAAGGCCCGTCGCGTCATCTCGATGCGCGCCGGCCTCGTCCAGGAGGACCGCGTCCGATGAGGCTCTTCGACCGCGTCCGTCCGGCCGTCATCAACGGCCTCCGCGAGCTGCAGGCCAACAAGGTCCGTTCGCTGCTCTCGATGTCGGGCATCATCCTCGGGGTCGCCTCGCTGGTCGCGATGGTCACCGTCGTGCAGGGGATGGTCGGCAACTTCCGCCAGTTCGTCGACGCGATGGGCGGGATCGAGAAGATCACCATCCTCCGCGAGCAGCTGCCGAAGGAGCAGGAGCACCTCGCCGAACTCTCCGAAGGCCTGACGATGCGCGACGTCGAGCGGATCCGCCGGACGGCCCCGCTCATCCGCAACATCTCGCCGGAGGCCCGCGTGGGCTACGAGAAGATCGTCTACGAGGACCGCGAGACCAACACCTACGTCACCGGCGTCACGGCCGACTACCTCCCCGTGGCCAAGCGCTGGGTCGAGCCGGACCAGGGCCGCTTCGTGAGCGACCTCGACGTCCTGAACATGACCGACGTCATCGTGCTCGGCTCGGCCGTCATCCCCGAGCTCTTCGCCCCGAACGTCGATCCGGTCGGCCAGGTCGTCAAGGTCCGCGGCCGGCGTTTCACGGTCATCGGCGTGCTCAACAACATCGAGGGCACGGGCATGCAGATCCGCTCGGCGAACTCCCGCAGCTCCGGCGGCGCCTGGCGCTGGCGCAACAGCGGGGCGTTCATCCCGGTGAGCACCGCCCTGACGAAGTACAACGGCAACGACCGGCTGACCGGCCTCGGCCTGCGCATCACGGACCCGGAGCAGCTGCGCGACGCCGTGGACCAGACCGAGCGCACGATGCTCGCGGCGCACAAGGGGCTCCGCGACTTCTCCATCTCGACCAACGAGCAGACGCTCGAGGACTTCCGCAAGACCGAGGCCGCCTTCAAGCTGTCGCTGGGCGGCGTGGCCGGCATCTCGCTCTTCGTCGGCGGCATCGGCATCATGAACGTGATGCTGGCCTCCATCAACGAGCGCATCCGCGAGATCGGCGTGCGCAAGGCGGTCGGCGCCCGCGGCTCCGACCTGTTCCTGCAGTTCCTCGCGGAGGCGGCCGTCGTCTCGGTCGTCGGCGGCCTCCTCGGCCTGCTGGTCTCGGTGGGCATCGTCACGCTGATGAACTTCATCCTCACGCAGGCCTTGCCGACCGGGGCCGTCGCGACGTTGGACTGGGTGATCATGGGCGAAGGCCTCGCCTTCTCGGTGGTCATCGGCCTCATCGCCGGCGTCTATCCCGCCCTGCGCGCCGCCAAGCTCGACCCGATCGAAGCCCTCCGCCACGAGTGACCTTTCCCATGAAGACCCTGCTCCTGACCTCCCTGTGCCTCGCCCTGGCCGGCGGCGTCGCCGCGCCGCTGCCGCCCGCGCCCGTCTGGGACGGCGTCCCGCCGGCGGAGACGCTCGCGGCCAAGCCCGGGCAGGATCCCAAGGGGATCATCAACAAGAACGGCCACCGGACCGACGTGATGGTCCCGGAATACGTGGCCTACCCCGCCGCGCAGCCCGGCGCCCCGCTCGTCATCGTCTGTCCCGGCGGCGGCTACGGCATCCTCGCCGAGGAGCACGAAGGCGCCGAGGTCGCCCGCCGGCTCAACGCGTTCGGCAGCGCGGCCGTGGTGCTGCGCTACCGCGTCCCGCGCCGCGATCCGAACAAGCCGTGGGTCGTCCCCGAGCTCGACGCCCGCCGCATGGTGCAGCTCGCCCGCGCGCGCGCCCGGGAGTGGAACGCCGATCCGCGCAAGGTCGGCATCCTCGGCTTCTCCGCCGGCGGCAACCTCGCCGCCCGCGTCGCCTACGCGCCGGCCGCGGCCGACGCCGCCCGTCCGGATTTCGCCGTGATGGTCTACCCGGCTTATCTCTTCGAGAAGGACAAGCCCGACGGCGCGCTCCGCGAAGGTCCCGACGGCGTCGTCCCGCCCAAAGGCGCGAAACCGGTCCCGGCGTTCTTCGCCCACAGCGCCGACGATCCCTATCCCGCCGAGGGTTCGATGGCCCTGGCCAAGGTCCTGAAGTCGCTGGGCGGTTCCGCCGAAGTCCATGTCTGGGCCAAGGGCGGCCACGGCTGGGGCGCTTCCGAACGTTGTCTCGCCGCCCGTCGCTGGACGGACCTGCTCGGCGAATGGATGAAGGACCAAGGGTTCCTGCGGCCCTGAGGCGCGTCCCGCCCGGGCACAAAAAAGCCGCCCGGGCGGGCGGCTTTCGTGGGGAACGGACGACCGCTCAGAACTTGAAGCGGAGACCGGCGACCGCTTCGAAGCTGTTGACCTGACGGTTCTCTTCGCCGACTACGTTCGCGAAGTCGACGTTGTAGAGCTGGTGCAGGCGGGCGGTGACGGTGAAGTCGACGCTTTCGGTGACCTCGAAGCGCATGCCGGCGAAGACGTCGGAGGCGAGGGCGGTGGACTTGGCGGTGTTCTTCAGCCAGCCGTAGCCGATGCCGGCGCCGATGAAGGGCTTGATGCCGCCGGTGGAGTTGAGCTCGTAGGTGTACTCGACGATCGCGGTGCGGGCGGCGGCGTCCACGGGGTCGGTGGTGACGATGTCGCGCGTGCTGAGGTTGAGGCCGAGGTGGGAGTTCTCGGTGAGGTAGGTGCCGATGCCGAGGCCGACGACGGAGGTGTTGTCCGCGTCCGCGCCGCCGGAAAGCGGGGCGTTCGGCTTGCCGTAGCCGAGCTGGACGTCGAGGGTGAGGGCCTGGGCGGCGGCGGCCATCAGGGGAAGGACCGCGAGGTAACGTAGGGATTTCATGGGGGATTTGGTCTAGGGAGGGGGAGGGGGGGCTGTAAAGAGCGAAGCCTTACTTGGCCTCGACGATCTCCACGCTGGTGATCTCCACGCGCTCGGTCGGGGTGGAGCCTTCCATGCCGACGCAGCGGACGTTGGCGATCTTGTTGAGGGTCTCCTCGCCGGCGACGAGCTTGCCGAACGCGGTGTACTTGTTGTTCAGGAAGGAGGCGTCGCCGTGGCAGACGAAGAACTGGCTGCCGGCGCTGTCCGGGTCGGCCGAACGGGCCATGGAGAGGACGCCCTTCACATGCGAACGGTTGTTGAACTCGGCCTTGACCTGGTAGCCGGGGCCGCCGGTGCCGGGGACGCCGCGGGCGCCGACCTTGGAGTTCGGGCAGCCGCCCTGGATCATGAAGCCCTTGATGATGCGGTGGAAGGCCGTGCCGTCGTAGAACTTCTCGCGGGAGAGCTTGATGAAGTTGTCCACGGTGCGCGGGGCGACGTCGGGCCAGAACTCGACGGTCATGTCGCCGTAGTTGGTGTGGATGATGGCGCGGGGGGTGGCGCCGGCGGCGGAGGGTTCTTTCATGGATTCTTTGTTGTTGGAGCAGGAGGAGAGGGCGAGGCCGGCCACGACGGCCAGGGCGGAGAGCAGGCAGAGGCGCAGGGTTTTCATGGGTCCGAGGCAATCCCGCGGTCCTTCGCCCGCAACCTCAAACCTCCGCTTGCCAGCCCGCCCGCGGAGGGGCAGGGTCTTCCTCGCATGCGCGTGAACGTCAACGATGAGCCCAAGGAGACCGCCGCCCGGACGCTGGCCGAGCTCCTCGCCGAGCTCGGCGTGGCCCAGGAGCCGGCCGTGGCCGCCGCCGTCGACGAACAGGTCGTGCCGCGCTCCCGCTGGTCCGCCCACGTGCTGACCGAGGGCGCCCGCATCCTCGTCATCCGCGCCGCCCAAGGCGGCTGATTCCCCTCATGTTCAAGTTCATCAAAGGTCTCTTCGTCAACGAGCCGGAAGCCCCGGCCCCGGAGAACCTCGTCCTGTTCACCCCCAACGACGGGAGCTGGGACCCGAAGACGGTCCGCCGCCTCTTCGACGCCGGCCTCGGCCGCCTGCACGTGCAGGTCCGCAAGGACTGGGAGCGCCGTCATTACGAGCAGTTCCTCCGCGCCATCCCCGAGGCCTTCTGGCCGCGCATCGTGCTCGGCGAGGAGCCCGAGCTCGTCGAGGCCCACCGTCTCGGCGGCTTCCAGATGCATCCGGGCGAGCGCGTCCCCCGCCGCTGGCCCAAGCACGCCAAGGTCAGCGTGAAGTGCCATGACTACGACGAGCTGCGTTCGACCGACAAGGCCTGCGCCTACGTCTTCCTGGCCCCGATCTTCGAGTCCGTCTCCAAGAAGGACCATCGCCCGCGCCGCACCCTGCGCGAATACGAGGTCATCCTGCAGCGCTGGAAGGCCGAAGGCGGCGCCCCCGTCCACGCGCTCGGCGGCATCACGCCGAAGAACGCCGCGAAGGCCCGCGAGCTGGGCTTCGACGGCATCGGGTTCATCGGTTCGGTGTGGAAGCAGCCCGACCCGGTCCGCGCCTTCCTCGACCTCGAGCGCGCGTGGTCCGGCAAGGAAGCCCGCCGGCTGAAGCGCTCCTACTGAGGCCGTGTTCCCCCGCCTGCAGTTCCTGACGCTCGACGCCGCTCCGCGCGCGCATCGCGAACAGGCCCGGGCGGCGCTCGCCGGCGGCGTCCGCTGGATCCAACTGCGGGCGAAGCGGCTGCCGGCCGAGGCGTGGGTCGCCGAGGCGACGGCCATCGCCGAGCTGTGCCGTGATTTCGGCGCGGTCTTCGTCGTGAACGATTCGCCGGAGGTCGCCCTGCGCGCCGAGGCCGACGGCGTCCATCTCGGCGGCGACGACGCCTCGCCCGCCGCCGCGCGCGCCCTGCTCGGCGAGTCCGCGATCGTCGGCGTGACGCTCAACGAACCCGCCCATGTCGCCCGCTTCGCCGGCGTCCGGGTCGACTACGCCGGCGTCGGTCCGTTCCGCCACACGCTCAGCAAGCAGAAGCTCGCGGCCGTCCACTCGCCGGCATCCTTGGCCGGCCTCATCGCCGCCGCCGCGCCCTTGCCGTGCTACGCCATCGGCGGCGTCACCGCGGCCGACTGGCCGGCTCTCCGCGCCCTCGGCGCCCACGGGATCGCCGTGAGCGGCGCCATCGCCTTGGCGGACGACCCGGTTTCGGCCGCGAAAACGTTGGTCGCAGCCGTCTCCGGCTAGGTTTCCCGAGGCGAGGGCTGGACAACCCCGAGGACTCTCGGATTGTGCAGGCTCCGATGTCCTCGCTCCGTATCGCCGACCGCACCTTCGCCTCGCGCCTCCTCACGGGCACGGGCAAGTACGCCTCCGCCGCGCAGCTCCGCGCGGTGCTCGACGCGTCCGGCGCCGAGGTGGTGACGATGGCGATCAAGCGCGTGCGCTTCGGCGCCCAGGACGACGGCATCCTCTCCGCGCTCGACCCCGCGAAGCATCTCATCCTGCCGAACACGTCCGGCGTCCGCACGGCCAAGGAGGCGGTCTTCGCCGCCGAGCTCGCCCGCGAGGCGCTCGGGACCTCCTGGCTGAAGCTCGAGATCCACCCGGATCCGAAATACCTGATGCCCGACCCGGTCGAGACCCTCGAGGCCTGCCGCGAGCTCGTGAAGAAAGGCTTCACGGTCCTGCCCTACATCCACGCCGACCCCGTCCTCGCCAAGCGTCTCGAGGAAGTCGGCGCCGCCGCGGTCATGCCGCTCGGTGCGCCGATCGGCTCCAACCGCGGCCTGCTCTCCCGCGATTTCCTGCGCATCATCATCGAGCAGGCCACGGTGCCCGTCATCGTCGACGCCGGCCTGGGCGCGCCTTCGCACGCCGCCGAGGCCCTTGAGCTGGGTGCTTCCGCCGTGCTGGTGAACACCGCCATCGCCTCTGCGGGCGACCCGGTCGCGATGGCCCGCGCCTTCCGGCTCGCGGTCGACGCCGGCCACTCCGCCCGTGCCGCCGGGCTGGGCGTCGGTTCCGACAAGGCCGAACCGACCTCGCCCCTCACGGGCTTCCTCGACTGACCGATGGCCGCGAAGCCCGGCAGGATGCGCGCGGACGAACTGCTGCTGAAGCTTTCGCTCGCGCCGTCCCGCTCGGTCGCCCAGGCGCTCATCCTCGCCGGCAAGGTCCGCTCCGGACCTGACGCCGTGGTGCAGAAGCCTTCGCAGTCCTTCCCGGAGGACGCCGTGCTCACCGTCGACCAGCCGCCGCGCTTCGTCTCCCGCGGAGGCGAGAAGCTCGCAGGCGCGCTCGATCATTTCAAGATCCCCGTCGAGGGCCTGCATGGTCTCGACGTGGGCGCCTCGACCGGCGGCTTCACGGACTGCCTCCTGCAGCGCGGCGTCGTCAGCATGACCTGCGTCGACGTCGGCACGGCCCAGCTCCACTCGAAGCTGCGCAACGATCCGCGCATCAGGAACCTCGAGAAGTTCAACGCGCGGGAGCTCAACCACGTCGAGCTGCCGCACCCGACCTTCGGCATCGTGGTCATGGATCTCTCGTTCATCTCGCTGGGCCTCATCCTGCCGATCGCCTGGCAAAGGGTCGGGCAGGGCGGGCACCTCGTCGCGCTCATCAAGCCGCAGTTCGAGGCGACCAAGGCCGAGGCCGACAAAGGGCGGGGCATCATCAAGGACCCGGCCATCCACGCCCGGGTCGTCGAGGCCCTGACCGCGGCCGCCCAGGGCCTGCCGGGCGCCCAGGTCCTCGGGGTCATCCCGTCCCCCATCGAGGGCGGCGACGGTAATAAGGAGTTCCTGATCGCGTTGCGGCGGGGTTGATTTCGGGTGACTGAAAGCAGGCACGAAGGGTCCGTCGGGTCTGTTTGTAATAAAAATATGGACAGACGAGCGGTTTAAGGACTGTTCTGTCAGTAATTATGAAACAGAAAAGCCGCCTTGGTCTCCGTTCCCTCCTTGCCGCCGCCGTCCTGCTGACGGCCGCCACCCCGGCCGCCCGCGCCGCCGAGCTCAACTACACCGTCGATGACCTCGGTCCCTCCCGTTACATTGTCGACCTATACACTCCGACCAACATCGGCTACGGAGCCGGTGTCTGGACCTATGGTCTGCGTCCGCTGACGACTCCGGTGCTCACCCGCAGCATTACTTCCGCCATCCAGAGCGGCTCGGTGAACTTCCTGGGCTACCGCAACGGCGCCCTGCTCGCCGTAGGAGCGGGGGTCAATTCCCAGATCACCGCTTACGTCTACCAGGACGGCGCGTTCAGCAGCACCTTGCTCGGCGTGGCCACGGTCGTGTTCCCCTCGCCGGTGGGCGTCGCGACTATTCCTAATGTCAGCGTTTCAATCGAGAACCTGGGCAACCATGTCATCTCTTACAACCTGTATAACCCGAACAGCTACAACTCCGTCCTGAACGTCGCGGACTCGGTGATCGACGCGACCCCCGGACGCAACGCCATCCATACGGATGTCTTCGTCAACTCGACCCTCAATCTTTCCGGCGTCAACCGGATCAACGGCGCGACCCTCGTCGGCGCCATCAACCTGAATTCCGGCGCCACCACCTTCAACGGCAACGTCGCCGGCGCCACGAGCATCAACGCCAACGCCCTCTCGCTCACCTACACCGGCCTGGCTAACCAGATCGACGGGGCCATCACGGCCGTCGGCTCGGCGACCATCAACCTGATGGGCGGCAACAACGTCAACAGCTCGGTCGAGCTTGGCCGCTTCCTCGGCTCCACCATCAACGTCGCCGGTTCCAACGTCGTGTTCAACGGCGCCTTCGTCCGCGCCAGCACGGTCCGCTTCACGACCGGCGGCTCGCTCTCCCTCGCCAACGGCGTCTACCTCGACGCCGACGTCGATTTCGCCGGCAACAACGCCACCCTGACCGTCGGCAATGACAGCGATATCAGCGGCAGCATCCTCACCTCCGGCCAGCAGAGCGGCTCGCTCGTCTTCAGCGGCAGCAGCACGGTCGCCGATAATATCGGACAGAGCGGCAGTTTCCGCGCCATCGACCTGCAGGGCGGCAATTCTTCCGAGGTCATCGTCAACGGCTACACCGACGCCAATGTCGTCAACCTGAACGCCGCGGGCACCGTGGCCTTCGTCGCCGGCCTCGATACCCGCCTCGTCGATGACACGCTCGGCACGGTCCGTTACTTCAACACCGACGGCAAGGTCCAGGTCGGCGGTCTCGATGCCTCCGGCACTTCCCGTTTCTCCACCGTCTTCGCCAACTTCGTCACCGACACCAACAACAACGGCGTCCTGACGATGGTCGGCGGCGTCCAGTCCGTCACCGGCCAGGTCGGCGCGGCCGGCAAGTCCCTCCGTCTCCTCAACGTCGGCGCCGTCAACGCCGGCCTCGGTACGGACCTCAGCGCCAACTCCACGTCCCGCACCACCATCGACGGCGACGTCTTCGCCCAGACCGTGACCATCAACAGCGGCGCGAACTTCTCGCGTCTGGATATGGCCTCCGGTCACAACATCACCGGCACGGCGCTGACCAATGCGGATTCTTTCGGCCTCTTCGCCCTCATGGGCGGCACGCAGGCGGCGACCTTCTCGACGATCGGTTCCGCCGGCGCCCGCCTCTGGGCGCTCTACTCCGGTCTCAACGCGCCGGACATCTCCACCATCACCGGCGTATCCTACCTGCAGGTCGGCCTGACCGGTGCCGGTCGTTCGGACTACAACAACACCCTGAACGCCATCCAGTACGAACTTCAGCAAGGAACGGCGAACTTCAACGTCGTCGACGGCACCACCCAGTTCGGAACGCTGACCTTCAGCTTCGGCGGGACGGCCAATTTCCATCAAGGCCTGAGCGGGAACATTGATTTCCAGGGCACGACCGGCACGGTCAACATCGCCGCGGGCAAGGATCTCGTGGGCAACGTCGTCGGCACGAACGATGGCACGCTCAATTTCGCGGGCGGGAACTCCCAGCTGACGGGATCCATCAACGGCGTCGACACCCTCAGCGTCGGTTCGGCCGGAGCCGGCGTCGGCGCCAGCTCGCAGGGCACCCTCGTCGTCACGGGCAACATCACCGCGAACACGGTCTCCCTCGCCAACGGTTCGACCCTCGACGCGCGCGCCAACGTCACCGGTGACATCGTCACGACCGCCGATGGCACGGGTTCGCTCGTGCTCACCGCCGGGAACCAGACCGTCAGCGGCAGCATCGGCAGCGCCTCCGCCAGCCTCGCCGCCGCCACGGTCGGCGCGACCGGCACGACGACCCGCTTCAACGGCGCGACCCCGACCGCCGGCGTCTCCCACGTCGACCTGGTCACCTTCGCGGGCGACGGCACGCTCGTCCTCAACGGCGCCAACGGCGGCGCGGCGGCCAGCGGCCTGATCGGCGCGGTCGACTTCACCTCCGGCGGCGAAGGCACCCTCGCCATCGGTTCCGGCGTCAACCTCACCTTCGGCGCCGGCGGCATCAGCCTCCAGAACGCCAACGTCGCGACCCTTGATTTCCTGGGCGACAGCACCGTGGTCGGCCAGGTCGGCGCTCCGGCCAGCGGCCTGGTCCTCGCCGGCTCCACCCCGGGCGACATCCGCGCCGGCGTCAACGGCACCGTCGTGAACTTCGGCGGCAGGGTCTTCGTCAGCGGCACGACCTTCCACGTCGTCGGCACGGGCACGGTCAATTTCGCCGACGACCTCGTCGGCCCGCTCGTCTACGAGGCGGACGGCACGGTGAACTTCAACGACGCCAAGCGCGTCGTGGGCGTGGTCACCACGACCAACGACAACCAGGGCGTGCTCAACTACCTCGGCGGCACCACGCTCGCCGGTTCGATCGGCACCGCCGCCGACCGTCTCCGTTCGGTCAACTTCCACACCGACACGACCCAGGCCAGCTCCGCCCAGTCGCTCGGTTTCGACATCTTCTCGGTCGACACCGTCATCGGCAATACGGGCGTCGTCTCGGGCAACGCCACCGCCACCGTGGCCACGCTCACCGCGAACATCCACCTCGGCACCGACGTGACGCTCGCCGACGCCAGCACCACGCTCTACACCTCCGGCGCTCAGACCCTCGTCGGCGGCACGTCGGTGGACTTCGTCCATACGAAGAACGCCAACGGCACGCTGTCGCTCGGCACCGTTTCCCGTTCGACCTTCGGCGACACCCTGACGACGAACGGCGGCACCCTCGGCTTCGCCGTCGCGGCGACCCCGTTCACCACCCTCGCCGGCAACAACGGCTTGGTCGCGCCGCTGTCTTCGAGCCGGCTGACCGGTCTCGACGCAGGTTCGTCCCTCGTCATGTCGGGAGCGGAGACCATCCAGGTCTCCTTCCTCGGCAGCCTCCGCAACAACGTCAGCGCCACCCTGGTCGACGTCGACGGCGGCGCGACCGGCGCCCAGGCCGGCACGCTCCGTGACAACAGCTTCACGATCGACACCACGCTGAGCCGCGTCAACGGGGACCTCGTCGTCACGACCTCGCGCAATGCGATGACCTACGTCACCAAGTCGGCCAGCCTCGGCAGCCGCGGCGACGGCATGGCGATCCGTCTCGGCGCCCTCGCCGCCGCCGGCACGGGTTACTCCGCCAGCCTCGCCACGGTCTTCAACAAGCTCGACCTGGACCAGTGGGGCTACGGCAACAACGCCGCCAACCTCGCCCGTCAGCTGCAGCTCCTGACCCCCGCCGGCGACGGCGCCGCGGTCCAGGCTTCCCTCGGCCTCACCTCCCAGGCCATCGGCACGGTCCTCGACGCTTCGGCCGACATGACCACGAAGCACGCTTCGGGTAATGATTACTGGGTCCGCGCCTTCGGCGGCCGCCAGAGCCGCGACAACGGCGGCGAATACGCCGGCTTCCGTGCCAACCTCGGCGGCGCCGTGGTCGGCACCGACCGCGTCGTCGGCGACGCCGTCGTCGGCCTGGCCCTCGGTTACGGCATGGCCTCCGTCACCTCCGACGGCATCCGCGCCGGCGACGAGTCCGACGTGAATTCGACCATCGTGGGCGCCTACGTCCGCGTCCCGGTCGGCCAGTTCTTCCTCAACGCCATGGTCAGCGGCGCCCAGCATGACACCGACACGAACCGTCAGACGGCCGTCGGCGAGCGCGCGCAGGGCGAATACGACGGCGATGAGTTCGGCGGCACGCTCCAGTTCGGACGTCGCTTCGCCCTCGCCTCGGAAGGCGTCAGCGTCACCCCGATCCTCGCCGTCGACTACGCCCACTACAGCCAGGACGCCTACGCCGAGACCGGCGCCGGCGACATCGGCCTGCGTTACGCCGAGCAGGATTACTCCCAGTCCGCGGCTTCGCTCATGGTCCGCTTCTCCAAGGAGAAGAAGCTCGGCGAAGGCGTCGCCAGCGTCTGGAACGCCTACCTCGGCTACCGACGCCTGCTCTCGACCCCGACCTACGACAACACGGTCTCCTTCGTGGGAGACACCGAGTCGTTCTTCGTCGGCGGCTGGCAGGACGGCGCCAAGGGTTCGGTCACCGGCGGCGTGTCCTACGACTACAACCCGCGTGCCGGCGTGACCTACTCCCTCCGTTACGACGGCGAGACCAAGTCGGGCTTCAACGTCCATACCCTGGGCGTCCGCGCCACCTGGGCTTACTGATTTGTCCGGCAATGCTTCAGCAGGGCCGCCCGCAAGGGCGGCCCTTTTCATTGGAATACCCCGGCCGGGGCCTGTTTTTGGACGAATTCGGCGAAAACAGGCCGGTCGGCCGCTTTCTTTCTTGCCCCGTCGGCACCGCCCCTTACTTCCAAACCTCCCATGACCACCGAAGGTAAGCTCAAGCGTTCCCGCAACCCCCTCGACTTCGATTTCACCGAACCCGAGGCCCTGTCGCGCTACGTCACCGAGACGGGCAAGATCCTGCCCCGTAAGCTGACCGGCCTCACCGCCCGCCAGCAGCGTCATATTGCCAAGGCCGTGAAGCGCGCCCGCAATATGATCACGATGAAGTAATCGCCTGCGCGATGACTTCCCCGGGCCGCCTCCTCAGGCGGCCTTTTTGTTGCCGGTCTGGGAGGTTGCCCCCGCCGGCGTCCCGAGGTAAATCGGACGGGACTCCCGCCGCCCGTCCCTTACATTCCCGTCTCCTTTGTCTCCGTCCGCCTCCCATTTCCTGACCGCCGCTCCGGCCGACCTCGCCCGTGCGGCCGAGCTCCTGCGCCAAGGCTCCTGCGTCGCGCTGCCGACCGAGACGGTCTACGGCCTGGCCGCCGACGCGACCAATCCCGCCGCGCTCGCCCAGGTCTTCGCGATCAAGGGCCGTCCGCTCCTCGATCCGCTCATCGTGCACGTGCTCGACCAGGCCGCGCTCGCCGAAGTCGCCGAGCCCGACCCGCGCCTCGCCCTCCTCGCGCCGCTCTGGCCCGGTCCGCTGACCGTCGTGCTGCGGCGCAAGTCCGTCGTGCCGGACCTCGTCACGGCGGGCAAGGCCACCGTCGCGGTCCGCATCCCGGCCCACCCGCTCTTCCGCGAGGTGCTGCGCCTCGCCGGCCGCCCGCTCGCCGCGCCTAGCGCCAATCCTTTCGGCTACGTGAGCCCCACCAAGGCCGCGCACGTGCGCGATTCCCTCGGTGAACGTTGCCCGTGGATCGTCGACGGCGGCCCGTGCGCCCACGGCGTCGAATCCACCATCCTCGACCTCTCCGTTCCCGGTCGTGCCCGCCTGCTCCGTCCCGGCCCGGTCCCGCTCGAACGGCTCCGCGGACTCCTCGGCGAGGTCGAGGTCGTCACGCGCGCCGCCAGCCAGCACGCCGCGCAGGACGCCCCGGGGATGCTGGAGCGGCACTACAGCCCCGCCACGCGCGTCGCGCTCTTTCCCCACGGCACGCTGCCGGTGATCGCCAACCTGCGCTCGGCGGTGCTCTTCCTCGGTCGCCGCGCCGCGCCGCCGGCGAACGCCGACGTGTTCCTGCTCTCCGAAGGCGGTTCGACCGAGGAGGCCGCCCGCAATCTCTTCGACCTGCTCCGCCAGCTCGACGCCCGCGGCTACGAGACGATCCATGCCGAGCTCGCGCCGTCCGCCGGCATCGGCGCCGCCTACAACGATCGCCTCACCCGCGCCGCCGCCCGCTGATGCAGAACCTGCTCGAGACGCTGAAGAAGGCCGCGGAGTTCCTCGCGCGCAAGGGCTTGGAGAAACCGCGCCTGGAAGCCGAGCATCTCTTCGCCGCGGGGCTGGGCCTGAAGCGGCTCGACCTCTACCTGCAGTTCGAACGCCTGCTCAACGACGAGGAAGTGGCCCGCCTGCGCGACCTGACGGTCCGCCGCGGCAACCGCGAACCCCTCCAGCACATCGTCGGCAAGGCGGAGTTCCGCGACCTGGTGCTCAGGTCCGACCGGCGCGCCCTGATCCCGCGTCCGGAGACCGAAGAGCTCATCGACCTCGCGCTCGCGCTCTTTCCGGCCGACCAGGCCGTGCGCGTGCTCGACCTCGGCACGGGTTCCGGCGCCATCGCGCTGGCCCTCGCCGCCGAGCGACCGGCCTGGCGGGTCGACGCCCTGGACCGTTCGCCTGACGCGCTCGCCCTCGCGCGGGAGAACGCCGCGCAGTGCGGCCTGTCCGAGCGCGTCCATTTCGCGGAGTCCGATTGGTTCGCCGCGGTCACCGACGCCTACGATCTCATCGTCGCCAATCCGCCGTACCTCACCGCGGCCGAAGTCGCCGAGGCCGACCCGGAGGTCCGAGACTTCGACCCGCAGTCCGCGCTCATCGCGCCCGAGGAAGGCCTCGCCGACCTGCGCCGCATCCTGACCGACGCCCCGAAGTTCCTCCGCGCCGGCGGCTGGGTGCTCTGCGAGACCGGCATCGAACAGCACCCGGCCTTGGCCGAATTGTCGGCCCGGGTCGGTTACGCGGAATCCGCCGGCCTGCCCGACATGAGCGGCCGCCCGCGTTTCTGGAAAGCGCGGAAAGACTGAGCGAGTCAGGGCTAGGGCTTGGGCTGGGGCTAGTGAAGGGCGTTGGTGACTGCGCATCATGTCTGCCCCGCTTTCAGCCTTCCTGCTTTTAAATCTAGCCCTGGCCCTGGCCCAAGTCCTGGGCAGAGTCCTCCCGTCTTGCCCTTCGACCCGCCTTCGCTCTTTACTGACCTCATGTCCCAGCAGCCCGCCGCCAAGCCCAAGACCGCCATCACCCCGACCCGCCAGGACGACTATCCCGAGTGGTATCTCCAGGTGATCAAGCACGCCGACCTGGCCGAGAACAGCCCGGTCCGTGGTTGCATGGTGATCAAGCCGTGGGGCTACGCCCTCTGGGAGAACATCCACCGCGACCTCGACGCGCTCTTCAAGGAGACTGGCCACGTCAACGCCTACTTCCCGCTCTTCATCCCGGTCAGCTACATCCAGAAGGAGGCCGCGCACGTCGACGGCTTCGCCAAGGAGTGCGCCGTCGTCACCCACTCGCGCCTCGAGGCCGGACCCGACGGCAAGCTGGCTCCCGCCGGGGAGCTCGAGGAGCCGCTCATCGTCCGCCCGACTTCCGAGACCATCATCGGCGAGACCTACGCCAAGTGGGTCCAGTCCTACCGCGACCTCCCGATCCTCATCAACCAGTGGGCCAACGTCGTCCGCTGGGAGATGCGCACGCGCCTCTTCCTCCGCACCGCCGAGTTCCTCTGGCAGGAAGGCCACACGGTACACGCGACCGAGGCCGAAGCCATCGAGGAGACCCACAAGATGCTCGAGGTCTACGCCGACTTCGCCGAGAACTACATGGCGATGCCCGTGATCAAGGGCCGCAAGACCGAGGGCGAGCGCTTCCCCGGCGCCGTCGACACGCTCTGCATCGAATCGATGATGCAGGACCGCAAGGCCCTCCAGGCCGGCACGTCGCACTACCTCGGCCAGAACTTCTCGAAGTCCTGCAACATCCAGTTCCAGGACGAGAAGGGCACCCAGCAATACGCGCACACCACCTCGTGGGGCGTCTCCACGCGCCTCATCGGCGGCATGATCATGACGCACTCCGACGACGACGGCTTCGTGGCGCCGCCCCGCCTCGCCCCGCAGCACGTGGTCATCTGCCCGATCTACAAGGACGACGCCACGAAGGCCGACATCCTCGCCTACTGCCAGTCGCTCCAGAAGGAGCTCTCCGCCCAGCGTTTCCATGACCGCAAGGTCGTCGTGACCGTCGACAACCGCGACATCCGCGGCGGCGACAAGGCCTGGGGCTGGATCAAGAAGGGCGTGCCGCTGCGCGTCGAAGTCGGCCCGCGTGACTTCGCGGCCAACGCCGTCTTCGTCGCCCGTCGGGACACCGGCGAGAAGGCCGGCGTGCCCCGCGCCGAGTTCGTCGCCACCGTCGTCCAGCGCCTGCAGTCCATCCAGGACAACCTCCTGGCCCGCGCCAAGGCCCACCGCGCCGCCCACACCCGCGAGATCGACACCTTCGAGGAGCTGAAGGCCTACTTCACCGCCAAGAACCCGGAGCGTCCGGAGATCCACGGCGGCTTCGCCCTGTGCCATTGGAACGGCTCGAAGGCCGTCGAGAAGCGCCTCAAGGAGGAGCTCAAGGTCACCATCCGCTGCATCCCGCTCGACGCCAAGGACGAGCCGGGCAAGTGCGTGGTCACCGGCGAGCCCAGCCCGCGTCGCGTGGTGATGGCGAAGGCTTACTGAACGGCGGTCTTCGAGGTAGGGGCGCGCGGCTCGCGCGCCCTCGGCTGAGCGGGCCGGCCGGCCTTACCCGCCGGTGGCGTCCGCTTCGCCGTCGCCGAACTTCAGGCGGAGCTTCCGGCCCTTCGTCACCGCCGCGCGACCGGTGATGACGGCGCCGTCGGCGTCGCGGACGATCGCGTAGCCGCGGGAGAGGATCGATTCGAAGCCGGCCGAACGCAGGCGCTTGCCGAGCTGGCCGAGCTTCTCGCGCGTCACGCCGAGGCGCGCCTTGGGCGAGAGGCGATGGAGTTCGCCGCCGAGTTCCGACAGCCGGTGGCGGGCGTCGGCGAGGATCTCCTGCGCCGCGCCGTCGAGGCGTTCGTTGAGCAGGTCGAGGTCCTGGTAGAACGACTGCAGCTTCGCCTTGGGCGAGTGCCGGGCCAGTTCGGCGGCGAGCAGCCTGATCCGTTCGCGCAGCCTGGCCTGCCCGGAGGCGATCAATTCGGCCGCGGCCGTCGGGGTCTCGGCCCGCTTGTCGGCCGCGAAGTCGCAGAGCGTGAAGTCGGTCTGGTGGCCGACGGCCGAGATCACCGGCGTGCGGCTGGCGCGGACGGCGCGCACGAGGGCTTCGTCGTTGAAGCCCCAGAGGTCCTCCATCGAGCCGCCGCCGCGGCCGACGACGATGAGGTCGATGCCGGGGATCTCGTTGGCGAGCTTCAGGCCGTGGATGACCGAGCCGGGGCAGGTCTCGCCCTGCACGCGCGCCGGGACGAGCCAGGCCGTGCCGCTCCAGCCGCGGGTCTTCAGCACTTCGGTGAAGTCGTGCCAGACCGCGCCGATCTCGGAGGTCACGAACGCCACCGTCTTGGGGAATTCGGGCAAGGGGCGCTTGAGGTCGTCTTCGAACAGGCCTTCGGCCTTCAGCTTGGCCTGCAGTTCCTTGAACTTCTGGAAGAGGTCGCCTTCGCCCGCGGGCTTGATCGTCTCGATGATGAGCGAGCACTTGCCGGACTTCCCGTAGAAGTCGGCCTTCGCCTTCGCCACGACCTTCATGCCCTCGCGTAGGGGGGACTTCAGCCAGCGCGCCTGGTAGGAGTAGAGCACGCAGTCCACCTTCGCCTCGCTGTCCTTCAGCGCGAAGTAGTGGTGGCCGGAGGGGTAGGTCTTGTAGCCCGAGATCTCGCCGGTCACCTCGAGGGTGCCCAGCCCGTTGAGATGTCCTTTGAGGACATCCGCCAGGTCCGAGATCGTGAGCGGGGCCGAATCCATGTGGGCCGAGGTTCGGCGATTCGGCCGCGGAGGGCAAGCGGGCGATGAGTTCCTTGCCCGCCTTGGGTAGGGACGTGATTGCCATCACGTCCGTATGTGTCCGGAGGCAGGTCATCATCGCCCTCTGGCAAGGCCCGACGAGTCTCCGTCCTCGGTCTCGAACGGCGGCGATGGCAATCACCGCCCTACCTGTGGCGTTGCTCGTCCTCGACTCAGTCCTCTCTTCTGCTTTCAATTGCCCCATGAAGATCGCGTTCGTCGGGACGGGAGTGATGGGGCAGGGCATGGTCGCCAACCTGCTCAAGGCCGGCCACGAGGTCACCATCTACACCCGCACCAAGGCCAAGGCCGACGGCCTGCTGGCGCTCGGCGCGAAGTGGGCGTTCTCGCCCGCCGAGTCGGCCCGCGGCGCCGACATCGCGATCTCGATGGTCGGCTATCCGCACGACGTCGAAGAGGTCTGGCGCGGGCCGCAGGGCTTCATGTCCGCCGCCAAGCCCGGCTGCGTGCTCGTCGACATGACCACCTCGAGCCCGGCGCTCGCCCGTTCGCTGGCCGCCGAAGCCGCGGCGAAGGGCTTCGGCCCGCTGGACGCTCCCGTCTCCGGCGGCGATCGCGGCGCCCGCGAAGGCACGCTGACCATCATGGTCGGCGGCGCCTCACGGGACTTCGATTTCGCCCAGCCGGCCTTCGCCGCGATGGGCAAGACCATCGTCCTCCAGGGCGCCCCCGGTACGGGTCAGCTCTGCAAGCTCGCGAACCAGATCGGCATCGCCTCCGGCATGATCGCCATGGCGGAGGCCCTCGCCTTCGCCCGCGCCACGGGACTCGACCTCGAGACCACGCTGCGCTCGATCTCGGGCGGCGGCGCGTCGAGCTGGGCGCTGCTCAACCTCGCCCCGCGCGTGCTCAAGGGCGATTTCGCCCCGGGCTTCTACGTGAAGCACTTCGTGAAGGACATCGGTCTGGCGCTCGACGTCTGCCGCGAGCAGCAGCTGAGCCTGCCCGGCCTCGAGCTCGCCGCGCAGCTCTACGCCGAAGTCGTCGCCGCCGGCGAAGGCGACGCCGGGACGCAGGCGCTGGCCCGGTGGTATTTCTCGAGGTAGGGT
>Ga0194123_10001455_pt1 | contig 35714 bp, 29 predicted proteins | sample TA2MahsurfametaG_5_FD_155479 | JGI IMG/M metagenome (GOLD analysis project Ga0194123, IMG submission 155479) | Freshwater microbial communities from Lake Tanganyika, Tanzania - TA2015023 Mahale A surface | ecosystem: Environmental > Aquatic > Freshwater > Lake | place: Tanzania: Lake Tanganyika... | reverse complement strand
CGGGGGACGAGGCCGCGCGCTGGTCCGCGTGCCCGCGCCATGTGATCGCCGAGCTCGGCTTCGGCGCCGGCATCACCTTCCTGTGCGCATGGGCCGCGTTCCGCGCGCATGCGGCGCCGGATGCGCAGCTTGACTTCGTGAGCGTCGAGGGCGCTCCGCTCGACCGCGCCCTGGCCCGGCGCGCGGCGCTTGCGGACCCGGCGATGGAGCCGCTCGCGCCGCTCGCCGATGAACTGGCCCGCGCCTGGCCGCCGCATGTGCGCGGCATCCACCGCCGCGCGTTCGATTGCGGCCGCGTGCGGCTGACGCTCCTCTTCGGCGACGTGCTCGAGCAACTGCCCACCGCGCACTTCGTGGCCGATGCATGGTGCCTCGACGGCTTTGCGCCCGCGCGCAACCCAGACATGTGGTCCGGCGAGGCCATCGCGCTGGTGGCCGCGCGCTCCCGCATCGGCACGACCGTTGCCACGTACTCCGCGGCCAGCGCGGTGGGAGAACGCCTCTCCGCCGCCGGCTTCGCGGTGGCGCGCCCGCCGGGTGCGCTCGGCAAGCGCGAGATGCTCGTCGGCGCGCTTGCCCGCGAACCCGATCGCTCGTGCCTGCGCACGCTGCCGAAGTGGTTCGCGACGGCGGCGGTCGGTGCGCAAGCGCGTGCGCCCGCGCCAGCGCCAGCGGCGACCGCAGCGCAAACCCCCACCCCCTCCACCCCACGCTCCGCCACCGTGATCGGCGCGGGGCTCGCCGGTGCCGCCGCCGCACGCGCGCTCGCCGAGCGCGGCCTGCGCGTCACCGTGCTCGATGCGCGCGCCGCGGCATCGGGGGCATCCGCGGCGCCGCGTGCGGTGCTCGCGCCGCACCTGGCCAGCTGGCAGAGCCCGCAGACCCGCCTTGTTTCCGCCGCGTTCCTGCATGCACGCGCACTCATGGATCGGGTCGGCGTGCCGCACCGGCCGTGCGGGCTCCTCAGCCCGGTCTCGTCCGACGACGAGTGGGCCTTCGAGCAGGCCATCGCCGACTGGGGCTGGCCCGCATCCATGCTTCGCCTCCTGGACGCCGATGCCGCGCGCGCACACGCGGGCACGCCCGTCGGCGACGCAGCGCTCCTCGTGGCCGACGCGTGCACCACCGCCCCGCACCTCACGGTGCGCGCGCTGCTTGCGCACCCGGGCATCACGCTGCACGAGCACGCACCCGTCGCGCGCCTGCACCCGCGCAACCACGGCTGGACCACCGAGCTCGAGGACGGCCGCGCATTCGAGTCCTGCGTCGCGGTCATCGCCACGGCCGGCATCCCCGCCGGTGCGCTTGCGGACATGCCCGAGGCGCTCGCCTCCGACGCCCTCCCCTCCGTGCCGCTGAGCGCCACGCGCGGCCAGCTCTCGCAGCTTGCGTTCGACGGCGCAGGCGACATCCCGCGTTGCGTGGTGAGCGCAAACGGATTCGTGATGCCGCCCGTGGACGGCACGGCCTGCGTCGGCGCCACCTTCGAGCGCGAGCGCCTCGATGCCCCGCCCACGCCGCACGACGACGCGCTCAACCTCGGTCACGCGGAGCGCCTGCTCCCAGCGCTTGCCGCATGCACGCCCTCGCGCCGCGGTGCGTGGGCCGGCATCCGCACCAGCGTGCACGACCACTGCCCCGTGGTCGGCCCGGTGGTGGCTGACGCGGCGTTCCGGGCCGCCTTCGAGCGGCTCGCGCACGGTCCCGCGGCCGCGCGCTGGCCCGACCCGCCACTGATGCCCGGCCTCTTCGTGACGCTCGCGCACGGTTCGCGCGGGACGTGCACGGCGCTGCTCGCCGGCGAGCTGATCGCTGACCTTGCCTGCGACACGCCGCGCTGCATCGGCGACGACCTGCTGCCGGCGATCCTTCCCCAGCGATTCCTGGTGCGCGAGCTGCGGACGGCCACATGAACCGCGTGACCTTCAGGGCGCGATCACGCGGCAGACGTTGATGCGCCGCATCGGCCATGCATCGAAGGCATCGACCGGATCGAGGCGGCGGAGGTTGGGGTCCTTCTTGGCGCGCATGCGATCGAGTTCCGCCTGCTCGACCAGCACCCTGCCGTCGGGATGCGCATCCATCCAGGCTCGCAGCGGCTTGCCTCCCCAATGGCCCGCGGTCCACCGGCCCAGCAGCCAGTCAATGCCGAGGTCAGTGAAGCCCACGACCGCGACCGGGCAGCCCGGCGGCAGCGACGCGACGAGCGGTCGCATTGACAGGCGCTCCATCGCCTGGTCCTCGACCCGGTGCGCGTACGCCCACCCGCCGAGCCACGCAAGGCACACGAGGCCGAGCGTCGGTAGCCGCCGGTCGCGCCGCTTCCAGAGGGCCATGCACAGCCATGACGCGGCCGCCGCAGGCACGAATGCGAGCGACCACCACGCGAGCGACCAACCCGGCGCCCACGCAGGCCCATCGCCGCGACCGACGATGATCACCGCCGCGAGCGGCATCGCGAGCGCAAGCAGTGTCAGGACCGCACCGATCGTGATGCGAACGTCCGGCGGCGTGTACCCGGCGGGCATGTCCGCGACACTGCCGTCGATCCACCGCGCGAGCATGATGCCGACGAGCACCGCGAGCGGGGGTGCGAGCGGCAGCAGGTAGGTCGGCGACGAGCCCCGCAGTACCGTGAAGCCGATGAGCGGAAGAACCACTGCGACAAGGAGCAGCGCCCGCAGGTCGCCCGTTCGGAACGCATCGAGGGCGCGCCGCCACGGCATGTTGAACCACGGCAGCGTGAGCATCGCGGTCGCGGGAAAAAGGCCGGCAACGAAGGCCGCCGGGATCGACCACCGCGGCGTGTCGTGCTTCCCGCCGGTGAACCGATCGACGAACTCGAAGCGCCACACGTCGAGCGTGCGGTCGGGGTTCGCCACGTAGAAGCCCCACGCCACGAGTGCGAGCGGCACGACCGCAAGCGGGAGTCCGATCCACGGACGCAGCATGCGCAGCTCCCGCAGCCGCCCCGCGAGGGCAAGCCAGCACACGACGACCGCGAACGGCGCGAGCAGGAGCGGCCCCTTGGTGGCGCCGACGAGCGCGCTCGACGCCCAGAATGCGAGCACCCACCATGCCCGCGCACGGCCTGCGCAGAAGGCCATCCACGCCGCGCAGGTGGCAAGCCACCACCAGAGCGCGAGCATCGCGTCGGTGATCGCCAGCCGGCCGACCACCTCGAAAAGCGGCATGCAGGCGAGCACGGCGACCGAGAGCGTTGCAACCAGCGATCCAAGGCATCGCCGTGCGAACGCGAATGCCGAGAGCAGCAGTAGCGTCGATGAGACCGCGCTCGGAAGGCGCGCCGCGAACTCGTCCATCCCGAACGCACGCATGCTGGCGGCCTGCGCCCAGTACGCCAGCGGCGGCTTCGTGATGTGCAGCTCGTCGCGGATCGTTGGCTCAAACCAGTTGCCGTGGGTCGCCATCCAGCCGCTCACCGCGGCGTAGCGGCCCTCGTCGGGCGGGAAGAGCGCGTGATTCCCGAGCGAATGCCAGACGAGCGCGATGGCCACCGCAAGCACGGAGCATTGCGCCCATCGCGGCGGTGCATCGGCGTGGCTGCTCGGGATCATCCGGGCATTACACCCTGACGTGCGGCCGCGCGCTCACTGCCCGGTCTGCACCGTCGGCTGCGCGCCGCGCTCGCTCACGAGCACCACGAGCAGGTTGGTGACCATGGCGGCCTTCTGCTCGGGCGTGAACTCGGCGAGGCGCTTGGCGTGGATCTGCTCCATGGCAAGCTCCACCATGCCGACCGCGCCCTCCACGATCTTCTGCCGCGCGGCCACCACCGCGCTCGCCTGCTGGCGCTGCAGCATGGCGGCGGCGATCTCGGGGGCGTAGCTGAGGCTGGAGATGCGGCTCTCGAGCACCTCCACGCCGGCGCCGCGCAGGCGGCCGTCGAGCTCGTCCTTCAGGCGCTGGCCCACCAGGTCGGTGCTGCCGCGCAGGCTGACGCCGCCCGGCTCGGGCGAGTCGTAGTGGTACTTGCTGGCGAGGTTGCGCAGCGCGGCCTCGCTCTGGATCTCGACGTACTTCTCGTACTCGTCCACCGCGAAGAGCGCCTCGGCGGTGTCCACGACGCGCCACACCACCACCGCGGCCACCTCGATCGGATTGCCGTCGAGGTCGTTCACCTTCAGCGGGTGGCGGCTGCGCGTGCCTTCCTGCAGCACCTTGCCCATGGGGTCCTTCAGCGCCGCGGTGAGCTGCGAGCCAGTCTCGAAGGTGCGGACGCGCAGCGTGACGCGCCGCTTGATGGTGAAGGGGTTGGTCCAGTGCAGCCCGATGGCGCGCACCGTGCCCCGGTAGTGGCCGAAGAGCACCAGCGCACGGCTGTCGTTGGGGCTGACCACGAAGAAGCCGAAGACCGAGAGAAAGGCAAGCAGGAGACAGGGCAGACCGACGACCAGCGGCGCGGGCTCATGCTGCCGGATGGTGGAGATGACGCCGAACACGAACACGCCCAGGAGCGCGAGGGTCATGGGCAGCATCACCCAGCCGGAGATGGGGGAGAAGAGGCGCTCGGTGAATCTCCCGTCGAGCGCGATGGGGGCGGACGCGCCTGCCTGGCTGCCGTGGGCGTGGGTTTCGCTCATGCGCGGATGGTACGTGCGGCGCACGGGACCAGTGCTACTTGACAACCAGTATTGTGCGTCGTACAGTACCGTCATGCCGACCGACCCCGGCGACAGGCTCCAGCGCGACCTAAGCGTCGGCACCGCGTGGCTCGTGGTGCTGGCGACGATCGCGCGCGCGGACGAGCCGATCCACGGGTACGAGATCGCGCGGCAGCTGGCGGAGCAGGCGCCGGAAGGCCTTTCGTTCAAGCAAGGAACGCTCTACCCGATGCTGCGGTCGATGGAATCGGACGGCCTGGTCCGCAGCACGCTGGTTCCCTCCAACGAGGGCCCGGCGCGCAAGTGCTTCACGCTCACCGCCGAGGGACGGCGGGTGCTCGCCGCCTGGTGCGAGACGTGGCGCACCACCAGCAAGTGGGTGAACCGAACGCTCGGAGGCATCGATGGCATCCGCTGAACCGCCCGTCATCCCCGGCCCGATCCGCGCCTACCTGCTGCAACTGGAGCTGGAGCTTGAGCGCGCCGATCCCGCGCTCCGCCACGATGCGCTCCTCGACGCCGAGGGCCACCTCCGCGCGGCGGTACGGGCAGGCGTCGACGCGGAGCGGGCGATCGCGGAGTACGGAAGGCCCGCGGAGATCGCGACGGCGTACCTGGCGGCCGAGGGCGCGTCGGCAGCGAGCGGGCGCCCGGTGTCTGCCTCCGCGTGGCGCGGCGAGCCCGGCACGGCGCTCGCCGGCACTGGTTCGGGCAGCCACCGTTCGAGCGTGCCAGGGGGCGTCGAGGCGGCCCCGGCCGTGCCTGCGCCCTGGCGCGTCCGCGACATCCCGGTGCTCGGCATCTGGGCGGATGCGAGGGCGTGGGGTGCGCTCGTCTACTTCGGCGCGGTCGGATTTGCGCTGTCTGTCGCCTACTTCGTGTGGGCCATCGTGATCGGGTCGCTGTCGATCGGCCTGGCGACCGTGATCGTCGGCGTGCCGCTCTTCATCTTCCTGCTCGGGAGCGCGCGGGCACTGTGCCTCTTCGAGGGCAAGGTGGTCGAGGTCTTCCTCGGCGTGCGCATGCCGAGGCGCGTGCAGCCCGTCGAGGGCGCGGACACCGTCGGCTTCTGGCAGCGCATCTGGTGCTGGCTGAAGGACGTGCGGAGCTGGCTGTCGCTCGGCTACCTGCTGGGCAACTTCCCGGTCGCCGTCGTGCTCTTTGCGGTGACCGTCACCGTGGCAGCGGCAAGCGCCGTGCTCATCGGCGTGCCGCTCCTCGAGGTGCTGGGAGTCCACGCCCTGCACCTCGACCTGGACGACGCGGACGACGTGACCGTCTCCTACCTCGGCCGCGAGCTGACGCCGGACGCGGACGGAGTCGTGCGGCTGCCGCCTTCCCTCATCGTCCTTTCCTTCGCGGTCGGCGTTGCCGTGGCCACCGCGGGCCTCTGGCTCATGCGTGGCCTCGGCTGGGTGTACGGCAACGTGGTGCAGGCGATCCAGGTGGCACGCCCGCGGGCCACCGTGCCGCCACGCGGCTGAAATCCGTTCCTGGTTCGTTTGGCACCAGTTTCCATCTCCACGGAACGACGGACATCTCCAGAGAAAACAATTGGTGCCAATGTAACCAGGAGCGAATGTAGGCATGCTTCGCATCAACGACCTCGTCAAGATCTACCCCGGTCCCGTCGCCGCGCTGAAGGGCGTCTCGCTTGACATCCCCGAGGGGCTCTTCGGGCTGCTCGGCCCGAACGGCGCCGGCAAGAGCACGCTCATGAACATCCTCGCCGGGCTGCTCGAGCCGACCGGCGGAACGGTCACGCTCGACGGCACGGACATCGTGACCGACCCTCGCGCGGTGTGGGGCCGCCTCGGCTACCTGCCGCAGGACTTCGGCTTCTACCCGTCGCTGAGCGGCGCGCAGATGCTCGACTTCCTGCTGCGGCTCAAGGGCGTGGATGCGCCGCAGGGCCGCAAGAGGCTGGTCGAGGAGCTGCTCGACCGCGTCAACCTCGCGCACGCGGCCAGGCGCAAGGTGCGCACCTACTCGGGCGGCATGCGCCAGCGCCTCGGCATCGCGCAGGCCATCGCCGGCAATCCGCGGCTCGTCATCGTGGACGAGCCGACCGCCGGCCTCGACCCCGAGGAGCGCCAGCGCTTCTACCGCATCCTCGCCGAGCTCGGCCGCGACCGCATCGTGCTGCTCTCGACGCACATCGTCGAGGACATCGCCACGCTCTGCCCGCGCTTCGCCGTGATCCGCGGCGGCCGATGCGTCACGAGCGGCGGCACGAGCGACGCGCGCCGGCGCCTCGACGGCCGCGTCTTCGAGGGGATCGTCGAACCGGCGGCGCTCGAGCGGATCCGCGCCTCCCACCGCGTCACGCAGGCCGTGCTGGTGGAGGGGTCGATGTTCCGCACGCGCGTCCAGGGCGAGGCCGGGCAGCAGCCCGCGGGCTTCGTTCCCGTGCCGCCGACGCTCGAAGACGTGTACTTCGGGGTGATGGACGAGAGCCGGGCCTCCGATGCGACGCGCCCGGTCGCCGCGGCCTGAAGGGCCCACGAAGTTCCGCAGACCCGCAGATCGACGGACCGCGCGCCCGACGCCAGCGACCCAAGCAACCGCCCCGCCGACCAACACAGGACCGACCGCCGATGCACCGCATCCTGACCCTTGCCTTCCTCGAGCTGAAGACCGCCTGGCGACGCCCGTCGCTCTGGGTCTTCCTCGCCATCCTCCTCTTCCTGAACTGGGGCTTCGCCGCAGGCGCCGTGCAGATCGGCACCGGCAGCCGCGTGGCCGGCGGCGAGCGCGCGTTCCTGAACAGCGAGTTCAACCTCGCGTTCGGCGACATGCTGCTCCTGGCGCTCTTCTACGTCTTCTTCGTGTGCACGGCGTTCGGCAACGCCCCGAGCGAGGACGACGCACTGCGCATCATGCCCATCGTCGGCAGCACGGGCCTCACGCCCGGGCAGTACGTCGCGGGACGCTGGCTCGGCGTGGCGCTCGTGTACACGGCCATCGTCGGGATCCACCTCGCCATGCAGGTCGGCTTCTACGAGCTCTACCCGCTCGCGGAGCCGGAGAAGATGCGCGGGCCGTTCGCGCTCGTGAACTACGTGCGCCCGATGGCGCTCTTCGTGCTGCTGCCGGTGCTCTCGCTCGGCGCCATCAGCTTCGCGATCGGCGCGGTCACTCGCCAGGCCGTGCTGGTGTTCGCGCTGCCGGTGGCCCTGCTCCTGGCGAACGTCTTCTTCCTGTGGAGCTTCTCCCCGGAGTGGCTGCCGCAATGGGGCAACCGCGCGCTGCAGGCGGTCGACCTCACCGGGTTCCGCTGGATGAACGAGACGTGGATCAAGGTGGACCGCGGTGCCGCCTTCTACAACACGCAGCCGCTGGCGCTCGACGGGCTGATGCTCGCGCAGCGTGCGGGCCTTGCCGCGGCGGCCGTCGCCGCGCTCCTGGCCGCGGCGCACCGCGAGCGGCGCAGGATGCGCGCGCCGTTCGCCGTGGCGAGCGCGGCCCGCGCGGCAATCATCGCGCAGGCCGATGCCCAGCAGCGGATGGCCGAGGCACGCCCGCGCGCGGATGTCACGCTTGCCGCGCTCGGCATGACGCAGTCGCGCGTGAGCGCGATGGCCGCGCTTGCCGATGCATTCCGCGCGGAGGCCCGCGAGCTGCGCCGCTCGCCAGGTCTCTGGGTGTTCGTGCCGCTCGTCTGCGTCCAGTGCATCGGCGCGCTGTACACGCCGGGCGCGTTCGGCACGCCCAACCTCACCTCCGCGGGCGCGTTCGCGGGCGAGACCTACAACACCGTCACCCTGCTCTCGGCGCTGATGGTGCTCTACTACTTCACGGAGAGCCTGGCGCGCGACGACCGCTCGCGCATCTCGGCGATCGTGAACGCGACGCCCACGTCGCTCGCGCCGCTCCTCCTCGGGCGCATGCTCGCCTGCACCGCGACCGTGGTGCTTGCGGTGCTGGGCGCCGTCTGGTCGACGGTGACCGTGGCGCTGGCGGTGCAGTGGGTCCAGACGGGCATCCTCATGCCGCCTACTCCGTGGCCGTTCATGCTCGCGTGGGGCGCGATGATGTCCGCGACGCTCTTCGCATGGATGTGCTTCCTCGCGCTTGCGTGGAGCCTGTTCCGGAACCGCTACGGCGTGTACGCGGCGGGCCTCGGCGCGCTCATCGCGACGGGCTGGTGCGTGCGGCAGGGGTTCATGAACTGGGTGTTCAACTGGTACCTGTGGGACGGCCTCACGTGGACCGACTTCGGGCCGCTCCAGATGGACCGCGGCGCGCTGGTGCTCAACCGCGTGCTCTGGGCACTGGTTGGCCTCACCATGCTGCACGCGGCCGTCGAGTGGTGGCGCCGGCGCACGCCGGACGCACAGGGCATCACCTCGCGCCTGCAGTGGTCGCGCGCATGGAAGCGCGGCGCGCGGATGCTCGTGTTCGCAGCGCCGGCCATCGCCTGCGGCGTCACGCTGGCCGTGATGGTGCGCGAGGGACCAGGCGGCTCGCCCGAGCGCGAGCGCGAGAAGCAGTACTACGTCGGCAACGCGAACACGTGGAAGGACGTGTCGCAGCCGACCATCGTCCGGATCGAACTTGACATGGACCTGGCGCCCGCGGACGGCAGCCTGCGCGTGAAGGGCTCGTACGGCCTGCGCAACATGACCGATGCGCCCATGCGGCAGTTCGCGATGACGCCGAACACGACGTTCACCGGCCTGACGTTCACCTTCGACGGCCAGGAGTGGACGCGCGAGTCCGCGGCCGAGGCCAGGAAGAGAAACCCCCGCGCGCGCAAGGTCGACGACAGCGCGGGCCTCTGGGTGTTCACGCCCGACGCGCCGCTGGCGCCCGGCGCGGAGGTGGACGTCGGCTTCGGCTACGAGGTGCGCGTGCCCTCGGGAACGCGCAAGAACCCGGCCGGGGCGGGTGAGTTCATCCTGCCCGCGGGCACGGTGCTCACGAGCTTCGGGCCGACGTTCCTGCCCGAGATGGGCTACGTGGACGGCGTGGGCGTGGACCCCGAGCGCACCCCCGAGCCGAAGCGCGTCGGACCGAACGACTGGAAGAAGGTCACCAAGACCGCCTTCGGCACCGGCGGCCACACCACCGTCAGGGCCACCATCCGCGTGCCCGAGGACTACCGCGCGAACATGCCGGGCGTATGCGTCGCGGACACCGTCGCCGACGGCGTTCGGACCATGCGATGGGAGACCGATCACCCGGTGATGGCGGTGAACGTGGTGGCGGGCCGGTGGCAGGAGTCGCGCGGCAAGTCCACGGTCATCTGGCACCTGCCGGAGCACGGGTTCAACGTGCCGGTCATGCTCGAGGCGCTTGACGGCGCGCACGAGTGGTACTCGAAGTGGTTCTGGCCGTACCCGTGGAAGGAGCTTCGGCTGAGCGAGTTTCCGGGGCTCGCGGCCTACGCGCAGGGGTTCCCGACCAACATCACCTTCAGCGAGACGATCGGCTTCATGTCACGGCCGACGCCGGAGGAGGACACGCCCTTCATGGTGACCGCGCACGAGGCGGCGCACCAGTGGTTCGGCAACATCCTGCGCCCGGGCATCGACCCGGGCGGGAACATCCTCAGCGAGGGCATGGCGCACTACTCGTCCGCGCGCCTGATCCGCCAGATCCGCGGCGAGCGCATGCGGATGGCGTTCATGCGGAACCTCGAGTTCCAGTACGGCGTCCAGCGCAGTGCCGACGACGAGCTTCCCATGACCGAGACCGACGGCAGCCGCAGCGGCGACCAGACGGTCACCTATGACAAGGGCGGATGGGTGTTCTGGATGCTCATGGAGCACATGGGCGAGGAGCGCATGGACGCCGCGATGCGGGACTTCATCGGTGCGTTCAAGGACGGTCCCGACTTCCCGCTGCTGCAGGACCTGGTGGAGGCGCTGCGGCCGCACGCACCCGATGCCGCGGCCTACGACGCATTCACCAAGCAGTGGTTCTACGACGTGGTGGTGCCGGAGTTCAAGGTCGAGTCGGCCACGGTCACTGCACCCGCGAAGGACGGTGACCCGTGGCGAACGGTGATCACGGTGCGCAACGCCAACACAGCGACCGTCCCGCTGGAGGTGGCCGTCACCAACGGCGAGGAACGCTGGCCCGAGGCCTCCATCTGCCGAACGCCCAAGGAACGCGCCGCCGCCGCGACCCAGCGCCCCGAGTACCGCGATGCGCGCGCCCGTGGCACCATCTCGGCGGGCGAGACCATCGCGCTGACCATCGAGAGCGACTTCAAGCCCACGAAGGCCGTCGTCGACCCCGACGTCCGGACCCTCATGCTCAATCGCAAGCTCGCCGAGCGAGACCTCTAAATCCGTTCCTGGTTCGTTTGGCACCAATTGTTTTCTCCAGAGAACGCGCTGGTCTCGGGAGAAGGAAATTGGTGCCAAACGAACTAGGAGAGGATTTACCGCAGCTCCACGGTGCGCGCCGCGCCGGCCGCGGCACGGGGGATGATGACCACGCCGTCCGGCACGGGCAGGTCGAGCGCCGGCTGACCCTGCACGCGCACGTTCACGCGCTCCGTGCCGCCCGGCATCCTGACGCGCAGCTCGCGGCCATCCGGCGCATCCAGCCTCGCGCGCACGAGCGTCCCGCCCTTCCACTCCATGTCCACGCGCACATTCCCGCGCGCCACCAGCCCGCGCACGCTGCCATCGCGCCATGCCTTCGGCAGCGCAGGGAGCAGGTCGATCCGGTGCACCAGGTGCCCCGCCGACCAGCTGCGCACGTGGCTCTGCAGCAGCATCTCGGCGATGCCCGCCGTGCCGCCGAAGTTGCCGTCGATCTGGAACGGGGGGTGGTCGTCGAACAGGTTCGGCAGCGTCGACTTCGCAAGCAGCGCGCACACGTCGCCCCACGCACGCTCGCCCTCGCCAAGCCGCGCCCAGAAGCTGATCAGCCACGCGCGGCTCCAGCCGGTGTGGCCGCCGCCCTGGCGAAGCCGCTCATCGAGGCTCCTGCGCGCAGCCGCCGCGAGGTCCGGCGTGCCATCAACCGTGATGAAGGACGCCGGATGCAGCCCGTACAGGTGACTCATGTGCCGGTGCCCGGGCTCCGCCTCGCCGTAGGGCTGCCACCACTCCATCAGCCGGCCGTCCGCGCCGATCCGCGGCATCGCGAGCTTCGCCAGCGCCGCATCGGCCTGCATCGGAAGCGCCTCGCCGCCGCGCCCGAGGACCCGCGCCGCATCCACGAAGTTCACCAGCAGGTCGCGCGCGATCCACAGCTCGATCGACGGCCCCATGCTCACGTCCGCGCGACGGCCGTCCGCGAGCACGAAGGAATTCTCCGGGCTGTTTGCCGGCCCGCCGATCAGCATCCCGGTGGCCGGGTCCTCCACCAGGTAGTCCAGCACGAACCGCACCGCGCCCTCGAGCCCCGGGTACGCACGGTCCCGGAGGAACACCGCGTCGCCGGTGAACTCGTAGTGCTCCCACAGGTGGCGCGCAAGCCATGCGCCCCCGAGCGGGAACATCCCCCACACGGTCTGCCCCTCGGGCGACGTCACGGCCCACGCATCGGTGATGTGGTGGCAGCACCATCCGCGCATGCCGTAGAGGTCGCGTGCCGTGTCGGCGCCGCGCACGCGCACGCGGTCGATCAGGTCGATGAGCGGCAGCTCGGTCTCCGGCAGCGCGCACGGACCCGCGGGCCAGTAGTTCATCTGCACGTTGATGTTGGTGTGGAAGTCCGCGTTCCACGGCGCACGGAAGTGCTCGTTCCAGATGCCCTGCAGGTTTGCGGGCAGGCTGCCCTCGCGGCTCGAGGCGAGCAGCAGGTAGCGGCCATAGCGGAAGTAGAGCTCCACCAGTCCGTTGTCCCACTCGGGCTTGCCGCGGAACCTCGCGAGGCGCGCCTCGGTGGAGAGCAGCCCGGGCGCAGCGCTCGACTCGGGCGGCGGCCCACCGAGATCGATCTCCACCCGATCCATCGCGCGGGAGGTCCACGCGGTCGCGCGCTCGCGAAGCGCGTCGAACCCGACCTGCGCGCTGCGAAGGTCCGTCTCGCACTGCGCCGCCGGGTCGCTGCTTGAGGCCACCGCCGCGCCCTCGGCACCCGGTGCGGGCACACGGTCGGCCAGGCGCATGCCGAAGTAGTCCGTTCGCCCGGCCACGCACACGGTGACGCGCCGCGCGCCGCGCACCACTGCGTCACCATCCGCAACGTCGACGCTGCCGGCATCCGCGCGAACGTCCGCCGTGGTCACGTAGCGAACGCCACCTTGCCCCGTGCGACCTGCGTAGGAAAGCCGCGCACCCCGCTGGGCGGGGATTGCCGCATGCGCCGGAACGTCCGTCCCGAAGGCCTGGCGGCGCAGCCGCACGCGAAGGTCGGGCAGCGTGCCATCGCCGTCCACGCGCACGCAGACCGCAAGCAGCTCATCCGGCGCGCTCGCCACCACCTCGCGCACCACCCGCACCCCGTCCACCTCGAAGCGCGTGGTCGAGACGCCCGTGCGCAGGTCAAGTCCGCGCCGATACTCATCCACGGCGCGCGGGGCACGTTCGAACTCCACGAACAGGTCGCCGAGCGTCTGGTGGCTGCGCGGCATCATGTCCTGGGGCAGCATGCAGTCGCGCTGCAGGATCTCCTGCGCCTCGACCACCTTCCCCGCAAGCGCGAGCGCGCGCGCGGCGCGGAAGCTCGCCGCGGCCTTCGGCGCGTTGCGGTCGCCCGCGTTCCCTTCCCAGACCGAGGCCTCGTTCAGCTGGATGCGCTCGTGTCCCACGCCCCCGAAGACCATGGCGCCCAGCCGCCCGTTCCCCACCGGCAGCGCCTCGGTCCACCGTGATGCGGGGCGCGCGTACCAGAGGTCCGGCTGCGGGCCGACGACTGCCTCGTCGGGGTTCACCTTGGTGGCGCGCACGCCCACGGCGATGGGCGCCATGCGCGCACGCAGGTCGGGGTCCATCACGGGGTCGAACGACGCGAGCGCCGGGTGATCGCCCGCTGCGATCCACCATCGGCCCGCAAGCTCGATGCGCGTGCGCGCGCCCTCGAGCGCCGGCATTCCCGGCGCGCCCATGATGCCGCCAGCACCGCCGCGGTCCGTCACGCGGATGGCCACGCGATTGATCCCCTCCCGCAGCAGCGCACGCGGCACCGGATACGACCGAACGCGGTCGGCACCCTGCGTGGCACCGATGCGCGTCCCGTTGAACCACGACTCGTCGTCGTCATCGACGCGGCCGAGCGAGAGCACGAGGTCTCCGAGCACGTCTTCCGCATCGAGCGAAACCTCGGCCACGTACCACGCGATGCCGTCTGCACCGACGGGAAGTCCATGCCCTTCCCATGCGCCGGGCACGGCAGCAGGGGCAAGCGTGATGCCGGAGAGCGTGCGTGCGTCGTCGCCCGCGGCGTGCGACACATGGGGCGCGGGCGGCGCGTTCGGCGCGTTCGGCGCCTCGGCCAGTGCATCGGCGGGCGCACGCAGCGCGGCCACCGACGCCAGGACGGCCACGGCCAATTCACGGAAACGGAGCAGCGCGCCCATGCGGGAGTTCTACCGCTCCCGCCTGCCGCGGTTCGCTACCCTCCCGCCATGTCCACGGCCGCCGCCACCGCCAGCCTCCCGCTCCTCGGCCGACACGCCTTCGTCTGCGGCGCCACCCAGGGCATCGGCAAGGCCACCGCGATCGCCATGGCCGCCGCGGGCGCCACCGTGACCGCCTGCGGGCGAAACGACCAAGGCCTCATCCGCACGCTCGAGGAGCTGCCGCGCACCGCGGGCCAGAAGCACTGGTCGGTCGAGGTGGACTTCTCCTCGTCCCGCGACGTGGAACTGGCCGCTCGGACGCACGTGGAGACGGCGGGGCCCGTGCACATCCTGCTCACCAACACCGGCGGGCCGCCGGCCGGAAGCGCCATCGAGGCACGGGCCGAGGACTTCACCAAGGCGTTCGAGATGCACCTCCTGAGCGCGCATGCGTTGGTCCAGTGCTTCGCGCCCGGCATGCGCGAGGCGCGCCACGGGCGCATCATCAACGTCACCTCCACCAGCGTCGTGACGCCAATCCGTGGCCTCGGCGTCTCCAACACCATTCGTGCCGCGGTCGCCAACTGGGCCCGCACGCTCGCGGTGGAGCTGGCGCCGTTCGGCATCACCGTCAACACCATCCTTCCCGGGTTCACGCGCACGGCGCGGCTCGAGTCCCTCCTCGACGGACGCGCGCGCCGGGCGGGCGTCAGCCTCCAGGAAGTGGAGGCCGATGCGATGCGGCTCGTCCCGATGGGCCGGTTCGCGGCGCCCGAGGAGATCGCCGCCGTCGCCGTGTTCCTTGCCTCGCCCGCGGCGAGCTACCTGACGGGCGTGAACCTGCCCGTCGACGGCGGCCGCCTCGCGCTGGGGTGACGCGCTGCCACCAGCCGGCGAAATCCGTTCCTGGTTCGTTTGGCACCAATCGTTTCTCCAGAGAAGTCCGGTTGGCCGGCCGATGCGCGGTGCGACGCAGATGGGCCTGGACGCCTCGCCGACCGGCAACCAAACACCACCCGCTCCCAGATTTCCCTGGAGAAAACGATTTGTGCCAAACGAACGAGGAGCAGATTTACTCCTTCGGCTTCGCAGCGCGCAGCGTGACGTCGAGCTCCACTTCCTTGCCCTCGCGCCAGACCTTCAACTTCACCACGTCGCCCGGCTTGTGGCTGCGCAGCTTGGCCATCATGGTCGATGCGCCCTCGAGCTCCTCGCCGTTCCACGCAAGCAGCACGTCGTCCTTGCGGATGCCGGCATCCGAAGCCGATGTATCGGCACTCACCGCATCCACCATCACGCCGTTGTTGGGCGCGCCCTCGGGGCGCTCGTCGTCCATGCGGGGCATGACGCCGAGGCGCACGGCCGCGTAGCCGCGGTCCGCGGAACGGCCGCTGCCCTGCTTGAACTCCAGCTTCTCGGGGCGCGTGGCAATGGTCATCACCATGTCGGTGGTCATGCCAACGATCTTGGCCGCGCCCTCCGGGTTGAGCGTGTAGCCCTTGTCCTTCGGCGTGTGGTAGTCGTCATGGTTGCCCGTGTAGATGAACACCACGGGGATGCCGGCGCCGTAGAAGCTGGCGTGGTCGCTCGGCCCGCGCCCGGACGGGTCGGCGCGGATGACGAGGCCGCTGCGCTCGAACACCGGGCGCATGATCTCCACCATGTCCTTGGCCGACGACATGCCGCCCACGGCGAGGTCGTCCGAACGCAGGCGGCCCACCATGTCCATGTTCACCATCAGAGACATCTTGTCGCCCGGGATGGTCGGGTGCTCCACGAACCACTTGCTGCCGCGCAGCCCGCTCTCCTCGGCGGTGAAGCCCAGGAACAGCACGCTGCGCGCGTCCGCGGGAGCGTCCTTCGCCGCGTAGCGCTCGGCCACCAGCTGCGCGACGCACAGCATGGCGGAGGTGCCGCTTGCGTTGTCGTCCGCGCCGGGGTGCAGCTGCCCGGTGTACTGCGGGCTGGTGCCGAAGTAGCCGTAGCCCACGTGGTCGTAGTGCGCGCCCACCACCACCCATTCGTCCTTCAGCGAGCCCTTGCCCCGCAGCACGCCGCCCACGTTCTGCGTAGGGGTGCCGCCGACGGACAGCTTGGTCTCGAGCGCCAGCTTCGACCCGTCTCCGAGCGCGACGGTCTTCACCTTGCCCTCGTCCGCGAGGACGCGCCAGTCCATGAGCGAGCCCTTGTCGGGCGCGCCGGCCTTCAGGATGGACTCGGCCAGCTCCGCGCTTGCCTGCACCACGGGGATGTCCAGCGGGCGGCCCCAGCGGCTGGTCGAGACGTCCTCGAGGTCCGGTTTGCCGTAGCGCACTCCCGGGGGCGCCACCAGGATGATGCCCGCGGCGCCGCGGTCCACGATGGCATTGATCTTGTCGCTCATGTTGGCGAACTCGCTGAAGCGGCGCGAGGCCCACTTCGAGTGCCCGCGGTCGTCAAGCGGCTCGTACCGCAGCACCATGGCGATGCGGCCCGTGAGGTCGGCGCCCTCCTCGTAGCTCGAGTAGCCGCCTTCACCCTTCTCGATCCCGTAGCCGACGAACGTCACCGGCGCCTCGGCCTTGGCCGTGCCCGAGATGCCGAGGACCGCGTAGTCCTTGCCGCGCTCGAGGTCCTTGCCGCCGAACGAGGCCTGCGCCAGCTCCACCTTCGGCGAGCCGCCCGTCAGCGCGAACTCCTGCATGTAGCTCGTCCACTCGCCGTCCTTGGGCGTCACGCCATCGGTACCCACCGCGGGGAACGCGGGCTCGAGCCCGGTGTCCTTCATCCAGAACTCCAGGTACTCGGCGGCGAGGTCGTTGCCACGAACGCCGGGCGCGCGCCCCTCAAACCACGGGTTGGAGAGCGTGATTGCGTGCTGGTACCAGCGCGTGGCCACGGGACCGAGGTCCTCGAAGACCTTGCGCAGGTCGATGTCCTTGGCCTCGACGCGCTTGGCGCTGTCGTCGGGTGCCCACGAGTAGACGTTGACCGCACCCTCGATGATCTTGCCCGCGGGCGGCGCAGCGGGCGCGTCCGCAGCCGCAGGCGCGTCCTGCGTCGCCGGTGCCTCCGATGATGCGGGCGCATCCTTCGTGGCGGGCGTCTCCTTCGTGACAGGCGCATCCTGCCATGGCGCGGCCGCCCATGCCACGGTCGAGAGCAGGGAGACGGCGGCTAGGCGAACGGAAGCGGAAGCGTGCTGCATTTCGGGCCTTTCGAGGCCGTGATTGTAGGAACACGTCGGGTGCCTTCGGCCGTAAAAGCACCGCGAGGGCCGCACGGAGCGGCCCTCGCGGGAAAGCACTGGTGTCGTCGGCGCAGCCGTGGAGGCGAGGCCTCCGCCGGACTCAGTCGCCGATGCGGAGCATGTCGCGGCCGAGGATGCCGTCGACGGTCGCCACGCCGGCCGCCACCGAGGGGCAGGACTGGCCTAAACGGTAGACGAGCTGGTCGTAGGCACCGTTCGAGTAGTACCCGTCGCCGGTGCCCGTGATCGAGTGGAACCACAGGGTCTTGCTGCCCCCGACGCCGGGGTTCTGGGCCTGCGAAAGGTCGTCATCCTGCTGGATGCCGGCGATCGACACGACCTGCGTGTGGCCGTCGAAGCACATCACTGCGGGAGCGCTGTTGTAGCCGTGGTTGTAGAACCAGGGGGTCGGCGTGTTGAACGCAGGGTTCACTTCGCCGCCCTCGGTGTTCTGCAGCCACTGGTGCTCCCACATGCGCCACTTCAGCGAGGGGTACTGCGACATGCTGGCGGACGGGCTCCTGTACGCGCCGGGCATCAACGCCGCGGTTGGGGCCGCACCGGGGCGAGCCGGGCAGCCTGCGGTGCCGTTGAGGCGGCGGGACCACGCCAAGACGTCCGGCGACCACATGGCAGCCGGGCTCCAGCAATAGGTGGGCTCCTCGTAGTTGGTTTGGTCGTAACTGAACTCGACCGGCATCTCGAAGTACTTCTGCACATTCTCGAGGGTCAGTTTGTCCTTGGGCGCCCAGAACACCTTGTCGTAGTACCTGCCGTTGACGTAGGTGTTGAAGGCCTTGCAGTTGGTCAGGCGCCAAGAGCCGAGCCAGCTGCCGCTCCAGTAATCACACGGCTGGTAGACGATGAAGTTACCGCAGTTTCCGGGCCAGCCGGCGCAGCGGCCCGAGGGGTTTTGTCCGGCGATCCAGTAGCCCCAGAGGCCGCCGGTCTGGTCCCATCCGAGCACCATCTGCGGGATGCACTGGGAGGCGACGATGCCGGCGCACGCGCCCGTGGGGAAGTTGCCGTAGAGGCCAATTTCGTCCGGGCAGGCCGTGTACTGGCGGTCGTTGTAGTCGGCGCCGTACGCGTTGCACGCCGCAACCAGGTTGCGGAGGTTGCCGAGGCTCTGCGTGACGAGCGCTGCATCACGCGCCTTGCCGATGGCGGGCAGCAGGATCGCGATGAGCAGCGCGATGATCGCAACGACCACCAGCAGCTCGACGATCGTGAAGCCCTTCTTGAGACGGTTCATTCCATCTCGCCTTTCTGCAGCCCGCGGGCCGCATGAAGAGTCCGAACCGAGACGTGACCGGTGCGTAGGACCTTGCCGAGGCTTCGAGATTCGGCAAGCCAGCTCCGGCGGGCTGGACTCGAACAGGATGCGGTCCTTTGGCGGCAGGATCGCGAGGCCGTTTGGTTGTCCCGAGCCCCTCGCGGGGCCAGGACAGGGAAGGGTACCCGTCCCCCCTTCCATACGAGACACCTTTCGGCGCGGGATTCAGGCAGGCTTTCGAATTCCGGACCGGGGTTGGCCGGGCGCCGATGCGGGGTAGCCTGAAGGGCCAATAATGACAAGCGTTCCCTCCGGCCCCCGCATCGCGTCCACCTGGAGCTTCTCCGCCCTCGGGAACCGATCAGCATGGGCAAGCCTGGCCGCAGGCGGCGACCCGATGGACGCGGTCCTCGAGGCGTGCCGGGTGGCCGAGGAGGATCCGGCCGTCGACAGCGTCGGGTTCGGGGGCCTGCCGGATGCCGCCGGTCGCGTCACGCTTGATGGCTGCGTCATGCGTTCGCCGGCCGAGTGCGGGAGCGCGTGCGGGCTGCGCCGGCACCTGCACCCGGCCCGCGTGGCAAGATGGGTGATGGAGCGGACCGCGCACGTGATGCTCGTCGGCGAGGCCGCGGATGCGTTCGCGCGGGCGCAGGGCGAGCCCGAGCGCGAGCTGGTCTCGCCCGAGGCGCGGGCGAAGTGGGAACGCTGGCGCGCGGGCGCGCTCGAGTCGGGCGGTGACGCCGCCGCGCAGGCGCGCGACCGGGCGCTCCGGCCGGTGGACACGGGCGTCCCGGGAGCCGGTGCGCTCTTCGGGCAGCACGCGCGCGCCGAGCGGCGCTGGCACGCGCACGACACGATCGGATCGCTTGCCGTCGGCGCAGACGGACGCCTCGCGGGCGCATGCAGCACGAGCGGAACGCCCTGGAAGGTGCCGGGGCGCGTGGGTGACTCGCCCATCATCGGGCACGGTCTCTACGTCGACCCGGAGGCCGGCGCGGCCACCGCCACCGGCACCGGTGAGCTGATCATGGGGGTGTGCGGCTCGTTCCTGGCGGTGGAGGAGCTGCGCCGCGGGGCCACGCCGCTCGAGGCGGCGCGGGCGGTGGTCGAGCGCATCGGGCACAGCTACCGCATCGAGCCCCACCACCAGACGGCGTTCGTGGTGATGGGCCGCGACGGCGCGGTGGGCGCGGCGGCCCTGCGAACAGGGTTCCTCGTGGCGGTGCAGGATGCCTCCGGGGAACGGCTCGAGCCGCCCGGGTTTACGCTGCGCGCTGACTGACGGCTCGTGCCGCGCCGGACGAATCCGGCCGGTGCCGGCCGCCGAAGCCCCTCCCCTATGAAGCTCTACACCCGCACCGGCGACGACGGCACCACCGGCCTCTTCAGCGGCGCGCGGGTATCGAAGGACCACCCCCGGATCGAGGCCTACGGCACGGTGGATGAGTTGAACGCGGTGCTGGGGCTCGTGCTTGCCGCGTGCGACCACGGGCACGCGTTCGAGCGACGGACGCACGAGGTGATCTCGGCGCTGCAGTCACGGCTCTTCGACATCGGCGCGGACCTGGCCACGCCCGAGGGCGCCAAGCAGCAGGCGAAGATCCACCGCATCGACGACGCCGACGTGTCCGAGGCCGAGGGCTGGATCGACGAGATGGATAGCGCGAACCCGCCGCTGCAGACGTTCGTGATGCCGGCCGGCACCGAGGTCGCAGCGCGGCTGCACCTTGCGCGCACCGTCTGCCGGCGCGCCGAGCGCGCCATCATCTCGCTCGGCAGCATCGAGCCCGTCGGCGACCCGCTGCTGCGCTACATGAACAGGCTCAGCGATCTCTTCTTTGCGATGGCGCGACGCGCCAACCACGAGCGCGGCATCCCCGACGCCCCGTGGACCGCGAAATCCGTCCCTGGTTAGTTTGGCACCATTTGCTCTCTCCAGAGAACGCGCCAGTCTCGGGAGAAGGAGAATGGTGCCAAAGGAACGAGGAGCTGATTCATCCAACCAGGAGCGGATTCAACCGATCGTGCCGAACACGCGGTCACCCGCGTCGCCGAGACCGGGGCGGATGAATGCGTCCGCATCGAGCCCGCGGTCGAGCGCGGCCGCGTGGATCATGACGTCAGGGTGCTCGTCGAGCACGCGCTTCACGCCCTCGGGCACCGCCACCAGGCACACCATCTGCACGTCCCGGCAGCCGGCCTCCTTGAGGTAGCTGATCGCAGCGCATGCACTGCCGCCGGTCGCGAGCATCGGGTCAACCACGATCGAATACCCGTCGCGCACGTCCGACGGAAGCCGCGCGTAGTAGAAGACCGGGCGCCGGGTGGCCTCGTCGCGGCGGATGCCGATGTGCCCCACGCGCGCCTCGGGGAAGAGCTGCATCACGCCGTCGGTCATGCTCAGGCCCGCGCGCAGGACAGGCACCAGCGTGACGGGGCGCGCGAGCTGGCGGCCGTCGGCCACCTCGAGCGGCGTCTCCACCTTCACGCCGCGCGTCTCGAAGCGACGCGAGACCTCGTAGGTCATCAGCCCGGCGATCTCGTTCAGCAGCCGCCGGAAGTCCGCAGGCAGCGTGTGCCGATCGCGCGCCACGGCCAGCTTGTGCTGGATGAGCGGATGGTCGAACACCCGAAGGTTGGGGAACGCGCTGCTCTGCGTGGGCATGGGGCCTCCGGGCGCGAAGCGTAGACTCCGCACCTCGGCCGCTGCCGCGGCCCGGAGCCCACCACCATGCAGGAACACCGTCCATCGACCCCCCACCGGGGCGCCGCCGCCTCCGTGGCCCTCGGCGCGCTTGCCGGCGCCGCCCTCACGCTGCTCCTCGGGGCCTCGATCCCGGGCCCCGCCGTCCCGCCCGGCCGCACGAAGCCCACGCCCGACCAGGTGAGCAAGGAGACGGCCGCCGCGATGAGCGTGCTGAACCAGTTCGTCGGCCGCTGGGACATCAAGGGGCAGTCCTTCGACGAGAACGACAAGCCCGTCGGCGACTTCACGGGCAGCGCCACCTGGGCGTTCACGCTCGACAACAACTTCCTGATGGGCGAGACCACGCTGCAGGGCGGCAGCTACGTGCTCGAGCAGGTCGACTACATCGGCTACTCCCCGGGCCTGCGCAAGTACACGCACGTGATGATGACCGAGCTCGACAAGTCGATGGTCTACCAGCACGGCGAGTGGATGCCCGAGGTCGGCGCGTTCGTGTTCGCCATGGCGGCGCCGCTCGACACGCCCACGGGCACGCCGCGCAGCGTGGGCATGCAGTACGCGTTCTCGAACGCAGGCATCGCGGTCAACATGACGCTGCAGAGCGGCATGAAGCCGGCGCGCAACGTGCGCCTCCTGATGACCCGCTCGACCACGCCCGACGCACCGACCGGTGCCGACGGCATGCCCACCGGCGGCAACGTCCGCGTGCAGTACCAGCAGGGCGACCCCGCGAAGATGCGCGCGCAGATGCAGCAGGCCATCGGCCAGATGTCCGCGCAGAAGCAGGCGATGTCCAAGTACTTCCAGGACATGAACATGGGCTGGGACTCGCAGATGGACCAGCTCATGGAGAAGCAGGTGAGCCGGGGCGTCGATGACCAGACGCGCGAGATCCTGCGGGGCCCCGAGTAGCCCATGCCGCTTCCCCGCCTCGCCATCATCGGCCGCCCCAACGTCGGCAAGTCGAGCCTCTTCAACCGGCTCGCCGGGCGCCGCATCTCGATCGTCGACCCGACGCCCGGCGTCACCCGCGACCGCGTGACCTCGGTGGTCGAGCTGCGCCCGCCGCCCGACGCGGGCGACGCGGCGCCGCGCTTCGTCGAGCTGATGGACACCGGCGGCTACGGCGTCTACACGGCCGAGGACGGACGCATCGACGATGCCGGCAAGGACCTCGCCGCCCTCACGCCGGAGATCGAGCGGCAGATCAAGGCCGCGGCGCAGCAGGCCGACCTCATCCTCTTCGTGGTCGACGCGCACGACGGCGTGGTCGCGCTCGACGAGACGGTCGCCAAGCTCCTGCGCGGCGCGGGCCTGGCCGCGAAGGTGCTGCCCGTGTGCAACAAGGTCGACGACCCGAGCTGGGAGGGCGACGGCATCGAGGCCGCGGCGCTCGGCTTCGGAGACCCGGTGCTCGTGAGCGCGACGAGCGGCTTCGGCACGCGCGCGCTGTCCGAGGCGCTGTGGGAGCGCCTCGGGACGGCGGGCGCGGGCGAGCGCCCCGAGTCGCCGGACGTGCGCTTCGCGATCGTCGGCCGCCGCAACGCGGGCAAGAGCTCGCTCGTGAACGCGCTGGCCGGCGAGCCGCGCGTCATCGTGAGCGAGATCGCCGGCACCACGCGCGACGCGGTCGACGTGCGCTTCGAGGTGGACGGCAACGTGCTGGTCGCGATCGACACCGCCGGCGTGCGCAAGCGCAAGAGCTACGCCGACGACGTCGAGTACTACTCGAGCACGCGCACCGACGACGCCATCCACCGCGCCGACGTTTGCGTGCTGCTCCTCGACGCCACCGAGAAGTGCTCGCAGGTCGAGAAGCGCCTCGCGAGCAAGCTCGAGGAGGGCTACAAGCCCACCGTCATCGCGGTCAACAAGTGGGACCTGGTGCAGCCCAAGCTGTCGCCCAGGGACTACATCGAGTACCTGACGCAGGAGTTCCCCGGGCTCGACTTCGCGCCCATCGTCTTCGTGAGCGCGAAGGACGCGACCGGCCTGCGCGAGCTGCTCGGGCTGATCGCCAACCTCGACACGCAGGCGAAGCACCGCGAGGGCACCGGGCGCGTCAACAGCGCGGTGCGCGAGATCCTGGAGGCGCGCGGCCCCAGCTCGCGCCTCGGCACGCGCGCCAAGGTGTTCTACGTGGCGCAGATCGACGTGAAGCCGCCGACCATCGCCATGGTGGTCAACAAGCCCGACCTCTTCGAGGGCACCTACGAGCGCTACTTCAAGAACCAGCTGCGCGAGCACCTGCCCTTCAGCGAGGTGCCCATCAAGCTGGTCTTCAGCGAGCGCAAGCGCGAGAAGCGCGAGCACTGACGCGCGGGCGTCAGTACCCCGCGCGGACCGCCCACGTCACGACGAACGCCGCGGCCGCGAGCGCGCCCAGCGCCCCGCTCCCCACCGCCACCGCCGCGAACGCGTCGAGCGTGTGCACGCGGAACGCGGAGCGCACCAGGAATGCAGATGCCGTCGCCGTGGCCACGGCATCGAAGGCCGCCTTGAGGAGCGGCACGCCGATCGGCACGTACCTGCAGAGCGAGGCGACCGCCGCGCACGCGAACGCGCGGCTCGCGATGTCCGCCGCCGAGCCCGGCGGCCGGCCGCGCACGAGGGACACGGCGGCGAAGCCCGCGGAAAGCGCGCCCGTGCAGAGCAGCAGCCACACCGTGGCGGCGCCCGCCGCGGAGAGCCTGTCGATGGTGCCCACGCCGTCGGCGCCCTGCGCCACCACGCCGGGAAGCCCCGCGAGGCAGCCGAGCACGTACGCGGCAAGCGATGCCGCGCCCACGCCGGTCCAGAACCGGAAGTCCCCCTCGGGGCACAGCGGCGTCTCGTGCGCACGGTCCTGCATCGCGGGCGGATCGTAACGCGCGGCGGGCTATCCTCGAGGCGGCGATGGAACTCGAGATCCGCGATCACGAAGGACGGCCGGTGGGGCGCGCCGCCGTGGACCCCGCGCTGCGGCCGCCCATCGTGCGCGCGACGGCCGACGACGGCTCGTCGCGCGAGGTGCTCCTCGACTGGGAGCGCGCCGTGGACGACGGCGGCTGCCTGCGTTCCTGCGTGGCGTGCGGCGGGCGGCACCTCTACCGCAGGCGCTCGCTGCCTCGGTTCGCGCCCTTCGCGCTGGTGCTCGCGGCGGCCGGCGTCGTGGCAGGCGTGCTCGGCTACTCGAGCGACCCCGCCGTGCTGGCCGCCCTTGTGGCGCTGGTGGCGCTCGACGCCGCGGTGCTGGTGCTCGCGCGGACGCAGCTCTGCTGCTACGCGTGCGGGACCACGTACTCGCGCGTTCGCATCGCCCGCTACGTCCGGCCCTGGGATGCGCGCGCCGCCGCCGAGGCACGGGACGAGGCGCGCGAGCCATCGCTACCATCGCCGCCATGAGCACGCCCGCACAGCAGCCCGCCCCCGGCGACGCCGCGTGGATGCGTGCGCTGCAGGGGAAGTTCGTGGTCTTCGACGGGCCCGACGGCAGCGGCAAGAGCACGCAGTTCCGGCGCTTCGCCGATGCGGCGCGCGCGGCGGGGCTCTGCGTGGTCGAGGTGCGCGAGCCGGGCGGCACGGCCATCGGCGAGAAGGTCCGCGCCATCCTGCTTGATCCCGCCAACGCCGATATGACCACGCGCACGGAGATGCTCCTCTACATGGCGAGCCGCGCGCAGCTCTACGAGCAGCGCATCGCGCCGGCCATCGCGGCGGGATCGCTGGTGCTCGCCGACCGCTTCGTCTCGAGCACGCTGGCCTACCAGGGCACCGCGGGCGGGCTGGACGAGGAGGAGATCCTGGCCGTGGGGCAGGTCGCCACCGGCAACCACTGGCCCGACCTGACCGTGGTGTTCGACGTCCCGACGGACATCGCCATGCAGCGCCTGTCGCCGCTCCTCGACCGCATCGAGAGCAAGGGCGCGGAGTTCCACGCGCGCGTGCGCGCCGGCTACGCGGCGCAGGCGCGCCGGTGGCCCGATCGATACGCGGTGGTCGATTCCGGGGTCGGTCCAGATGAGGTGACGGCGGCGCTGCTCGCCGCGGTGCGCGGATGGAGCCTGCGCGGCGCGCCCGTCCACCGGTTGTCCACATCGTGAATGATTGCACGTTCGGTTGCGGTTTCGGCATGAATTTGCGCCAAATCCCGTTGACCCGCGCCTGAGCGCGCCCATACTCGCCCGGGTGTGGACGGAGCGCGGGCACCGATTGGCCCGCAGACAGCGTGGGGACATGGACATGACATTGGCGCGACGCGAACGGCTCTGCCGATTCGTGGATCTCGCGCGCGTGTACCGAGGGTGGAGCCGCCAGCAGATGGCGGCAAACCTCGGCCGTGACCTGTCGAAAGTCGTTCCCGACAGCGGCAACCCGAAGCTCGACCTGGTGGTGGCACTGGCCGATGCGCTCGACTGGAACGTCGGCGACGTGGCCCGGACCGTCTGGGAGGAGCCGCGCCCGCTCGTGCAGGGCGACGAGGACTTCGCCACGCTCGATGGCCATGCGCTCGACGCGCACCGCGCGGGCGACTGGGAACGGCTGGTGGAGGTCGGGTCGCGCATGGTCGCGCTGGCGTCCACTCCGGTGGACCGCGCCCGCGCGCTCAACCGGGTCTCCGGCGGGCATGACGGCATGGGCCGGTTCGTCAGGAGCCTCGACTGCCTCCGCGAGGCGGTGGGGATGCGCGGGCTGCCGCCGGCGATCGACCTGATGCTCCGCGTCAACCTGGCAGGCGCGCACTACGCGCTCTGGCACCTCGTGGAGGCGCGTGCCACGGCCAACGAGCTGGTGGAGCGCTTCGAGTCCGCCCCGCCCGACGGCCGGCTGGAGCGGGTCGCGCAGGCGTTCGCGCTGATGTACCGGGGCCAGTGCGGGCGGCGCGGCATCGAGGACGCCGGCAGCGCCGCGAAGCGGCATGCCAAGGCGGCGCAGGCGGACCTCGCGCTCGCCGGCACGCTCTTCGGCGGACTCGCGCGCGAGTTCGGCGACGACAGCTACGGCGGCGTCGGCAATACCTGCCGCGGCGCGCTCATTGAGGCCGAGTGCGCGCTGGGGACAAGGGACCCGCGCGACGCGGTCGCGCTGATCGTGCAGTCGCTCGGCGGCGTCGAGGACCCGCAGCTCGCCCCGCCGGGCGACTGGCTGGAAAGCTACGGGTGGTGGTGCATCTACGGATGCAACATCGCACTGCGGCACACGCGCGGCGCGGATCTCGACCGCGCCATGGCCGTGTTCACCAACAAGGCCGTGGAGATCGCGGAGAGGCTCGGCAACTGGTCGCTGCGCGAGCGGGCGTTCAGCATGGAGCTCGTCCGCCGCGACCGGCAAGGGCAGGCCACGGGTTTCGGCGAGGACTGGGTGCTCGACGAGGACGAGGTCCGGACCATCGCCGGCACCATGGGCCGGTTCCCGTCGTTCCGCGAGACCGGATGGCGGATCCTGTCGCAGGCGAAGATCGTGGGTGCACAATGAAAGGAGCGAACATGAATCGACACATTCCCCCGCGGCGGGCCATTGTGCCGTGGCGCGGTGCCACGGCCATGCTGGCCGTCGCGCTCGCGGTGCTCGCGGCGGCCGTGCCCGAGGTGCACGGCTCGGGCAACACGGGCTCCATCGAGCCGGAGAGCGCCCCTCGGCAGCGCAGCCGCCGCTGGTGGCTGGACTACTGGAGCCACTCGATGCAGGAACGCCTCTTCGTGCAGTGGATGAACGCGCAGAACGGCGGCACGGCCTGGCAGCTCACCATGACACCGGCGCAGGTCAACCCGATCTACGCGTGGTGGCTGCAGAACGTGTGGCCATCTCTCTAGCCCGGGCACGCGACGGGCACGCGGTCCGCCGTCGGGCGGGGTCGCACTAGACTCCGCCCGATGGCGACCGGCGGCCACGCAGCAGGCAGCGCAGGCACGGCCCCCGCAGGGACCGGGCCCGGGCTGCTCCTCGTGATGAGCGGGCCGTCGGGGGTCGGCAAGACCACCATCGCGCACGAACTCATCCGCCGCTTCGGCGGGCTGTTCTCCGTGAGTGCCACCACCCGCGCGCCCGGCCCGGGCGAACGCGAAGGGGTGGACTACTTCTTCGTCGACCCGCCGACGTTCCAGCGCTGGATCGACGAGGACCGCTTCCTGGAGCACGCACAGGTGTTCGGGCGCAGCTGGTACGGGACTCCCGAGGACCCCGTGCGCCAGGCCCTGGCGCGGGGCGAGCTGGTGGTGCTCGACATCGACGTGCAGGGCGCGGAGAACGTGCGCCGGAAGGTGCCCCAGGCGCTGGGGATCTTCGTCCTGCCGCCGAGCGAGGACGAGCTGCTGAAGCGCCTGCGCGCGCGGGGGCGCGAGGACGCGGCGGCCATCGACCGGCGGTTCGCCGAGAGCAAGCGCGAGATCGAGCGGGCACGCGGCAACCGAACCTTCGACGCATTCGTGGTCAACGACACGCTCCCGCAGGCGATCGAGGCCGTGGCCTCGGTGGTGGCATCGCGGCTCACGGCCGGACGGCGAAACGGGTAGCGTCCGCACACCCGCGTCCCCGACGCCGCGTCTCGGCGACGGCGCCCGTTCCGTTCCCCAGGCCCGCCAGTGACAATCGCACGAATCCCCCTCCAGCACCCGCCGGCCACCGAGCCGCGCAAGGTGCTTGTCCGCTATACGGCGCCCATCCTCGCGGTGCATGCGCTGGCCCTCCTGGTGCTGGTGCCCTCGTGGTTCTCCTGGACGGCCGTGGTGGCGTGCGTGCTGGGGGTGCACGTCTTCGGGCAGACCATCACCATGGGCTACCACCGGCTGCTGGCGCACCGGAGCTTCCGGACGCCGCTGTGGTTCGAGCACCTGCTGGTGGTCGGCGCGCTCTGCTGCCTCGAGGACTCGCCCGCGCGGTGGATCGCCACGCACCGGATGCACCACGCGCACAGCGACGAGGAGCGCGACCCGCACACGCCGCTGGTGACCTTCCTCTGGGGCCACGTGTGGTGGCTGCTCGTCCGCAACGGCGACCTGCACCACCGCTCGAACTACGAGCGCTACGCGCGCGACGTGCTGCGCGACCCGTTCTACATGTGGCTCGAGAAGCACCCGTGGAGCCCGCTGTGGTTCTACGCGGCGCAGGGCGTGCTCTACGCGGCCGTGGCGTTCGGCATCGGGCTGCTGTGGGGCGATGCCGCGTCGGCGGGCGCGTTCGCCGCGGGCGTGGTGGCGTGGGGCGTGTTCCTGCGGACCGTGCTCGTGTGGCACATCACGTGGAGCGTGAACAGCCTCACGCACATGTTCGGCTACCGCAACCACGACACCGACGAGAACAGCCGCAACAACTGGCTCGTGGCGCTCGTCTCCTGCGGAGAGGGGTGGCACAACAACCACCATGCCGACCCCGCCTGCTGCACCGTTCAGCACCGCTGGTGGGAGATCGACGTCACCTACTGGGAAGTGCGCGCGCTGTCGCTGGTGGGTCTGGCGTCGGACATCAACCCGCGCCGCGAGCGGCGGCGCGAGGCCGTCACGCCTCTTCCGGCTCCTCGGTGACCTGCGGCGGGCCGATCACGGCGCCGCCCACGCGCACCAGATTGGCGCCGCACTCGACGGCCACCTCGTAGTCGGCGCTCATGCCCATCGACAGGATGTCGAAGCGCTCGCCGCCCATCCCGGAGTGGCGGATGTCCTCGAAGAGCTCGCGGCAGCGCTCGAACGTGGGGCGTGCGGCGGCCACGCCGCCCTCGAGCGGCGCCATGCACATCAGCCCGCGGGCGCGGACGTTCACCATGGTCTCGATCTGCGCCACCAGGTGGCGCGCGGCGCCCGGCGCAACGCCGTGCTTCGATCCCTCGCCGGAGACGTTCACCTCCACGAGCACCTCGGTCGGGGCCTCGCGGCGCACCGATGCCGCCTGCAGCTCCTCGGCAAGGCGCAGGCTGTCCACGGAGTGCACCAGGCGCACGCACTCGACGGCCTTCTTCACCTTGTTGCGCTGCAGCGAGCCGATCATGTGCCAGCGGACCGGCGGGGCCTGGCCGCCGAGCTCCGCGCGGCGCGCGCGCCATTCGTCGACCTGCGCCACGCGCTGCAGCAGCTGCTGCACGCGGTTCTCCGCGAAGTCGGCCTGCCCCAGCTGCACGAGCTCGCGGATCTGGTCGACGGAGCCGCTCTTCGAGACGACGACGAGCATCACCTCCTCGGGCCGGCGGCCGGCGCGCACGGCGGCCGCCGCGATCCGCGACTTCACGTCGAGATAGCGCTGCTTGAGGGTGGTGCCGTTCGCGTCCTGCGTTCCGGAGGCCATGGGCGGAGGATACGCCACGCGCGTGCGGTCACCGATGGTGCCGCACGACCGCCAGCGCGACCCAGAGCGCCGCGGCGGCGAGCACCGCAAGTGCCACCTGGACCGGCGGGCCGCCGTAGCGCTTGCGCCGGAGGAATCCGCGGTCGAACACGTCGCCGGCATCGATGGAGGTCTGGTCGAAGCCGGGCGTCACCAGCCAGCGGATGAGGGAGTAAAGCGCGTAGCCGCCGACATACGTGAGGCAGAGCGGCACGGCCACGCGCGCGCCGGCGGCCGACCGGAAGCCGGCGACGGCAAGGCCCGCGACCGCCGCGCCGCCGATCGCGAGGAGGAACGCCGCGAGCACCCAGTCCACGCCGCGCGGGCGCGGATGCTCGTCGCGCAGCGGCTCGCGCCTCGGGCCGAACCGGCGCATGAGGTCGTGGCCGATGTTCATGGGCCTGCCCCGCCCGAGGTGCCGGGGCCACCCGTGCCGGCGGCGGGACGCGGTGCGGCGTGCAGGAAGCCGAGCCACCCCCACCGGAACGCCATGGCGATGGCCGCAACGCAGAGGAGTAAGAGCGTGACGCCGAGCGCGCGCGACATCGGCGTGTAGTCCTCGCGATGCTCGAAGGGGGCCGGCTTCGCCGGAGGGTCGAAGAGGACGTCCACCCAGTGGTCGATGAGGACGAACCGGCGGGCGCTTCCCGACGAAGCCCAGAGCCACGAGCGGACGGGGCCCCACTCCTGGACGCGCGACAGCGGCGGCCATGCCATCCATGCCGCAACGGGACGGTCATGCGCGTCGCGGACGAAGAGGTTGATCGGCGCGGCGATCATCGTCAAGCCCGCCACGAAGAGCGTGCCGACGAGCATCATGACGAACCCCGTCAGCCGGCTGCCGCGCCGAGGCAGGCGCGGACGCACGGGATCGCCGCCGCACTTGCTGAGGATCTCGCCGCCGATGTTCATCGTCCGGTCCCCTTCGGCACGAGACCGGATGCTACGGATCCCGCGAGGCACCATCCGTATCCTTGGGGAATGACCGCTGCGACGACGGATTCCGGCACCGTGGCTCCCCGCAACGTGCCCTGCGTGCTGATCGTGCGGGACGGCTGGGGCATCAACGCGCATGCCGAGCAGCGCGACGGCGACGCGACGCGGGCGGCGCGGACGCCGGTGAACGACCGGCTCGAGCGCGAGTGGCCGCACGTGCTGGTGAAGACCAGCGGCGAGGACGTCGGGCTGCCGGTGGAGGACGGCGAGCCCGTGATGGGCAACAGCGAGGTCGGCCACCAGAACATCGGCGCGGGCCGCATCGTCGACCAGGAGCTGATGCGCATCACGCGGGCGATCCGCGGCGGCGAGTTCGCGCGCAACCCGCGGCTGCTGGCCGCGTGCGCGCGCGCGAAGGAGTCTGCACCGGGCGGGCGGCCGCGCGCGCTGCACGTCATGGGCCTCGTGGGCGGCGGCAAGGTGCACAGCGACTTCGCGCACCTCGAGGCGCTGCTGCGGCTCGCGAAGGCACAGGGCGTGCCTGGCGACCGCGTGTTCGTGCACGCGTTCACCGACGGCCGCGACACCGCGCCGACGAGCGGGCTGGCCGTGATCGAGCGCCTCGAGGGCGTGCTGCGCGAGACGGGCGGGCGCATCGCGACCGTCGCGGGACGCTACTGGGCGATGGACCGCGACTTCCGCTGGGACCGCGTGGAGCGGGCATGGAACGCGATCATGGCGCGCCCGGGCACGCCGTCCGGCGCAAGCGCGGCGCAGGTGCTGCGCGACTACTACGCGGCGCCGCCCTCGCCCAACATGGCCGGCGACGAGTTCGTGCCGCCCACGCGCGTCCTGCCGGACGCGGGCGTGCCGAACGACGGCGATGCGGTCGTGTTCTTCAACTTCCGTGGCGACCGCCCGCGCGAGCTCACCATGGCGTTCGTGCTGCCCGATGCCGAATGGGCGAAGGCCAAGGGAGGCGGGTTCGCGCGCGACCCGCGCCCGCGCGACGTGCTCTTCACCGCGATGTGCCGCTATGAGGAAGGCCTGCCGATGGAGGTGGCCTTCGACCGGCCCGGGCAGATGCCCGACATCATGGGCGCGTGGATCTCGGGCCTCGGTCTCACGCAGTTCCGCTGCGCGGAGACGGAGAAGTTCCCGCACGTCACGTTCTTCTTCAACGACTACCGCGAGGAGCCGTTCCCCGGCGAGCGGCGGGCGCTCATCCCCAGCCCCAAGGACGTGCAGACCTACGACCAGAAGCCCGAGATGAGCGCGCACGGCGTGCGCGACGCGGTGCTCGCGCGGCTGGCCGCGCCGGACTGCGAGCCGTTCATCGTGGTGAACTTCGCGAACCCGGACATGGTGGGCCATACCGGCAACATGGCGGCTGTGGTGACGGCGTGCGAAGTGGTCGACGGGTGCGTGGGCGCGATCGCGGACGCGACGCTCGCGCGCGGCGGCAGCCTGGTGGTGACCGCGGACCACGGCAACGCGGAGCAGATGAAGGACCCCGTGACCGGCAAGCCCCAGACGGCGCACACCAACTTCGACGTGGAGCTGTTCGTGGTCGGCGAGGCGTTCCGCGGCGCGCGGCTGCGCGAAGGCGGGCGACTCGCCGACATCGCCCCGACGGTGCTCGAGATGATGGGACTGCCGAAGCCGGGGGCTATGGCCGGAAACAGCCTCCTGACCGGTCATTGCGCCCCCGCGCCCGCCGGGCCAGCCGTGTGACATCACGAAGGCCGACGATGACCGGGATCCCGCACCATTTGACCGGATGGATCAGGCACGACCGCACATAAAGCGCAAAAAAGCCGGAAATTGAGCGTCCACCGACGCAGAATCGCGAATACTGAACTGACTCAGACCGGAGATCCCCATGAACAGACTCGCCCCCTGCCTCGCCCCCTGCCTCGCCCCCTGCCTCGCCCTTTTCGCAGCCTGCCCGGCCTTCGCTGCGGAAATCGTCATCCAGCAGGTCAACCTGTCCTTCTCGCCATCCTCGGTGACGGTGAACGCCGGAGATACCGTCCGATGGGTGCGAACGAGCGGGAGCCACACGGTGACGAGCGGCAGCAGCTGCACCTCGAACGGGCTTTTCAGTGGCCCGCTCAACCTGACCTTCACGAGCTTCGTGTGGGTGGTCCCAGAGTCCACCGCCGGTACCACGGTCCGCTACTTCTGCTCACCGCATTGCTCCACGATGACCGGAACGATCGTCGTCATGCCGCTCGCGATCCCCGGAGATCTGAATGGCGACGGGATGGTCAATGGCGCAGACCTCGGCATCCTGCTCGGTGCCTGGGCCCAGCCCGGCCCGACCGACCTCAACAAAGATGGCACGACCAACGGCGCGGACCTCGGCATCTTGCTGAGCAGATGGACTCCCTGACCGACGGACGGACCCCCGGGGAGCCACCGCGGCCGCAGGCAGGCGCTACCCGTGGATCATCCGTCCCTCGGCGCCCAGCGCGGCCTCGTGCATGCTCTCGGCCATCGTCGGGTGCGCGTGCATGGTGGCGATGATGTCGTCCACCGTGCCCTCGAGCGCCTTGGCCACGCAGATCTCGTGGATCAACTCGCTCGCGTTCTGGCTGATGATGTGGCCGCCGAGGATCTCGCCGTACTTCTTGCTGACGATGATCTTGACCAGGCCCTCGGCCGCGCCGTCGGCGATGGCCTTGCCATGGCTCTTCAGGCTGAACTTGCCGACGCGGTACTCGATGCCCTTCTCCTTGGCCGCGCGCTCGGTGAGGCCGACGCTCGCCACCTGCGGGTTGCAGTAGGTCGCGCCCGGGATGGCGTCGTAGTGCACGCCGGTCGACGCGTGGCCGAACATGCGCTCCACCGCGACGATCGCCTCCTCGCTCGACACGTGCGCGAGCCACGGCGGCCCAATCACGTCGCCGACCGCGTAGACGCCGGGCACGCTGGTCGCATAGGTGGCCTTGTCCTTCTTGTCCATGTAGTCGGTGACGATGTGGCCCTTCTCCGTCTTCAGGCCGAGCGACGCATCGAACAGCCCGTCGAAGCGGCCCGCGACGCCGATCGCCACGAGCACCTTCTCGGCCTCGATGGTCGAGCTCTGCTTCGTGGCCTGGTCCTCGATGGTGACCTTCGCGCCCTTGGCGGTCTTCTCGACCGCCTTCGTCATGCAGCCGAGCCTGAACTCGATGCCCTGCTTGCCGAAGACCTTGAGCGCCTCCTTGGAGATGTCCTCGTCCTCGACCGGCATGATCCGGTCGAGCATCTCGACGACGGTCACCTTGGTTCCGAACGCGTTGTAGAAGTAGGCGAACTCCATGCCGATCGCCCCCGAGCCGACAATCACCATCGACTCCGGCCGTGCCGGCAGGTTCATCGCCTCGTAGCTCGAGACGATCGTCTTGCCGTCCTTCGGCGCGAACGGCAGCTCGCGCGGCGCCGCGCCGGTGGCGACCAGCACCTTGTCGGCGGTGATCACCACGTCATCCTTGCTGACCGCGCCGGTGCCCTTGTAGTAGTTCTCGTCCGCCTTCGAGACCTGCACCCTGCACGGACCGGACGCGGTCTTGCCGGAGAGGATCTTCGCATGGCCCTGGATGTGCTCGACCTTGTTCTTCTTGAACAGGAAGCCGATGCCGCTGTTCAGCGTTCCCGCGACATTGCGCGAGCGGCCGATGACCTTGGTCCAGTCGAGCTTGACGTTCTTCGGGTCGACCTCGAAGCCCATGTCCGCGCCGTGCTTGAAGGCCTCGGTGTAGACGCTGGCCGCGTGCAGCAGCGCCTTGGTGGGGATGCAGCCCCAGTTCAGGCAGACGCCGCCGAGCTTGGCGCGCTCCACGCACGCGACCTTCTTGCCGAGCTGCGCCGCGCGGATCGCACCGACGTAGCCGCCGGGTCCGCCGCCGATGACGATGAGGTCGAAGTGCTTCGCGTCTGCCATGGTTGTGTTCCTCGGTTCCAGGTGAAAACGGCCTCGTATCGTAGGGAAACCGGGGGCAACCGGCCCGGCGGGGAAACCGCTGTTTTTGCTAGCATCCGCCCGCTTCAGGATCCACCGTGCGCACCGCCCTCATCAGCGACATCCACTCGAACCTCTCCGCCCTCGAGGCGGTGCTGGCCGAGATCGACAAGCACAGCTGCCAGCGCATCCTGTGCCTCGGGGACATCATCGGCTACGGCCCCAACCCGGTGCAGTGCGCCGACGCCGTCGCGGAGCGCTGCGAGTGGTCGCTGCTCGGCAACCACGACTTCGGCGTCCTCTACGAGCCGACGAACTTCAACACCATCGCCGAGCAGGCCGCATACTGGACGCGCGAGCAGTTCGAGCGCGACAGCCGGGAGAACCCGGACTCGGCGCGCAAGCGCTGGAACTTCCTGGGGCTCCTGCCCGTGCGCAAGCGAGAGGGCGACTACCTGTTCGTCCACGGCACGCCGCGCAAGCCGATCAACGAGTACCTCTTCCCCGAGGACGCGATCAACTCGCCCGCGAAGCTCGCCGGCATCTTCGACCGCATCGACCGCGTCTGCTTCGTGGGCCACACGCACGTCCAGGGCGTGTTCACCGACGACAGCGAGTTCTGGAAGCCCGACGAGCTGACGGACCACTCCTACCCCATCGACCCGCAGACGAAGGCGATCGTCAACCCCGGCTCCGTGGGCCAGCCGCGCGACGGCGACCCGCGCGCCGCGTTCGCCATCCTCGACACCTCGGGCGGCGACGGCAAGCACCGCGTCGAGTTCCACCGCGTCGAATACGACATCGAGGACACGATCCGGCGGATCCACTCCATCGACCGCCTGAACGACTTCCTCGGCGACCGGCTGCGAGAAGCCCGCTGACCGGGTCACGCCCCGGACGCTCACACCATGAACACGAACGCCACCTCCCAGAGGAACGCCCGGTCCGCCGGCGCGCGTCGCCTCGTCCTCACGCTCGCCCTCGTCGCCGTGGCCGGGGGCATCGCGGCCATCACCATCCTCGGCAAGGGCAACGCGCCCGCTGCGAGCACCAGCGTGGCAACGGCGGAACCCGCATCCGGCACCGCAGCCGTGGCGCAGTCGGCCGCGGGACCGGCCCCCGCACCTGCATCGCCCGCTGCGCCCGCGTCGGCCACTGCACCCGCCCCGACCGCCACACCCGCGCCCACCGCACCCGCTCGGCCCGCCGCGCCCGCGCCCACCGCCCCCGCGCCCAC
>Ga0194123_10001444_pt1 | contig 35891 bp, 30 predicted proteins | sample TA2MahsurfametaG_5_FD_155479 | JGI IMG/M metagenome (GOLD analysis project Ga0194123, IMG submission 155479) | Freshwater microbial communities from Lake Tanganyika, Tanzania - TA2015023 Mahale A surface | ecosystem: Environmental > Aquatic > Freshwater > Lake | place: Tanzania: Lake Tanganyika... | reverse complement strand
GCCGCAGCGCTCCGCTGCACGAGGGATTCACGATCGAGTGGAGCAGTCATGGCCCGGCACCTCTGCAGCTCGAAGTGCGCTGAAGTCGGGAAGGGGGGTAGAGAGTTTCAAGTGTTCAGTTTCAAGGATGAAGAGGGTGATCGGTGATTGGTGATTGGTTATTAGGGAAGAGGAAGAGAAAGAAGATGTGCGGAGGAGAAAGGGGGGCACGGGCAGCTTGCCCGTGATCTTCTTCAAAGCAATCGATCCTAGTGATCGATCCGCGCGCAGCCCGGGGAGCGTCGGCATCCTTGCCGGCATCGCCCTGCGTCCCGCGGGGCGGCAAACGGGAGCGCGAAAGACAAGCAGGGAACGCCCAAAGGCAATCGCACCCAGCCCGCGGACCGCACTCGCGCAGCACCTCTTCCTCGTTCTTCAACTCTTGCGTCTTGCGTCTTGAAGTCTTGCTTCTCCCTCCGCCACGCGCTGCTGCGCCAACACCCGGCGACTGGCCTCGGCATAGCCGGTTTCTTTGCATTCCAGCTCTGAAAAATCCAGCGGCAGGACGAGTTTGCCGCCCTTGTGGCGCACGTACTCGGCGAGCGCCCGCAGCGCCCAGCGCAAAATCGTCGCGGAGCTGACCTGATAACATCGCGCCAGCTCCTCCAGCCGCGCCATTTCCTCGTCCTCGAAGCGAACCGTGATCCCTTTCTTGCCCGCATTCCTTCCAGCCATAGCGGCAATGATGAAGGATCAGGAATTTGGCTTCAAGATGATCTCGCATTCGGTGCGAATCGGTGCAACATGGTGCGCATGGAAAAAATCCGATTCCGATTGGATGCGGAAGAACAGCGCCTGCTCGACGGACTCAAAGCGCTTGGATTCGAATGCGATGAGGATGCCTTGCGCCAAGCTGCCCTCGCCTGGATCGAGGCGAGAATGAAGGAGAGGCCGACCCAAGATCCGACCTCGGCATTGCGTCGCAAGAAACCCCGCCGTACGCGCGGAGGCTCCGGGAATTGAGCGCAGCGGATTGGGAAATCCCGGTGACGCTTGATCGCCGCCCCATGCCTCTGCTGATGTGTGCCGCATGCAGATACGCAACCGCGAGCACCAGACGCCATTCACCACCAAGGACGGATCGACCATCCGCAGCCTGCTGGACAAGTCGAACGCGCCGGTCACCAACCAAAGCCTCGCCGAGGCGATGCTGCCCGCCGGAGCGGTGACGGAACTCCATCACCACAAACTCAGCGAGGAGTTCTACTACATCCTGTCGGGAAGCGGCACGATGGAAATCGATGGCATGGAGCACCCGGTGATCGCGGGCGATGCCGTGCTCATTCCCGCCGGCGCATGGCACCGGATCCGCGCGGACTCGGCTCTGCAATTCCTCTGCTGCTGCGCACCCCCCTATGCGCACGAGGATACCTATTTCGACTGACCGCCATTCCGCCGACGCCCGCTCTCGGCAGCCACTGCAACTGACACTGCGGGAATTCCGGTCGCTTCGACCGGCCGTGACGCAGAAATCATCAAACCACGGATGGCACGGAATTCACGGATGGAAGAAATGATTCCGCCGGGGCAAATATCGGACTTGATCGACTGGGTTGGCGCTAACGAAATCCAAGCATCATGAAATTCACGAGGTTCGCGATCTGCCTGTGGCTCGTTGGCGTGCTGGCGTTTGTGTGGGTGGCGGCGCCCGCAGTCGCGCAACCGCTCGTCGAGCAGCGCTTCGTTCCCGCATCGATGGTGGGCGGGATGGAGCCCCATGGATCGATCGGGATGGAGTCGGCAGTTGATGAGCCGAAGAATCCGGTTGCTGATGATGTGGCCGATGGTTCCGGGGCATCTGCCGCTCCCGGTGATCGTGCGTGGTTGCTTGCGGTGTTGCTGGTCGCGATCGGTGTGCCGTACTGGCTGGGTGTGGCCTGTGTGAAGCGATGCCATCGCGAAGGTTGGACGGTGTACACCAAGCGGCGTCATGTCGTGGCATGGGCAATCCTGCCGCCGGTCTTGTTGCTTGCCATTCTCTTTCTCCTTGGCGGCAATGGAGAATCCCGTGCGGTGCGCGAGTCCGACGAAGATCCGGCCACCTTGGCAATGTTGATATTTCCCGTTGCGTGGCTGGCGTTGCAGGCGCATGCGGCTGCGCGCCTCAACCCGGGGTTGGGTGCGCGCTCTTGGTGCATTGTGTGGCAAGCACGCGTGGGCGCGGCCTTGATCGCACTCGTCGTGTCCTGGTTTCTGCTCACGACGCTACAATCGAAACCGCGCGATGGTCAGTCGCACGCTCAGCACGCCGTGCGCAAGGCGCTTTGGCTCGCAGTGCTGGGATGGATCGGTGCGACGTATCTGAATTTTGTTTGCGATCCGGCAAAGGCGAGGCTGCGAACACACGAGGCAGAAGTGTAAGCTGTGGAGGTGTGAGGGCGCGGCGAGGTGATGCGAAGGTGTGTCGTGCAGCAGATGCCGCAGGCTGGAAGCCCGCGGTCCGCGACAGGCAGGGATGCCTGTCTTCCAATCAAGGGGCGAGTTGGACAAGCGGGGCCGCTGGTCCCTCCCGTGGTGGATCTGACAGGCAGTGATGCCCGTGCTCTGGCATCATTCCAATCCGCGATCGGCGAGATCGTCCTCGTCCCAGCCGAGGTAGTGGCCGAGTTCGTGGAGATAGGTGATGACGACTTCGTCACGAAACCCCCGTTCGTCGCAATCGACCCAGTCCCACAGGTTGTCGAGAAACAAGCGGATGCGCGGCAGATCGGAGGGGTCGTCGTCACAAGAGGCGTCGGAGCCCTCGAAGAGCCCGAGTTCGTCGCCGACCAGACCTTCATCGGTCGGGTCGGCCTGATCCGACATCTGTTCGAGCGACAGGGCGACCCGTTCGGCCGCTGCCATGACATCGGTAGGCAGCGTGGCGATCAGCGCGTCGATTTCCTCCGAGGCCCATTGGCACAGCGTTGCCAGATTCCGGTTCATCGCGCGGGAGGATTTGTCACGAACCCCCCGTGAACTCAACGTCTGTCCGATCTCCACCCCAACGGGTCACCGGGCAATTTTTTCAAAAAAGAACTGCGGATTCGAGAAAAAGCCGCTGATCAAGTGGGATTGACGGGAGGTTTTGGCGAAAAACCGTTGAAAATCAGGCATTTAAAAATTTATGAGCGATTTCGAATTTTCCTCTTGTGGGTTTGGTGTATTTCAGTGTACTTCACACCCACTCGGGTGCAGTCCGAGGTCATTCCAGTGAATTGTCATTCCCAGCGCCACACGGGGTTTCACCCCTACAAGATGGATCCCAAGTTTCGGGTATCCATTCCGATGGCGTGGCGTCCGCCGTCGGGCGAGGGCTTGTACCTGTTGTTTTCGCAGGTGCATGCGATGCCGGTGGTCAAGGTGTTGGGTTGCGAGGCCTACGGCGAGAAGGTCGGGCTGATCCGCGACAGCGGCAAGTCGCCGGCGGAGAAGGGTCGGCTGCTGGGTCGGCTGGCGATGTTGTGTCGCGAGGTGACGATCAACGACCAGGGCAAGTTGCTGGTGCCGAAGGATTTGAGCGAGAAGGCGGGCATTGCGGCGGATTCGGATGTCGTGCTCGCGGGTCGTGGCATTCACTTTGAAATCTGGAGCAAGGAGCATTTCGACCAGGTGCTGGCGATCGAGACCGCGCAGGACGAGGACGACGATCTCGGCATTTTCTGAAATTTCTCAAACCCCATCATTCCGGATCATCATCGACAGGGATTCCATTCATGTGGCCGCAACCGACAATCCGTTTTTCAGGCGCGCCGGGCGTGCTTGCCGGGACACGGGTCGGCGGCTGGTCTGCGATCATTTTCGGGATGGCCGCGCCGCAAGGGACGGCGGCGCGTCATCCTTCACGAACGGGCGTCCGCTCCGCATCCGGCTGGTTGGCGGGGCGGCGTCCGCGGTTTTTCCCAGGGATGCGGTGTGGTGCGCAAGGGACGGCGCGCGGCACCGCAAGTGACGCGGATACCCGCTCCGCTCCCGGCTGGTTGTCGGAGCGGGTGTCCGTGAGTTTTTCCGCGAGCGTGGCGGAGTGCGGGGCGGATGAGGCGGGAGAATCGTGCGATGCGGATGGCGGTGTGGGTGGCTACCACGTGCCGGTGATGGCCGACGAGGTGTGCGGGTGGATGGGTGCCGGCGAGGGCGCGTGGATCATCGACGGCACGCTGGGTGGTGGTGGTCACAGCGAACGGTTTCTCGAGGCGGGCGCGAGTGTGTTGGGGGTCGATCGCGATCCCGAGGCGTTGGCGCACGCGCGTCGGCGGCTTGCGCGCTTCGGCGGGCGTTTCACAACTTGGGAGGGCAACGTGGCGGATGCCGAGCATGCGCCGCAGTTGCGTGCGGGGATGCGTGCCGATGGGTTGCTGCTCGATCTCGGTGTGTCGACGCGCCAGCTCGACAGCGCGGCGCGCGGGTTTTCTTTTTTGCGCGATGGTCCGCTCGACATGCGCATGGGGCCGTCGAGCCGCCGCACCGCCGCCGAGGTGGTCAACACGTGGAGCGCGGACGAGCTGACGAGGATCCTGCGTGAGTATGGCGAAGAGCCCGCGGCGCGGCGCATCGTGTCGGCGATCGTCGCTCATCGTGAGAGCCGGCCGTTTGCGACGACCGCCGATCTTGCCGGTTGCATCGAGCGGGTGGTCGGTCGCCGCGGCCGCGTGCATCCGGCGACGCGTGCGTTCCAGGCCTTGCGCATGGCGGTGAACGACGAGTTGGATTCGCTGGCTGCCGCGTTGGAGATGGCGCCGCGCGTGCTCAAGCCGGGCGGTCGGTTGCTGGTGATCACGTTTCACAGCCTGGAGGACCGCTTGGTGAAGCGTTTCCTGCGCCGTCATTCGCAAGCGATGCTCGACGATCCGTCGTGGCCCGCGCCACGTCCGAATCCGGAGCGGCGGTTCGATCTTCCCGTGCGTGGCGCGGTGAAGCCGTCGGCGGAGGAGATCCGCGCCAACCCGAGGGCCCGCAGTGCGAAACTGCGTGTCGCACGACTTTCCGAATGCCAGCCATGAACCGCCGCCGGGACCAACCACGCACGCCGGCCTCCGTGGTCGGCGCATGGATTTGCTGCCTGGTCCTTTGCATCTACGGCGGCACGCAGTACGTCCGCTTGAAGAACCGTCAGATCCAGACCCAGCGCCAGATCGAGCGCGTGCGGCAGGACATCGACAAGCTTCGTTACGAGATGACCGGCGATGGCATGCGCATCGACGAATTGCTTCATCACGTGAAGATGACCGAATCGCTGCGGGCGAATCGCTCCGCGCTGCAGCCCGTTTCCTCCGGCGTGATCGAGGAGGTGATGCCTGCCGCCGATCGCGTGCCGCGCCGTGGTGTCGCGGCCGCCGCACCCTGACCCGTGAACAAGGCATTCCAACTGCGCTGTTCGATCCTCTGCGGGATCCTAGTCTTCCCGCTGGGGTTGCTGTCCGGCCGGCTGCTGGAGATCCAGTGGCTCGACCGCGGACGCTTTGTTGATGAGTCGCGCCGTTCGTATCAGCGCACCGAAGTGCTGCCGGCGATGCGTGGCAACATCCTCGATCGCAACGACGTGCCGCTGGCGCAGAGCATTCCCGCGACCACGGTGTACATCGACATGAACCACCTGCGCAACGATCCGGGACGGCTGCGGGCGTTGGCGCTCAAGGAGGCGGCGATGGATCCCGGTTGGCACGCGCTGGGTGAGGAGGCGAGGAGCCGCGCGGTGCAGCGAATCGTCAAGCGACTCAAGACGGAGATGCCGAAGGAGGACGTGTCCGCCGCCCATCTCGATCATGCAGCGGACGTGCTCGCGCGGCCCTTGGGCATGAAGCGCGCCGAAATCCGTTCGATGGTGAAGAACGCGCGTGCCCAATGGTTTCCGATCGCGCGAAACCTCGCTGAGGACGAAGCCGACAAGGTCCGCGAGGCGATCGCGGCTCATGCCATCCGCGGATTCCGGATGGAGCGCGGATTCCGCCGCTGGTATCCCTCGCCCGACATGGCACCCCATCTCGTCGGTTACACCGGCGAGAGCGAGGAGGACGACGGCCGCGGCGGCCTGGTCATTCGCGAGAGCGGCAAGTTCGGAGTCGAAGCGGTGATGGACGCGAGGTTGCGCGGCACCGACGGCTGGCAGCGCGGCAACCGTGTGAATGGCAAGCTCATTCCCGGTGGCACCGAAGAGCGGATGGCCCCGCAAACGGGACTCGACGTGCGGCTGACCCTCGACCTCGGTCTGCAACGGATTGTCGAAGAAGAGCTGGACTGGGGGCTTGCGGAGTTCGACTCGAAGCGGGGAGCGGTGGTGATGATCGATCCGAAGAGCGGCGAGGTGCTGGCGATGGCGAGTCGTCCGAATTTCAACCTGGCGGATCTGACGACCGTCAAGGACGCCGGTGCGAGTTATGCGTTGCAAACGATTTACGAACCCGGATCGACCATCAAGGTGGTGGCCGCCGCGGCTGCGCTCAACGAGGGGAAGGTCGGGCCGCAGAGCAAGGTGAACTGCCACAACGGGTTGTTCCAATCGGGCAAGGTCGTCGTCAGGGACGATCATCCGGCGGGATCACTGACGGTTGAGGGCGTGATCCAGAAATCAAACAACATTGGCACCTACATGCTGGGGCGTCAGGTCGGCGCGAAGAAGTTCTACGAATACATGCATCGTTTCGGATTCGGCCGCAGGACGGGCATCCAGTTGAGCGGCGAGTCATCCGGCACGGCCCGCGACACCAACAACCCGCTGGATTTTTCACGGGCCTGCTATGGTTATGCGGTGAACGTCACGCCGTTGCAGCTCGCCTGCGCGTACTCGGTGATTGCCGGCGACGGCAATCTGCGCAAACCGCTCATCGTCCGCGAACTCGTTGCCGGCGACGGATCGGTGGTCGAGTCGTTCGGCCCGGAGGTGGTGCACCGCGTGATCAACGAGCGGACCGCCGCCGCGATGCGCGGCGCGCTCGAGAAAGTGACCGAGGAAGGCGGCACCGCGACGCGCGCGACGGTGCCCGGCTTCCGCGTGGCGGGGAAAACGGGAACGGTGGTCAAGCACAACCCGAAGGGCGGATACCTCAACGGACGATACATCGTTTCCTTCGTTGGGATGATGCCTGCGGAGGAGCCCGCGTTTGTCTGCATCGTCGTGGTGGACGACCCGCGCACCACCAAGTGCCGGCACTATGGCGGCACGATTGCCGCGCCGGTGTTCAGCCGTATCGCTGCGCGCGCCGCCGTGCATCTGAACCTCAAGCCTGCCGGAGCCGCTCCCGTCACCGCGCAAGTCCGCAACACCGCCGACCCATGACGTTGCAGGAAATCGTCTGCAGGTTGCCGCAGGCCGGGCTCTCCGGGTCGGGGGCGATCGAGATCACCGCGCTGGCGTTGTCGTCGCAAGATGCCGGGCCGGGCGCGATCTTCGCCGCGATGCGCGGTGCGGCGACGGATGGTCATCGCTTCATCCCGGAGGCATGGCAGCGCGGTGTCTCCGCGGTCTTGGCCGAGACGCCACGGCCGGCCGATCTTGATCCGTCGCTGGCCTGGGTGCGCGTGCCGGACACGCGCGCGGCGGCCGCATCGATCGCTTCGGCGCTCGCGGGAGATCCGTGGCGGACGATGGCGCTCGTCGGCGTGACCGGTACCAACGGCAAGACCACCAGCGCGTTTTTGATCCACCACATCATGAAGTCCGCGTGGCACCGGGCCGGATTGATCGGCACGATTTGCGTGGACGACGGCGAGTCGGTGACGGCGGCGTCGCACACGACGCCGGATCCGGTCGGGCTGGCGGCATTGCTCGCGCGCATGCGCGACCACGGCTGCCGTGGTGTCGCGATGGAGGTGTCCTCGCACGGGATCGACCAGAAGCGCGTGCATGCGCTGGGTTTCGATGCGTGTGTCTTCACCAACCTGACGCAGGATCATCTCGACTATCATGGCACGCTCGACGCGTACTTCGATGCGAAGGCCTCATGGTTCCGCGAGCTGGCGGCGGACGGGCGCGGCAAGAAGCCGGTGGCGGTGATCAACACCGATGACGCGCGCGGAGCAGCCTTGGCCGCGGAGCTTGACGGGCGCATGCCGGTGTTGCGGTTCGGCTTCAACGTCCACAATGATTTCCGGGCGTTGCAGTTTCGCCAGAACGCGCGCGGGATGGAGTTCGGCCTTGCGGCGAAAGGGCGCGAGTTCCTTGTGCGCGCGCCGTTGATCGGCCGCTTCAATGTTCACAACCTGCTGGGCTCGCTTGCCGCGACGAGTGCGTGCGGGATCAGCCTGCGCGACGCGGTCGCGGCGGTGGCCGATGCGCCGCAGGTGCCCGGGCGCATGGAAAACGTCGGCAACGCGGGTGGGGCCACCGTTTTCGTTGATTACGCGCACACGCCCGACGCGCTTGAAAACGCGTGCCGCACGCTGCGCGAACTCGATCCGCGCCGCCTCATCACCGTGTTCGGTTGCGGTGGCGACCGCGATCGTGGCAAGCGTCCGCTGATGGCGGCCGCCGCCGCCGTTCACAGCGACGCATGTGTGATCACCTCCGACAACCCGCGATCCGAGGATCCGCTTGCGATCATCCGCGAGATCGAGGCGGGCATCGGCGGCGCGAGGCACGCGTGCATTGCCGACCGCGCCGAGGCGATCGCACGGGCGGTGGCCGAGTCGCGCTCGGGCGACATCATCCTGATCGCCGGCAAGGGCCACGAGACGACCCAGCAGTTCGCCGACCGGACGATCGAGTTCGACGACCGCAGGCATGCGGCGAAGGCGTTGCGCGAAAAGGCGCAGGCGATTGCAACCCAACGATGAATCCGCTGACCGCATCAGAGATCGCAGCACTCCTCGGCACGCGAGTGGCCGCCGGGGATGGCGGCGCGTTGGCCGACGGCGGCGTTTCGACCGATACGCGCACGATTTCCGCCGGCGCGTTGTTCGTCGCGTTGAAAGGAGAGCGCTTCGATGGCGACGCGTTTGTCGCCGAAGCCCTGGCGCGTGGCGCGCGGGTCGCGATCTGCGGTCATTGGGACGGCACGCCGCCGCCGGGCACCGCGGTGATCACGGTGGGCGACCCGTTGCTTGCGTTGCAGCGGCTCGCGCACATCTGGCGCAGGCAGCTGGATTTGCCGGTGGTGGCGATCACCGGATCCAACGGCAAGACGAGCACCAAGGATTTCACCGCGGCGGTGCTTTCGAAGCGCTTCCGGGTTTCCGCAACGCGGGGCAATCTGAACAACCACATCGGTGTGCCGCTCACCGTGCTGGCGACGACGCCCGGGCACACCGCGGCCGTCTGGGAGATGGGCATGAACCACGCGGGCGAGATCGCGCCGCTGTGCGAGATCGCCCGGCCGAAATACGGCATCATCACCAACATCGGCACCGCCCACATCGAATTCCTCGGCAGCCGGGACGCGATCGCCGAGGAGAAGGGAATGCTGGCCCGCGCGCTTCCTGCCGACGGCATCCTGTTTCTTCCCGCGTCATCGGATTATCATGAATCGCTGCGCCAGCGCACCAAGGCGTCGATCGTTTCGGTGGGCAACGGACGCGGCGTCGTGCGCGCCGAGGGACTCACGCCGGGCGAACACGGCACGGATTTCCGACTGGTCATCGACGGTGTGGGATCCGCCGACGTGAGGCTGCCGGTGCCGGGCCGCCACATGGTGACCAACGCGCTGCTCGCGGCAGGTGTGGGATGGAAGCTCGGCGTGCCGATCGACGAGATCGCCGACGCGCTATCGCAGGCGAGCCTCGGCGGAGGCAGGCTGAACCGGCATGTTTGCGATGGAGTTGTCGTGATCGACGACACCTACAATGCCAATCCCGAGTCGATGGCCGCGGCGATCGAGACGCTGGCCGAGGCACCGGTGCCTGAAGGCGGCGCGCGGCGCATCATCGTGCTGGGCCGCATGGGCGAGCTTGGCAGCCATGCGCCGACCGCGCACCGGCAGACCGGCGCCTTGGCCGCGCGGCGCGGGCTCACCGTGGTGGCCGTGGGCGAGGGTGCCGAGGGAATCGCCGAGGGTGCGGGCGGTGCCAAACATTTTCCCGATGTCTCCAAAGCGGCGAAGTGGCTGCGCGAGGAAGTCCGCCTCGGCGATATCGTCTTGTTCAAGGGCAGCCGCGCCGCCGCCGTCGAGCGCGTGATGCATGCCGCATTCCCCCAATCCACCTGATGCTTCCCGCCCTTTACGATTTCTGGTTCCAGGCGTTCGAGGCCGAGAAAGCCGCCGGACGCGAAGGCTGGGCGCACGCCCTCTCCTTCCTCAACCTCTTCCAGTACATCACGTTCCGCGCGGCCGCCGCGGGGCTGCTCGCCTTCGTGATCTCGCTCCTCGCCGGTCCGGCGGTGATCCGCAAGCTCATCTCGCTCAAGGTGGGTCAGCCGATCCGCACCGCCGAGGAAGTGCATCGGTTGGCCGAACTCCACGGCGGCAAGATCGGCACGCCCACGATGGGCGGCGTGCTGATCATCGGTGCGGTGCTCGCCGCCACGCTCGTCTGCGCGCGCGTGCTCAATCCGTTTGTCGCCGTTTGCGCCTGCACGATGACCGCCTGCGGGCTGCTCGGGCTCTGCGACGACTCGAAGAAGGTGATGGAGCGGAAATCCGACGGGATCAACGGCCGGACGAAGTTGTTGTGGCAATTCGTCATCGCGCTTACCGCCGCCGCGTTCCTGTACTTCAAACCGGAAATCTCCGGCAGGGGCGGTGTCACCGGCTACCTGCTCGGCGAACACACGCCCATCGGGATCGGAGCCGTGTGCTTTCCGCTGTTCAAGACACCGCTGGTGGATCTGGGCCCGTTCATCATCCCGTTCTTCGCATTGGTGATCGTCGGCTGCTCGAACGCGGTGAACCTGACCGATGGGCTCGACGGGCTTGCGGCCGGATGCACCGTGAGCACCGCGTTGGCCTACGCGTTGCTGGCGTATCTGGCCGGACATTATTTCATGGCGGTGGAGTACCTGGTGATTCCGCATCATCCGTTGTTGGGCGAGCTTTCCGTGTTCCTGATGGCGCTGGCCGGCGCGGGATTCGGGTTCCTCTGGTTCAACTGCCATCCGGCCCGGATGTTCATGGGTGACACCGGTTCGCTCGCCATCGGCGGCGCGCTCGGCACCGCGGCGATCTGCGCACGCCAGGAACTGCTGCTGGTGATCATCGGCGGCGTGTTTGTGATGGAGGCGCTCTCGGTGATCCTGCAGGTCGGCAGCTTCAAGCTGCGCGGCAAGCGCATCTTCCGCATGTCCCCGATCCACCACCACTTCGAGTTGCTCGGCTGGCACGAAAGCCAGGTGATCGTGCGCTTCTGGATCCTGTCGATCATGCTCGCGCTCTTCGGTGTCGCCGTACTCAAGATCCTTTGACAATGACTCTTGCCGGAACACATGTCGCGATCCTCGGTGTCGGCCGCAGCGGCCGGGCCGCGGCTGCGCTCGCGCTGCGTGAGGGCGCGCGCGTCTCGGCGTGGGACTCGTCGGGCATCGACGCCTTCGCCGACATGCCCGAGGGTGTCGAACTTCATCCGGACGCCGATATCGCCGACGGCCGCGCGCTCGTCTGCGACCTACTGGTGCTGAGCCCCGGCATCGAGACCGACGGTCCGTTCGCCTCGGCTTTTGCCACGGGCGCGGGTGAGGTGATCGGCGAGGTCGAGTTGGCATCGCGCCACTACGGCGGCACGATGGTCGGCATCACCGGCACCAACGGCAAGACGACGACCACGGCCATCATCGGCCGCATCCTCGAGCACGCCGGGATGGGGGGCACCCCATGCGGCAATTTCGGCACGCCTTTCGCCGAGGTGGTGATGCGCGCGGATCCGCCGCGTGCCGTGGCGCTCGAGCTGAGTTCGTTCCAACTTGAAACGATCCGCACGCTGCGCCCGCACGTCGCCGTGTGGCTCAACTTCGCCCCCGACCACATGGACCGCTATCCGGATCTCGCCGCTTACCACGCGGCGAAATCCCGGATTTTCATCAACCAGACGAGCGATGACGTCGCGGTGGTGCGCGGTGGTGAAGAGTTGCCGCCGCTGGCGGCGCGGGTGACGACCTTCTCGACCACCGATCCGGGGGCCGACTGGTTTTCGGACGGCCATGACATCCGGCATCAAGGGTCGGTGGTGCTTTCGCTCGACCGCGATACCGCGTTGCGCGGGCTGCACAATGCCGAGAACGTGATGGCCGCGATGGCCTCCTGCGCCGCGCTTGGCATCGCGCCGGAAGTGATGCGCGAAGCACTGCGCGGGTTCGCGCCTCCGCTGCATCGATGTGAATGGGTGCGCACGCTCGATGGAGTCGAATACCTCAATGATTCGAAGGCCACCAACCTGCACGCGCTCGAAAGCGCGTTGCGGTCGCAGACCCGTCCGGTCGTGCTGATCGCCGGCGGCAAGGAGAAAGGGCTCGATTATTCAACGGTGTTGCCATTGCTGCGCGAGAAAGTGCTGACCGCGGTGACGTTCGGTCAGATCTCGCGCCCGCTCGCGGCGGTTTTTTCGGATGCCGTGAGAACCGAGGCGGTCGCGACTCTTGAGGAAGCCGTGCAAGTCGCCCGCACCCTTGCGCCCGTCGGCTCCTGTGTCCTACTCTCGCCCGGCACCTCGTCGTTCGACCAATTCACCGGCTACGAGCAACGAGGCGACTCGTTCCGTGATCTCGTCCACCAGCTTCATTGACATCGAATCCGACCCATTGATCCCAAGACCATGAAAAACCGCATCATCCCAGTCAAACGCCGCAACCGATCGCACGGCATGTTCCATCGCCTCAGCGCGGCCGTCGCCAGACGCAGGCAGCGTGTGGCCGCCGGCGCGCCATCGGTCGACATCGACGACGAGGAGAGCGACGCCCGGATCGGTCGCGCGTTGTTGATCATCTTCGCGATCCATCTGCTCGCCGGTGCCTTGGTGTTCACCCATCACAAATACCTCAAGCACCGCTCGCCCGTGACTCCCGTCGCGACGGCACCTGCGGAATCCCGGAGTTCCGCGCCCGCCGAGGAGGTGCGGATCACCTACATCGTCAAGGAGGGCGATACCTACACATCGATCGCGGCCGCCCACCGGGTCGATGAGGCCGCACTGCGCGTGACCAATCGGCATGCGACGCTGCGCAAAGGACTGATCGTCGGCATTCCCAAGTCGTCGTCGGCCATCGCGAGCAGGCCGGATCCGGCCCTTGCGCCGACCGAACCCGAGGACGCTCCCGCCGCCGCAGTGGTGCGCACCGCGGCCAAGCCCGCCACCGAGGAAGGGCTGGTGCCCGCCGTCGATGTGAAGGACGCGCCCAAGGCGCGCGCCGTGGCAACCGCATCGGCCAAATCGCCAACCACAGCCCAAGGTGCCCGCTACGTCGTGAAGCCCGGCGACAGCATCTGGCGCATCGCCAACACCCACAAGGTGGACCAGCAGGAGCTGATGAAAGCCAATGGTCTTGATGATGCGCGCAAGCTGAGAAGCGGCATGACGCTGGTGATTCCCAAAGCCCCTTGATGTCGTCCGGTCATGGCCCGCCACTGCACAGTCCTGCTTGCCGCCGCGGTCGCGGTGTTGCTCGTGCTCGGGTTGGTGATGTTGGCCACCATTTCGCCGTGGGTGACCGATGAAAAAGATCTTGCGTTGCGTCAGGCGGTGATGGCGGTGTGCGGAGTTGTCGCGGGCTTGGTCGCCGCGCGTTTTCCACAGGACCCGCTGCGCAGGCTGGCGCCTTTCGCCTACGCCATTGCCTGCGTGTTGCTCATCCTCTGCTTTGTTCCCGGAGTGGCCGCGCCGCTCTACGGATCGAACCGGTGGATCCAGTTGCCGCTGATCGGCAACTTCCAGCCATCCGAGCTGGCCAAGCTGGTGGTCGTGCTCTGCCTGGCGACCTGGTACGCCCGCTGGCAGCCCGGCGTCGGATCATTTTGGCGCGGATTCGTCGTGCCCGGCATGATCGCCGCAATCCCCTTGGGACTCATTGCGATTGAAACCGATGTGGGCTCGGCGCTGGCGCTGGCCGCCACGGTTGGCGCGATGATGTTCTGCATCGGCGTGCGGCTGCGCTTCATGCTGCCGGTCGCCGCGTCCGCGATGCTCGGTGCCGCCTGGTTTGTCGGCAATGACCCGGTCCGCTGGAAGCGCATCGAGGCATGGACGGATCTCGAGACCCACAAGCTCGGCACCGGGATGCAGCAGTGGCGCTCGTTGGTTGCCTTCGGCAATGGCGGACCGACCGGCACCGGACTGGGCAACGGATCCGAAAAATTCGCCAACCTCGAACACTGCGAGTCCGACTTCATCTTCCCGATCATCGGCGAGGAACTCGGCCTGCCCGGCACGCTCACCGTCGTGCTCGCCTTCGTCTTGATCGCGATGGCCGGCTACGGCATTGCGATGCAGGCGCGCGACATCTTCAGCCGTTGCCTGGCCGTGGGGATCACCAGCATGATCGTCGTCCCGGCCATCGTGAACATCGCGGTGACCACCGCCGCCATCCCCAACGACGGCCTGCCGCTGCCCTTCGTGAGTTACGGTGGCACCAGTCTGGTCATCAGCCTTGCCGGCATCGGCATGCTCGCCGGGATCCACCGGCGCGCGCGCTCTGCGGTCGGCCTGCCGGTGATGCCGCTCAAGGCGGAGAAACGATACGCCGTGAGGCTGTGACCAAGGCATCGCCGATGCCGTGAGTGCCCGGTCATTTCGAGACGTTGAAGCGGAACTCGATCACATCGCCGTCCCTGACGACGTACTCCTTGCCCTCGATGCGCAGCTTGCCAGCCTCTTTGGCCGCTTGTTTCGATCCGAGCGTCGTGAGATCGTCGTAATGCACGACCTCCGCCGCGATGAATCCGCGCTCGAAGTCGGTGTGGATCACGCCCGCCGCCGCCGGGGCCTTGTCGCCGTCGCGGATCGTCCACGCGCGCGTTTCCTGCACGCCGGTGGTCAGGTAGGTGCGCAGGCCGAGCAGGTGATAGACCGCGCGGATCAGCGCCGAAACGCCCGAGTCGCCGACGCCCATATCCTTGAGAAACTCGGCCGCCTCCTCGGGCGGCAGCTCACCGAGTTCCTCCTCGATGCGCGCGGAGATCACCACCGCCTCGGATCCGCTGTGTTCGGCGGCGAAGCGGCGCACGGCGGCCACCAGCGGATGGGAGTCGGGATCGGCGGTGGCCGCGGCGATTTCGTTCTCGGCGACGTTGCACGCGTAGATCGTGCGCTTGTTCGAGAGCAGGAAAAAGTCGCGCACCAATGCCATGTCCTCGTCGCTGAACTCCAAGGTGATCGCCGGTTTTCCCTGATCGAGGTGCGGCAGGATGCGGCTGATCAGTTCGACCTCCTTCGCGGACTCCTTGTCGCCGCCTTTCGCTTTCTTCTCGCGCGAGGCGCGCCGCTTTTCGAGCGAGGCGATGTCGGCGAGGATCAGCTCCGAGTTGATGATCTCGATGTCGCGCACCGGATCGACGCGGCCGAGTTCGTGGATGATGTCGTCGTTCTCAAAGCAGCGCACGACTTGGACGATGGCGTCGGTCTCGCGGATGTTGGCGAGGAACTGGTTGCCGAGGCCCGCGCCTTCGGACGCGCCCTTGACCAGTCCCGCGATGTCGACGAACTCGATGGCGGTGGGCACGGTCTTCTGCGATCCCGAGAGCCTGGCGAGCACGTCGAGACGCGGATCGGGCACGGTGACGATGCCGACGTTCGGATCGATGGTGCAGAACGGGTAGTTGGCCGCCTCCGCCTTGCGGGTGCGGGTGACGGCATTGAAGAGGGTGGACTTGCCGACATTGGGCAGCCCGACGATTCCGGCCTTGAGCATGGCGGCGGGAGGGTGGACGCGATCGCCGCGTCAGGACGAGGAAAATCTCCGCCGGACCTCAGGACAACGCGTCGAGCATCGCCTGCAGGCGGTCGAGCTTGCCGATCCAGTCGGCCAGGCGTGCTTTTTCCTGATCGACCACATCGGCCGGCGCCCGGTCGACGAATCCCGGATTGCCGAGCTTGGCTTCGCAGCGGGCGACTTCGCCGCGGATCTTCGCGATTTCCTTTTCGAGCCGGGCGCGTTCGGCCGCGACATCGACGAGTCCTTCGAGCGGCAGGTAACATTCGCCGCACGGCGTGACGGCCGCGGGCGTGCCCTTTGGTGGATCGTAATCCGGCTCGAGCGAAATCGTGGCGGCACCGGCGAGCATCGCCAGCACGCGGCTTTCGGCATCGATCCAGGCCGGGTGGTTTCTCACGATGAAGCGCAGGTCGCGACGGGTCGCGACGTTGCATTCGGTCTTCAGGTTGCGCAACCGGCCCGCGGATTCATAGACGGCGGCGGCTTTTGCCTGCGCCACATCGGCGTCGAAATCAACCAGTCGCGTCTCGGGAAGCCGCCGGTTCATGACGAATTCGCCGTCGCTGATGTAGCCCATGCGGGCCGACAACTCCTCCGCGATGTGCGGCATGTACGGGCTGAGCAACTGCAGGTAGCGGCTCATCACCGCATCGAAGGTGGCGAGCGTGGCGTTGCGCGCCGCCTCGGACGCTCCGTCGCGCAGGTCGGGCTTCACCGCTTCGAGGAATTTGTCGCAGAATTCACTCCAGAGGAATTCATGCAGACGCTGCGCGATCTCGCCGAAGCGATATCCGGCGAAGCCGGCGACGAGATCCTCCGCCAACGCGTCGAGTTTCGCCAGAATGTCGATGTGGTACGGCGGGAGATCTTGCGGATCCGCGGGCGGGACGCATCCGCCGCCGGCCATCTGGCGCAGCCGGCAGGCGTTGTAGAGCTTGTTGGCGAAGTTGCGGCCTTCCTCGACCGAGTGCTCGTCGAAGCGCAGGTCGCTGCCCACCGGCGCGATCCGCATCAGCCCGAAGCGCAGGCCGTCCGCGCCATAGCGGTCCATCAGCTCGACCGGATCGGGCGAGTTGCCCAGCGACTTGCTCATCTTGCGGCCCTGCAGGTCGCGGATGATCGAGGTGAAGAACACGTTGCGGAACGGGATGTCACCGGTGAAGCGCAGCCCGGCCATGATCATGCGCGCGACCCAGAAGAACAGGATGTCCGGTCCGGTGACGAGATCATCGGTCGGATAAAACTTGCGCAGCAACGCGCTGTTCCCGCCGGGTTCCGCCATCGTCGCGAATGGCCAGAGCCAGGACGAGAACCAAGTGTCCATCACATCGTCGTCGCGCACCCAGTCGTCGGAGTCGTCCGGCGGGTCGATCGCCACGTGGATGTCGCCGCGGGTGAAATCCTCCATCCCGAGTGCGGCGGCCTGTTTCAATGCATCGAGCTTGTCCTTGCGGTACCAGACCGGGATGCGGTGGCCCCACCAAAGCTGACGGCTGATGCACCAATCCTGCAGATGTTCCATCCAGTGGGCGTAGGTCTTCGCCCAGCGCGCGGGGCGGAAGGTGATCCGCCCGTCGGCCACGGCATCGGCCGCCTCGCCCGCGCACGGGTATCGGAGAAACCACTGCATCGAGATGCGCGGCTCGACGGGCACCTGCGCGCGCTCGGAATAGCCGACGCTGTTCTCGTAGTCCTCGACCTTGATGAGCAATCCCAACTCCTCGAGCTTGGCCGCCGCCACCTTGCGGGCCTCAAAGCGGTCGAGTCCGTGGAGGTCCGGGCATTGCGGGCAGTCGATCCGCCCGTCGGGCGTGAGCACGTCGATGATCTCGAGGCCGTGGCGCAGGCTGATCTCGAAATCCGCCTTGTCGTGTGCAGGGGTGATCTTGAGCGCGCCGGTTCCGAATTCCATGTCCACATGCTCGTCGGCGATCACCGGAATTTCCGCCGCGGGAAACGGTCGGCGCACGGTGAGTCCGACGAACTCCGCGTAGCGCGGGTCCTTCGGGTTCACCGCCACGGCGACGTCGCCCATCAGCGTCTCGGGGCGGGTCGTCGAGACCGCGAGGTGACGGCCCGATCCGTCGGCAAGCTCGTAGCGCACAAAGTAGAGCTTCGATTTCCGCGGCGTCATGATCACCTCCTCGTCGGACAGCGCGGTGAGCGACACCGGGCACCAGTTGACGATGCGGCGTCCCCGGTAGATCAGCCCTTCCTTGAACAGTTCGACGAACACGTGGCTCACCCAGCGCGAGTACGACTCGTCCATGGTGAATCGCTCGCGGCTCCAGTCGCACGAGCAGCCGAGCCGCTTGAGCTGGCGGATGATGATGTCGCCGTGGGTGTCCTTGAATTCCCAGACGCGCTTGAGGAACTCCTCGCGCCCGAGTGCGTGGCGCGTCGTCCCCTCGCTTTCGCGCAGTACGCGCTCGACCTTCGCCTGGGTCGCGATGCCAGCGTGGTCGGTGCCCGGCAGCCACAGCACTTCCTTGCCCGATTGGCGCGCACGGCGCGCGAGGATGTCCTGCAGCGTGTTGTTGAGCACGTGGCCGAGGTGCAGGATGCCGGTGACGTTCGGCGGCGGGATGACGATCGAGTAGCCGGGCTTCGCCGACGACGGGTCGGCCTCGAAGCAGCGGCCCTCGATCCAGGCGGCGTACCACTTTTCCTCGACGGCGCGCGGTTCGTAGGCCTTCGGCAGTTCAGACATGACGGCGGATGCTTGTCAGAGCCGACCGGATTTGTCCAGCAGGGGAAGGAATGGCGTCCCGCGCGATGGCCATCCGGCGATTTCCCCGCCGTGTGACCGTGTGAAGCACGCGATCGCGGTCTACGGCTGCCGACCCGATCCGGCCTAAGATCGCTGGATGAATCCCGATGATGGTGATGGAGATGTGGGGTTTGTCGGTACTTACGTCCCGCGTTGCTGCGGCATCGCCACGTTCACCCGCGACCTGCGTCACTCGGTGCGCGCGATTCGCCCGTCGGCGGATTTGCCGGTGATCGCCGTCGACGATGAGCGCGAGCCGCCTGCCTATCCGCCGGAAGTCCGCCAGCGCATCGACCAGGATGACGCTGCCTCCTACCGCCGGGCCGCGGAGTGGCTCAACCAAAGCGGCGTGCGGGTCGTCTGCATCCAGCACGAATTCGGCATCTATGGTGGCGATGCCGGATCCCATCTGCTCGAGCTGGTGGATGCGCTGGAGTTGCCGGTGGTGCTGACGCTGCACACGGTGCTCGACCGGCCTGATCCCGCGCAACACCGCGTGATGGAGGAGCTGGTCGATCGCTGTGCTTGTGTCGTCGTGATGAGCCGGGTGGGCCTGCGGGTCCTGCGCAAGCATCACGCGGTGCATGAGGCCAAGGTGATTCCCCATGGCATTCCCGACATGGAATGGGTCGATGGTGCCGCATCCAGCGGGGACGCGTTGTTGCTCACGGTTGGATTGCTCGGACCGGGCAAGGGGATCGAGCATGTCCTGCGTGCGATGCCGGACATCCTCGCGCGCCATCCCCGGACGCGATACCAGGTGGCGGGCGCGACCCATCCGAAGCTGCTGGCACGCGAGGGAGAGCGCTATCGCGGGTCGCTCGAACAACTCGCGCGGGACCTCGGGGTCGCCGATCGGATCGGATTTGAAAACCGCTATCTGTCCGATGAGGAACTGTGCGGTCGGGTGCGACGGGCGGACATCTGCCCGACCCCTTACATCCACGAAGCGCAGGTGACATCGGGCGCTCTCTCGCTGGCTGTCGGCGCGGGCAAGCCGGTGGTGTCCACGCCGTTCTGGCATGCGAGGGAGTTGTTTTCCCGCGGTGCGGAGGTGCTCGTCCCGTTCGGCGATCCCTCGGCGATCGCCGGCGCGGTGTGCGGGCTGCTCGACGACCGTGCCCGCATGGACCGCATCGGACGCACGGCCCATGCGGTGAGCCGCCACATGATCTGGCCCGAGGTGGCGTGGGCGTATCTCGGCGTGTTCGATCGTGCGGCCGAAGCGAGTCGCGCGATCCTGCTGCCACAGATCGCCGAGCCGCTCGCGGAGGAATCGGAAGCTCTTCCTCCATTGCGGCTCGATCATCTCCTGCGGATGACGGATGACACCGGATTGTTTCAACACACGGTTTTCGATGTGCCTGATTACCATCACGGGTACTGCACCGACGACAACGCGCGCGCGCTGGTGTTGTGCACCTTGCTCGAGCGATTGCCGGATCCTGCGACGCGACGCACGGTGGATCGGCTGGCCACGCGCTATCTGGCGTTCCTCGCGGCGGCATGGCATGAATCGTCCGGCCGCTTCCGCAATTTCATGAACTACGAGCGGCATTGGCTCGAGGAGTTCGGCAGCGAGGACAGCCACGGCCGCGCGCTGTGGGCCCTGGGCGTCGGTTGTGGCTCGCTCTCTCCCGGCCGGCGGCGCCTCGCGCAACGGCTGTTCGTTTGCGGCATGCCGGCGGTGATCGGCTTCACCTCGCCGCGCGCCTGGGCCTTCGCGATGCTCGGCATTGACGCACGCCTGCGCCTAGGCCGACCGGATCCCGACGACACCGCCGTGCGCGATTTGCTGGCCGGGCGATTGATGTCGCTGTGGCATGCTTGCGGGGATGGGGACTGGCGCTGGTTCGAGGATCACGTGACCTACGAGAACGCCCGGCTCAGCCAGGCGTTGATCCGGTGCGGCACCACCGCGCGGCAGGGCGCGTGGATCGATGCGGGGTTGGAAAGCCTCGCCTGGTTGGTTGAGAATCATGTCGGCGACGACGGGTGCTTCCGGCCGGTCGGCACGAATGGCTTCCATCAGCGCCGGGGCGAACGCGCGGAGTTCGACCAGCAGCCGGTCGAGGCGCAAGCGATGATCGACGCCTGCATCGATGCCTGGCGGGTGACCGGAGACGACGCGTGGCAGCGCGAGGCACGCCGCGCCTTTGATTGGTTCCTCGGGCGCAACCATCTCGGCGTGCCGTTGTACGTGGAGGATACCGGCGGCTGTCGCGACGGGCTGCACGAACATCGACCGAATGAAAACCAAGGTGCCGAGTCCACACTCGCCTGCCTGATTCCCCTGGCGCGATGGATGCTTGCGGAAGTCGAGCCGTGCCACCGTGAACCCGTGCTTGCGCTGCAATGAAGAACGATCATCACGATCACGGCCATCCGCTGATCTTGTGTCGCCACGACCTGATGCTGCACCCGGACAGCTCACGTGTGATCATCCGCCCCTTCGTCCCGGTGGATGAAGCAAGCGTCGCGCGGATCATCGGCCGGGTGCTCGATCTCGATGAAGCCGAGGTGTCGTCGAGATTGCGCACTCTGCTTGAGGAATTCGACGGCCGGCACTTCGACATCGAGGAAGTCCTGCTGCGGCACTACGACAGGGTGCGCGGTCATGTCTCGGCCGGATTGCTGCTCACCCGCGAGCGTCAATTGCTGATCGGCGCGATGTTTTCCGGCGAATACGCCCTCGAATCCGCCGCGCTGTTCAACCCGTCGATCGTGCCGCATCCCGATCAGGACGGCGTGCCGGACGGATCGCTCCGCTTCATCATGAGCCTGCGCGCGACAGGAGAAGGGCACATCTCGTCGATTGAATTCCGTAGCGGAGTGATCAGCGATTCAGGCTGTGTGACGATCGATCCGGTGTCGCGCTTTGTCTCGGCACCGGACATCCTGCCCAATCCGCGCTATCGGAAGCGGTTGTTCGTCAACAAGCTGCGCGAGATGTCCGAAGAAGTCACCTCCTGCGCGGCTGTGATGGAACCGCTGGGGGATTCATTCACGCTCAGCGAACTCGAGGAGTCCATCGCGCGCGTCCGCAACGAGGTGGACCCCGTCACGATCGGTCTGTCGCGCACGCTCGAACGCATCCGCTGGCTTGCCCAGTCGAACTACGAACTGGGATTCCCGACCAAGCTCGCGCTTAGCGAGCGCATCCTGTTTCCGGTGTCGGCCAACGAGAGCAACGGCATCGAGGACGCGCGCTTTGTGCGCTTCACCGACGACGACGGCTGCGTCACCTACTACGCCACCTACACGGCGTACAACGGCCATGCCATCCTGCCGCAGCTCATCGAAACCCGCGATTTTGCCAATTTCAACATCCTCACGCTCATCGGCGCCGCCTTGCTCGATCTGCACGACCCGTCGAAAGTGATCGGCCGTCTCGACGATCCGCTCATCGTCCCGGAAGGAAACGAACACGAAGGCTATGTGCCGAATGTCGTATACAGCTGCGGCTGTCTGGTTCATGCGCGGCGTTTGATCCTGCCCTACGCGATGAGCGATCGCGCGACGGCACTGGCGAGCCTGTCGCTCGAATTGCTGCTGAAGCGCCTGCAGCGCAAGTGACGGTGCGTGGAGTGGCGGCTTAAGCCGCCATGGTTGGCAAAGACGGCTTTCCGGCCGTCGTCGTGCGACTGGAAAGCCGCATCTGCGATTCATGGCCACCCGGAGGCAGCCACACCAATCCTGCGCGATCGGGCAATTCATCCTGTCGAATCGACTTGCATTGGCACGCCGACTGCTTGATGATTGGCGTGAAAAGTGCGGCAGGTGGCTTGGCGTGTGGCGTGGAAGGAACGAGCAATATCCTAAATCAACCTTACATCGACCTCAGGTCGCGGACCGGCAAGAGCTACTTGCGGCTCCGCTTCTCGGGTCGTTTTCTCCGGCGGTCGCTGGTGGTCATGGTGGTCGCCGCGCTGGTGGTCGCCGGCACGACCGCTTGGCGTCGTCATGAAAGCCAGGATCTCCGCGGCAATGTCGGCCGCGAATTCCGGTTGAGCGCCGGTCCATGGGGCCGCCTGCTGGCAAGGCCGGTGTTGCTGACCCCGCCCGCGCGCGTGTTCGATCCGGCCTTCACGCTCGGTGACGGCAAGTGGTATTTCGAGAACGCGCCACTTGCGGACATCCGGACCTTGCTCGAGTCCTGTGGGTTTTCGCAAGAGCAGGCATCGACCCTCTTGTCGTTGCTCAAACCCGCGGAGGGCAGGCCGGGATTGCTCTCTGTCGCGCCGCCGGCCGATCTCGTGCTCGATCTGTCGCCCGACGTCCGGTCGCTCTTCTACACGCGTCTGGCGATGCTCGATGCCAACTTCGCGCAACGCCATCCGTTCCGCATGGCGGAGAGACACCTCCAGGCGTGGATGCGCAGCGACGGATTCGACCCGGCGCACGAACGCGTGGTGCGCGACTTGCTCTGGCGTTCGGGCGACACCTTGATGTTCTCCGATTACAACCTGCTCGCCTCGCGGATGACCCGGCCGTCGGAGCGCGTCGCCTTCCAACAGTGGCTTGCGCAAAAAGTCTCCTTGTTCCTGCGCATCGAGATCCCCCGTGATGCCGATGTGCCGGCACTGGCCTCCTACTGGGGAGCCGCTGGAAGAGGCGAGGACGTGCTGCCGATCCTCTCCTCCACGGCCGCGTCGGGTGGTGCCACCATCGGCATCATGAACCTGATGCCGCCGTTCGTGCGCGAATACCTCAATCGCTTTCCCCAGCCGCCCGCGCCCGGAGCGCCGCTACCTGCCTGCCACTGGTCTTCACTCAACGTCTTCACCCGCGGCATGCCCGACGATGCCTTTCACGATGCGGCGGCGATCGAGCGCGAGATCCGCGAAAACTACCGCCCCATCTCCGGCAATCCGCGCTTCGGCGACCTCGTCATGCTTAACGAGCCCGATGGCTCCAGCATCCATTCCGCGGTCTACATCGCCGACGACATCGTCTTCACCAAAAACGGCCCGTCGCCCGCGACACCCTGGGTGTTCTCAACCATCGAGGAAATGAAGGCGGCCTATCCGAGCGCCGTGCCCCTCACCACCGCCTTCCTGCGCCATTGGAGTGGCGGCTTGAAGCCGCCATGATTGGCAAAGACGGCTTTCCGGCCGTCGTCGTGCGGCTCGAAAGCCGCATCTGCGATTCATGGCTGCCCGGAGGCAGCCACACCATTCCTCGCGATCTCCCCAAGTTCTCCAGGGTCTTGAGAATCTCATCGATCTGCCGGACGCGGGCTTTGGTGCGTTTGCCGAATTGGCCATGGCAGAGCTTCCAGTTTCAAGTGTTCAGTGTTCAGTTTCAAGAGGGAAGCAGATGGGGCAAGGGGTGATCGGTTATCGGTGATCAGGAAAGAGGAAAGAGGAAGAAACGCGCGAAGCATTAAGGAGCACAAGCTGCCCGCTCGTGATTCCCTACAACGCAAGTGCGGCGAGCAGCTTGTCGTGGATGCCGTCGAATCCGCCGTTGGAGAGGACGGCGACGACATCGCCCGCCGCGGCTTCGTCGCACACCGCGGCGACGATCGCCTCGGTGCTGTCGAGGTGCCGTCCGCTGCCGCCGAGTCGACCAATGTCGTGCGCGAGCCGTTGCGGGTCGAGCCGGTCGCCGGCCGGGATCTTGTGCATGTCGGGCATCGCGGCGATCACCGCGAGGTCGGCCGACGCGAGTGCCGCGGCGAGTTCCTGCTGGAACACGGCGCGGCGCGTGGTGTTGGAGCGCGGCTCGAACAAGATCCACAAGCGCCTTCCGGGATGGCGCTGCCTGAGGCTTTCCACCGCCAGCCGGATCGCCGTCGGGTGATGCGCGAAGTCGTCGACCACCGTGACGCCGCGCGCCTCGCCGCGGATTTCCTGGCGCCGGGCGACGCCGTCGAAGCGCTCGAGTCCGTCGCGGATGTCATCCGCTGCGATTCCGGCGAAGCCCGCGGCCGCTGCGGCCATCGCCGCGTTGCGGATGTTGAATTCGCCCGTCATACGCACCGAGTACCGGCGGCCTTCGAGATCGAACGAGCTGCGGTCCGGCGTGCATTCGACGCCGCGAATCCGCAACGCGCACGTCTCGCCGAAGCCGACGGTGGTCACCGGACACGGCGCGTCGCGCGCGATCGCGAGGCAGGCCGGATCGTCGCCATTGATGAAGGCCATCCCGTTGAGCGGCACGATGTGGAGCAGGCGACGGAACGCCAGTTGGATCTCATCGAGCGACGCGTAGATGTCCGCATGATCGAACTCGATGTTGTTGATCACCACGCATTCGGGCAGGTAGTGGAGGAACTTCGCGCGCTTGTCGAAGAAGGCCGTGTCATATTCGTCGCCTTCGAGGACGTTGAACTCCGATTCTGTGAACACCGCGCCGCAGCCGAGGTTCTTCGGCAGTCCGCCGATCATGAATCCGGGATCGAGTCCGGCATGACGCATCAGCCAGGCCAACATCGACGAGGTGGTGGTCTTGCCGTGCGTGCCGGTGACCACGAAATTGCGTTTGCCGCGCAGGAAGTGCTCTTTCATCACCTCGGGCAGCGACTGGTAGAGCAGCTTGCGGGACAACGCGGCCTCGGCCTCCGGGTTGCCGCGCGACACGGCGTTGCCGATCACCACCACATCGGTGTCGGGCGCAAGGTGCTCCTCATGGTACCCTTCGCGGATCGGGATTTCCTGGGAGCGCAGGAAGTCGGACATCGGTGGATACACGTTAGCGTCCGAACCGCTGACCTCGAAGCCGCGGCGCTTCATCGCGGCGGCCACCGCCCCCATCGCCGTGCCGCAGATGCCGGTAAAATGAAATTTCCTCATGCCGTTGTGAATGGGCGAAACTAGAGCATTTTGCTCAAATTTGTCGCCGGTGGTTGGAGTTGGGTGTGGAACAGTTGCGGCTTCGCCGGATTTGTAAAAGAAGCGGAATCTTTTGTCCATCGCTGCGTTGTTGCTCAGTCGTGGATGTCGATCCACTCCATCGCAACGCCTTGCTCTAGCCAACATCTTCTCGCTCCACCGGCGACACCTTTTCGCAAACTGCTCTGGTCGGCCCGGCGTTCACTGCCAATCCGGAATGCAGCGGCGCTGAAGCACGCCTCAGTCCGAGCTCGCCGCCCGCAGGTCGATCACGATGAGCTGTAGCGAGGTGCGCCCGCGGTACGTGTTGCGGTCGATGTGGAACGCGAGGTCCCATGGCGGATCGGGCAGCAATCGCTCGCCGCCGCCGAAGAACACCGCATCGTGCTCGTGACGCCCTTGGCGCAGGGTGAGCCGCAGGTGGTGGTTCTTCATGTGGTAGGGCGCGCGGCTCGGTTCCACCCCGCGCGCGACGAATATCGGCTGGGGATTGCTGTTGCCGAACGGCTGGAGCAACTCATAGTCCGCCAAAAAATCGAGCGACAGCAGGTCGAAGGAAATCTCCGAGTCGTACTGCAGCTTCGGCCGGCGTTGCTCGGCGGTGGTCGCTTGCAGCACGTATTCACCAAAGCGCCGCCGAAAGCCGTCGATCCGCTCCTCGCGGATCGAGATGCCCGCCGCCATCGCATGACCTCCGCCGGCGATCAGCTCGTCGCCGCACTCGCGGATCGCATCGACCAGCGACAAACCCTCGATGCCGCGGCCCGATCCCTTGCCCACGCCGTCCTCATCGATCGCGATCACAAAAGTCGGCTTGTGAAACTGGCGCATCAGTCGCGACGCCACGATGCCCACCACGCCGTGATGCCAATCCCTCGATCCCAGCACAATCACCGGATCCTTCACGGGATCAAACCCCTCCGCGAGCATCTCCATCGCCTCGCGACGGATCAACGCCTCGTGCCCCTGGCGCTCCCGGTTGTAGGCGTCGAGCTTCGCCGCAAGCCGCCGCGCCTCGTCGCCGCACTCCACGGTCAGCAACGCCAGTGCGTCCTCCGGCACATCCATCCGGCCGGCCGCGTTGAGCCTTGGTCCGATGCGGAATCCGACATCCACCGGGTTGGCGCGGCCGTTCATGCCCACCACTTCCTGCAGGGCGCGCAGGCCGGGGTTGATCGTTTCCGGCAACTGCCGCAGGCCGTGCCGCACCATCAGCCGGTTCTCGCCGAGCATCGGCACGATGTCGGTGATCGTCGCCAACGCCACCAGATCGATCAATTCCTTCAAATCAATCCCGGCCATCCGCGTCTTGAGCAGCGCGTGGGACAGCTTGAAGACCACGCCCGCCGTGCAGAGATAGGCGAAGCGCCGGTCGCCGCACTTCGGATTCACCAGCGCGGCGCAATCCGGCCGCTGGTCGGGATGCGGCTCGTGATGATCGACAATCACCACATCCACCCCCGCCGACTTCAGCATCGCCACCTCGTCGACCGATACCGTGCCGCAATCCACCGCGACAAGCAGGCCCGGTGCCGGTCCCTCGCGCAAACAACGGGCGATCGCCGCCTCGCTGAGGCCGTACCCCTCGTCCCCCCGCCGCGGAATGAACCGCCGTGCCTCCACCCCATAGGCCCGCAACACCTTTTCCAAAATCGTGATCGATGCAATGCCGTCGACATCGTAGTCACCATAGATACATATAGATTCCCCCTGGTCGATGGCGTGCAGCAGGCGTTCGACCGCCTCGGACATGCCGGGGATCAAAAAGGGATCCTCGAGATCCTTGAGCCGGGGGTGGAGGAAGGATTCCAAATCGGCCCCCGTGGGCAGTCCGCGCTGGCGGACCAGGTGTTGCAGGATGGGCGGAAATCCGTTGTCGGCCGCGTCGGCGTCACCTGCGGGCCGGAACGGCTCCCCACGGGGAATCCACTGCAATGGTTCAATGCGGATCAAGGCCCGCCAGTCTTGCCCAGCTGGCCTGCCCGGTTCAAGAATTGTTCGCGAAAAAGACGCGTCGTTGTGTCGCGGTGATGTGTCAAATGGTCGCGATCGGGGCGCTCGAATCCAGCTGGGGGCAAGGGCAATCGGAGGCGGTTTTTTCGATTTAACCATTGAAAATCAATGGTTTTTGGGAGTCCGGACCCATTTGGCACGGGATGTGCGATTTCGTTCGGCACTCACCTTTGCTCCACCAGCAACGACGAAAGGAAACCATTCCATGTCCAAGATCCTCGGAATCGACCTCGGCACCACCAACTCCTGCATGTCCGTCATGGACGGCGGCGAGCCGGTCGTGCTCGAAAACTCGGAGGGCGCCCGCACGACGCCCTCGGTCGTGGCCTTCGCCAAAAACGGCGAGCGCCTCGTCGGCCAAGCCGCCAAACGCCAGGCCGTCACCAACCCGAAAAACACGATTTTTTCGGCCAAGCGTCTGATCGGCCGCAAGTACGCCGAGCTGACCGAGGCCGACAAGCGCATGCCTTACCGGATCGTGGCGGCCGCCAATGGCGACGCCCACATCGAAGTCGAGGTGGCCGGCGAGAAGAAAACCTACTCGCCGCAGGAAATCGCCGCGATGGTCCTCGGCAAGCTCAAGGCCGATGCCGAGGCGAAGCTCGGCGAGACGATCCAGCAGGCGGTCATCACCGTGCCGGCCTACTTCAACGACTCGCAGCGCAACGCGACCAAGGCCGCGGGTGAAATCGCCGGACTCGAAGTGCTGCGCATCATCAACGAGCCGACCGCGGCCGCGCTCGCCTACGGACTCGACAAGAAGTCCGATGAGAAAATCGCCGTGTACGACCTCGGCGGCGGCACCTTCGACATCTCGGTGCTCGAGATCGGCGACGGGGTCTTCGAAGTGCTGGCCACCGACGGCGACACGCAGTTGGGCGGCGACGACTGGGACAACGCGCTGATCCAGTGGATCGTCGCCGAGTTCAAGAAAGACCAAGGCATCGATCTCTCCGGTCAGCCCGACGCGCTGCAACGCATCAAGGAGGAGGCGGAGAAAGCGAAGATCGCGCTGTCGTCGACGCAGTCGTACGACATCAGCCTGCCGTTCATCACCGCCGACGCCACCGGTCCGAAGCACATCCAGCTCTCGCTCACGCGCTCGAAGCTCGAGCAACTCACCGACCCGTTGTTCGAGCGCACCAAAAAACCGGTGCGCGATTGTCTTGCCGAAGCCGGCGTGAGCGCGTCGCAGATCGACGAACTCGTGCTCGTCGGCGGCATGACGCGCATGCCCAAGGTCGTCGAGACCGCGCGCGAACTCGCCGGACAGACGCCGCACCAGGGAGTGAACCCCGACGAGGTGGTCGCCATCGGCGCGGCGATCCAGGGCGGCGTGTTGCGCGGCGACGTCAAGGACGTGCTGCTGCTCGACGTCACGCCACTCACGCTCTCGATCGAGACCGAAGGCTCGCGCGCCACGGCGATGATCGAGCGCAACACGACGATCCCGGCCAAGAAGTCGCAGATCTTCTCGACCGCCTCGGACAACCAGCCGGCGGTCGACATCCGCATCTGCCAAGGCGAGCGCCCGATGTTCTCGGACAACAAGCTGCTCGGCAACTTCAAGCTCGACGGCATCGCTGCAGCGCGCCGCGGCGAACCGCAGATCGAGGTCACCTTCGACATCGACGCGAACGGTATCCTCCACGTTTCGGCCAAGGACAAACAGTCCGGCAAGGAACAGAAGATCTCGATCCAGGGCTCGTCCGGCCTTTCGAAGGAGGAAATCGAGCAGGCCAGGCGCGACGCCGAGGCCCATGCCGAGGAAGACCGCAAGCGCGCGGAGAAAGTCGATGTGAAGAACCGGGCCGACGGCCTCGTGTTCTCGGTCGAAAAACAACTCGCCGAACTCGGCGACCAGGCACCCGCCGATCTCAAGTCGATGCTCGACGAGAAGGTCCGCGCGGTGAAGGACGCCGTCGCCGCCGACGATCTCGCGAAGATCCAGAGCGCCACCACCGAGCTGGAGAACTCGCTGCAAGCGCTCTACCAGGCCGCGCAGCAGGCGCAGCAAGCCGGTGCCGCTCCGCAGCCGGAAGCGGAGGCGGCGGCCGGGTCGTCCGAGCCGAAACCCGCCAAGGGCAAGGTGGTCGACGCCGAGGTGGTCGACTGATCGAGCCGTCGTTTCCTGTGACGCAATGACTCCTGCCCGGTCACTGAAACACTTTCCATCCCCGCAAGGGGGTGGGTTCTCACCAAGAAACCAAACCAACAACCAACAACACTAGAACCAACATGGCCAACATCAAACCACTCGGACAACGAGTCCTCGTCAAGCGCATCGAAGCGGAAGCCGTCAGCTCCGGCGGCATCGTCCTGCCGGACACCGCCAAGGAAAAACCCCAGGAGGCCGAAGTGCTCGCGCTCGGCACCGGCGGCAAGGACGACAACGGCAACGACATCGTCTGGCACGTCAAGGTCGGCGACAAGGTGCTCATCTCCAAATACGGCGGCACCGAGGTGAAGATCGAGGGCAAGGAAGTCCTCATCATCTCGCAATCCGACATCCTCGGCGTGGTCGGCTGACCCCGCCGTTCCAACCACAACTTCCAATCCAACACACATCACCCAACACCATGGCCAAACAACTGCAATTCGACGAATCCGCCCGCCACGCGCTGCTGCGCGGCGTGGAAAAACTCGCCAAAGCCGTCAAGGCGACGCTCGGTCCCTCGGGCCGCAACGTCATCCTCGACAAGAAATTCGGATCCCCGACGATCACCAAGGACGGTGTCTCCGTCGCCAAGGAGATCGAACTCGAGGATCCCTACGAGAACATGGGCGCCCAGCTCATCCGCGAAGTCTCGAGCAAGACGAGCGACATCGCGGGCGACGGCACCACCACCGCCACCGTGCTCGCCGAGGCGATCTACAAGGAAGGTCTGCGCAACGTGACCGCGGGTGCCAACCCGATCTCGCTGCAACGCGGCATCCTCAAGGCCACCGAGGCGATCGTCGCCGAGCTGGCCAAGATCTCCAAAAAGGTGTCCGACACCAAGGAGATCGCGCAGGTCGCCACCGTCTCGGCCAACTGGGACACCGAGATCGGCAACATCATCGCCGAGGCGATGGACAAGGTCGGCAAGGACGGCACGATCACCGTCGAGGAAGCCAAGACCATCGACACCACGCTCGAAGTGGTCGAGGGCATGCAGTTCGACAAGGGCTACCTCAGCCCGTACTTCGTGACCAATGCCGAAAGCATGGAAGCGGTGCTCGAAGGCGCGTACATCCTGATCCACGAGAAAAAGATCTCGTCGCTCAAGGACATGCTGCCGCTGCTTGAAAAAGTCGCCAAGACCGGCAAGCCGCTGCTCATCATCGCCGAGGACGTCGAGGGTGAGGCGCTCGCCACGCTCGTGGTCAACAAACTGCGCGGCATCCTCAATGTCGCCGCAGTCAAGGCCCCCGGTTTCGGCGACCGCCGCAAGGCAATGCTCGAGGACATCGCGATCCTCACCGGCGGCCGCGTCATCACCGAGGACCTCGGCATCAAGCTGGAGTCCGTCGAGATCGCCGACCTCGGTCAGGCCAAGCGCGTGACCATCGCCAAGGAGAACACCACCGTCGTCGAAGGCGCCGGCACCTCCGAAGCGATCACCGGCCGCGTCAACCTGATCCGCAAGCAGATCGAGGAAACCACCAGCGACTACGACCGCGAGAAGCTCCAGGAGCGCCTTGCCAAGCTCGCCGGCGGTGTGGCCGTGATCAATGTCGGTGCCGCCACGGAAACCGAGATGAAGGAGAAGAAGGCCCGCGTCGAGGACGCGCTGCACGCCACCCGTGCCGCCGTCGAGGAAGGCATTGTCGCCGGTGGCGGCACCGCCCTCATCCGCGCGCAGGCCGCTCTCGGCGACCTCGGCCTCAAGGGCGATGAGAAGACCGGTTCGGCCATCGTGGCCCGCGCCGTCGAGGCACCGCTCCGCCAGTTGGTCGAAAACGCCGGCCGCGAAGGCGCGCTCGTCGTCGAGCGCGTCAAGCAAGGCAAGGGCGCGGAAGGCTACAACGTCGCGACCGACAAGTTCGAGGACCTCATCAAGTCCGGCGTGGTCGATCCGACGAAAGTGACCCGCTCGGCCTTGCAGAACGCCGCGTCGATCGCCGGCCTCCTGCTCACCACCGAGGCGCTCGTCACCGACATCCCGGAAAAGGAAAAACCCGCTCCGGGCGGTCATGACCACGGCATGGGCGGCATGATGTGATGCTCCCGTTTCCGATGCGTCTCACGCGTTGGAACCGATTCGATCAGCCGGGCAGGGCAACCTGCCCGGCTGATTTGCGTTCGGGTGTCGGCGGGAATTTTTCTTTTTTTTGCGGAAGGTTCACCGAACAGCGATCCGGCGGGATCGGCCTGCCAACCGCAGCTTCGGCGAAGACTGGATTGCTCGGAAAGTGAAGTTGATCGTCCTGTGGTGAGACGATGTCGCTTCACCAAGGAGACCAATGAGTTCGTCCCCTATCCGGAAAGCATCACCAGGTCGTGAAGTTGCTGCATCGTGCTGCCGCTCATCCGTATCCGGGTCGATCAGCATCCATCAGCGGTTCAATCCCGATGGTCGTCGGGGGCCCCGGTCGAGGCGCGGCGCAGGCGGTCCATGATCGCGACGCCCAGTCCGGTTTCGCTGACCGGTTCGGCGACGATGGTGTCGAGTCCGGCTTCATCGAGTGTGCGCATGCAGTGAAACAATCGCACGGCGGCCTCGGCGAGTTTGCCGCTGCCGGGGCTGAGCGTTTCGATGCGATCCCAGTGGTGGAGATCCACCCACGGGCCGTCGCCGCGATAGCTCAGCAGGCCGTAGCGTTTTCCCGGCTCGGGATGGAAGTCGCGAGCGGATTCCATCAGCACGAGCGGCGTGCTCGGCGCGTAGTGCCCGGGCAACTGGCCGGGGGTCTGTGGCGCGCTGCCGGGGTCGGCCTTGGGTTTTTCCACCTTGCCGAAAGGTTGGAGCATTTCCTTGGTGACGGGGCCGGCGCGGTGCAGGCGCAGCACCGGTTTTTTTCCTTCGCGCGGTTCGATCGAGACGATGGTGCTTTCGAGTCCCTCGCGGCACGCGCCTGCGTCGATCACCAACGGGATGCGTCCGCCGAGTTCCTTGAGCACTGCCGATGCCGAGGTCGGCGAGATGCGCCCGAACCGGTTGGCGCTGGGTGCGGCGACGGGCCGGCCGAGTTCGCGGATCACCGCGCGCATCACCGGGTGTGCGCTTTGCCGCACGGCGATGGTGGGCAGTCCGCTGGTGACGATGTCCGGGATGTCGGGATGGCGCGGCAGCACCAGTGTGAGCGGGCCGGGCCAGAATGCGGAGGTCAGTTGGTTCACGGTGGCGGCGATGGCGTCGGGCACCACGGCGACGCGGGCAAGATCGCCGCGGGTGGCGATGTGGACGATGAGTGGATCAAACGACGGTCGTTCTTTCGCGGCGAATACCTTGGCGACCGCATCGGCGTCGAAGGCGTCGGCGGCGAGGCCGTACACGGTTTCGGTGGGCAGCGCGGCGATGTCGCCCGACCGCAGCACGGCGGCCGCCTCGCGCACGGCCTCCTTGGAGTCGTCGTCGGCGGTCTGGATGACGCGTGTTTCGTTCATGCGCGGGTTCTGACAGATGCCGACGATGCGGGCGATCCTCATTTTTCTGTTCCCGCCGCGGTGTGCCGCCTAGGGTGGTCGGGTGGACGCTGCGGAAAAACCGCCTGAGAACATCGTGCTGATCGGATTCATGGGCTGCGGCAAATCCACCGTGGGCCGCGAGATCGGCGCGAGGCTTGGCTACCGGTTGGTCGACATGGATCGCGAAATCGAGCACCGGGCCGGCCGCGGCATTCCTGCGATTTTCGAGCACGATGGCGCGGAGGTGTTTCGCGACATGGAAAGCCGATTGCTTGAGTCGTTTGTGGCCGACGGCCTGCAACGCCACATCGTGTCCACCGGCGGCGGCGTGGTCGGGCGTGCCGCGAACCGCGCGTTGCTGCGTCGGCTCGGCTATGTCGTCTGGATCGATGCGCCATTCGAGACGATCCTCGAGCGGACTTCGCGCAACCGCAACCGGCCGTTGCTGCGCACCGGCGACCCGGAGGCCCGCATCCGCGAGTTGATGAGCGAGCGCGAGCCGCTCTACGACGAGGTCGCGCATCTGCGCATCGACGGCGACGGATTGTCGTCGGCGGAGATCGCGACCGGCATCATCGAGTGCGCGCGGTATTTTTTCGCGGACCGGTCATGAGCACGAGCATCGGTGCGATGGAGGAGCGGATCCGCGCGTGGGCGCTTGAGCTCGGGTTCGGCGATTGCCGGATTGCGGCGGCGGGCGAGGCCGCGCATGCGGCGGAGTTCCGCGCATGGCTCGACGAAGGACGCCATGCGACGATGGAGTGGATGGAGCGTGCGCCCGAGCGTCGCTGCGATCCGCGCGAGGTGCTCGACGGATGTCGATCGGTGATCTGCCTGGCGATGAACTACTTTCCCGGCGACGTGCCGGACACCGAGGGGCATCCGGGAGGCTACCGGGTCGCGCGCTATGCGTGGAACGACGATTACCACGACCTCATCGGCGGGCGGTTGCGCGAGATGGTCGGGCGATTGTCGACGCTCGGCGGCGCGCACAAACCGTACGTCGACACCGGTCCGGTGCTCGAGCGGGATTTCGCGAGCGCATCGGGCCTCGGCTGGAACGGCAAATCGACGATGCAGATCCACCGCCGCCTCGGCACCTGGTTTTTCCTTGCGGAAATCCTCACGACGCTCGAGCTGCGGCCCGATCCGCCGTCCGCCGACCACTGCGGCAAATGCACGCGCTGCATCGACGCCTGTCCGACGCGAGCGATCACCGCGCCGCACCGGCTCGACGCGCGCCACTGCATTTCCTATCTGACGATCGAGCACAAAGGGTCGATCCCCGAGGAGTTGCGCGAGGCGGTGGGCGACCGCATTTACGGTTGCGACGATTGTCTCGATGCCTGCCCGTGGAATCGTTTCGCGGTGCGTTCCCGCGAGTTGGCATTCCAAGCGCGCGAGCGCGTGTTCCGCCACCGCCTGCGTGATTTTCTCGATCTCGACGACGCCGGATTCCGCGAGCTCTTCGCGCGATCGCCGATCAAGCGCATCCGGCGTGGCCGGTTCCTGCGCAACGTCTGCGTCGCGCTGGGCAATACCGGCGGGGCGGGGGATCTGCCCGCGCTCGAGCGGGCCTGCGCCGATGCCGACCCGCTCGTTGCCGAGCACGCCGCATGGGCGGTGCGGCGGATCCGCGCGCGTGGCGTGGCGTGATTGCGGTAATTGCGTCATCCGCGCATTTGCGGGTGGCGCAGACCGCGCCGGATGCGTTAGACAGACGATGTGGCGCGGGTGGGACTCCGCGCCGCCGAACCCGTCATGCAAACCGCACCATCCCGCAAAGGCATCCTCCTCGCCGGTGGCGCGGGCACCCGTCTGCATCCGGCGACGTTGGGCATCAGCAAGCAACTGCTCGCGGTGTACGACAAGCCGATGATCTACTATCCGCTCACCACGCTGATGCTGGCGGGCATCCGCGAGCTTTTGGTGATCAGCACGCCGCAGGACACGCCGCGGTTCGAGCAGGTGCTCGGCGACGGCAGTGCCTGGGGGATTTCGATCGACTATGCCATCCAGCCGAAGCCCGAGGGGCTTGCCCAGGCGTTTTTGATTGGTGCCGACTTCATCGCGGATTCCTCGTGCGCGCTGGTGCTTGGCGACAACATTTTTTATGGGCACGACCTCAGTGGTCTGCTCGTGTCGGCATCCGCGCGGACGACCGGCGCCACCGTGTTTGCGTATCACGTCAACGACCCGGGCCGCTACGGGGTGGTGGATTTCGATGCCGCGGGCCGGGCCACCGGGCTCGAGGAAAAACCGGCGAGGCCCAAAAGTTCCTACGCGGTGACCGGCTTGTATTTTTGCGACCGCGACGTGGTGGAGATCGCGCGCGGCGTGAAACCCGGTGCGCGTGGAGAACTCGAGATTCTCTCGGTGCTGCAGGCGTATCTGGATCGCGGTTTGCTCGACGTCCGCATCATGCCGCGCGGTCATGCGTGGCTGGACACCGGCACGCACGACAGCCTGCTGCAGGCCGGCCAATTCATCGCCACGCTCGAGCATCGCCAGGGGCTCAAGGTCGCCTGTCCCGAGGAAATCGCCTGGCGTCAGGGATGGATCAACGATCGTGAATTGGCGATGCTCGCCGAGCCGTTTTCCAACAACGGCTATGGACGATACCTTCTGCGCCTGCTGGAGGACCGGCGTTAGAGCATGTTGCTCGAGTCGTGAGCGCCGCGGTTCGTCACAGGCCGCGCGGGTGGCGCATGTAGTGGCCGCGCGTTTGACGCGTTTCCGGTTTCCATCGCGGACCGGTGCGCTGGTCGCCGCCGCCGGTGTCGAGTCGCAGACCGGCCACGGTCATGAAGACATGGCCGTCGCGGAGATACAGGGTGATCCAGCGGCCCTCGGCGTGCT
>Ga0194123_10001442_pt1 | contig 35900 bp, 25 predicted proteins | sample TA2MahsurfametaG_5_FD_155479 | JGI IMG/M metagenome (GOLD analysis project Ga0194123, IMG submission 155479) | Freshwater microbial communities from Lake Tanganyika, Tanzania - TA2015023 Mahale A surface | ecosystem: Environmental > Aquatic > Freshwater > Lake | place: Tanzania: Lake Tanganyika... | reverse complement strand
CATTCTGAACTGAAACCATGACCAACAACGCTTACACTTGGACCGACAACTTCTCCGAACTTTGTGAGAAGTATGCTCAACATGTGATGGACAGCATGGACATGAAGACGATGGAACAATTCGTCTTCGATACACTTTACGAGTGCTATTCTGTCTATGATGAAGAACTGTTGATCAATGAGATTCGTGAGTTGTATGGTGACGAAGTGCTGGAAGATTTTGGCATTGAACTTAAAGAAGGTCCAGATGATGTGACAGTTTAGAAAGTGGCACACAGGGGGTTGCAATGCCCCCCGATCGCTGCCATACTGATCAAGTCAACCAAACAACCCGACAATGCGTAAGATCGAGCAACGGATGAATGATGCTATCACCAACGGTAGCGATTTCAAGTCTGGCAATACTCAAGTCGTCACCATCAGTGACGTGTCGTTTGTGTATCTGCACGGCAATCACATCGCCTCTGTGGGCAACAACTTCATCCAACTGTTTGATGGTGGGTATCAGTCTGTCACCACCAAGTCGCGCCTCAATGCTATTCTGAAGGTGCACGGTTGCCCAGGTGAGAAGATCTTCCAGAAGAACTGGGGTTGGTATGTGTGGCAGATCGGTGGATCGATTCCGTTCTTCTCGGGTATGCGACTCGCCTGATCTTTCCTATATACTTCACACTGCATGGATTGTATGACTACCGCTGAAATGTATCAGGAGATTGTTGAGCAGGAGATGGCAGACATCTTCCTGGATCGTGATAGTTTTGTTGTTGAAGATTACGACGTGTTGAATGTAATCGATGAGGCATACGATATCTGATACCGTGTGCCAGTTTCTAGAGTGTCCACTAATCCCCCCACTACCACTTGGGGGGTGCCATACTGATCAAGTCAACCAAATCACATGACACCAACCACGCTCAATTTCACAGGTGACGCTGTAACCTACCTCGGGTTCATAGGTGTCATCTCCACCGCCATCATTCTGATTTCGGTGTTTCGTTCCTACTACAACTCTCCCCTTCGGAAATGATTAACTTCGCAATCGATCACCTGCCCGTCTTCATCAACGTGCAGCGCCCATCGTCTGCCTGTGAGCGTGTCATCCTATCACCTCTGACCCGTCGTGCTATTGTGCAGTGGCACTCGGGCAGCGTGTCCGCCCATGACTGCCGCCGTCGTGATATGCTGCGCCTGATGGTCAACCGTGACGCTTCATTAGGACAGTGGGTGAACCGCACACTCCTGCAACGCCACCAGACCGTGACCCTGTAGACTGACAGCATGAAAAACGATCAACGCCGCTTCACCGTCTACGTCCCCTCTGACCCCTGGGAGTCCACCGACTGCGCCACCCTAGCAGAGGCGCAGCGCCTGCTCGCCATCCGTGCTGATGAGTTCGTCTACGCTCAGATTCGCAAGGATGGCAAGATCCTACAGGATCTGGAGATCCTGTGACAGTGTAGGGGGTGTCCACAGATGCCCCCAAACTCCACCCCTGACCGACTAGACTGACAGCATGACAAACAACCCCTACGTGCAACAGATCCTCTCCCAAGGCAAGGAACCCAGCAAGGCGCCCGCCGCCCCTGCCACCTATCCTCGGGAGATCCATGGGCGAGTCTTCCAGACTGAGGCAGAATATAGGGAGGCGCTGCACGACTTCCTCAACGGCATGTGACAGTTGAGGCACTGTCCACTCAACCCCCCAAACCCCTCCAAGGGGTGCCATACTATCAGCATGAAAAACAACCAACCCACTCGCTACAACTTCCAGACTGGTCAATACGAGACCCTGCCCGATGGGTGGATGCTTCCCGAGCATGACGACCTGATGGATGCAGACGCCTACGACCGCCGCCGCGCTGAGCGTGACGGTTGGACAACTGTCTGCTGGGACGGTCGCTGACCCTCCAGACCGTCTAGACTAACCACATCAACCAAACGACTTCCATGTTTAAGACTCTCGCCCTCCTCGTCCTCGGCGCCGCTTTCTATGCCCCCATCATGGCAGTGGGCAGCGCCGCCGTGGGTTTCGCTGCTGACACCGTGCAGAGCGTCAACGCCGCCACCGAGCGCCGCTGTGACACCTACAACAGTGTCCTCCCTGGCGCCTGCGAGATGCCCTGAGCGCCTAGACTAACCACATCAACCAAACGAGACAACCCATGACGACCTACAACGGTTGGGCAAACTACGAGACCTGGAACGCTTCCCTCTGGATCGGCAACGATGAGTTCCTCTACGAGACCGCTAAGGCGTGCGTGACCTTCTGCGGTGACAACGAGACCCCCTGGCAGAAGTTCGTGCGCTGCATGACGCAGGGGCAAATCGGACGCTACATCGGGCAGACCCCCGACGGCGTAGCGTGGGATGACTCCAAGATCTGCGACGTGGAGATGAATGAGATGATGGCAGACCTGGGGTGACCCCCCCCCCCCCCCCCCCCCCCCCTCGGGGGGTGCTATACTAACCACACCAACACCAACACCAGACAACCATGGCAACCGCATACAAGACCGAGACCATCGACGGGCAGACCTTCCAAGTCTTCACCGTGCCACGTGGCAGGAAGACATGGCGCACCACGTCCCCCGAGGGTCCCTGGTCTGTCGCCGAACTCAGTGCCCTGGTGCGCTGCTACATCAGGGGGGGTGGGTACCCCACCCGCTCTGCATGGAGGGCAGAGGCGCTCGCTGCTGTCCATGCAGTCAACCCCAGGCGCACCCGTCACGGTGTGGAGTTGATGGTGCTCAGCATCGCCCGCTGCGACACCATGGCACACGCTGCTGGATTCGCTGCACGTGGGGGCATGGGGCACAACCTGCGCCGTGTGCTCTCATCAGTTGATCCGATGGGGCGCCGCTTCATCGAACCGACGCCGTGGTGATCTGACAGTCTACCACACCCGCCCCCCATCGGCAGTGATTGGGGGGCGTCCCGTTACCCGTCGGGGCGCCGTGCAAAATGCATGACTCCCCTAACCTACAACGGACCAAAAGCGACCTCGCAATATTTCACAAAATAAAAAATTTTTCCCTATTGACAACCGCCAAAAAACCTGATAGAATTCCACCATCTGAAACCTTCATCATGAAAAAAATTTTCCCAGTAGTTTTAGCACTCACAAGTCTCACAGGTGCTGCAAAAGCGCAGTATTACCCCCAGAGTATTCCAGGACCACAGTATGCCCCCCCTGCGTTTTTCCAGGGTAGCACGGGTGGTCCTGTTGTTGTGCCCCCCACAATTATTCAGCAAGCACCTCCAAAGTGTGCTGTGAAAAAAATGAGTATTTTTCTGATTTTCGATACATATGTCCAAGATGGGTCCTGCTGAAAATTTAAAAGATCTATATAACATAGATGCTTTTCGAAACATGAGTCATCCAATTGAATCGACTATAGAATATGATGAATTAAGTGATGAATACATTCTGCCTATTCCTGACGAAATTTTAGATTCGTTGGGATGGGTAGAAGGAGATGAATTACTATTTGATATTGCAGAAGACAACACAATTGTATTAAGGAGAGAATATGAGTAAATTCGATTTACAGATTGTTACAAAAAAAGGCGAGATCTTAGAAGATAAGAAATTTGAGAGTTATGAAGATATTGCTGATTATATGCTAGACGCCGCTAATGCGTATTATGAGGGGGTTTATCAACCTACAGATAGTATTTGTTTTGGCATTAAAGATGATAGTGGAAATCCTATCTACGGCGAACAAAAAACATTTGCATATGGTGGCGATTATGGTATTTCAAATTTACAAGACTACATCGACGTTACTGCAGGAGATGATGAATCCACTGAAGGAGAGGTTGGTGTATCTGGAGAACAGAATAGCGAAGATACCTGATCCGTTTGTTTTATTGTATCGTCCTCCAGGAGAGGATTATAAAAAAATCAATGTAGTTTTAGATGATATTCATCAAAGACTAAATAAACTTGAGGATGCACTGAAAACACATGGGGTTAGTATCGAAGAAAGGTGACATGGACACCTTTAACTTTACATCAAGTCTGTGTTACCAATACCCTAATGATACAATATCTCAGGTGAAAGAATCAACGACAGTTTCAGCAGGTGGGCAAAAGTTAGTATTACATAGTCCAGTTATACCCCCACTGACGACTGGTGTTTGGTCTGGTATTTGTGGTCCTATTCAAACAGGGCCAGCGCCACCACAACCAAGAGTAATTACTTCTGGAGTAAACTTTACGGTAAAAGCAAATGGCATGTTAATCGCTGCCACTGGAGACAAGACAAATGCTGAGGGTTTTACACCCAGATTTTTAGTTGGACCTGGTAATATAGGATCCAGAACAAGTATAGGAGGTTGAATAAATTATGGCAAAATCAAAAGGCAGTTTTAATAAATCAACATATGTTCCTGGTCCTCCGAAAAAAAGTCGGCAAGGACAGGGACATGGCACAAAAGTAGCGGCAACCAGTCGCAATAACGCACGTAAAAAAACTAGAGGTCAAGGACATGGCTAAACGCAGAGCAAGAGATGAAGACGGCAAGTTTATACCCGACGATCCATCTACACCAGAAAATGAAGCATGGGTAGAGATTGAAGAAACACCAAAGGTGCAGACAGTCAAGTCATTTGGATACGTTGCTGGTCGTCAAGCATCACAGCAAGTTATCGAAGAAATTCCTGCTTCATGAATACATACGAATTAGATATTCGTAAATGGATTCTAAATATCACTCAACCACAAGAGAAATTAGGCGGGTTAGCAATATGTCCTTTTGCCGCCACTGCCAAGTTTCACATTGAAAAGAGAGATCTTAGCGACGTGACGCCATATGATGGTGCTCATGTCGCTATTTTTGTAGTTGAAGACACTCTGAGTATATCTGAGTTGGTATTAAAGTGTGAAACGTTGAATGGAAAATATTTAGACTATATATTTTTAGATGATCACAAGGATGAGAATTCCTTTATTAATGGTGTGCAAACCAATAATGGTAAATACAATCTCGTCATTGTGCAGGAAAAAACAGAATTACTAAAAGCACGTAAAATATTACATAAAACCGAATACTATACTTACTGGTCCGAAGAGTTTTATAATAGAATTGTCAAGGGATAGCAACCCCTTTAAAAGTTCTGTTTAACCTTTATGGAAAAAACAGATGGCAAAATACCAAGTTGATCGAGATATCGAGTATATGAAAGAAAATTGGGGCACTACGAGGTTAGTGACTGATTATGGCGTGACTCCGACAAAAAAGAATACTCCGCCAAAAGATCGTTATTCTCGCCCGTGTGGTGGTAGAGGAGGGTTTGATGATTACGTTGAGAGGTGGCATTAAGAAAGTGCTATAAATACAATAGCACCGTATATTTGGTATCTTAGTATGCCACAATTAAAAGACTTCAAGGACATCAGTATTACATTTGGCAAGCATCCAAACACCGCTGATGTCCTTGTCGTCAAGAATGAAAATGCTATTAAACAATCATTAATGAATTTAGTGAGCACATTAAAAGGAGAAAGACCTTTTAATTTTGAAATAGGCAGTCGTATTCAAAATTTATTATTTGAGAATATGGACTATGGTCTTGCTGCTATTATTGCAGAAGAAATACAAATGCTAATTTCAAATTACGAACCTCGCGTTATGTTAAGAGATGTTAGTGCAGTGCCAGATTATGATGCTAACTGTTATTCCATAGTATTAGAATATGTTATTCGAGGCAGAGAATTGCCAGATGACGGTGTAATCACGACGGAATTCTTTCTAGAGAGAACAAGATAAGAAATGCCATACGCTCAACTTAATCAATTAGATTTCAATAATATTAAAGCATCACTAAAAGAGTATCTTAGAGCAAACAGTGAGTTTGATTCGTACGACTTCGAAGGCAGTGCTTTAAGTAATTTGCTTGATTTGTTAGCGTATAATACGTATTATACCGCATTCAATGCTAATCTAGTAGCAAATGAGATGTTTCTAGACTCTGCAACGTTACGAGATAACGTTGTAAGTATTGCAAAATCATTGGGATACACTCCAAAATCAGCTACATCAGCATTTACTGATTTAGACTTCAAAGTAAACTTTACTGGCACTGCTCCCGCAAGCATTAAAATAGAGCGTGGCACTGGATTCCTAAGCATTTTTGAGGATCAATCTTACACTTTTGTTACACTAGACGATATCAAGGCTCCAGTAAATAACGGTGTAGCACAATTTACGAATGCACGATTTCATGAAGGCACACTCATTACACAAACAATTACAGTAAATACCAATTTTCGCAATCAAAGATTCATTATTAACAATCAAGATATAGACTCTAGCACAATTAGAGTGCGTGTTTTTACTAGTACATACCCATCAGGCGCATTTGATTTGTATGAAATGTCGGATAACATTCTTAAAGTTACTCCACAGTCGCGTGTTTTCTTTGTGCAAGAGATAGAAGATGAAAATTATGAGATTATTTTTGGTGATGGAGTGCTTGGTCAAAAATTACAAAACGGAAATGTTGTTGAAATCTCATATCTAGTGACAAACTCCGACGCACCAAACGGAGCAAAAATATTTTCATTTGCAGGAACGTTATCAGATAACAGTGGAATTAGCGCATATACAATGGCAATTTCAGATCTTACCGTAAAATCTCCCGCTACTGGTGGTGAAAAGATTGAAACAATGCGCTCCATTAAATTTAACGCAGCAAAAACCTTCGGATCTCAGAATAGAGCAGTTACAGCGGACGATTATAAATCAATTATTCACAAAATTTATCCCTCAATTGCAGATATTATTGTTTATGGTGGAGAAGAAGAGGATCCACCCGAGTTTGGAGTCGTAAAAATCGTAATAAAACCAAAATCAAGCGCATATTTGTCGAATAGTGTTAAAAAAAGCATTCAAAAATCGTTAAAAGAATACACAGTTGCTTCCGTAAACCCAAAAATTGTCGATCCTTCGATCATTTACGTCGAAATGTACTCGGATGTGTTTTTTAATCCAAGAAAAACGACATATAATAGTGAAAAAATCAAAGCATTGGTTATTTCAAGTCTAGAAAACTATATTTCAACGTCTGATACTGAAAAATTTAACGGAAAATTTAGATTTAGTAAGTTTATTAGCGTTATTGACGACGCGGATCAAGCAATTAATTCAAATTTGACGAAAATTCTCATGCGTAAGGATTTTTATCCCGCATTAAACTCAAAATTTTACTATGAAATTTGTTATAAAAATGAATTTGCGTATGATGATGTAGTTCCTTCTTTAACAAGCACTGGTTTTGTGGTTAGAGAGTTTCCAAACGACCAAGTATTTTTAGAAGATAGAGATGGCAAAATTGTCCTATATAAAGTGGATCCTCAAACTTCAAATAAAATTGTTTTAAACAAAAATCAAGGAGTTATGAATTATAAAAAAGGAGAAATTCAATTGTATGATCTTATCATTATAAAAGGTAGTTTTTCTGATGATAAAATTGAATTACGAGTTACTCCTAAAGTACCTGATATTATCTCAACCAGAGAGATGTATCTAGATGTAGATATTTCAAAAAGTCAATTTAACATTATCTCAGAGTAGGCATAAATGTCGTCAATTAAGGCAAAAATCTCAGATCTGATTAACAGACAACTTCCTGCCTTCATTTCTTCGGAATATGAGGATTTTTCTAAGTTTGTACAAAAATATTACGAGCAACTTGAGCTTCCTGGGCAACCAGCAGACATTATACACAATTTACAAAAATATCGTGACATTGACACTTACGAAAAAGACCTACTTTCTGAAAATACCATTACAACCCTTGCAGTAACTGCAACAACAACAAAAATTGACGTTGTTAGCACAAAATCATTCCCAGAAAAAAATGGATATGTGTTAATTGACGATGAAATCATTTTTTACAAATCTAAAACCGATACCACGTTTGAAAACTGTGTAAGAAACCTTAGTGGCACAACAAAACTTGGAGATTTGTATAATACTTCTAAATTTAAGTTTGTAGATACTTTAGATTACAATAAAGGTGTTGCTCATAGCTTAAGTAGTCAAGTTTTCAATATTAGTAATCTATTTTTATACGCTTTTGTTAAAAATTTTGAAACTGAGTATCTTTATGCGTTTCCAGAAGAAAATTTAAAGACAACAGTAGATAAAAGAATACTTATTAAAAATATTAAGAAATTTTATCAATCAAAAGGCACCGATCAATCAATTAAATTTATTTTCAATACTATTGTAAGCAAAACTGCTGATGATGTCCCCACCGTTACATATCCTAAAGAATCTGTTGTCAAATTATCAGAATCTGATTGGATTGATAATTTTGCATTAAAGGTAAAAGTAATTTCTGGAAATCCAACAAAACTAGTTGGAGCTAAAATTGTACAATTCGAAGATTCTTACAATAGCAAGGTAAAAAATGCTTCTGCTACAATTGATCATGTAAAACCTATTGGCGTTTTTAATGGAGAGTCAATTTGGGAGATTACTTTAGATGAAAAGACTGTAGTTGGTGAGTTTTCTATTGCATCTAAAACATTTTTAACAAAATCTCTAAATGTAGGAGATTCCTATGCAAATGTTTATTCTACACTGGGATGGCAAGAAAAAACTAATAGATTTGTAATTGGCACAGAAACATTTACCTACACTCAAAAAAATATTAATCAATTTAAGATTGCTTCGCGTGACGGCAACAGTAATTACTCTGTAAACACTCCAGTTTATAGTTATAGCACTGTAACTGCTTCATATGTTGACACTGACAATATTGTTAGGTATGTAAAAATGTTGCCTTTCGGTATACTATATGATTTACAGGTAGACAACTCTTCACCATATACTACAGAAGGAGAGATCGTTACTCAAACGAAATCTGGGTTTACCTCATCAAATCCAATCGTTTTTGATAAACTTTCTGGATCATATAGATGGTTAATTAACAACAACAACACTGCTCCTAGTATTCCATTGAATCCCACTGCTCAACAAGCAGTAGGTCAAAGTTTAGCAAATGTTTCAGCTTTGCTTGAGGATACTGATTATTTTTATATCGCATCATCTAGTTTTCCTTCATATTCAATTGGACCCTTTTCTTCTTTAGGTATACCAGAAGATCAAAGACATCTTAAACTAATTAAGAAGATTCCTGCTAATTCTACAGAAACATATCCAACAAATACCTCTGATGTTGGTATTTTAATTAATGGTGTGCCAATTTATAGTTACAAAGATGAAGAAGACATCATTACTGGTAAAATAGAAAATATTTCGGTAACTAGTCAAGGAAGAGGATATCTTGCGGCGCCGTTTGTAATCAATAATAACGGTAATGCAATATTAGGCAGAGCAGTGCTTAGTGGTGAAGTGGTTGAAAAGATTTTACCAACGTCTCCTACTATTTTTACTGCCGATCCCACAGTTGTTATTACTTCTGGAAGAAATGCCATAGTTAGTGCAACTGTTACTCAAGGAAAGGTAACACAACTCAATATTTTAAATCCTGGCGAGTTTTATTCTTCTCCACCAACAATTATTATTAAAGACTCTTCTGGACAAGGCAGATCTGCAAGATATACTGCCAATATATCTAATGACGGAAAAATTGTAAGTTTCAATAAAGAAGACGAAGGAAAATTCTATGATCAATCTACAGTATCAGTAGAAGTGGTTGCGCGTGGGTCTGGTGCAACCGCAATCGCTAAAGTTAGAAGATGGAAGAAAAATAGATTTAAAAAACTCCAAACAGCATTAGATACTAATTATGGTTATTTGTATGAAAACCCAAATGAAGAAATCGGTTTGGGGTATGCTCAATTAGCAAATCCAGTAAAGTTAAGAATTGCTATTCAAGATAATTTAAACAATACAGGAAATCTTAATACGGTTTTAACTCATTCAAAAATTGTTGGATATGCTTACGATGGTAATCCTATCTACGGTCCATATGCTTATCAAGATCCTTTAGATCAAACTACAGCAATTGTCAGAATGACAAGTAGTTATTCGCAAAATACTAGTAGAGTTGGCGGTCCTGCAATTTCAACATATCCACTGGGCATGTTTATAGATGATTTTAATTATACTCATAGATCTGGATCGTTAGACGAAAATAATGGTAGATTTTGTATCACTCCAGAATATCCTCAAGGCACATATGCTTATTTTGTTTCTGTAGATGCATCCGAGACTCCAGTCTTTCCATATGTCATAGGAAAAAATTATTACTCTTTGCCCGTAGACGCAAACTACAATAAAAAAATTACGCAAGACAACATTCCTGTAAATGCAGTCAGACTAAGGGATAGCAATACACCAAATAATGGAGAGGGATGCTCTGCATACATAGAAGAAATCAATCGCGGCAGTGTATCAGGAATTGATGTCCAAAATTCTCATAATAATTTTTCTGTTGGTAGTATTGTAGAAAGTAATTATACTAGCACGTTAGGATCTGGTATTGTTGCAAAAGTTTCTTCTATTAAGGGTAAACTAGTAGAATCTATTGAATGTAAAACTACTTATACAGCTAGTTTAAATTTTCCAGCTGGATCTACATCTGCGTTTCCAGTATACATCAATAATGTTGGAGTGTTATTGGGCAACACAGTTGTTGTGCGTGTACCAGCCCCTAATTTTAATCTATCCAACTTTACCGTTTTGTTAAGAAATTCGCTTAATAATTTTACAATTCCGTCTACTTTATTTGCTTCTGCAATAGCATCTGCTAAAATCGTTACAGAATCAAATTGTTATCTTTTTGCTGGCGATACTTTAACTCAAGCAGGATCAAATGCTACTGGTCAAATAATTGGTAATGTATTTAATGATAAAACGATTGTCTTAAGAAACATTAGTGGCGTATTCAATACTACTAATCTTTTATCATCAAATACAACAGTTTTAAATTTAATTTTAGATAAAACGTCATCGTTTACTAGCGGAAGTGTAGTTACTTTAACAAATGGTAACCAAGTAGTTATTTTAAATGTAACTGCAAACTTTTTATTCACTGCATTTACTCCATTTGAAAATGGAGATGCCATTATATTCTCTTCTTCGTTTACTGGGGTGTCTGCAAACGCAATTTATTATGTCGTGAATAAAACAGCAACCGCTTTTAGAATAGCAGCAACCCCTGGCGGCACTGCATTAACTATTCCAGACAATACTGCTCCATCAGCTTTTGCTATTAGTCAAAAAGCTAGAGGAGAGATTCTTGAGACTACTTTAAACTCCAACACATTAAAAGTAAAAGTAACTGCTGGAACTTTTGATACCGATCCTAATTGTTACATAGTTAGCTCAACTGCTGTAGACACGGTAGGCAGTAAAATAATTCAAATTAATAGTTTAAGTAGTAATATATCAATTTATGATGTAGATGACAAGATTGCAATTGTAAAAACATCTTCTTCGCATGGATTGACAATTAATGATGAGGTAAACATCGATATTATTCCAGATGATTTTGTATCGACCGTTTTACATTATGTAAGAAGAAGAATTTATCAACGAATTGAATTAGACCCACCAGTATTCTCTTCAAACCTTAATGACAGTGGTGCAGCAAGAATAAAAATTCTTAATATGGGAGCGGATTACAATAACGGCACATTTACATCAGAATTACTTTTTAAAGATCAAACAAAAACTAGAGCAGGGTTAGGGGTTGCTGGAAATGCCAATAATGCAAAGGTTTCCATTGTTGTGTCTTTTAATAGAGTTATTTCTCTAACGATAGTCAGTAAAGGAAAGGGATATAGAAAGGGAGACGAGTTGGTTTTGCCTGCCAACGCTGCTATTAGATCATTAGCATCTACAAGCACTTCTATTTTTACTAGCATGGTAGAACATGCTGGATTTGGATCTAATGAATCTGGATTATTTTTAGACAATCTCGATGGATTGTCAATCAACGATCTTTTAAAGATTGATTCCGAGATTGTTAAAATTTCTGGCTTCGAGACTGTAGAGCCAGTTTGGACTGCTGGAGCAAACGTATATTTTGGAGAAAAATATTATTTTGGTAGTAATTTATATGTTGTTTCGCAATCTGGCACAACAGCAGCACCTGGACCCACTCACACATTAGGCGAGCAAGTAAATGGCACTGCGAAGTTTACTTATTTTAGCAAGGCGACGCAATATCTGTCGGTTATCAGGGCACAGTTAGGCACTACTGCTATCGATCATTATGATAATACTTTAGTTGATTTACATAATCCGACATATCGTTTTAACTCTGGATATCAACTTACTGGCGGATCTGCAGCTGGTTATCTATCCAGTTATGATTCCAGTAAGCAAATTATGGAATTGTATTTTGATACCGCTAATACTTTACAAAATATTATAACCGTTGATGATAATAGTGTATTCTTTGATAATAGCACTCCAGCAAAAATTGTTTCGGTGAAAACAGTATTAAGTCCACCAGAATATAAATTTGAGTTTTCAAGAGGATCTAGTCTTGGTCCTTGGATTAAAAATCCAAACATTTATATTCAAAAATTCTATCGTTACAAATTTGATACTAGTCACTCTTCAATGATAGGAAGTTATTTGGAATTTTCTCCAAGTATTACGCAAAATATATTGGGAATTGAAACCAAAAAAAGTATTGCGCTACCAGGATATTCTAATTCGTTTGTGGAAGTAAAAACGGGATTTGGTCCATTAACTTCAACAAACACATTTGCGAAAAAACAAAACATTAGTTATAATTATCTATATTATTATGATAAGGCAAATCTAGCAAAATCAGACAATGCATATTTAGAATTGATTGAAGATCCTTTGCAAGGACTTAAAAAAGTTATCTATGTTACTGATAATAGATTTGTTTACAGTATTAAAGATTATCCTGTCTTTAATGGCACGGGTAATATTACTTATACTACTACATCTGTTTCAGCGATTGGTAAAATTGATAAAATTACTGTTTTTAATCCTGGTAATTCATTTACAGAATTACCAACTATCTTTGGTGTAAGACCATCACCAGCACTAGAATGCATTGCTCAAGTAATTCATGATCCTCAAACTAAAAGAATTAACTCGGTAAAAATTATTAACCCTGGTGCTAATTATTCTCAACCAAAAGCAATTTTGATATCTGGAGATGGTAAATTTGCAGAATTTGAAGTCTTTAAAAAATCGGATAATTCTATTTTATCCATCAACGTTATCAATAAAGGAATCGGGTATACATACAGACCAAATATTATAATAGTAGAGACTGATGTTAATGCATACTATGAATCAACTACTATCGGGGTGCCAAAGAAGATTCGTTTAGGATCTAATGGAAGTGCTTTCAATTTAGACAAAACAGTTTCTTCTAAATTTACAACAAAACAAATTTTGGTATTAAGTGACTTTGTAAAAAATTCTTTTGCAGTAAATGAAATCATAAAACAATATGAAGATAATTATATCATTGCAGTAGGAAAAATTGTTGATTATAAAAAAGATACAAATGTATTGAAAATAGAAGTTACTTCTGGAGTTTTCCAACCCAATTTAAATATTGTAGGAGAGAAAACAAATAGTGTTGCAAAAGTCAAAAAGATTCTTACAAATAATTTAAAATCTTCTATTAAATCATATTACGATAATCTGGGAGGATATGAATCTGAAAGAGGCATGTTAAACACCTCCTCACAAAGACTAGCAGATTCATATTTTTATCAAGATTATTCTTACGTAATTAAATCTAAATCTTCAATTAATAAATGGCGTAATTTAATCAAAGACACTATTCATCCAGCAGGATTTCAACTATTTGGTGAGTTGCTGGTAGAAAGTAAAGGTGATGTAAATATCAAACCGCAACAACCAAAATCAGACAGAATAAGTATTGTTCAGTTGTGGGATGAAACCAAAAACCGCATTACTGTAGAATCTCAATTAACAAGAAGACAAATTACTTCTGTTACATTAAACACACAAAATACGACCATTGAACAGGGCACGGGATCTGTGTTTGTAAGTGATTACAATACTACAGAAACCAGAGCTTATGTTGTTTCTTTGTCTCCCGCATTTACAGGAGATTTTGATCAATCTGGAAATAGAAGTGGTAATAAAGTTTTTACAATGTTTCAAGCAAAACCAGCTGGATCATTTTTACCAACCACTCCTTTAGTAGTAGATAACCCACAAAATTTGATAATTACAATAGACGGAATATTGCAAGAGCCTGGAAAAGCATTTACTGTTTCAGGATCAACCATTACTTTTGCAGAAGCTCCATTGGGACCACGCACTGTATTGGGCGTGCCCGTGCAACAACAAAATTTTGTTGGTCGTTATATAGCATTTAAAAACAACACGTATAATAATCGTTATTTCAAAAAAATTAAACAAATTTCTCAAAATAGCGGACGATGGTTAGATGCAGCAGATCAAATTGAAGTCAATCGTAATTTTATTATTGAAGAATCGTTTGCTTATTTGATTGACAAATATCCAACTACAATTATTCCGAATAGCACAAAATGTAAAAGAGATATTGGAATTATTTTGGATGCTATTTCGCATGATTTAAAATTTGGCGGGAATAAATCTATAGTTACTGCAGCACAGTCATATTATAATGGAAATTCGTTAGCATATGTAAATTTACAAAAAACAGAAACATTAGATGCGTTTAAATATGCTGCAAATGCAGCAATTGCTGCTACCAGAAACTGGGATATAAGTTTAAATAATTGTCAAACAGTTATAGGATCATCTACGGTTACTTTGCCGTCTACGGTGGGCATTATTAAAGGAATGAGAGTTAATGGGAAAGGCATACCATCTAATTCAACATATCAAGCTGTTGTTTTTGACGTTCTTAACAGCACACAAATTGTTATTGGCATTCCGTCTTTATCTTCTAATGTTGTATCTACACAAAGTGGTAGTGTTACATCTCCAGTGCAAACTTCCATTATTTTACAAGACGGCACAATTCAAATTCTACCGCCCTCGGAAGTTGTATTACAAGATGGATCAACATTTACTGCATTTGGAGCAATTGGTCCTGTGCCAGCTATTGCCACTTTTGCAAATACACAATTAACATTTTCGTTAAGTGGTATAAACAATGGCACCTTTTTTGATGCCTCTGATCTAATTGAAAAAAATAGACAATATATCGTTGAAGAGTCATTTGGTTTCTTGAATTTTACATATCCTGGGTTTATAAATCCAAACGCAATAAAATGCAAACGAGATATTGGAATTTTTATTGACTCTATTGTTTCAACATTACGTTTTGGCGGTAATATTAAAATGGTAGAATTTGGTGAATCTTATTACACTGGCAATTCTTTAGCATATATTAACATGCAAAAGACAGAAACTTTAGCGACATTTAATAAAGCTAAAGAGTTGGCAATTTTAGCGATGAGAAATCTATTGCCTGCAGGACAATTCACTACCATTGCTCCAATAACAGATTTAACAATTAGCGTTGATACTGGAGTGCCTGCATGTGCATTAGTGGCATCTGCAATTAATACTTCTTACGCCATAGTAGAAGATGTTATTAACAATGGACCAAATAGAATTGTTAAAGTCCAACAAAATCCAAATTTTCCTGGATTCTATACACCTATAAGGACCATCTCGAATCATTCAATAATAAGGAGCACAGAAGTCCCAGAATGTGCGTCGGTGGCAAATGCTATTACTACTTATTATACCATTTTGCAAAACATTATTAACAATGGAGTAAATAGTGTTCCTATAATTAAACCAATATACTTTGATGGAGTGGAGACATCATTTAAATTATACTATGAAAATAATGCACCTGTTGAATTAGACAGCAAAGAAAACTTAATTATATCTTTGGATGGTGTGCTTCAAGAATCTCGCACCACTCCCACTATCCCAGCAAAAGCTGCTTACTATATCAACAAAACAGTTATACCAAATGAAATAGTATTCTTAACTGCTCCCGTAGCATATGATAATAGAAACTTCCAAAAATTCTTTGGTCTAACTGCAGGAAATTATGAAAGATTAAAAATTGAAGAAAGTAGGATAACTGGCAACAGTAATGGACCCTTTTTAATGAGATCTGTTGTAACCAATAGAGCATTTACTGTATATGATGATCGCAACGTATTAGTATTTGTTGATGGAGTACTTCAAATTAGAAATAAATCATATACAATTAATAATTCAAATATTACATTTAGTGAAAAATTAAAAGCGGGACAGAATGTTAATATTTTAGTATTGTATGGTAGAGATATCAATAAAACGTTAGAATTTTATAATTATGATCAAGATAGATATTTAAATAGAATACAAATCACAGTATCTACTACATTTAATATTGAAAAAACATTTTCTAAAAAGTATGCTTTCCAAGGAGATACTTTGGGCACAGCATCTGCATTGGGAGAAATTAAATCAATCAGAAAAAATGGACCGAATACTATTTTAATAGTAGAAACAGATAATAGACCGTTTGGTCCAGGTCAAATCAAATTATCTGGAATTACATATAACAATAGTAATATTGTAATTAATGCAAATCAAGTTGTTTCTATTTCTGACTTTGTGCAAGATGAAGATAAGTTTGATATTTTAACTGAGACAAACGTAAATTGGTTATATGATTCTGGCGAAAGAAAAGTATTCAATTTGGGGTTAAGTCCAGGAGATCAAATTAGAATTGATGGCGAAAGTGAGTTTCGTAGGATTCTAAGTATTCCAACAAATGCAAAGAAAATAGATTACTCAACCAAACTTTCCTATGCTAATATATTTAATGTAACAAATTACAACGAATATTTGTTTGGCGAGGGGTTAGATATTGTTGCTGAGATTAATCCTTTAAGTGGGGAAGTTGTGAAGTTAGTTTGGAATCAAAGAGATTATGGAAATGCATACGCTCCAATTTCAAATACCTCTGGTTATTTAAAAGCACCAATATTAGAATTTATTTCACAAAGAGATGTGGATGTAGATGGAAATACTATAGGTGCTCCTACTGGCGGCGGGGCAGCTGGACACGTAATCATTGATAAACGCGGTGAAATTATTGATGTGGTATTAACAAATCCTGGAGGTGGGTATATTGTGCCGCCAAAAGTATCTATTAACAGAGGATATCAAATCATTAAATCTGCAGAAAGAAAAATTTTTGAAAAACAAACTATACAAATTGAGCCAAAAATAAACTCTCCAATTTTTATTACTTCAATAATTCAAGTAATAAAACCACCATCAACCATACCGCCAGTATTACTTAACCCATTTGGAAATGCTGGAGCAATTTCTTTCTCTGTTGATGTTACTAATTTTAGTCACATAACAGTAAATACTGCTATTGCTTCCTCAACGATAGACATTGTTGTGACAAAAAATCTATTGGCAAAATTAAACGCTTTAATGTTAAAACTGGCGGTTAATAGAAACATAAACTTAAATATTCCAACAGATGTAAAAGTTATTCCGTTTATTTCTAATAACATTCAATCAGTTGGTCCAGAAGTTGTTGGCAATCGGTTTGGTGCTTTGGAATCTAATAAATTTGCTTCAGATGAATATGCTCAAGTAAGCGGATTGTCTATTTACGAATTCAATCAATTTTTCCCAACACTAACAATTCAACAATTTAATGAATCGCCAAATCTTATCAGTAGTATAAGCATTCCTTCTATCAATAATTATATGGCTTATCTTGATCAAGCACTTACAGAATCTTCTTCAATTATCTACGTGCCATCAACAAGCAGGTTTGCTCCCTCTGGCAAATTATTAGTTGAAGACGAAATTGTAACTTATACAGGAAAATTAAGCGATAGATTTACTGGCGTTACCCGAGGAGTAAATACAGTAGCAAAATCACATGCTGCTGGTGCTCTCTTGAGAACACTAGTTTAAACAGTATAAATATAAATAACTCGGATTTAAAATATTACCAGAGAGTACACCTACTATGGCGGCTATTATTTCAGAAAAGTTTAGAATTTTTAATGCGAAACAATTCTTAGAATCTTTATCTGAGCCTAGTGGTGGCTCTGATACTTCTCTCGAAAGGACAAGAAGCTACTTCTTTGTTGGTAGACCACAAAAATGGTTTGCGTATCTAGAATTATACGCGCCAAATGCAACTGCATTTACTGTTGGCGAATTTGCATATGTTGGCACTAATTTAGCATCTGCAACGTTTAAAGCGAAGGTTGCCGCCGTTTATCCTTCAAGTATTCTTTTGCAAGATGTGTTGCCAACGATTACATCTAGTCCTGCACTTGGTGCTTTAGTAAAAGGTAATGACAGTGGCGCTCAAGCATACGCTGGTGTATATAGATATGCTAACGAAGATCAACCATCAATACCTTTAGATAACCAAGAAGAAGACAAAGCAGCTTATGATGATATGATTGCGCTTAAGCGCATTACTTCTGGTCAAGCAAGACATGTCGCAAAGCGTATTACATATACTGCTAATACTAAGTATGATATGTGGAAACCAGATTATTCCGCAGTAAAGCAAACAGCTACATCTCAAAATAGTTTAGCAACAGCAAAATATTACTTAGTTAATTCAAATTACGAAGTATTTGTGTGTTTATATAATGGAGAAAGTCCTGCCAATCTAACAGGTGTTAATTCAGTAAATGAGCCTTTGAAAACACCTCCTGTAGGTGCTGGCACATATAATCCAACTACAAGAATTTTTAAAGAGCAAACTGGACCATATATTTGGCGTTTTTTATATACAATTCCTACTAATGATGTAATTAAGTTTTTATCCACCGATTTCATGCCAATTATTGATGATCCAACGGAGCAAGCAGCAGCAGTAAATGGGGCAATTAGTGTTTTACTCATAAAAGATACGGGAGCATCTTTACCCGCTGCACAAACGTTATACGCACCAATTATTGGTGATGGCACGGGTGGTGTTGCAAAATTAACAACCACTGCTGGTGCTATTCTTCTTTCCGCCGAAGTGGAAACAGCGGGGTCTAATTATACATATGGCAATATCTTAGTTAGCAATGGATATCTTTTTAGCGACGCTACGTTAAATACTCCAGTAACTTCAACTAACGCAAAAGCATCAATTGAAGTAATCATTCCGCCAAAAGGAGGTCACGCCAAAGATCCAGTAATGGAATTAAACGCAAAACGTGTGATGCTAAATGTGCGTTTAACTTACGCAGAAGGAGATGGAGATTTCCCTGTAGATAATGATTTTAGAAGAATTGGCATTGTGCAAGATCCACAAAAAGCAGACGGAAGTTTAGCAGTTAGCGATACTCTATCTGCTTTATATGCAGTAAGAGTAAATAATGCAACTGGTAATTTTGTATCCGATGAAGAAATTAAACAGAATGTAGGCACCAATGCAGCTCCTCAATTTGCATATGGCACTGTTGTTTCATGGACACCAGACACTCCTGGAGCAACCACTGGAATTTTAAAATATATTCAATCATCAGATTTGCATACAGATAAGGGAAAAGTTTATGATTTTGTTTCTGATGCTTCTAAAGCTATCATCGCTACAGTTTCTACTGTGCAAGCAAATGTAGTAACAAGTTACGCCGCTACTCTTTTGGGATCTACTTTTGCTGCTGGATTGGCACTTCCAGAAGTTAAAAAATATTCTGGAGATATTATTTACTCTGAAAACAGAAAATTAATTAGTAGAGCACCAGATCAAATTGAGGATATTAAATTAGTTATCGAATTCTAATTCATATTAACAGAAATTGCGGAAGTTGAAAAATGCCTCTAAATTTAAACATTAATCCTTATAACGATGATTTTGATCCTCGTAAAAATTTTTACAAAGTATTGTTTAGACCTGGGAAATCTGTACAATCAAGAGAGTTAACAACTCTTCAATCAATTTTACAAAATCAAATTGAAAGTTTTGGAAGATACCAATTTAAACAAGGACAGCGTGTAATTCCTGGAGAAGTTGGATTAAACACAAGATTAGATTATATTAAATTGTCTTCTGTTTCTGAAGAGGCAACCACTACAGATGGCAATATTGTTTTCAAGAAATTTGATATTAAAAGACTGATTGGCACTACTGTATCTGGTCTTACTTCTGGAGTAACAGCAACAGTTATCGCTGCAGAATATGGATCATCTACAGAAGCAGATACTCTATTTGTAAAATATATTGGAAGCGGCAATCAATTTAATGAAAAAACTTTTAGACAAGGAGAAACATTAGAATCATCAATTACAAACACACCACAACTAGTAGTAGGAACTGATGGTAGCGTACTGCCTACAGACACCCCTGCAATGGGATTTGGATCTGCTGTAAAAATTGAAGAAGGCATATACTTTGTAAATGGATTGTTTGTAAGAAATGACGAGGATCTAGTCATTGTTTCAAAATATGATTCTACGCCAACAGCAAAAGTTGGGTTTGTCATAATTGAGTCGATTGTAACACCAGAGGAAGATTCGTCGCTTTTTGATAATGCTAGAGGGTTTTCTAACTATAGTGCCCCTGGCGCGACTCGTTTAAAAGTCGAATTAAAACTAACAGTATATAAAAATTCAGAATCAACTAGCACCAATTTTATTGAATTACTTTCCTTAATAAAGGGAGAAATTCAATCTCAGGTAGTAGCAACAGACTATTCATTAATTGAAGAGGTGTTAGCGAAACGCACATTTGATGAGTCTGGTGATTATGTAGTAGAAAATTTTCCAGTTGATGTTAGAGAATATGCCCAATTAACTGATAGTAAAGGATATTATATCGCAGATATAAATCAAAAATATGGCGGATTATCTGCAGAGCAAGCAAAAGCAAAAATGATTGTCTCTATTGGTCCAGGAAAAGCATATATTAAAGGATACGAGACAGTTAATAAAGAAACAAAATATATTACAATAGATAAAGCAAGATCATTTTTATCAAAGAATGATAACAAATTAAAACTTTCTGGACTATCCTCTTATTATGTGACAAATGCATTTGGTAGTGTATCGTTAAATTCAGAAGGTCAATATCTAAGTGCCTATCCACAACTATACATGTATTCTGTATTTGGTGATGGTAGTCTCGGATATTCAAATACAGAAACGGCAACCGCGTATAAACAAACTTTAAATAGAAGAACCGTTAGTCAAGATAAAATTTTTAATACCTCTACTGGTATTCAAACAATTTATATTGAATTAGCGGGTGGTAATTTAATTCCAACTAATGCAACTTTTGGTAGCACATTTAACACTTTGTATTTTGTTACTACTAAAGGACTAACGCCAGCGACTACAATAGTTTCTTCGGTGGATGTATTATCATTCTCTAGTGTCACAAGATCAGACATATCTCCAGGAATTACTTATCTAGAATTAACAGTCTATGGGAAAAAAATAGAGTTAAATGCATTTTTTAAAGAGTATGATCTAGAGGATCTCCCAAATAGAAGAAGAAAATTATTTTTAACAGAAAATGATGCTAGAAATAACACAGCACCGTATGGAATTATTGTTGATTACAATAATATAATTACTCCACTAATTGGTGTTGCAAAAGCAAAAGATTTTGGATTGGTAAAAGACGCGCAAGGATTTAATCCAGATACTGATAAAAGCATTTCAAAAGGATCACTTAGTGATGGCACTGCTATTTACAATGGTATATTCAAAGTATCGCATTTTAATCCAGAATTTTTTACAAAAATATTAACAACAACGCCAGTTACTACAGGATTTACAACAGGAAAATATATCAATGGAAATGATAGCGGAGCGTATGGTGTTGTAGAAGGAGCACCTACTAGTGGATTTTCTACAGGAAATGTTTTATTTGTAAAAACTTTATTTGGAAAATTTATTCCAGGCGAAACTGTCGTTGATGAGTCTGGCAATTCACTGAAAATTGCAGAGGAAAATACTATTTCCCATTTTGTTGTTTTAAATAGAGGAGAGGGATATTCTGTAGATTCAACGCTTGTAATTGATGGTCAATCATTTAATTCATCTGCTATTGAGTTAAAAAATAGTGCTGGCAATTTATATGCTTGTAATATTAAGAATAGAGATCTAGTTAATAACAAATATTTAATTCCTCCTGTTATTACAGTCAATTCAAACCCAGGTCAAGTAACCGCAGTCACCATTAATGCTGGATCAGGTGGCACTGGATATAACAATGCGCCGTTAGTAGTTTTTACTGGTGGCGGTGGAGTAGGAGCAAGTGCAAACGCAACGGTCTCTGGAGGAGTCATACAAACGATTATAGTGACCAATACGGGGTCTGGGTATACAACACCACCCACTGTGTCTTTCACCCCTCAGGGAGGCGATACGCCTAGTGTTACGGCAGTGGCAACAGCAACTATTTCAAGTCTACAGAGTGTAACACAGATATGCAAAATTGCGCCTGTAATGTTTAGGAATACCGTTTTAGATTATAATAACTCTAACGTTAAGTCATTTGCTTCATTTTTTGGCGCTGCTGGAGCGTATCGTTTTACTGGCGACGTAGAGGTAAGTGATAAAAAATATAGTACGCAAAAGAGTATCACAGATTTTACATTCAGTGGTAGTGTCTCTAAAAATTATCTAGAGTGCGATGCATTTGGTGGTGATCCAACTCCTGATTTAGTGCAAGGAGATATTATTCAATATTCGGATTCATCTGGAGTAACTGTAAGATCTGTTGTCCAATATGCAACTTCTCCTAGCGGATTGTCAAAAGGAAGAATTTACATTGACAATTACAATAAAGTAGGAATTATTACATCTAAAGTAATTGCAATTAAACCAAAACTAGAAAATAGTCAATCTTCAACTCTAGTTGTTCCTACTGGAGCTAAGTATTTAAAATCATTGGTAACCGATTCACAAAATTCTGGTATTAGTTATTATTTTAGAAGAGATTTTGTTTCTGTATCATCTCCAAGCTCTGGTAATGTGACTTTTGTTGCTCAGTTACCATATGGCACGCAAAGATTTGCTCCCTTTAAAAAAGAAGATTTCTTAATTACTGTCCTTCAAAAGAATAGTGCAACAACTGTAGCAACAGGAGATATTTTATATGTTACTTCAGATCAAGTTATCATCACCAATTCTATAGACACAACAAATAATTTAACTTCTGGCACAATCACTGTATCTATTCCAAAAGAATTTTTTGGTTGGACTGCTGCCGCAACTACTTTCACTTTCCCTGTATTAAAACTTACATGTACAGTAGAAGTATCCAAAGCACTACCAAGATTAAAAACATCAATTAAGAATAAAAGAATAACTATCAACTCTTCTGGAGATAGAGTCATTCCCTTTAGAGGAAAAAATTATGATGCAAATTCTCCAGAAATTTTGTCATATTCTGATGCATATAAATTCCACTATGTTTATGAAGGATCTACAACTACACCACCTGTAGTAGATAGCGTAGGAAAATTAATTAGTGGTAACGACGTAACGGAAAGATTTACTTTTGATGACGGTCAACGCGATACTTTTTATGATATTTCTCGTCTGGTATTAAAACCAGGATATGACGCACCAGTAGGACAATTAGTTGTTGCGTTTGATTACTTTGAGCATAGTCAAGGAGATTTTTGCACGGTTGATTCATATTCGCATGAGTCTGGAGTATCTCTTGAAGACATCCCCTCCTTTAACTCTGCTGTGTTTGGTAAAATTAAATTGAGAGATTCTATTGATTTTAGACCTAAGGTTGATTCAGTATCTTTTATTAGTGGATTTCAAGATAGCACAATACTATCAGTAGAGAATGCTAATAGTTTTTCGGGAGTTGGTGGCGTAACTTCTAGCTCGCCTGCAGCAGATGCATCTCTAGAGTATACAATTAAATATAATTCTTCACAATACTTAGACAGAATTGATTCTATATTCATCAATAAAAATGGTGAGTTTTCTATAAAACAAGGCAATCCCTCATTAAATCCATCTAAACCAGAAGTAGCAAGTGATGGGTTTTCTCTGTATTATTTGTATATACCAGCATATACAGATTCAGCTAATGATGTAAAAATCATCCCTGTTGATAACAGACGCTATACAATGCGTGATATTGGGAAGTTGGAGAAAAGAGTTGAAAGATTAGAACAATATACCTCGTTGAGTGTATTAGAGCAACAAGCTTTAAACACACAAATAAAAGGTGTTTCTGGCATTGATTTATTTAAAACTGGTTTTATAGTAGATAATTTTGAAAATCATTCTGTTGGTAATTTGTCCTCCGTAGATTATAAGTGTGCTGTTGACACACAACAATCTGTATTAAGACCACCATCTGCAGAGTCTTCATTAGCTCTAAAAGAAGTTTATACCAGAGATGATCAACGTTTCTTAGCTAATTATAAAAGATCTGGCGATATTATTACACTTCCTTATCAAAACGTATCTTCTATAAAAAACATTTATGCTACTAAAAAAATTAATCCAAATCCATTTGTAGTATTACAATATGCAGGAGACTGTGCTATTTCTCCATTAGGAGATCATTGGTTTGATGACGCAGAAAGACCTATTATTTTAAATAACGATAGTCAGATTTTTTCAATTTTTTATTCTAAGAATTCTGCTAGAGAGGGGTTTGCCAGCATTTATAATTCATATGCGGTAAATTGGAGCGGCACCAATAGATCCTTCTTTAATGTTACTTCATTAGCATCTTTAGATAGCGTTACCACTACTGCTTCTGTGCAATCGGCAACACTTTCTAGTAGCTCAAACGTTAGCCCACAAAACAATGAAATAGCAAAAGGAATCTTTACCAGCACGATTGGCAATACTGTAGTAAATACAACCATTCAAACTTTTGCTAGAAGTATTCCAATTTCGTTTGTATTGAGAAGATTAAAACCAAATACTGTTATCAATGTGTTTATTGATGGCAAAAAAGTTAATGCATGGGTTGTGCCAGATTCTAAATTTACTGGCATTGGCGGAAATTCTTCATCATCATTTGGTCAGACATTAGTTAGTGATGAAAATGGTAATGCTAGTGGAATATTGTTATTCCCTGCTGGATATGCACCACAAAATAATAGCGTTTGGACTGGCGACGTAAAAACTACATTATTCGATACGTTATCAGAAAAAAGACATTTTATAACTGGGATCAAAACAATCAGATTTACCTCAAGTGCTGATGATGCTCGTGGATTAACTACTGATAGTTTTACAGAGACAAAATATTATGCATCTGGTATTTTACCACAGCAACCAGCTTCCATTGTAGCGACTGCTCCAGCAATTTTCAAAGCGGATGAAGGTATTCAATTGGTAGAGAGTTCTAAGAAAGCACCGAATCCTCTATCGCAATCATTTAAAATTGAAAATTTTGATGGTGGCGTATTTTTAACTGGTCTTGATCTTTTCTTCGCATCAAAGAGTAACACTATTCCAGTAAGAGTTTATCTAACAAATATTGTTAGTGGGAAACCAGGAAAATATATTGTCCCTGGATCAATATCAACTCTAGAATCAAATACAAAGTTAAGGGTTTTCACTAATGCAAATGTTGAAGTTTCTATTGGAGAAAAATTTGTAGGATCTGAATCTGGTGCATCAGGACCACTATTAGAAATCATTGATAAAAATGGAAACAAGTTAATTCCATCAACCACAGGAAAAGTTACATTAGTAAATGATCAAGTTTATATTGCGGTATTATCTAATAATAATGGTAAGGTATTCAAACCAAATGAAGTATTAAATATTTCTTCTGTAACTTCGTTTAATATCTCAAACAATCAAAATCTAAAAGTAACTATTGCCAAAGATTCTGGAAGAATCACTGGTCTAAAAATCACAAGCGCAGGACAAAACTATAGTAATGCTTTTGTTACGATCGAAAGTCCTCAATTAATTGGTGGCATTACATCAACTGCTAACGTAAAAATTTCAGATGGAAAAGTTTATTATGCAGAGGTTTCTATTCCTGGATCTGGATACACTGATCCTCCATCAGTAATTATTAAAGGAGCTGGAAACGGTAATAGCGGTGCCGAAATTCAAGCACTCTTGACCATTGATACTCCTGCGGTAAGAATGGGAGTTGCCATAGATCCCCTAGACGATATAAATGTATTACCATCGACAACTCCAACTAGATTTAATTTTGATTATCCTGTTTACTTGCAAAACAATACGGAATATGCATTTGTAATTGAGACAGATTCAATTGAATATAAAATTTGGGGATCTAGATTAGGAGATGTTGATACAGTAACAAACGCTGTTGTTACCACACAACCACTCTTGGGATCTGTATTTAAATCTCAAAATTCAGATACATGGACAGAAGATTTATTCGAGGATATTAAATTTACTCTGTATAGAGCAGAATTTTCTAATGTCGTAGGAGAGCTTCTACTAACAAACGAAGATCTTGGGTATGAATTATTAGAATCAAATCCGCTTGAAACAGATGCGGATTCAAATATTGATGCTACATCTAAATTGTGGAGAAACAACAATAAACTAATTAAAGTCAACCATCATAATAATGGGTTTGAAGATTATATTGGATCATATGTAGATTTTAAAAATGCAGAGACAACAGGCGGCATTTTAGGAAAAACCATATCATCTACTTTATATAAAGTGGTAAATAACGGATTATCATTTTATACCATTCTAGGAAGTGATCAAGCATCATCAAATGCTGTTGGAGGAGGATCTAAAATACTAGCATCTTACAATAGAAAATACGAAAAACTATATCCTCAGATTTCTTACCTATCATTATCATCAACAAAAATCGAAACTAGTATAAAAACAACAAATATTAGACCAATAGATACTTCTGTTACTACATTTACTTCATACTCTTCTACAGATTATGAGACTACTTTCTTAAATGAAGAGCAGTTTTTTACTAACCAAAAAGTAATTGCTTCCAGAATTAATGAAGTATTAAATGGCGTGACTAGAAGTTTAACATACAAATTGAAATTGTCTACAACCAAATCATATCTATCTCCAGTTGTTGATTTAAGATTTGCATCGGTTAAATTAATCAGTAATGGTGTTGAAAAATCTTTTGGTAGCGAAGATCGTTTTGGAAGAAGAGATCAAATATTATCTTTCTATCCTGTATATAAGTTTTTAAAAATTGGTGGATCTGGCGCAATTACTCTGGGGCAAACAATTACAGGAAATAATTCCCAAGCTGTTGGAGTATTGGTAAAATACGATACTGCTTCGTCTGAATTATTTGTAAAAATGAAGACTAATACACTATTCATTCCAAATGAATTTTTGACCTTTAGTACTCAAACCGCATTAAATGGTAACATTGTGCGTGTTGGTCCTGCAGGAGTCACGGAAATACCTTTTGATTTCCCTAAAGGATCTACTATAATTGCTTTCGATCCAGCAAATACAACATACAAGTATTCTGATATTATTTACGGAAAGGTATTGTTATGGGATTCTAAGAAAAAACAACTAAAAGTCACAGTAAATAAAACTCCAATTAACAACAATTATTATGCAAGTTTCTTGGATCCCGAAGCAATTGTTGCATATGCAAGATCTCCTTTCAACACTTCAGGAGTTACCCCCCAAGTTAAAGATATTTTTAGAAGAGGAGACTTGCTATTTTATCAAGGAATTCAAACTGGCACTGAAAAATTTGTAGAAATTAAATCTATTGCATACACTCCTGGTGTTGCATTTGTTTCTGATAAAAACTCAAAGAATAGCTCTTCCGTTGCAAAATATGTAACGAAAGAAATTTCATTGAAATATCCATCATCAACTTTAGACGTAAGACTTCTATCTAATCTATTATCAGTTGATGATCTAGTGGTATTATATAAAATAAAATCATCAAATTCTCAAGTTAAATTTGATGATTTAGAATGGCAATTCTTTAATGACAATGGTTATGCAGATGAATTTATTGCACCATCAACTGATACTGCAATTTCTGGATATTATGAAAAACAAGATTCATATAAACAGTATAAGTATAGTGCCACAAACTTAGCAGAATTTACTTCTTATGCTATCAAGATTGTTATGAAATCAGATAATCCAGCATATGCTCCTAAAATACAAGATATGATCAGTATTGCTGCATATTAATATGTTAAAAATAACGGAAACCGAATCTTTTAAAAGAGATCCAAATACAGGTGCAGTCATAAATATTGATGATAAATCCTACTTTGCTCGTAAAGCATGGAAGACAAGTGAATTAAAAAATGAAAATATTGATTTAGAAATAAATCAAATTAAATCAGAAATTTCTGAAATCAAAACCCTATTATTGGAGTTATTAAAATCAAATGCCAGCACCAACTCTTAAGGTTGTTAATTTAACCGATACATTTGAAACTCAAAGGCAAACTATCAATGCTATTGGTGTTGATGTATATAACTTGCTAACAGGATCTAACGCAGTTACAGCGGCAAGAGCACTAACTGCTGATAAACTTACTGCTGCGGTAACAATTCAAGGAGTTACTTTTGACGGTAGTCAAAACATTTCAATGCCATTAAATGATTATAAAACTCAAAAAGTAATTTATGGCGGATCGGGTGCCATTACTTTGTTAAACAACAATAGGACTGTGCAGAATCTTTTAGTTTTTATAAATGGATTATTCAGATTCCCAGAAGAGTATGTAATATCATCTGATCAATTAACATTTTTTACACCCCCTGCATCGGGTGCAATTATTGGCATCAAATATCTCCCATTATCAGTTGGAGATTGAATATATAAATAATACGTTATCATTTTACATGAGAAAAAATGGAAAACATTGAATCTGTACGCAAGAATTTTCAAGAGCAACTTGATAAACTTGACAAAAGAATTACTGAATTAACTGAAGAATTGAAAAATGTTTCAGAATATCGTCTAAAACTTATAGGCGGTTTAGAAACAATTGATCTTCTGTCACCAAAAAAAGAGTCGGAAGAAGCACCAGAAGTTTCCCCAACAGAAGTAATAGCAGAGAGTTAAAATGGCCGCTATCCCAGTAAATTTAGTAATAGAAAAAGGCACTGATTTTGAAGCTTCTTTTAATATTACAAATGAAGATGGCAGTCCTTTAAATTTGCTGGGATATACTGCTTCATGTCGCTTCAAAAAAAGCTATAACGCAGTATCTTTCATTCAAATCAACGTAAATTTTGTTAGTAGACCTGGCGGAATTATTTCAATGGTAATGACCAACGGACAAACTAATGCTTTAGAAAGACGTAGATACGCATATGAAATCGTAATTACATCACCATCAGGATATAAAACGAGAGTAGTGGAAGGAGTAGCAACTGTAACTGGTGGATTATGACACAGTATAATGTAAAAGTTAATGCTCCCGATTATAATCGAGTAAAAATTAATGCCAAAAAACCTTATGGCGTTGATGTTAATTATCAAGTGCCCACAAAGGCAATTCAATATTCAAACGAAATTCTTGATAATTTTGAATCACAATTCAATGGCACAAAAACTACGTTTGATTTAAAATTGAATAATGTGCCTTTTACGCCATTCAATGATCAGCAATTACTTGTTTCATTGAATAATGTAATTTTAGAACCATCAAACGGGTTTGGTGTTTCGGGCAATCAAATAACATTTGCTACTCCTCCTGCTACTGGATCACAACTTTTTATTGTTGCATTAATTGCAACTGCAGATTTAACCAGATCAGTTAATTATGCAGTTGATAACGGATCATGGACAATGAATCCAGGTGTTAAAGGAAACCTTGTCATAGATGTCACTGGTGTGATAGAATCATGGACGTTGTTAGCAGATTATGCAGGCACTTTAGAGTTAGATATTAAAAAATCTAACTTTGCAAATTACCCTTTATTCACATCAATCTGCGGCACGGAAAAACCAAAATTAAATAATGTCATAAAAAATACTCAAGATAACTTTACTACTTGGGATAGATCTTTTATTGCTGGAGATATCCTTCAAATCAACGTAGATCAAGTCTCTACTATTAGAAGATTTTTGATATCACTGAAAGTGAGACTATAATAAATATAGTTAGTGTATTTAATAAATAATAACAAAACGCGCCCCCTGGAGGAAAAATTAAATGGCACTTTTAGTACCTAATATTGGTGAACTAGAGTCACTTAGATATCTAGTTAACCAGCAAGGTTCAATTGGAGAGTTAAGAGAAGCTGCTCCCAAGAATCTTATTTTAAAACTTTTTACTTGTAACACTACTCCTCAAGAAGGAGATGTTCCTGGTGATATTACTGGAGCATTATATTTCGAGCCATATGCAACTGGCAACAACCCTGGTTATGGCACTGCGCCTTCAACTGGTTATCCCGCTTGTATCAATAATCGTAGCGACCAAGCATACAACCAAAACTTCGGTATTCTTCTAAACGGATCACGTTGGAAAATTGCAACCAATCCTGGCGGCACAGAAACTGGTGGTGGTGCTGGTCCTACAACCGCTAGTTATCCAGAGCAAACTTTTACATTCACTAGCGATGCTGGTCAGGTGTATGGTTACTTCTTGGTAAGAGCAAACAACATGCCTGTGTCTGTACAGGGTGTGAGCGATGTAGGCACTGCTGCAGCAAATACTCAGATTGCTAAGACTGGTTGTGTAGGTGCTATTGGTACCGACTACATCATTCTCCCTTACGTTGATGTTTCAACTTCTATCTCTGGATCTGCTGGATCATTCAGCGTAACCGTTGGAGCTGCAGCTGGCATTGTTGCTGGTGAAGAAGTCCAAGGTGCTGGTATCGGCGCTGCTACCGTAGTATCAGTATCTGCGGTTGATGGTTCGGGTGTATTTACAACTACTTCCACTTCACTTCTTAAGGATGGTCAAGCAGTCGCTGTTTCGGGCACAACTGCAGCTGGTGGTATCACTGGTTATGGCGACCCAACCACATATTGGATTCATTCAATTCTTTCACCAACTACTTTTAGACTTTCCACAACTCCTGGTGGCGGTGGTGCTAACGTAGGATCAACTGCTGGTAACCTAGCTGGTTTAACCTTCACTGCTTTCTCTGGCGCTAAAGTTGTTGGTGTTAGTGGCACCACTGTTTTCCTAACCAAAGCAAATGGTGCTGCTGTAGTTGGCAATGGTGCATTCAGAGATGACCGTGCAGACGACATCACTCTTGGAATGGTAGTTTCGCAGACTGCCTCACCTAATGGTGTTGGAGCTTACACTTCAGCTGCTGGTGCAACTGGAGCAGGTACTACAATTACTGTTGCATCAACTACTGGTCTACAGGTAGGTATGCGTGTAAGATGCACCGCTGGCACTGGTCAGTTTGCTCAAAATACAAGTGTAACCGCAGTTAATAGTGCTACTACTTTCACCGTTTCTTCTGCTCCTACCGTCGCTCTCGCGGGTGGCGCTAGTGTTGTTAAGGGCGAAACTGTTGTTTGTGGAATTTCTAGAATCTTCCCACCAACTTTAAATAATGGAAACACGGTTGAAGTTGCTGGTCATAGAATCCACCTTACCAACAACCTTGTTGCTAACATCACCACTGCATCAGGAAACGACGAAGTTCACTTCAATTGCAGCAAAGTTACTACTTCATCTCCACATGGTCTAGTTTCTGGTGATATCATTTATATCGCTCGTGGCACTGGTAACACCACAACTGCTCCTGATACATATACAGTCCATTCAGTTCCTAGCACAACTGTATTTACGACAACTCCTGCTCTATTTGGCACAGGATCCTGCAGTCTTTACAGCTCAATCATGTATGCTGAAAGATTCACAAATGGTCCATACGCCATTCAAAACAATGGAGACCAAATTAAGATTACTCTTAATATCAGTCTTGCTTGATCTAATAAATATTCATTAGATTTATCATTGTTTTTTGGGGGATTTAAATTTAATCCCCCTTTTTTTCTGGAGCAGGGTATGCACGAAACTGTTGTCTATTCTTATAAAGCTTCGGGCTCAATTAAAAAAGTTTGTGGTAAAGCAAAATCACAAACCAAAATTTTTATTGTTCGGCAAAATAAAACAACAGTTAATTTTAAACCAATCATTAAGTGGGTTGGTTTTGGCACCGTTTTTGAAATAAAAAACGGCACAGAAAGAATTGTAGCACCATGGATTAAGTCTGGTCCTCAAGATAGGAGGGTCGTGGCATGAATAACGATCCCAATCCTATTGTAGAAAACTGGGGGCTGATTACCTCAGCAGCGATAACTTTTGATGATTTTGGAAGTGTAACGGAAGTTTGGACAGCATACGAAGTTTGGACAACAGAATATCTGTATGTTGGATCTGGCACTTTATTTGAATTAGGTAATGGTCTAGAAAGACAATTAGCACCTTATGTAGGATCTGGGACCGTGCGATTTAACGGTAGCGGATCTGTTGTACGCAGGTCCGCTATTTCTGTTAGCGGGTTTGTACCTTTCTTTGATAGCGATTCGGCGGAAGACCTTGGGGGCGCAATCTACGGTCTTCCAACAAATTATGTAAACTATGGCACGGTAGCAGATCCAGCAGAGTCTGCAGACGACGGGGGCGTTGTTTGTGTAGATTTAAATCCGCTAGTAGAAGAAAGGTATACTTTTTCGTATAATGAATCGTCCGTTACTGCTTCATTGCAGGCGGACTTTAACTATGAACTAATTACACAGACTCCAAATGCTATTGAAGATTATCTATCAATAGATATTCCTGGAAAAAATATAGATTATGGATTTACAACAGAATCAGCAATTTATCCAATAGCGAATCCATTTGGTCCAATAACACTATTTGGTAGTGCTGTAATCACTTTTATTGATGGTAACATAGAGACAACTGCATTATTTAATGTATCAGGCAATGCTATCACCTCCAATCCTTTACAGGCGTATGCAACAGGAACAGGACTGTTTAAGATTTTTGGTCAATCTTTAGAAAAGCACACAGAGTCTTATAACGAATCATCAAATATTCTATATGCTTGGGGGTTTGTTAACGAAATATTTACAAGCGCAGAAGATTACCAAAATCCAATTCTTCCTTGGAATAATTTACCAGAAGACTTTGGATCTTTACTTGATGCTGCTACTGGAAACATCAATTCATTCGGTGCAATAACTGCGTTTGGTAGTGCAGTTGAATCCAATACTGAATCGTATAATGATTCTGCAATCTTTGATAGTGATTATGGATCAATTGTAGATTCAGCGACAATTATTAATAATGGTTTCGTATTAGATATCAATCCGTTTGTAACTACTTATGGATCTCTAGAAGATACATTAAATCCAAATCTACCATATGGTTTTGCAATTACTTCTGGGATTGCATCTACTGCAGAAATTGCTCCCCATACATTTGAAGGATCTGGATTTATTGTTACATCTGGATCAGTAGATATCAAGAATATAGAATTTTATGTTGGATCTGGTAATGCAATTATTTCAGGTAACGCTTTCACATCTCGTCCTGGTCGATCAGAATCTACAGTCCTATTTAAGATATCAGGATCTGCAACAGAATCCAATACTGAATCGTATAATGATTCTGCAATCTTTGATAGTGATTATGGATCAATTGTAGATTCAGCGACAATTATTAATAATGGTTTCGTATTAGATATCAATCCGTTTGTAACTACTTATGGATCTCTAGAAGATACATTAAATCCAAATCTACCATATGGTTTTGCAATTACTTCTGGTGCTGCATCTTCTGTAGAAATTGCTACCCATACATTTGAAGGATCTGGATTCGTTGTTACATCTGGATCAGCAGATATTAAATTTGCTTCTGGTGCTGGAGAATCTACAATCCTATTCAAGGTATTAGGATTTGCAACAGAATCAAATACAGAGTCTTATAACGAATCATCAAATATTCTATATGATTGGGGTCTCGTTAACGAGTTTGCTATTGAAGCTGAAGATTACCAAAATGCAATTCTTCCTTGGAATAATTCACCAGAAGACTTTGGATCTTTACTTGATGCTGCTACTGGAAACATCAATTCATTCGGTGCAATAATTGTATTTGGTAGTGCCATTGAATCCAATACTGAATCGTATAATGATTCTGCAATCTTTGATAGTGATTATGGATCAATTGTAGATTCAGCGACAATTATTGACGATGGATTTGTATTTGATATTAATCCATTTGCAATTACTTATGGATCTCTAGAAGATACATTAAATCCAAATCTACCATATGGTTTTGCAATTACTTCTGGAATTGCATCTACTACAGAAATTGCTACCCATACATTTGAAGGATCTGGTAATGCAATTATTTCAGGTAACGCTTTCACATCTCGTCCTGGTCGATCAGAATCTACAGTCCTATTCAAGGTATCAGGATCTGCAACAGAAGCAAACACAGAGTCTTATAACGAATCATCAGATATTCTATATGATTGGGGTCTTGTCAGTACGTTTGCTACTGAATCAGAAGATTATGAAGACTCTATCCCTACCTTACCATGGGTTACTGGACCAGAAGACTTTGGATCGTTACTTAATGCTGCTACTGGAAACATCAATCCATTCGGCACAATAACTGTATTTGGTAGTGCAGTTGAATCTAATACAGAATCGTATAATGATTCTGCAATCTTTGATGGTGATTATGGATCAATTGTAGATTCAGCGACAATTATTAATAATGGTTTCGTATTAGATATCAATCCGTTTGCAATTACTTATGGATTGATAGATGTAGTTGATGGTGGCAATATTCCATACGGTACTTCGCAATTCTTTGGTGCTGCATCTGATATCAAGAATACAGAATCTTATGTTGGATCTGGAAACATTAATGTTTCTGGTTTCGCAACTCTTAGAGTTAAACTCGATATCAGATATAATGGATTAGGCACGTTTACTGCATTTGGCGATGGTGTTTATAGTGAAACAGATGCATTTGTTGGATCTGGATCAATTGGTGTTGTATCTGGTGCTGCAGAAGTATTTGCAGCAAATCCACAAGAGAATACTCAACTCTTTAGTGTTACTGGTGCTGCATCTTCTGTAGAAATTGCTACCCATACATTTGAAGGATCTGGATTCGTTGTTACATCTGGATCAGCAGATATTAAATTTGCTTCTGGTGCTGGAGAATCTACAGTCCTATTCAAGATATCGGGATCTGCAACAGAATCAAATACAGAGTCTTATAACGAATCATCAAATATTCTATATGATTGGGGTCTCGTTAACGAGTTTGCTACTGAATCAGAAGATTACGAAGATTCAATTCCTACCTTACCATGGGTTACTGGACCAGAAGACTTTGGATCGTTACTTAATGCTGCTACTGGAAACATCAATCCATTTGGTGCAATAACTGTATTTGGTAGTGCCATTGAATCTAATACAGAATCGTATAATGATTCTGCAATCTTCGATAGTGATTATGGATCAATTGTAGATTCAGCAATAATTATTGACGATGGTTTCGTATTAGATATCAATCCGTTTGCAATTACTTATGGATCTTTAGAAGATACACTAATTCCAAATCTACCATATGGTTTTGTAATTACTTCTGGAATTGCATCTACTACAGAAATTGCTACCCATACATTTGAAGGATCTGGATCTGTTGTTACATCTGGATCAGCAGATATCAAATTCGCTTCTGGTGCTGGAGAATCTACAATCCTATTTGCAATTAGTGGATCTGCAGACTACAGCGAAACAGATGCAGAAGTTGGATCTGGATCAATTGGTGTTGTATCTGGATCTGCTACTGAATCTAATACCGAATCGTATAATGATTCTGCAATCTTTGATAGTGATTATGGATCAATTGTAGATTCGGCAACAATTATTAATAATGGATTTATATTAGATATTGATCCTGTTGAAATTACATATGGATCTCTAGAAGATACATTAATTCCAAATCTACCATATGGCACTTCACAATTCTTTGGTGCTGCATCTGATATCAAGAATACAGA
>Ga0194123_10001440_pt1 | contig 35950 bp, 36 predicted proteins | sample TA2MahsurfametaG_5_FD_155479 | JGI IMG/M metagenome (GOLD analysis project Ga0194123, IMG submission 155479) | Freshwater microbial communities from Lake Tanganyika, Tanzania - TA2015023 Mahale A surface | ecosystem: Environmental > Aquatic > Freshwater > Lake | place: Tanzania: Lake Tanganyika... | reverse complement strand
CGCAGCCCGGCGACCAGATCTGATGGCGGCAGCACTCGAGCGACCCGAAATTGCCCGGGTGGCTGCGGAAATTGGGCGCGAAAACCCTGAAAAATCAGCCGACGAGGCTTAATTACTGCCCATCGATAGGCTACAATCCGCCGCCTTTACGGACCCGATGGCTGGAGCCCCCCATGACCGACCTGATTCGTCAACTTGAAGCTGAGCAGATCACGCGCAAACTCCCAGACTTTTCGCCCGGCGATACCGTGGTCGTGCAGGTCAAGGTGGTGGAAGGCAACCGCGAGCGTCTGCAGGCCTTTGAAGGCGTGGTGATTGCCAAGCGCAATCGCGGCGCCAATTCCTCCTTCACCGTGCGCAAGATTTCGCATGGCGAGGGCGTGGAGCGCGTGTTCCCCACTCACAGCCCGTTGGTCGCCGATGTGACTGTCAAGCGTCGTGGTGCCGTGCGACGCGCCAAGCTCTATTACATGCGCGAACTGAAGGGCAAGGCTGCGCGTATCCGCGAGAAGATCACGCCGACCGCCAAGAAGGGAAGCTGAACTCCAGCGTCGTCACGATGTTGGTTGGGGCAACGCGAGTTGCCGCCAATTGAAAGGCCGGTCGCCCGCAAGGGAACCGGCCTTTTTTGATCCGGGACCGAGGTCTTATCGCGCAAGCAGGTCACACCCGAGAGCGTGAGATCATCAACGCAGTGCTCAGCTGCTGAAGTGTTCCTTCAGGTAGTGCGAGATATCCGCAGATTCATACATCCAGTTCACGCTCCCATCCGCGCCCTCGATACGCAGGCACGGCACTTGGCCCTTGCCACCACCAACGATGAGTTCCTGACGGCGCCCTGCCTCAAAATCCACGTCGCGCAGTTCCAGTTCAAGCCCCATCGAGCGGGCAACCTGCAGTACGCGGGAGCAAAAGCCGCATAGCTGGGAATAGTAGAGGGTGTGTCCCGGGGTTTGTTTCAGCGCTGCTGTGCTCACTGGCTAATCCATCGATTCAGGAATTATGCTGAAGGCTATCCCGCAGTGTTCCCGCGGGCAAGCCGGAACCAGCCACATGCACCAGTCCACGTCCGCACACCACGGCGCCAGTCCTGCGCTGGTCGAACGCTTTCTCGACAGCCTGTGGGTGGAGGACGGTGTCAGTGACAACACGTTGAAAGCCTACCGGGCGGATCTACTGAGCTTCGCAGCCTTCCTCGCACGACACGCCCTCACACTGGAAACAGCCGGCGAGTCCGAAGTGCTGGGTTGGCTCAGCGAGCAGACCCGACAATCCACCCGCACCGCTGCAAGGCGTCTGTCCGCTGCCCGCCGTTTCTACGGCTACCTGGTGCGGGAACGCGTGGTCGCACGCGATCCGACCTTGCGCGTGGAAACACCCCGTCTGGGCCGCGCACTGCCGAAGTCCCTGTCTGAAGCTGATGTGGACGCCTTGCTGCTGGCACCGGATACCACAAAGCCACTGGGGCTGCGTGATCGCGCCATGCTCGAGCTTCTGTATGCCACGGGTCTCAGGGTCTCTGAACTCATCAGCCTCTCCCTGTCGCGCGTCAGTCTCGCGCAAGGGGTGGTGCGCATCATCGGCAAGGGAGATCGGGAGCGTCTGGTGCCCATGGGCGAGGAGGCAAACCGCTGGCTGGGTCATTTCATGCAGGAGGCACGCCCGTCATTGCTGCACGGCGCGCACTCCGAGCACCTTTTCCCCACCCAGCGCGGCGAGGCCATGACGCGCCAGGCCTTCTGGCACCTCATCAAGCGGTATGCGCTCAAGGCCGGAGTCAGCACGACTCTCTCGCCACACACCTTGCGGCATGCCTTTGCCACCCACCTCCTGAACCATGGTGCGGATCTGCGCGTGGTGCAGATGCTGCTCGGCCATGCGGACATCTCCACCACCCAGATCTATACCCACGTTGCACGCGAGCGCCTGAAGAAACTGCACCAGCAGCACCACCCGCGCGGGTGAGCGGGGAGGGTGCGGTGGCCGGGTCTGCCGCTCTCGCCTACAATCCCCGGACTTTTCCCGCCGCAGCACGGAGCATCCCATGCCAAGACTGTTCACCCTCCTCATCGCGGGCCTGGCCCTGCACACCGGCCATGTGCAGGCGGACCAGAAACTGCAGGCCGAGCTTGCGGCCAAGCTTGCCAAGGTGATCCCGGACGCCAAGGTCACGGCAGTCAATCCTTCGCCGATTGCCGGCCTCTACGAGGTCATGCTCGGCGCGAACGTCCTCTACATGACCGCCGACGGTCGCTACACCTTGCGCGGGGATATCTTCGATTTGAAGACCCGCGCCAATCTCACGGACAGTCGCCGGTCGGAAGCGCGCATTGCCGCCTTCGTCGCGGAGGCTCCGCGCGCGATCGAGTTTGCACCTGCCAATGGCAAGGTGGAGAGCACCCTGTATGTTTTCACCGACATCGATTGCGGCTATTGCAGGAAAATGCACGCGGAAGTCCCCAAGCTGAACGCCGCGGGAATCGCCGTGCAGTACTTCGCCTTTCCCCGTGCGGGATTGAAGAGCGAAAGCTACGACAAGGCGGTCGCCGTCTGGTGCGCCAAGGATCCGCGCAGTGCGCTGACCTCCGCCAAGCAAGGCAAGAAACCTGAATTGATGAAATGCGAAAACCCCGTGGCCGCGCAATTTGAACTGGGACAATCGGTCGGCGTGCAGGGTACGCCCGCCGTCTTCACCGAGGACGGGGAGGAGATCGGCGGTTACATTCCGGCCAAGGAACTCATCAAGATGCTGGAGGAGAACGAGCTGGTGCGCGAGGGCGGTTGACGCGTCGCGGCTCAGCGCCGCAGCAGCGCAACCAGGCGACCCCCGTCACGTTCGCGGTATTCAATCTTCACGGGCAGATTGCCGAGTGCGGGCGCGCACCACAGCGTGGTGCGACGGCCAGAGCCTTCGCGGGAATACACCACCCGCAGGGTTGAAACCTCGCCGTCGGCAAGCGCCACGGATTCCGGTCCCTCCACGGTGAGCCGGTAATCCTTGACCCTGCCATCGTCCGCCACGCGATAGTCGAGCTGTCGGATCCCGGCCTCCAGATCACGCATCAAGGCCAGCTGGTAGGAAAGCTTGTCGAGCGTGGCCGCCTCCAGCGGAGTCTCAGAGGTCTCGCCCTTGTGTTGCTGGATGATGCGGCCTGTGGTGCGCTGAAAGTCCACCGTCGATTCGCGCCGCTTGCGGCCAGAGACCTTGCTCTCCACATAACGCACGGGATGGAGGCCTGTTGAATCCAGGGTGCCCTCACTCTGTTCCGTGGTTGTCGTCTTGTGGAGCAGGCTGGCCAGCCCCGTGGATTCCAGATGCGAGACGAACCGGTATTCCTCTGGGGCCGGCAGGGAGAGTTCCCGCGTGAGCCGCGCAACGGTGACACCGCGCAGGGTCACGTCGTAAACGGCTGCGAAGGGCGTCAGCGGCGCAGCCGCGACAAGAAGGGGAAGCCACAACAGGGCGAGCAGGGCCGGAATCCGGGGATGGCGGCGAAGGTGCATATGCTACGATTCGCCCCTCATCCGCCGCGCGCAATGCTCTACCGAGAGACGCCAACCGTCATCTGAAGCCACCGCCATGTTTCCTCCGTCCATCGACAGTCCGGGCATCATGCCACGGAACTCACTTCCCGCCCCATGACGCGGCCGGTGCAAGGCGCGACTGGCTCCAGGCCCGTGGTCGTGGTGGGCGATGTCATGCTGGATCGCTACTGGCGGGGGCAAACGGGACGGATCTCGCCTGAAGCACCCGTCCCCATCGTGCGGGTCACCGGCTGCGACGAGCGTGTGGGTGGCGCAGCCAATGTGGCCGCCAATGCGGCCGCCTTGGGTGCGGAGGTGACACTCATCGGCGTGGCCGGCGACGATGCCGATGCCGACCGACTGGAAGTGCTCTGTCGGGAGCACGGCTTGTCGCCGCGCCTCCTACGCGATCCGCGCCTGCCCACCACGGTCAAGCTCCGTGTGATGGCCCAGCACCAGCAATTGCTCAGGCTGGATTTTGAGGCTGCTGCCGACGAACTGCCGGGCGCCCCGCCTGCGCTGGCCGACACCCTGACTGCGGTGCTGGAGACGCCTTCCATCGTCGTGTTCTCCGATTACGCAAAAGGCGCCCTGCGAGACGTGCAGGCGCTCGTCGCCTCCGTGCGCGCCGCCGGACATTTCTCCATCGTGGATCCCAAGGGCCGCGATTTCGCGCGCTATGCAGGCGCCGATCTCATCACGCCCAATCTCGCTGAATTCGAGGCGGTGGTCGGCCGTTGCACCGGAGATGCCATGCTGGTCGAACGCGCGCGCGAACTGTGCGCGCGCTTCCAGCTCGGCGCAGTGCTGGTGACGCGGGGTGAGCATGGCATGAGTCTCGTGCCTGCCCGCGGTGAATCGCTGCATCTGGAAACCCGCGCGAAGGATGTGTTCGACGTCACGGGCGCCGGGGACACGGTCTGCGCGGCCCTCGCCTGGGCACTTGGCCGGGGAGAGGCGCTGGAACGCGCGGTGGAGCTGGCGAACACGGCGGCGGGCCTCGCGGTGGCGAAGCTCGGCACTGCGGTCGTTTCGGCGCACGAAATCGAGGAATCGCTGGGACGACGCGCGCGAAGGAAGTCGAGCATTGTCGAAGGCGAGGCCCTGCATGCCGCGCTTCGCGAGGCGAGGCGCCAGGGTCAGCGCATCGTGATGACCAATGGGTGCTTCGACATCCTGCATGTGGGGCACGTTCGCTTCCTCGAACAGGCTGCCGCGCTGGGTGATCGCCTGCTGGTTGCAGTCAACAGTGATGACTCGGTCAGGCGTCTCAAAGGGCCCTCGCGTCCGCTCAACCCGCTGCAGCATCGCATGGAGGTCCTGCAACGGCTTGCCGCAGTGGATTGGGTGGTGCCCTTCGATACCGACACGCCGCGCGAGCTCATCGCCGCAATCCTGCCGGATGTGCTGGTGAAGGGCGGAGATTACCGGGTGAAAGACATTGCCGGCGCGCAGGAGGTGCTTGCCGCGGGGGGGCGTGTGTTGACCCTGGAGTTCCACGCAGGACATTCCACCACCGATCTCATCGAGCGCAGCAGTCAGGCGGGGGCAGCAGGGACATGATCATCGTCACCGGGGGCGCGGGGTTCATCGGCAGCAACCTCGTCCACGCCCTGAATGCAGCCGGGCGCAGCGACATCCTGATCGTGGATGATCTCGAGGACGGTCGCAAATTCGCAAACCTCGCCACCGCCCGCATCGCCGACTATCAGGACAGGACCGAGTTCCGCCAGCATCTCCAGCGTCAGTCCGCCTGGCTCAAGCAGGCCGAGGTCATCTATCACCTCGGCGCCTGTGCCACCACCACCGAGTGGAACGGGCGCTACATGCTGGACAACAACCACGCCTACTCCCGCGACGTGCTGGATGCCTGCGAATTTCACGGCGTCCCGCTGGTGTATGCCTCCAGCGCGGCGGTCTACGGGGACAGCGCCCTGTGTGTGGAGGAGGCCTCCCGCGAGCGCCCGCTGAACGTCTATGGCTACTCCAAGCTCGTGTTCGACCAGCATCTAAGACAACGCATGGCTTCGCTCCGAATCCCGGTCACCGGCCTGCGCTACTTCAACGTCTACGGTCCGCGTGAGCAGCACAAGGGCCGCATGGCGAGCGTGATCTTCCATTTCGATCAGCAGTTGCGTGAGTCAGGCAAGGTCCGTCTTTTCGAGGGCTCACACGGCATGGCGGCGGGTGAGCAGCTGCGCGATTTCGTGCACGTGGACGATGTGGTGGCCATGACCCTGTGGGCGGGAACACTCACGGATTTTCGTGGCGTGCTCAATTGCGGCACGGGCGAGGCAGTGAGTTTCAACGCCGTGGCCCGGGCGCTCATTGAATGGCATGGTCGTGGCGAGATCGAGTACATCCCGTTTCCGGAAGATCTGCGCGCCGCCTACCAGGCCCATACCCGGGCCGACCTCACGGCAGCGCGCAGCGCCGGCTACGACGCCAGCTTCCGCAAGGTCGAGCAAGGAGTGCGAGACTATCTCGACTGGCTGCACCGGTGAGGGCGCTCTATCGACTGCTCATCCTGCTCCTGCTTCCCACCCTCGCCCTGAGGCTGTGGTGGAAAGGATTGCGCAACCCGGGCTACCGCGAGCGCTGGCCCGAGCGGTTTGGCCGCTATCGCCCTGAGCCGCTTGGCCAGAAGCTGCAATCGCCCCTGTGGGTCCATGCAGTATCGGTTGGCGAGGTCGCGGCGGCAGTCCCGTTGATCAAGGCCCTGCGCCAGGCCTTGCCGGAGGTCGATGTGCTCATCACGACCACCACTCCCACCGGTCGTGATGCGGTCACACGGCAGTTCGGACAGGCTTTGAGGCATGTCTACTTTCCCTATGACGCGGGGTTCATCCTGCGTCGCTTCCTGGATCATTTCCAACCTCGAGCCCTCATCATTCTGGAAACGGAGCTGTGGCCAAATCTCCTCGCCTGCTGTGGGGAGCGGAAACTGCCTGTCTATCTGGTCAATGGCCGTCTGTCGGCGAGTTCGACGGGGCGCTATGCACTGTTGCGACCGCTGGTCGCTCCCATGCTCGGGCAATTCGCGGGGATAGCAGTGCAGACAGAAGAAGATGCCGCGCGCCTGCGGGCGCTGGGCGCGCCGTCCGCCCGTCTGCATGTGACCGGCAGCCTCAAATACGATGTCCATGTGCCGGCCAGTCTCTTTGAAGAGGCCGCTTCCCTCCGCCGTGATCTCGGAGTCGACCGCCCGGTGTGGATTGCCGCCAGTACCAGGGTGGGGGAGGAGACGGAGCTGCTCTCGGTGCTGGCCCGGGTAACCGAGGCTTTGCCCAAGATTCTGTTGATCCTTGCGCCACGCCATCCGGAGCGCTTCGACGAAGTGGAAGAGCTCTGTCGGAAGGCCGGTTTCGAGGTGCATCGCCGGACTGCGGGCCCGCCTGGCGCGCGCCGCGTGCAGGTGTTCCTGCTGGATACCATGGGTGAGCTGATGAAGTTTTATGCCGCTGCCGATGTGGCCTTCGTTGGCGGCAGCCTGCTGCCATTCGGTGGGCAGAACATGCTGGAGCCCGCGGCCCTCGGCATCCCCGTGGTGACCGGGCCGTCCCTTTACAACTTCGCCGCCATTGCCGAGCGGCTCGCCGCGGTCGGTGCGCTGAAGGTGGCACCCAGCGCCGGGGAAGTTGCCACGCAGGTCATTACCTGGCTCAGGGACAGTGAGCAACGTGATGTGGCGGGTCGCGCCGGCAAGTCCAGCATCGCGGCCAATCGCGGGGCCACGCAACGCACGCTCGCCATGCTGCAGCCCTTGCTCGATGGAATCGATGCATCCCGCGCCGGCTGACGGTAGGATTTCGGGCATCGCAATTCGCACGCGCGGAAACCGGAGGAACACTCTCATGACCATCAACAACAAGAGCACAGGTGCTGTCGCTGCCGTGTTGCTTGCCTGCTCGGCTTCTGTCGTCATGAACGCCCATGCCCAGCAGGTCTTTGCCTATCCCAATGCAGGACAGTCACAGGAGCAGCAGGGCAAGGATCGTTACGAGTGTCATCAATGGGCGGTGTCCCAGACGGGCTTCGACCCGACGGTAGCCGCGCCGGTCGCTGCCGCGCCACCGCCGGGCGCGGGCTATGCGGACGCACCACCGCCCCCGCCGCCACAGCAGCAGGGGGGATTTCTCGGGCTTGGTGACGGCGGATTTTTCAAGGGCGGTGGCGTGGTGGGTGACGCCGCAACCGGCGCAGCCTTGGGTGCGGCTGGCGGTGCCATCGCCGGCAATGCCGCCTCGGGTGCCGCCATCGGCGCCGTGGCCTCCACCCTCTTCGGGGCGGTGTCTCGCACCAATTCAAACAATCAGCAGTCGCAGCAACAACAGCAGTACCAGCAGCAGCAGGCCTATCAGCAACAGCAGATTCAGGCCCAGCAGAATCAGGCTTACGAGATACGGGCCCGCCAGACGGGCGACTACAACAACGCCTTTGCGGCGTGTATGCGCGCCCGCAAGTACACGGTCAATTGATTCGCCACCGGTTCACCCTGCCACCCGCGGGCGTCCTGCTGGCAGGGTTCAGCGCAGGAAAGACTGTATCTGCTTGAATTGCGGGTGGCGGGAGTCGCCCAGCCATTCGAAGACCACGGATTCCGCGCTCACCACATTCACGCCGAGGCGATGCATGCGCTCGAGCGCGTTCTGGTAATTCTCCAGCCTACGCGAACAGACCGCGTCCTCGACCACGAACACCTCATGCCCCGCAGCCAGCAGGTCCAACGCCGTCTGCAGGATGCAGATGTGCGCTTCCATGCCCACCAGCACGATTTGCCGGCGATCTTCGCGAGCTTCTATGGCCGCTCGAAACTCTTCGTTGCGGAGACAGCTGAACGTGGTCTTCGACATCGGGAGAACGCCCTCCGGCAAGGACACCGCAACCAACGGGTGGGTGGTACCGAGGCCTTCGGGATACTGTTCCGTCACGATCACCGGCACGCCCAGCATGTCCGCTGCGCGTGCCATCAGGGCTGCGTTTTGCAGCACCCGGTTGAGCACCTTGCCTGGCATTGCCTCACCCAGTCGTTGCTGGGTGTCGACCACCACCAGCAGCGAGAGGGAGGCGTTGCATTTGTACTTGGCAGTGAGTGCGGTCATGTTGTTCTCCGCCCGCGGGTGCGTGTCGCGAGACTGATTCAGCGAGATGTCTGTGACCCACTGCTTGCGGTAGGTGTCAGCCATTCATTGGTGGCGGCAATGTCGGCCGGTGCGAGGGTGCCGGCTGCACGCTTCAGGCGCAGCCGGTTCAAGGTGTATTCGTAGCGCGCCATGGCGTAGTCGCGCCGCGCCTGGGACAGTCCACGCTCGGCGGTCACCACATCGATCGTTGTGCGCGTTCCCACTTCGAAACCCGCGCGGGTCGAGTCCACGGCGGTGGCGGAGGAGCGCACGGCCTGGGCCAGAGCGGTTACGGCGCTGATCTGGGACAGGATGCCGAGGAAGGCCTCGCGGGTTTGGCGGTAGGCAGCGCGTCGGGCACGTTCGAGGCGCTCCAGCGCTGCAGCATGGGAGTGGGTCGCCTCGCGCGTGCGGGACATCACGCTGCCACCTGCATAGAGCGGAATGTTCACCCGCATGCCGATATCACCGCCGTCGACTTCCGTCTGACCGAAGCGCCCACCTTGGGACGTCAGGCCACGGCTGCCCGAGATGTCGAGGCTTGGATAATGGCCCGCCTGCTGCGCCTTGATCTCTTCCATGGCGATTTCCGTGGCAGCTTGCGCGGCGGCAATTTCCAGATTCCTGCCAAGTGCAGACTCTGTCCATTGCTCGATGCTGTCGGGGGTCGGACGATCCAGGGACATCGTCTCACCGAGCGGGATGAGATCGTTAAGATAGGTGCCGGTGATCTCGCGCAGCTCTTCCTGCGCGATCTCCAGTGCATTGAGGGCCGCGATCTCGCGGGCCTGCGAGCGGTCGAAACCGGCCTGCGCCTCCTGCACATCGGTGATGGCGATGAGGCCCACCTCGAAGCGCTGTTTCGCCTGATCGAGCTGGCCGCCCAGGGCCTCCTTCTCGGCTTTCGCAAAGGCGATGTCGTCCCGTGCCGCGAGCACTGCGAAATAACGTTCGGCAACGCGCAGGATGAGATCCTGATAGGCCGTATCGAGTTCAGCCTGAGCCTGGGCCACCCGCTTGTGGGCCTGGCGCAGGCGCACATAACGTTCCTGGTTGAACACCGGCTGGGTCAGGGTCAGCCGGTAATCGTAATTCTGGAAGGCCACGTCGCCACCGAGACCGATGTTGACGTCGGTGGTGATGGACTGGTCGGCGTGACTGCCGCCGGCAGTGAAGGCGAGCGTTGGAAACCACAAGGCCGCCTTGGCTTGCGGGATACCCTCGGCCACGGCCAGTGCATTGGCCTGAGCCTCGCGCCAAGCGGGATCCGCGCTTTCCGCCAAGGTAAGCGCATCGACGAGGTTGGTGGCCTGTGCTGCCTGCAGGCAGAAGGTGGCACCGAGGCAGACCAGACCGAGACGTCGGGACGCGCGCAGCCAGCGGCGGGCAAAAGACTGCGGCGAGTGTGGGTGGGATCCCATCCGCGAAGCGTCAGTACTGCGCCATGGTGGGGTCGAGCTCCGCGGCCCAGCGATGGATGCCGCCCGCCAGATTCAACACCCGCTGGAAACCGTTGCGGCGCAGATACTCGGCCGCGCAATGACTGCGTACGCCGTGATGGCAGACCATGACGGTGAGCGCTTCCGGATCGAGTTCCGCGAGATGATCTGGCAAGGATTCCAGTGGCACCAGTTCGGAGCCGACGATCTGGCAGAGTGAGAATTCCCAGGGTTCGCGGACATCGATGATCACCACTGGCTCATTCGCGAGCAGGTCACGCAAGTCCGAGGGCGAGATGTCCTCCATCAGCGGCAGCGCATCCGCAGGGTGGCGGAACTGTGCATCGACTGCAGGGCCAGGCAGGGAAGGCGCAGATCAGAACTGGAAGCGGGGAGGGGTCTCCGCGCCTCTCAGGGGTTCCAGCTCGAGCTCGAACAGCGATTCCTCGAGATAGCGGTCACCCTCGCGGGTGATGAGTCGCGCCTCCATCGCGGGCGCAGTCCCGGTCACGATGAAGAGGCGCCCCCCCGGGGCCAACTGGGCCTCGATCGCGGGGCGGCGTGCAGGGGAGGATGCGGTGACGGCGATGAGGTCGTAGGGTGCCTCGCTGGCCCATCCCTCCAGGGCATCGCCAGCCACGCAATGCACGTTCTCCGCGCCGATCGCGCGCAGCTTGCGGGTGGCGTCTTCAACGAACTGCGGCTGGATGTCGACCGAGATCACGGCCCCACACAACCGCGCGAGCAATGCGGAGAGGTAGCCGCTGCCAGTGCCAATCTCCAGCGCTCGCTCATGTTTCGCGGGGGCCAGGGCCTGCAACAGTCGGCCTCCCCACTTGGGCGCGAACATCGAAGCCCCAAAGCCGAGCGGAATGCGGATGTCGGAATAGGCGAGTCGCCGGTAGGCCGCAGGTACGAAGTGTTCACGCGGGACCTCCAGCATCGCATCGAGGACCGCCTGATCCAGAACCTCCCAGGGCCTGACCTGTTGCTCCACCATGTTGAACCGGGCCTGGCTGAGATCCATGGACTGCTTCCTCGCGAGATATGCCTGTGCTCGAACGCCCGAGGGGGTCGCTGACCGAGGGGATTTCCCTCTGACCCAAAGGCTTTGAATGGCTTGGATTATATACGCTATAGTCGAATCGACCACAGCGGCTGGGGGTGCTCGGCGATGGGCTTTCACGGCACATCGTTGCGAGCTGAGAGACACCCTTCGAACCTGACCCGGATCATGCCGGCGTAGGGAAGCGGACGAAAGTGACTGACAGCGCCCGATGCGCGCTGTCGCCTCCGGCTGATCTGTCACGGTGCCCCGCCCCGCGGGCAACGCCGAAACATCGACATGCCTGAGGTAGCGCCATGAATGCCGTTCCGGACAAGATTCTTCACCAGTCGGCCGCGCTCGATGCGCGCGTCACCACGCCCTTCCCGGGCTCTCGCAAGATTTACGTCGAGGGCAGCCGCCCGGATCTCCAGGTCCCCATGCGGGAAGTCAGCCAGCAAGCCACGCGCGGACGTCTCGGCATGGAGAAAAATCCGCCGCTTGCGCTTTACGACACTTCCGGACCGTACACCGATTCGGCCCGTGAGGTGGATGTACGCCGCGGCCTGCCGGCCCTGCGCAGCGCGTGGATAGAGGAGCGCAGCGACACGATTGCGCTGGCGAGCCCGAGTTCCCGCACCACGCTCAAGCACGCCAATGATCCGGCAACCGCACATCTGCGCTTCGCGTTCCAGCGTCCGGTGCGCCGCGCCGTGCCCGGAGCGAACGTCACCCAGATGCACTACGCGCGCAAGGGCATCATCACGCCCGAGATGGAATTCATCGCCATCCGCGAAAACCAACTCCTGGACGCCTTCATGGCGGCACATCCGGCACTGGCGAAGAGCCATGCGGGTCATTCCTTCGGTGCACGTATTCCCACCTTCATCACGCCCGAATTCGTGCGCGAGGAGGTGGCCTCCGGTCGCGCCATCATCCCCAACAACATCAATCATCCGGAATCCGAGCCCATGATCATCGGGCGCAATTTTCTGGTGAAGATCAACGCCAACATCGGCAACTCGGCGGTCTCGTCCTCCATCGAGGAAGAAATCGAAAAGATGGCATGGTCGATTCGGTGGGGCGCGGACACGGTCATGGATCTCTCCACCGGCAAGTACATCCACGAAACGCGCGAGTGGATCATCCGCAATTCACCGGTGCCGATTGGCACCGTGCCGATTTACCAGGCGCTGGAGAAAGTGGATGGCAAGGCCGAGGAGCTCACCTGGGAACTCTTCCGCGACACCCTCATCGAGCAGGCGGAGCAGGGTGTGGACTACTTCACCATCCATGCCGGCGTGCGCCTGCCTTACATTCCCCTCACGGCCCGGCGCGTCACCGGCATCGTGTCGCGCGGGGGGTCGATCCTCGCCAAGTGGTGCCTTGCCCATCATCGCGAGAATTTCCTGTACACCCACTTCGAGGAAATCTGCGAAATCATGCGCGCCTATGACGTCGCCTTTTCGCTGGGTGATGGCCTGCGTCCCGGCTCGATCGCGGATGCCAACGACGCGGCCCAGTTCGCGGAGCTGGAGACGCTCGGTGAACTCACCAAGATCGCCTGGCAGCAGGACGTGCAGGTGATGATCGAGGGGCCGGGCCATGTGCCCATGCACCTCATCAAGGAGAACATGGACAAGCAGCTCAGCACCTGCGGTGAGGCGCCGTTCTATACCCTGGGGCCGCTGACCACGGATATTTCCCCCGGCTACGACCACATCTCCTCCGCCATCGGCGCGGCGATGATTGGCTGGTATGGCACGGCGATGCTGTGCTACGTCACCCCCAAGGAGCATCTCGGCCTGCCGGACAAGGACGACGTGCGCGAAGGCATCATCGCCTACAAGATCGCCGCGCATGCGGCCGACCTCGCCAAGGGACACCCCGGCGCGCAGGTGCGCGACAATGCGCTGTCCAAGGCGCGCTTCGAATTCCGCTGGGAAGATCAGTTCAATCTGGGACTGGATCCCGAGCGCGCGCAGGAATTCCACGACGAAACCCTGCCGAAGGAAGGCCACAAGGTGGCGCATTTCTGCTCCATGTGCGGACCGCACTTCTGCTCGATGAAGATCACCCAGGATGTGCGGGAATACGCCGAGTCGCGCCAGATTGGCGATGAAGGCGCCGCGCTGGAGGCGGGCATGGCCGAGAAGGCCAAGGAGTTTGTGGCGCAGGGCGCGGAGATCTACCAGGAGCAGTGAAGCTCCCTCCCACCATCATCGGAGACTCAACCATGGCTTTCTTGCGAACTGTACTTTGCACCCTGACACTGATTGCCGTTGTCGGCTTTGCACAGGCCGATGTCGGCACCTTTTTGGAGCAGGCCATCACGGGTGAACATCGCGCGGCTGCCCACAAGGCGCGTGATTCGCAGCGTCATCCCAAAGAGACCTTGATGTTCTTCGGCCTTGAACCGCAGATGCAGGTCATCGAGATGCTGCCGGGAGCCGAGGCGTGGTACACGGAGATCCTGGCGCCGGTTCTGCGCGAACAGGGCCGTCTGGTGACCGTGATGCTGCCGCCGGACGCACCACCGCCCTACGCGCGCAAGCAGTACGAGCTGTTCAATGCCAAGCTGGATGCGGCGCCCGCACTCTACGACCGTATCGAGCGCCGCACGATGCCGCGCGACCCGCTGGTTCTGGGGCCGGCCGGCTCGGCCGACATGGTGCTGACCTTCCGTAATACCCACGGGTGGATTCGCGCCGGCCAGTTCGATGATGTCTACAAAGCCATCTTCGAGGTGCTGAAGTCCGGTGGCATTCTGGGCATAGAACAGCACCGCGCGCCGGATGACTGGGATGCCGACGCCAAGGCCAAGACCGGCTATGTGCCAGAGAAATTCATGATTGAGCAACTGGAGCTCATCGGCTTCAAGCTGGAAGGCAAGTCGGAGATCAACGCCAATCCCAAGGACACCAAGGACTATCCGGATGGGGTGTGGACGCTCCCGCCGAGCTATGCACTGGGCGACAAGGATCGGGCGAAATATGAAGCGATCGGTGAATCCGATCGCATGACCCTCAAGTTCAGGAAGCCCTGAGCGACTGTTCCTCCGGGTACGGCAGGCTGTCCAGTGATCTGAGCAATCTGGCCGCCTCGGCCACCAGGCCCGGAATATCGCCTGCATCTTCGCCCGGGTGCGTGCTGAGCCAGCGACGCCAGGCACGGGCGCCAGGCCTGCCCTGACGCAGGCCGGCCCAGTGCTTGGTCATGTGCTTCAGCGGCACGCCCTCGCTCAGCCCTCGAATCAGATACTCCTGCAGACCTTCCACCAGCTCAGCCTCGGACAGTGACGCGGCATCCGCGCCGAACAGGGCGGCATCCACGCTCGCCAACAGGCCGAGATCATCATAGGCGGCGCGCCCGAGCATCACGCCTTCCACTTCCGCCAGATGCCGCTGGCACTCGACCAGTGACTTGATCCCGCCATTGATGACCACAGGCAGTGCGGGGAAGGCCTGTTTGATGGCGTAGACCCGCTCGTACTGCAAAGGGGGGATTTCGCGGTTGGCGCGCGGCGAGAAATTCAGCAAGGCCTTGCGCGCGTGCAGGATGAGCACCGCGCACCCGGCTGCTGCAACCTGCGCCACCAGATTTTCCAGATGCGGCTGGCTGTCGAGCGCGTCCACGCCCAGTCGCGCTTTCACGGTCACCGGGATCTGCACGGCGGCGCGCATGGCTGCCACGCAGTCCGCGACCAGCCCGGGCTCGGCAATGAGGCAGGCACCGAATCTGCCCGCCTGCACGCGATCACTGGGGCAGCCCACGTTCAGATTGATTTCGGCGTAACCACTGTCCTCGCCCATGCGGGCCGCAAGCGCGAGTTCACGCGGGTCGCTGCCGCCGAGCTGCAAGGCCACGGGGTGTTCGGAGACATCCCAGGCCAGAAGATGCCTGGCGTCCCCGCGGACCAGTGCACTTGCCACCACCATCTCGGTATAGAGCCGCGCATGTGCACTCAAGCGCCGGGCGAGATACCGGTAATGGCGATCCGTGTATTGCATCATGGGAGCGACGCAGAAGCGCCAGTCGCCGAGAGTGATGCTGCTGGTATTGCTCACGTGATTCGGGATTTGCGAGTGAAGGAGGGCGGAGATTATGTCTCAAGCCGGACCCAAGTGGTCGAGACGCTTCGCGCAGCGCATGCAGGGTCTGGAGGCGATCATGGGAACATTCGGGCGCGGGGGGGACGGCATGAACGAAAAAGGCGCCCGGAGGGCGCCTTTCGCTTGAATGGAACCGCCAGCTGTACCCGGCGTTTCAAACCTCGTGGTGCGGTGTCAAACCCGCCGAGGTGCGATGAGCCTGCGATGCCGCGCAAGACCAAACAATGCCAAGCCAAGCAACGACAGGGTGCCCGCCGGCTTGTCCGGTTGCGCCTCACCAATGCGCAGCGCCACGGCTTCGGCCGCTGCATAGTCCTTGGCCGCCAGATCCAGACCCAGCAGTGCCCACAGGCTGGGGCCGTGATCAGGAACCTGTGCCAGCAACGCTTCATATTGCGCACGCGCCAAGGCCCACTGTCCGGTGGCCTGTGCCGCGCGGGCGAGCGCGGCGCGTGCCATCGAGGCCTCGGGATCCGATTCCACCAGCGCCTTCAGGACTTGCACGGCCTCCACGCCGGAACCGGCGGTGAGCAGAAAGATCCCCCAGCGCAGCTGGTTGGCGGGAACGGCGGGCGCGAGTTCCCAGGCCTTGCGCGCCAGCGCGAGTCCTTTGTCGCGATCGCCTTGCTGCAGATAACGTTCGGCAAGCAGCCAGAGGGGCGCACCGGCCTGCGGTTGAGCGGTGATCGCGGCATCGAGCACCGCGTCGGCCTCGGTCGTTTTGCCACTCTGAGCCAGGAGCTTCGCCAGGGCCACGCTGGCGGGTTCGAAGCGCGCATCCTGGGACAGTGCCTTGCGCAGCAGTGCCTCTGCCGCCACCGGATCTTTCCCGGCGAGGGCAAGCATGGCGAGGCTGGTCTGGGTGGGGGCGTGGTCTGGAGTCAATTCCAGTGCACGTGTAAAAGCCTTGCGTGCCCCCGGTTCATCATCTTGGCGCAGCAGCAGTGAGCCGAGCAGGTGATGTGAGTCCGCATCGTCGGGCGCGAGCTCCACCAGCGCGCGTGCAGATTCCAGTGCGAGTTCAGGCTCGCCTTGGGCCACCTGCGCCATTACCAAGCCTCGGGTGGAAGTGGTTGCCAATTCACCCTCGCGCAGTGCTTGCAGTCCGGCGATGCCTTGCTCCAAGCGCCCGGCTTCCAGATCCGACACCGCTTCCAGCAGCGAGGCTTGCGGGCCTTCGGGGGCAAGGCTCGTGGCCTGTTGCAACCAGGCGCGCGATTCGTGCAGATGTCCCGCGAGCCTGTGGGCCTGGCTGAGCATCAACAGCGTGGACACATTTGCCGGTTTCATCGCCGCGAGCGGCGTCAAGGTTTCGATGGCCTCCTGAGCACGCTTCTGCTTGAGCTGGACCCGGCCCAGAAGCTGTCGGCCTGCCGCCAGGCCGGGTGCGAAGGCTTCCAGGGTTTTCAGGTATTCCTCGGCCTGGTTGAGTTTGTCCTGGCGCAGGGTGCTGTCGGCCAGCATCAGCAACAGGCGCGGATTCTTCTGCATCACCTGCAGTGCTTTCTGCAGCTCCGACTCGGCGCCGGCCCAGTTGCCTTTGGACCAGGCCAGCCAGCCGCGCAGGTAGGTGAGCACCGGCGCCTTGGGCGTCTTCGCGGCAATCTCATCCAGAGTCTTGCGGGCTGCCTGGTGTTCGCGGCGCATGAGCTGCGCTTCAGCGAGGCCCGTCAACGCCTCCAGCGGATTGGCGGCCTCGGCCGCAGCCGCCTTGAAATGCGCCGCCGCGAGTCCCGAATCTCCCTGTTGCAGGCGTGCCATCCCCATCAGGGTCTGGGCGTCCGCATTCTTTGGATCCAGCTCCAGCGCCCGGCCCAGCGCTTCGATCGCGCCCGGCAAGTCCCTCTGCGCCATCGCCATGCGCGCCTCGGCAAGGTCCATCTCCACCGATTCCGGCGTTTTCTGGCGCTGTGCCGCGAGCAGCGCTTGTGCCTCATCGGTTTGCCCCAGCGCATGCCGAACCCGCGCCTCGAGGCTTGCCGCGGTGCCTGAGTCTTTCCCGCGATAGTCCGCCAAGGTGCGACCCGCGTCCTCGAACTTGCCGAGCTCCACCTGCGCGCGGGCGAGGTCCAGCAGCACCTCGGGCTTTTCCTTGCCCAAGGGGCGGGCGAGCCGCAGATGGTTCTGGGCATCCGCAAATTGCTTGAGCTGGAGCTGCAGGCGGCCCAGCGCCCAGCGCAGCTCGAGATCTTCTGGAGCGGCCTGCACGGCGGATTTGTAATGAATGACGGCCGCACGGTAATCCCGCTCCGCCAGCGCCTCCTCGGCGGAGCGCGCGAGCGCCGCGGCCGAAGGCGCGGAAGTTGACCGCCAGGCGGAATACGCCAGCAGGCAGAGCACCAGCAGGGCCACCAGGCCCAGGGTCACGGCAACGACTTTGGGGGGAGAAGGGCGCTTGCGCGACATATGAAAAATCCTTGCTTGGGCAGGGCCCGCTTTCCGTGAAAAAAACAGGCTCGGTGGCCAGGGAGTGACTCGACTTGTGGAGACTTAGCGGCCAGTCAATGCCCCTGCTTGAAGGGTAGCCCTACCTCCGGGGCAGCAGACTGACCTTCGGAATGCCGGTGGCACATCGAAGTTTGGACAGGCCTGGGCACCGTCAAGAATTCTTACAAAACCCCCTGAAAACGGGATGGCTTCGTCCAAAAATTTTACAGCCGGAGGTAATCAGACTGGCTCGAGTCTCGGGAGCAGAACTTTCAGACCCCGGTTAATGGGTGTGAAAACGGGTTGCACCGATCATTCCGCGAGGGCGCCGACCCGGGCTCCGACAACCCTCCTGTCCGCGCACCCCTCTTTTTGTGATCCAGTCTGCAACTCCGGCCCGCAAGGTCCCCCGATGCCCTGGAACGGCATGACTGTTGCTGGCTTTTGAGACAAGCGCCGCCGTATGGGCAGGCGAACGGAGTGAGTAAAATGCAAAATCGCAGTCGTTTCACGTCAGGTACATGGCTACGCGGGCAGGCTTTGGCCTTGACCGGTGCCCTTGGCCTTCTTGTCGTCCCGCAGGCGGAAGACGGGTTCGTTTTCAACGGCGGCACCAACACGTATTCCTTCACCGGGCAGAATTATGTGACCGTTTTTGACGGCGGCAATGTGCCCGGCTCCTACAAGACGAGCGAGGCCTTGTCCTGGTCCATGACCCTTGCCGCGCCGCTGGGTAACGGTCTCGGCTTCGGCGCTGTCAGTCCTACTGGCTGGACCTTCGATGACGGACGTTCCAGCGGCAATGGCACCTTCGACGACACCGAGGGATTTGCCTACTTCGCGGCAGGCACGAACGGCTCAGGTGACATCGTGGATTGGCTGGCGGCTTTCGTAGGCCCTCGGCTGGGCGGGACCACTCCCAACAACTCTGACGATACGGGCTTGGGTATCTCTTGCGGTGGGTTGGGCTGCTCGCCGCTGGGAGCGCCGACTGGTGAGGCAGGGGCCGCGCTTTTGTGGAGTTCCAAGGCCGTGAGCCAGATTGAGCAACAGATCCCCGGCGGCGGACCGGGCGCTTGGGACAGTGTGTTTGCGGCTGTTGACGGTACTTCCGCCATAGCTGAGTTTGCCTTTGGGGCGGCAGAAATTGGCCCCAATATCGGCCTCTCCATCGGAGGTCTCAGCGAAGATGACGTGGATGCAGCTTACTACCCCGCCTATCGCGGCACGGTGCCGGAGCCGGGTGCACTCGCTTTGGTGTGCGTGGGCCTGATGGGCGCTTTTGTTGCCCGCCGCCGCGCCCAGCGTCAGGCTTGAAACTTCACGCCTGACCTTGCTTGAAGAGGGGCAGGGTAACCTGCCCCTTCCTCTTTTGCGCCGGACGCCGCATCCAGCGACCTTCTCGGTGACACATCCAGCCCCCAAGCCTTCTGCCCTCGACCTCTTCACTCCGCCTTGCGGAAGAAGAGGGTGACCTCGCCAAAGCCGATACCGACTTTGCTGAAGCGGGTCTTGTTGACCAAGGTGCGCTCGTCGATGAGCCACATCCAGTCATCCATGTCGAGCTTCACCACCCCGTCCTCGCCCTTGCGGCGTGTAGCGCCACGCGCTACATTGAGTCTCATGATTCGAAGCTTCCGGCACAAGGGCATCGAGCGATTTTTTCGGACCGGCTCACGGGCGGGGATCAAACCGAAACATGCCCCACGCCTCGCTCGGCAACTATCTGCGCTGGATGTCGCCACGCGACCTGAAGACATGAACCGACCCGGTTGGGGATGGCACTCCCTCAAGGGCGGCCTGGCCGACCACTGGGCCGTCAGCGTAAACGGGAACTGGCGCCTCACCTTCGCGTTTGAAAACGGCGATGCCATCTTGGTCGACTACAAAGACTATCACTGAGGATTACCACTGAGGTGCTCATGAATTCGATGTTCAATCCCCCTCATCCTGGCCTCACCCTCAGGGACGATATCCTGCCGGCCCTGAGTCTGCAGGTGAGTGAGGCAGCCGCCCAGCTGGGCGTCGACCGAACCACATTGTCCAAGGTGCTCAATGGGCGCGCGGCCATCAGCCCGGCCATGGCGCTGCGCATCGAACGCTGGTTGGGCCGGGACCACGGCGGCGCTGCCGAAGTGTGGCTGGCCCAGCAGGCTGCCTACGACCTTTGGCAGGCACGGCAAGTGGCGAAAGCCACGAAAGCACTGTCCGTCATCAAGTCGGTGAGGTTTGATGCTGCTTGACGGGTAGTGGGCTGCTGCAGGTTCGCCTCATCCCGCAGAAGTGATTCCGGGAGGGCGAGCTCGGGCTGCCGCTCTTGCCCACCCCGCAAGAGTAGGCCCGCCCCCCGACCTTTCACTCCGCCTTGCGGAAGAAGAGGGTGACCTCGCCAAAGCCGATACCGAACTTGCTGAAGCGGTCTGGAAAAAAACGGCTGGCCTCCAGGCGCTTGCTCTGAGTTAGCAGAAACGCTAACCTTCAGGCGTGGCTTACGACATCCAATACTTCCACGCGCCGCTCCCGAGACGGCTGGTTCATGTCTGATTTGAAACATTCTCCCGTGCGTCACGACCATAAGGCCTTTCTGGAGAAGGCTCGTACCAGGAAAGGCTTTGATGAGGCTTACGATGCCTTGGAGCTGGAATGCCAGGTGATTGACCAGCTCTTGAAAGCACGCGCCCGCGCGGGTCTCACGCAGGATGCCGTGGCAGAGCGCATGGGCACGACCAAGAGTGCGGTCTCGCGGCTGGAGGGGGCGGGTAAACACAGTCCCTCTCTGGGGACACTGCGCCGTTATGCTCAGGCGGTAGGCTGCGACCTGCAAGTTCGCCTCATCCCGCAGAAGTGATTCCGGGAGGGCGAGCTCGGGCTGCCGCTCTTGCCCACCCCGCAAGAGTGGGGCTGCCCCCGACCTCTCACTCCGCCTTGCGGAAGAAGAGGGTCACCTCGCCAAAGCCGATACCGAACTTGCTGAAGCGGGTCTTGTTGACCAAGGTGCGCTCGTCGATGAGCCACATCCAGTCATCCATGTCGAGCTTCACCACGCCGTCCTCTCCCTTGTAGGCGAGCACGTAGCGCCAGTTGAGCGCATTACCGGCAGCTGAACCCTTGGCTTCGCCCACCACGTCGGCCGCGGTGCCGGTGTAGGCATTGCCCTCCTTGCGTATCGTCCACACCCGCCGCTCCGTACTGCCATCGTCATAGGTGAAGTGTTCATCCAGGGTGCCGGTGTCGCCTTCCCAGTGGCAGTCCATCTTCACGTTCATGCGCCGGATCACCTTGCCGGAGCGCTCCTGCACCATGCCCCAGGCTTCCACCTGCCCGTTGAAGTAGCGCGCGAGATCGAGCGTGGGGGTGGCTGCCGCGTAATCCTGAGGGGAGGGCCCGGCGCAGCCGGTGAGGGTCGCGATGGCCGCAGCGGTCGCCAGCAGCTTCTTGATGACGGATGTTTTCGACATGGCGCTGTTCCTCGCATGAAATTGCCCGCGCCTTGCGGGTACAGGTCGTAACCGTATCATCTCCGGGCACAGGTTCGCAGTGAGGAAAACCGATGTCTCGCGAGATTGGACAGCAATTGAAAATGCTCGACGCCCTCGACGTGCTGGTGGTGGTCGACAACGAAACAGACACCCTCTCAAGTATCGCGGAGGGCAGTCCGCAAGTGCCGGAGGTGGTGCATCTCGCGGCCCGTACGCCGCCTGCGCGAGTGTACGAAGGGCACGCGTGCAAGGTGGTGATGGACCAACTGTGCTGTGCGTGCCACGGGTTATCCGTCCTGCTGACCGGGCATGTGGGCAACGAGAAACACAGCGTGCTCTTCGATGTGGGGCCTTATCCTGAGCTATGGCTCGACAACGCGCGTCGACTGGACGTGGACCTGGCGTCGATCGAGGCCTTGTTTCTTTCCCACTGGCATTTTGACCACAGTGGCGGCTTTCCTGAAGTCATTGCGGCGATCACCGAGGCACGTGCCAAGCGTGGCCACACTGCACCACTGGTGGTGGATGTGCATCCCGATCGACCCGATCAGCGCGGACTGATGGCGCCCGACGGTACGCTGTTGTTGCTGCCCGAAGAGCCGAGCTTTGCGGCGATGGAGACAGCAGGGGGGCGGGTTCTGCGCGCCTCAGAAGCCCATCTTCTGTCCGATGGCTTCTTCTTCGGGAGCGGCGCCATTGCCCGGGTAACCTCCTATGAAACCGGGCTTGCCGGGCATCACACCTTCCGTGGCGATGTGCTGGAGGCTGACCCCCTAATCATGGACGAGCGTTATCTGGTGGCAAAAGTGCGCGGGCGCGGCGTGAGTGTTTTCTCGGCCTGTTCGCATGCCGGTATCGTGAATGCGTGCCTGGACGCCAAGGCCTGTTTCCCTGCTGAGGCAGTCGACCTGGTGCTTGGGGGCTACCACCTGGCTAGCCGGATGATGGAGGAGCGCATTCCCTAAACGGTGACTGATCTGTTGGAGCGGGTGGATCCGCGCCTGGTGGCGCCGGGCCACTGCACGGGGTGGCGAGCCAAGCAGTCTCTTGCCAACGCATTTGCGCCGCGACGCTATGCGCCCAGTGTGGTGGGCACGCTCTACCGCTTGCGTGGGGAAGATTGAATGCTTGGGCTGATCAATCAGACTCGGCGAGAATCCTGCCGGTAAAAGCCGCCCGTAGATACCAGGCGAGAGGTGCGCGGGTGGCCGGCTCACCGCTGGCATCAAATGCTGGCGCAGTCACCGAAGCGTCCGCCGCCTTGGGCCGCAGCTGCATCACGGCGCCGAGGCGCGCGCTGATTTCTTCCTGCCGGCCCAGCACCAGCAGTGACGTCAATTCCTCCCAATCGGCCCGGAGCAGAGCTTCTTCCTCTGGGCCGGGGCTCCACAGCCGCGCCCAGCCGATACGCCGCGCTGGCAGTGGCGCCAGGCTTGCCGCTTCGATGGGCAACCAGAGCACGCGGACGAGTTTCCGGCGTACCACGGACTCCTCCCAGCGGCTAGAAGGCTCAGGTCGCGATGGCGCGCGGCACACGTAGGTGGATTCCCTCGGCTGGCCTGCTACATCGACGGGAATGGTCTTCAACTCGATGCCGAGCGCGCGGAAGTCCGGCTCCGGCAGGTTGCCAGCGTCGGCTCCCAACACGATTTCGAGCAGTTGTCCCATCCAGCCTTTGCCCTGACGGGGCGAGGGGGGTACGGGCAAACCGGCAGTGGCTGCGAGTTCCCCAAGGCGCAGACCGGCGAGCGCATGGGCACGCTCCAGCAGTTCAGCCTCAGTCGCAGGGGGCGGGGTCACGCATCGAGTTCGCTGACGATGCTTTGCTGCAAACGCGCGCGGGTGGCTTCATCCGTCACCGGCTGGTCGTGGAGATCGGTGATGTAGAAGTAGTCTTCCGCACGCTCGCCAATGGTGGCGATGCGCGCATCGTGCAGGCGCACGCCGGAGTCGCGCATGGCGCGACCCACCACCGAGAGGAATCCCGGCCGGTCGGTGGCGATCACTTCCATCACGGTACGGCCGTGCGCGCTGTCATCACTGAATTCCACCGACGCCGGAAAACGGAAATGCTGCAGCTTGCGCTGGGCAGGCCCCTGTCGTGCCGCAGGGATCTCCGCCGCACGGATTGCGCTGCGCAGGCGGGTGCAGATCTCCTGAATGCGCATCGGATCCTCCACCGGGCTGCGGGTTTCCGCATCGAGCACGTTGTAGGTGTCGAGCGTGTAATCCGCTTCGGAGGTGATGATGCGTGCATCCTGTACGTCGAGCCGCAGGCGGTCGAGGGCGGCAGTGGAGATGGCGAACAGCAAATCCACGTTGTGGGTATAGATAAAGATGGAGGTGCCGCCGCGTTGTTCGAAATTGCGCACGGCCACCAGCGGCAGATCGTCCTCGTCCGCGCCAAGGATGGTTTCTGTGTGCCAGGCGATTTCGGCTGGGCGATGACGCAGGAAGTACTCCTCGCCGAGCGTCCCCCACAAAAGCGCCACGGCATGCTCCGGAAACCGGTTGGGGTCCAGATGCTGGCGAGCCTCGGCGCGGGTGTCTTCCACGCGCTGGGCACGGTCGCCGGCAGTCTGGCCACTACCGCGCAGGCGGCGCAAAGTGAGCAAATACAGTTCGGACAGCAGCGACTGCTTCCAGCTGGTCCAGAGCCGCGGATTGGTGCCGCGAATATCCGCGATGGTGAGCAGGAAGAGATAATCGAGGTGGATCTGGTCGCCCACCACGGCCGCGAAATCCTGGATGACCGCCGGATCATTGATGTCCTGGCGCTGCGAGACATTGCTCATCAGCAGATGGTGTTTCACCAGCCATGCCACCAGATTGGTGTCGTACTGGCTCAGGCCATGCAGCTTGCAGAACTCGGCGGCATCCTCGGCACCGCCGTCCGAGTGATCCCCGCCGCGGCCTTTGGCAATGTCATGGAACAGGCCGGCCAGATAGAGCAGCTCCAGCTTGGGGATCCGCTCGATGGCCTGACGCAGCAGGTAGGACTGATCTTCGTTGGTGATGGGATAGGAGAAGCGACGCATCTGCAACACCACAAACAACAGATGCTCGTCCACGGTATACACATGAAACAGATCGAATTGCATCAGCCCTTCGATGCGGCCGAAGGCCGGCAGATAGGCCGAGAGCACGCCATAGCGATGCATGCGCTGCAGCTCGTGTCCCACGCGGCGCGGCTCACGGATGATTTCCATGAACAGGCTGCGGGCCCGGATATCCTTGCGAAATTTCTCGTCGATGAGATAGAGGTGCTCGCGAATGAGGCGGATGGTGCTGGCGCGCACGCCCTTGATGCTCGGGTTCTTCTGCATCAGAAGAAAAATCTCGAGCAGCGCGGGAGGCGTGCGTTTGAAGACGTTCTCGTTGACCGCCTCGATGAAATTACCGCGCACCTGAAAGCGGCGTGACAGGGGGGAGGTGCGCACCGCGCGATCCTTCTGCAGGATGGCCTCCTGAAAGAGGCCGAGCAGAATTTCATTCAGGCGACTCAACTCCCGCACCGTGCGGTAGAAGTCCTTCATGAACTGTTCGACCGCGCGGTTGTGGGCGGCGTCTGTGTATCCGAAGAGCTCTGCCACCCGCTTCTGGTGATCGAAGAGCAGGCGATCTTCACGCCGCCCGGCCAGGAAATGCAGCGCGCAGCGGATCTGCCACAGGTGCTCGCGGCCGCGCTCGAGTGCCGCGAATTCCGCGGTGCTCAGGAAGCCATGCCCGACGAGGTTGCCGAGGCCCTGCGAGTCGAAATGACGATTGGCAACCCACGCAATGACCTGAATGTCGCGCAGCCCGCCGGGACTTTCCTTGAGATTGGGTTCCAGTTGCTGGAAGGCATCGTTGTAGCGCGCATGCCGGTGATCCTGCTCATCGAACTTGGCCGTGAAGAACTCCTCGCTGTTCCACATCACGGCCGGCGCGATGGCCGCACGCACGGTATCGAACAGGGCCGGTGGGCCGCACAGCACGCGGGCCTCCAGCAGCGCCGTCATCACGGTGATGTCGCCCCGCGCAGCCTCCGCACTCTCGGCGACACTGCGCACGGTGTTGCCCACTTCGAGCCCGATGTCCCACAGGTGACGCACGAACCCTTCGCAGTCCTGGCGATCCGCTGCACTGGCGTCCCCGGCCGTCAGGATGCTGATGTCGACATCGGAGTAGGGGTGGAGCTCGCCACGACCGTAGCCGCCCACGGCCAGCAGGGCGTGGGGCGTGCGGTCCAGTCCGAACATTCGCCACACCGCGCCCACCAGTTGATCCAGCGCGGTGGCACGCGCGGCCACGATGGCGCGCGCCGGCAGGCCACCGAAGAAAGCGGCCTTCTGCGCCTCGTGGAAGCGCTGGAGCAGAGGCTTGATCGTGGCAATCGGCGGCAGGCTGCCGTCCGGCGCCCGCACCAGCAGGGCCGCAAGCTCCGCCGGGTCCAGCGTTGGCACCGCGGGCTCGGCCCGGGCCGGCTCAGTGAGTGTTGAAATGTTCATCCGGGCGCGCCGTGAGGACTTCAAAACCGGAGTCGGTCACGAGGATTGTGTGCTCCCACTGGGCGGAGAGGCTGTGATCCTTGGTAACCACGGTCCAGCCATCGGGCAGCAGCTTCACCTGGCGTTTGCCGGCGTTGACCATGGGTTCGATGGTGAAGGTCATGCCGGGCTGGAGCACGAGGCCCGTGCCGGGCTGCCCGTAGTGCAGCACCTGGGGATCCTCATGGAATTCGCGGCCGATGCCGTGCCCGCAGTATTCGCGCACGATGGAGAAATTGCGGGCCTCGGCATGGGCCTGGATGGCGGCGCCGATGTCCCCCAGCCGCACCCCGGGCCGAACCATCTCTATGCCTACGCACAGGCACTCGTAACAGGTTTCCACCAGCCGCTGGGCCTTGATGCCCGGGGGGCCCACATAGAACATCTTGCTGGTGTCGCCATGAAAGCCGTTCTTGATCACGGTGATATCCACATTGACCACATCGCCTTCCTTCAGGCGCTTCTCGCTGGGAATGCCGTGGCAGACCACATGGTTGACCGAGGTGCAGATGGACTTCGGGAAGCCGTGGTAATTGAGGGGCGCCGGGATGGCGTCCTGAACCCCCACGATGTACTCATGGCAGAGGCAGTCAAGCTCATCGGTGGTCACGCCGGGCTGGATGTGGGGGGCGATCATCTCCAGCACTTCCGCGGCCAGTCGGCCGGCCAGGCGCATGTGTTCGATGTCGGCGGCGTTCTTGATGCTCACAGGCATGCGCAGGGGGTTCCAACTCGTTGTTGCTACAGGTTTTACATGGTATAAAGCGCGCGCTCTTCGAGCAATGTAACCTACTTCGACCCACCCCACACACGTGTCATGCACTGTGCCTCTGGGTGTCGCGGTGCCGCTTCAGGCCGCCCGCGATGGAGGCTCAGGACCCGTGGAGGCGTAACCCGCACAGGAGACTGCAATGGCTGACGTAAGCATGCGCCAGATGTTGGAAGCTGGCGTTCACTTCGGGCATCAGACCCGTTTCTGGCATCCCAAGATGGCTCCGTACATCTTTGGAGACCGCAACAAGATTCACATCATCAACCTCGAGAAGACCGTGCCCCTGTTCAGGGATGGCATGAACTTCTTGGGACGTGTCATCAGCCGTCGTGGCAAGGTGCTGTTCGTCGGCACCAAGCGTTCCGCCCAGGAAGCCATTGCCCGCGAGGCCGCCCGCTGTGGCATGCCCTATGTCAACCGCCGCTGGCTGGGTGGCATGCTCACCAACTTCAAGACCGTGAAGCAGTCCATCAAGCGCCTCAAGGAGCTCGAGGAACGCATCAACAATGGTTCGCTGGACCGCATCTCCAAGCGTGAGGGCCTGCAGCTCCGCCGCGAGTACGACAAGCTCCATCTGGGGCTCGCCGGCATCAAGGACATGGAAAACCTGCCGGATGCACTGTTCGTTATCGACGTGGGCTTCGAGAAGATTGCCATCGCCGAAGCCAACAAGCTCGGCATTCCGGTGGTCGCCATCGTCGATACCAACTGCAAGCCGGACGGCATCGACTACGTGATTCCGGGCAACGATGACGCCATCAGCGCCGTCAACCTCTACGCCCAGGCGGCGGCCGATGCGGTGCTCGATGCCCGCATGACCATCACCACTGCAGGCCCCGGCGGACAGGATGAGTTCGTGGAGCTGGACGAGGAGGGCAATCCGCTGGTGCGTCGCGAGGCGTCCGGTGAGCGCGGCAGCGAAGACGATGCCCGCCGTGGTCGCAAAAAGGTTGTGCCGGCCGCAGCGCCGCGCAAGAAGGCGCCTGCCCGCAGGCCCGGCCCCGGCGACGCCCCGGCTGGCGCGGAATAAGCGAGGCACTGGCGGGAGCGGCGGGCCATCAGGCGCGCCGGCTCCCCCGGGGACGCTCTGGCCGCGTCCCATCGTCAGTAGCGAGTCCGCCGCCGCCCAAGGGTGGCTGACCCGGGGACTGCGAGCACATCCCAACCCCATTATTCAGAGGAATCGAACCATGCAGATCAGTGCAGCCGCCGTGAAGGAGCTTCGCGAGCGTTCCGGCGCGGGCATGATGGAATGCAAGAACGCCCTGGTGGAAACCGGGGGTGATCTCGAGGCCGCGCTCGAGCACCTGCGCAAGTCCGGTGCCGCCAAGGCCGCCAAGAAGGCCGGCCGCATCGCCGCCGAAGGGACCGTGGTCGTTGCCGAGCGCGCCGGTCAGGCCGTGGTCGTCGAGATCAACAGCGAAACCGACTTCGTGGCCAATGACGACAACTTCAGCCACTTCTCCACCGCGGTCGGCCAGGCGCTGCTCGAGCATTCGCCGGCGGACGTCGATGCTCTGGGCGCGCTGGTCATGCCGGGTGCTGCCGAGAGCATCGAAGCCGCGCGCCAGCAGCTGGTGCTGAAGATTGGCGAGAACATCTCCATCCGCCGCTTTGAGCAGCGCAAGGCCGAAGCCGGCCAGACTTTGGGCGCCTACCGCCACGGCAAGCGCATCGGCGTGCTGGTGACCCTGGAGGGTGGCACCCCGGAACTGGCCAAGGACATCGCCATGCACGTGGCGGCGACCAATCCCACCTGCATCTCCGAGGAAGAGGTTCCCGCCGAGCTCCTGGCCAAGGAAAAGGAAATCCGGGTGGCCCAGGCCGCCACCAGCGGCAAGCCGGCGGACATCGTGGAGAAGATGGTCTCCGGCCAGCTGCGAAAATTCGTGGCGGAAATCACGCTGCTCGGGCAGGCTTTCGTGAAAGATCCGGACACCACGGTCGGCAAGCTGCTCGGCGGCAAGGCCAAGGTGCTCAATTTCGTGCGCTATGAAGTGGGCGAGGGCATCGAGAAAAAGACCGTCGACTTCGCAGAGGAAGTCAAGGCACAGGCACGCGCGGCTGACTGAACCGGCACCGGAAGGGTCGAGATGCATTCGCAACAACCACGCTACCGCCGGGTACTGATCAAGCTCAGCGGCGAGGCCCTGATGGGCGAGGGCGACTACGGGATCGACCCCGTGATCCTCACCCGCGTGGCCGAAGAAGTGAGGGAGCTCATCCAGGCGGGCGTGCAGGTCGCAATCGTCATCGGGGGTGGCAACATCTTCCGTGGCGCAGGGCTCGCCGAGCGCGGCATGGACCGCGTCACGGCCGACCACATGGGCATGCTCGCCACGGTGATCAATGCGCTCGCGATCCAGGATGCATTGGAGCGGGCGTCACTGTTCGCGCGGGTGATGTCGGCCATCAAGATCAATGCGGTATGCGAGGACTACATTCGCCGTCGCGCCATCCGGCATCTGGAGAAGGGACGGGTTGTGGTGCTCGCCGCAGGTACCGGCAATCCCTTCTTCACCACGGATTCGGCCGCCAGCCTGCGGGCCATCGAAATCGGCGCCGAGCTCATGATCAAGGCTACAAAGGTGGACGGCGTTTACTCGGCCGATCCCAATCGGGACCCGTCCGCCGTGCGGTACGACCAGCTGGGCTATGACGAAGTGCTGGAGCGCAAGCTTGCAGTCATGGATGCCACGGCCGTCGTGTTGTGCCGGGACAATCTCATGCCCCTGCGGGTCGTGGACATGACACAGCCGGGGACCTTCGTGCGCGCCGCGCTCGGGGACAATGTGGGCACACTGGTAACAGCGGGATAAGCACATGCTGCAGGACATACTCAAGGACGCACAGGCGCGCATGGACAAATCGGTGGACAGCTTCAAGCTCGAATTGGCGAAGATCCGCACCGGACGGGCGCATCCCAGCCTGCTGGATCATGTGCATGTCGACTATTACGGGTCGGTGACTCCGGTCGGGCGCGCGGCCAATGTCACTGTGGAAGATGCTCGAACCCTCGTCGTCACCGCCTGGGACAAGGCCATGGTCACGGCCATCGAGCGGGCGATTCTCGAATCCGACCTCGGATTGAACCCGCAGACGGCTGGCACGGTCATCCGCATCCCGCTGCCGCCGCTCACCCAGGAACGTCGGCGCGATCTCACCAAGGTGGTCAAATCCGAGGCCGAACAGGCCAAGGTCGCCGTGCGCAACATCCGCCGGGACGCCATTTCGGATTTGAAGGATTTGCTCAAGGAGAAGGAAATCTCCGAGGACGACGATCGCAAGGGACAGGAAGATGTGCAGAAGCTCACCGACGCCCATGTGAAGAAGATCGACGAGCTCACTGGCGCCAAGGAACAAGAGATCATGGCGGTTTGAGCAGGTGACAGCTCTGCCCCCCGGTGCCGACGGCGTGCCGCGCCATGTGGCCATCATCATGGATGGCAATGGACGCTGGGCCAAGCAGCGCAATCTGCCGCGGATTGCAGGGCATCGTGCCGGTGTCGAAAACGTGCGTGCACTGGTGCGCCGCTCTGCCGAGGCAGGTGTGGAAGTCCTGACCCTGTTTGCCTTCAGCAGCGAGAATTGGCGCCGACCACCGCTGGAAGTCCGTCTGCTGATGGATCTCTTCGTGATGGCGCTGGACCAGGAAGCGCAGAAGCTCCATGAGAATGGCGTGCAGCTGCGCGTGATTGGTGACCGCAGTCCTTTCCCACGCAAACTCCAGGACAGTATCGCAGCCGCCGAAGCGCTCACCCGCCACAATCAGGGACTCAGGCTGGTCATCGCGGCGAATTACGGTGGGCACTGGGACATCACCCAGGCTGCCCGCCAGCTGGCCGAGGCGGTGAAGGCAGGTACCCTTGAACCCGCGCACATCACGCCACAGCTCCTGGCGGGATTTCTCAGCACGGCGGATCTACCGGACCCTGACCTTTTCATCCGATCGGGGGGGGAGCAGCGCATCAGCAATTTCCTGCTGTGGCAGCTGGCCTACACCGAGTTCTACTTCACCGACTGCCTCTGGCCCGACTTCGACCAGGACGAATACGACCGTGCGCTCGCGAGTTTCCGGGGACGCCAACGTCGGTTCGGCATGATAGGCGAGCAACTCGAAGCGGCGCATGGGCGGGAGACCGCGGCGCCCATCGACTGACGCCGCCGGTATGGGTGGCGTGCGCGTGCCCTCCACGGCAACTCCGGGCGGCCTCCTGACCCGAGTGCGTACCGCCGGCCTGCTGGTCCCCTCGCTGGCGGCGCTGCTCCTGCTCGGTCACGGGCCCCTCATCACGCTGGTGTTTCTCGCCATTCTTGCCTGCGCCGCTGCCGAGTGGGCTCTGCTTGCGGCGGGTTCCTCACGCCTGAGGCTTGTACTTTTCGTGACGGTAATCATCGTCGCCAGCCTCGTCGTAATCGCATTGCCCCTGAACTGGCAGGTCCGTGTGCTGCTGCTTGCAGCCGGCTTTTGGATGCTCGCGCTGGCGCTCTTGTGGCGAGTCGAGGCCACCACCGGCGCGCTTCCCGGCTGGCCTGTGGGCTGGCTCACCGCCGGCGGGTTCGCTCTGGTGCCGGCCTTTCTCGGCCTCGTGGTACTCCAGGATCTGGATCCCTGGCTGTTGCCGCAGCTCTTCCTGCTGGTGGTGACGGCGGATACCGCGGCCTACTTCGGCGGTCGTGCCTGGGGCCGTGCCCGGCTCGCCTCGCGCATCAGTCCCGGCAAGACCTGGGCCGGCGCATGGTCGGCGCTGGGCGCGGTCCCCCTGATGGCCGTGCTGCTGGGCCAGTTGCCCATGCATGATCCCCTGCCGGCGTGGCAGGCCGCCGTGGTGGGTGGCCTCGTGGTGGTCAGCGCCATCACGGGGGATTTGCTCGAAAGCCTCATCAAGCGCCAGGCCGGCGCCAAGGACAGCGGCACCCTGCTGCCCGGCCACGGCGGCATCCTCGACAGGATCGACAGCCTGCTCGCGGCCGCGCCGGTATATGCTCTCATCCATCTGCTCAGGGCTGACTTTCAATGATTGGTATCACCATCCTCGGATCCACCGGCACCATCGGCGTCAACACCCTGGATGTGGTGGCGAGGGACCCCGGTCGCTTTGAGGTCGTGGCGCTCACGGCCAACCGCAATGTGGAGGGCCTGCTGGCCCAGTGCCGGCAGTGGCGGCCACCGTTTGCGGTGATGGTCGATGCTCGCGCAGCGGGCGAACTGCGCACCGCCTTGCGGGCGGAAGGAATTCGCACCGAGGTTCTCGAGGGTGAAGCCGGGCTGGTCGAGGTTGCTGCGCACCCGCAGACCCACTACGTGATGGCCGGCATCGTGGGTGCGGCCGGGCTCATGCCCAATCTGGCGGCGGCCCGGGCCGGCAAGCGCCTGATGCTCGCCAACAAGGAATCGCTGGTGATGTCCGGCCAGCTTTTCATGGACGCCGTGCGGGCCAGCGGGGCGGAGCTGCTGCCAATCGACAGCGAACACAATGCGGTATTCCAATGCATGCCGGGGGATTTCTCCCGCGGGCTGCCACAGGTGGGCGTGAACCGTATCCTGCTTACCGCCTCCGGTGGGCCCTTCCGCACGCGGGACGTGGCCGGGTTGATGTCCGTGACCCCGGACGAGGCCTGTGCCCATCCCAAATGGGTGATGGGTCGCAAGATCTCGGTCGATTCCGCCACGATGATGAACAAGGGTCTGGAGATCATCGAGGCCTGCTGGCTGTTCGGGACGGGGCAGGACAACATCGAGGTCGTGATCCATCCTCAAAGTGTGATCCATTCCATGGTCGAATATGTCGACGGCTCGGTACTCGCCCAGCTCGGCAACCCGGACATGCGCACGCCCATCGCCCATGCACTGGCTTGGCCGTCACGGATGGAATCCGGGGTGGGCCGACTCAATCTCTTTGATGTGCGCAAGCTCGAATTCGAGGAGCCCGACCCTGAGCGCTTCCCGAGCCTGCGCCTCGCCCGCGAGGCCATTGCGGCCGGCGGAACGGCCCCCACCCTGCTGAATGCCGCGAACGAAATCGCCGTCGCGGCCTTCCTCGACGGGCGGCTGCGTTTCCCGCACATCGCGGCCGTGGTGGAGGAGACGCTGACCTCCTTGCCGCATCAGGCCGCCGACACCCTGGAAGCGGTGCTCGCGGATGACCATCGCGCTCGCGAGACAGCCGCCCGCCTCGTGGAACGTCACGCCAGCCCATGACCGGCTTTCTGCAGACCCTGCTGGCCTTCATCCTGGCCCTGGGGGTGCTCGTCACCTTCCACGAATACGGGCATTACTGGGTCGCGAAACGGCTGGGCGTGAAGATTCTCAGGTTCTCGGTCGGTTTTGGCCGTCCGCTGCTGCGCTGGCGTTCCGGCCGCGACCATACCGAATTTGCGATTGCCGCCATCCCGCTCGGCGGTTACGTCAAGATGCTGGACGAACGTGAGGGGGAGGTGGCCCCCGAAGACAGCCACCGCGCGTTCAATCGCCAGCCGGTGGCGGTGCGAGCCGCCATCGTCAGCGCCGGCCCGCTGGCGAATTTTGCCCTGGCGATACTGGTCTACTGGCTCTGCTATCTCGGGGGCGTCACCGGGCCGCGTCCAATCGTCGGCACGGTGGCCCCTGCGGGACCGGCCGCCGAGGCGGGCCTGCGTCCGGGGGATGAGATCCGCGAGGTCAATGATCATCCTGTGGCGCTGTGGGACAACGTGCTGAGCCATGCCATCGACGCGATCTTCGACGGCGGCCTCCTCAATCTCACCGTCGAGCACCCTGACCAGGGCGAGCGCCAGGTGGTGCTCGACTTCAGTCGTTTCAGCATTGACGACCTCTCCCGCGGCGAATTCTTCAACAAGGCCGGGTTCTCCCCGCTGCGCGCGCACCTGCCGGCCCGGGTCGGCAGGCTTGTCCCTGGCGAGGCGGCGGCCGAGGCGGGGCTGCTGGTGGGCGACCTGCTGACGGTCGTCGATGGGCAGCCCATTGCGGATTGGGTGGCATGGGTGGAGACGGTGCGAACCCATCCGGGCATGCCCTTGACCGTCGAGGTCGAGCGGGCCGGCCAGCGCCTCACGCTCGCGCTTACCCCGCGCGTGGCCGAAGAGGGCGGGCAACGCGTGGGGCGGATCGGGGCCGAGGTCGCAAGGCCCGAAGCCGCCGAAACCGTGCCCATGGCGACCGAGCGCTACGGGCCCATCGAGGCTTTGACCCGTGCCTTCGGCCGCACCACCGAGGTGACGGTCACCACCCTGAAGTTCCTGGGACAGATGCTGAGCGGCCGGGCTTCACCGGAAAATCTCAGTGGCCCGCTCAGCATCGCGCAATATGCGGGAGAGTCGGCGCGCCTAGGGCCCGCGCGCTTTCTCGAATTTCTGGGGTTGGTCAGCGTGAGTCTTGCGGTGCTGAATCTTTTGCCGGTTCCGATGCTTGATGGCGGACACCTGATTTTTTACCTGATAGAATCCGTCGCGCGCAGGCCGGTGCCTGAGGCCGTTCAGGTATATGGTCATCAGCTGGGCCTGTTCCTGTTGCTCGGTCTCATGGGGCTGGCTCTCTATAACGATTTGATGCGCATTTTCTAACGCTGACAGCCAGACGGTAAAAGCTCCTCAATGGTGATTTCCAGAGCCTCCAAATGGGTCGCATGCATCCTGTCGATGCTGCTCGTGAAGTCCGCGCTCGCCGATGAATTCATCGTCGACGACATCCAGGTGGAGGGTCTGAACCGCATCTCTCCCGGTACCGTCTTCAATTATCTGCCCATCACCGTGGGCGACAGGGTCGACGAAAAGCGCAGTCAGGATGCCGTCCGCGCGCTGTTCAAGACCGGTTTCTTCAAGGATGTGCGTCTGGACCGCGAGGGTGACGTGCTGGTGGTGCGCGTCAGTGAGCGCGAGTCGATTGCCGACATCACCTTCGAGGGCAACAAGGCGGTCAAGACCGAGGAGCTGGAGAAGGGGCTGGGCGAAGCGGGCTTTGCCAAGGGCGAGGTGTACAACGAATCCAAGATGGACAAGGTGGTACAGGAGCTCCGCCGCCAGTACTACGCCAACGGCAAGTACGGGGTGAAGATCGAACCGACCATCACCCCGCTGGATGACAACAGCCTCACCATCCATTTCAAGATCACCGAGGGCGAGGCCGCCCTCATCAAGCAGATCAACATCGTCGGCAACGAGTCCTTCACCGACAAGGAATTGCTCTCCGAATTCAAGCTGACGACCCCCACCTGGACCAGCTGGTTCACCAAGGACGACCAGTACTCCAAGCAGAAACTCTCGGGCGACCTCGAAACCCTGCGTTCCCGCTACCAGGACAACGGCTACATCGACTTCCGGGTGGATTCCACCCAGGTTTCCATCACGCCGGACAAGGCGGACGTTTACGTCACCATCAACATCAACGAAGGCGAACAGTTTACGGTGTCCGGGGTCAAGCTCGCCGGCAAGCTCATCGTGGACGAGAAGGAACTCTTCGAACGGGTGGAGACCCGTCAGGGCGACATGTTCTCCCGCAAGTCCGTGACCCAGACCACCAAGAACATCACCGACCGCCTCGGCGACGAAGGCTATGCCTTCGCCAACGTCAATGCCATTCCGAAGATGGACAAGGCCAAGCGCACGGTCATGCTCACCTACTTCGTGGATCCCGGCCAGCGGGTCTATGTCCGCCGCGTGAACTTCAACGGCAATGCCAAGACCCGCGACGAGGTCCTGCGGCGTGAGATGCGCCAGATGGAAGGCGGCTGGATTTCCACCAAATGGGTGGAGCGCTCCAAGATTCGCCTGCAGCGTCTCGGCTACTTCGAGGAAGTTAACGTGGAGACGCCTGCGGTCACCGGCATGACCGACCAGGTGGACGTGAACTACACGGTGAAGGAGCGTCCTTCCGGCAACCTGATGTTGGGTCTAGGCTTCTCTCAGGCCCAGGGCATCATCTTCAATACCAGTGTCACCCAGGACAACTTCCTCGGCAGTGGCAAGAGCGTCAGCGCGGCGTTCAACAACAGCGACTTCAACACCTTGTTCCGCCTGGGCTACATGAACCCCTACTGGACCATCGACGGGGTCAGCCGCGGCTTCAACGTGAGCTACCAGCAGGTGGACGCCGGTAATGACAACCGCCTGGTGCGCTATAACACCGAGACCTACTCCGGTGGCGTGAGCTTTGGCATTCCGTTGACCGAGTACAACAGCTTTGCTTTCGGTGCCAACTACGAAAAGACCAAGCTCGATGTGAGTCCGTTCTTTCTGTCCGATGAGGTCTTTGCCTTCACCACCATCGAGGGCAACGATTTCGACATCATCCGCTTCAATACCGGGTTCTCCTACGACTCACGTAATTCCACCATCTTCCCGACGGACGGCATGTTGCAGTCTATCCGCGGTGAAATCGCGGCCCCGGGTGGCGACCTCCAGTTCTACAAGGTGGATTACGACTCGCGCTATTTCTTCCCGTTGGGCAGGGACTTCACCTTCCTCATCAAGGCACGCGTCGGCTACGGCGATGCTTACGGGG
>Ga0194123_10001429_pt1 | contig 36160 bp, 53 predicted proteins | sample TA2MahsurfametaG_5_FD_155479 | JGI IMG/M metagenome (GOLD analysis project Ga0194123, IMG submission 155479) | Freshwater microbial communities from Lake Tanganyika, Tanzania - TA2015023 Mahale A surface | ecosystem: Environmental > Aquatic > Freshwater > Lake | place: Tanzania: Lake Tanganyika... | reverse complement strand
TCCTGACGAAGAGAAGCCACCATTTTTGTATGTTGTTGTTGTTGTGACCGCAGCAAACAAGTGGAAACGTTATTTGTTGTCTGGCGTAGAGGAAGATAGTTCTGAGTATGGCGACGCTGCCAAGACCGTGTTTTCCACTCCTCAAAAAGCACGAGACGCGCTTTCAACGGGGATGTCCAAATACAATGTTTCTTTGAAAGAAAACGCTTCCCAAAAAGAGATTGATGATGCGTTAACAAAACTCAAAGGACAACTCCCTCCAAAATCAAATAATCAAAAAAAATAGTTACATTACGCCCTGTTTGGGTGAATGGTATTATTGGAACACTGTCTGCATGAGTTTGGCAGACCATTGGAAAGACCCAAATGAAAACTGCATTTATCGTCAGAAACCGCGAAGACAAGCCGTACTTCGTCGCCACAACATCGGATGTTGGGACGACCTTTCGCGCAATCGCCGAAGACTCCAAAGGGTTGGTTGACGCTTTCAAAGATGAATACAAAAATTCAAAAATAACAAAACAGGAACTAAGCGTCGCTCTTGACCGCGGGATGACCGTAGAAGGTCCAATGCCCGAAACGCTTGTTGCACAGGCTCTCCGACGCGAACCCAAACCAAAAGAAAAATTTGCAGAAAAAATATCTGTTTCTGATATACCGATTAAATACTTTTCCGCAAACGAAAAACGCGAAACAATTCAGTTTAAGGCACGCGCATTCGTATCAGAATCACGCAAGACAACTTTCAATTATGAGGTAAAACGAGTAAGAGCACTTTGGGACCCGGGTCTCTCAATTCCTGGCACTGGTCGTCGCGGCGGATGGCGATGTCCAGTTGGCACGCGATATGGTGGGCAGATAACCGACAGATTCGGACGAAATTGCGGTTGGGGTGTAGCACGAAGAATCGCCAATGCTATTACCAACATCGGTGAACGATTGGAAAATGTTGACGATAGACGACGCGGACGTCGGCTTGAGCGCCGTAACCGAAGAATGTTGCAACGCCTTGGTCGGGCAGAGGAGGGTGGTCGCATTGAGCGGGGTTTGCGTGGAGTTGCGGAAGCACTTGAAGGTGGTGACGCACCGAAAGAGCCTCGTGCGCCAAAGAAGCCTGCACCACGACGTAGGGGTGGTGTACGCGGAGGTGGTTTTGATTCCGACGCACGCGATGAAGGTTTGCGCGACTCTGAGCGTCGTAGAGTGCGCAGAGAGTTAGAGGAACCTGGCGCACCCCGTACGGGTTCAGAAGAAATCGTTGAACCGAAACCAAAGCGTCCTGCACGAGCCCGTAGGCGACGAGCGTCAGAAGAAAGGGCTAAAGAAACTGCGGGGAAGCGCCCTACTGGTGAACCGATGGAACCGTCTGTCAAGCCAGAACCGAAACCAAAACGCAAGAAACCAACAGCGAAAAAGCCTGAACCGAAAAAGCCAAGTACCCCCACACCAGAGAAACCGAGCACACCTACGGACGGCGACGAAGCGTTTAATATTTTGTTTGACAATATCAATATGTTGCTTGAGAGGGGAAACATAGACCGTCTCGACAATGATGACTTTCAACGAATGAAGAGTCTTTGGGAAGAACAAGAATTCACTTTGGACGCTCAAGACAGATTTGAAGACGAAGTGCGCGACGGAAATTGGGGAGATGTTGAAGAACTTAAAGAACGTATCGCAATCAACGACCAAGAAAAGCGTGGGGCGGCTGAACGCATAAGTAAAGACATAGACTTTCTCCGCGAAAAAAATCGGTCAGCCGGAGAACGAGAGGGTGCTCTTCGCAGAATCATTCTGAACAAACAAGACATCAGGCGACGTGATTTAGAAAACGAGATGTTCCAAAAAGCCGTTGACGACCCGCCGTGGAGAAAGCCAGAGCCACCCGAAACTCCGCCGTCAAACCCAAGGGCTCCCACTCCGACTCCTCCGAAACCGCCAACTTCACCCAAGAAAAATAAACCGAAAGCCGATGGAGATGCACCGAAGGTGAAGACCGCAGAGATTGGCGGAAAACAAAATAAAGAAGACAACAAACTGGCTCCCCTTGGCGATGACGGTCTTCCCGCAGGGAAAGCGGTAGAACCGAACACAAAAATCAGTAGTGCTGAACAGGCTGCAGAACATCTGAAAAATGGTGGGGACTTGCGAGATGTACCCGATGTTTTTGTCATTAGCGCACTTGAGGCAAACGCAGACAAGGACCCTAACGGTCCTTTCGGACCAAAGTCAGACAAGCGTTACGAAATCGGGCAAATGAGGGGCGGCATCAACGGGGAGATGCGTGTGTTTACCGATAGAACAACTGGTAAACAATATTTGTTGAAATACGAAAAACGGCGCGCACACGGAGAACAAGAAGATGTTGCCGAAGTTTTAGGGAATAATATTGCCGGAAGAATGGGTTTTCCTGTTGGTGGTTTCCGTTTTGTGGGTTCCGTCTATAAAGATAACAAAGGCGACGGACGAGCAGTTCTGTTTGAACATGTGTCTAACTATGTGTTGGACCAAATTGGGCAGCCAGCAATGTTTGATGACATGCGTGACGTAAATGTTGAGGACGGCGTTGCGTTGACCCTTTTGGATTATGCAATTTTGAATGTGGACAGACACGGCGGAAATTATTTCGTGGTTCGTGACTCAAATGGCTTGAGGCGTATTGTGCCGATTGATATGTCTTTAACTTTCCATCAAGCAGGTATGTTTGCTGACGATAAAGACTACGCAAATGCAGAAGGTCTAAAACATTGGGTGGATGGTGCTGCTGGCAGAAATAATATCCTTAATGGAATTCGTGCCAGGGTTAAAGATGGAGAATTAACTCGTCAGCAAGTTAAAGAACAGGTGATTGCGGTTCAGCGACGCTTGCGTGAAAATCAAGAAAAAGTACAATTTGCACTGTTCGGCAAGGAAGTAATGGAAGCAGCGGGCACACCGGGTAACCCACGAAAAATTAAGGGAAATAAACCTGACCATATGGTCGCCTATACCGATAAGCGTCTGCAATGGTTGATGGACGCCGACCCTGAAGAAATAACCACAATCATTCTGAAAGGATAAAATTGTTTTATGAAGTATCGCATGTTCACCCCATCGGAAATCCTTAACTTCAAAGGCATGCCGATTGTTTTCATTGAGGTGAGGGATGGTGTTCGTCAGTTTTCAAACAGCAAAGAAGACGACATTACATTTTATGAGTTTTCCAAAAAGATTTATTCAGACCCAAGACCAAACAAGTTCTTCAAAAGTTTGGAAGGTTTGACGACGGGTTTCAGTTATTACGATTCCGAAGAAGGCGAATACTCGGGTGAAGCAAAAATTAAAATTGATGCCATCATCAAGAAACTTGGCTACGCGGTCATAAATATCTAAGGAAGCAAATGAGCGACGAAAAACCCAAAGTAACTCGGGAGCAGGCACTCATGGTTGCCCGTCAACTCGGTTGCCGCGGTGCGCATGAGCATGACGGGTCATGGATGCCATGTGCCTCTCACGATGAGTTTCTTTCGGTTCGCAAGGGCTCCAATGAGATGCGTAAAGCATCAGCGAAAAGTTTTCGTATCCCTAGAACAGAGTTGGAGCATCGCTCTGCTCTAGCAGAATCAAAATCTGGCGAAATGTACGAGACTCGTGCAATGGCAGAGGAAGCATCCCGCAAGCGTGGATGTAAGGGTGTGCGGACGATTGTTTTTGGTGGACACAAGTACTATGCGCCGTGTGTGGCAACTGAGCGGTTTGACCCCCTACGGGAACGAGGTGTTGCGGGTATTGAAACTTTGCCTGATGGTGGTCTTGTTTCTGCCAAGTCCGAGAACTGTTGTCCTGATTCAAATATGGAGGGCAAGAGTTTCGTTAATCGTGTGAGTAGGTCAACCGACCCCGATGTGTTTCAAAACCCCGACTCTGCCCGTGTACGGGCAAGAAACTTGGGGTGTATCGGAATCAGGCGATATACGGCTAGTGACGGCAAAACCGTTTGGTTGCCATGCTCTAACGGTTCTGACTACAACAGGGTTATGGGTCTGCGGACAGATAGGTCGCCGAAGAAGAATCCTCGTGTACGAACCGGCAAGAAATCTTTTGATGGTTTGCGTGATGTGCAACAAAAAATGGTTACCCGACCCAAAAAACGTTTGCCAAATGTGAGCAGCGAGACCATTAATGATTTAGCAATTCTTGTGCGTAAACATAATGCGTCCGCCAAGAAGCAGGCTTACAAAACTAATTTGCGTGATGTTAAGCAGGTATATTTGCGCGGGTTGATTGCTGGTTCTGAGGCAGATGCCAAGAAGCGTGTATTGACTTTCCTCAAGGCGATGAGTTCGGATGAGCCGATGCCTCGCGGTTCACGAATGGACTTTGATTTGGTTCCCGACAACCACCCATCCAAGGATGTCAAATCAGTCAAGAAAGACGGCTATTTCACCGATGGAACAAACGGTGTAAAGATTATTGATGGTTGTTGTCCGCAAAATGTTGTCAGGCGACACAAACTCTCTTAGTTGCAAGCCACAACAACAAAACATGTTATTCTCGTATTGTCAGTAGATGAATAGTTTACTGTGACTGGGTGCTTACCTAAGTCGTATAACGATTACAATCACCCACACACATTCCCCAGGAGGGATTCAAATGTCTGATGACATTCGCCTTCGCGAACTGCAAACCGCACTTCGCGAAAAGATGACAGACAACAAGACCATCGCCGACTCATTCAAAGTTGAAGACGGCACGGTTGTTGTTTCTGCCGAACAAAAGAGCGCGTTCGACCGCAACATGTCGGACATCCGCGAAATCAAGAGCCTGATTGAAGGCATGGAGAGCATGCGCGATGCAGAGAAGTGGGCTTCACAGCCCGCCTCTGAGTCGGTCGCAAGCGCCGCCGCTCAGCCAGTTCAGCAACTGACCTCGCGTGAAATCAAGAGCATCGGTGAAGCGTTCCTCGCTTCAGAGGAGTTCAAGTCCCTGAAGTCAGGTCGCAATGGCGCCAACATGCCTGCCCCGTTTGAGTACAACGTGAAGGATGTCTTCACGGGTATGCCAACTGGTCCGGCGTCGCCACTTTCGTCGGTTGAGCAGTTCGGTACGTTCCAGCGCGACCCGATGGTCGTTGCCCCGACTCGTACCCGTCGCGTCCGCGACCTCTTCCCGAAGCGCACCACCAACGCTGCCGTGATTGAGTACTTCCGTCAAATCGGCTACACCTCCCCGGCTGGCATGACGCCTCCGACCAACAACGCGGCAACTGTTGCTGAGCGCTCGGGTACGCCCGCAGTGTTCGCCACCAAGCCGCAGTCGGGTCTGAAGTTCACTGGACATCAGGCACCGGTTCGCACGATGGCTCACTGGGAAGCCGCTCACCGCAATGTCCTTGCCGATGAGCCGCAACTCCGTAGCATCATCGACAACGAACTGATGTACGGTCTGCGCCTCCTTGAGGACACCCAAATCCTCAACGGCGACGGCACCGGCGAAAACCTTGAAGGCGTGCTCAACACCACCGGTATCCAGACCTACTCGTGGTCTGCGGGTGGCGTAGGCGACCTCAAGGCGGATGCAATCCGTCGCGCCGCGACCCTGTCCTTCTTGGCGTACTACGAGCCGACAGGCGTCGTGATGCACCCGAACGACTGGGAAGACATTGAACTGTCCAAGGATGACAACGGTCAGTACCTCGTTGCTGTATCGGTCGCCCTTGGTGGTCAGCCAAGAATCTGGCGCATCCCGATTGTGGACACGCCCGCAATTGCCGAAGGAACAGCCCTCGTTGGCGCGTTCGGCACCGCGGCGCAAATCTACGACCGCGAGACGGCGAACATTCGCATCAGCGAACAGCACGCGGACTTCTTCGTGCGCAACGCGATTGTGATTCTCGCCGAGCAGCGCCTAGCGCTTGCTGTCAAGCGTCCAGAAGCGTTCGTCAAGGTCACATTCGACGCGGCTCCGTAATACCGAATAACACGCAATAAGCGTCGCCCCCGCCGAGACTCCGAAATATGGGGTTGAGGCGGGGGCTACGCTTTTTATGGGATAATTATTTTTGATGCCTGACGAAATTAAAGTAAAAATCCTTGGACTGAACATCGGCAACATACGACGTGTTGCGCTTGGTGGGAAACCCAAATTTCCCAAAGATGGAGATGGTGACGGAATGTTCACCATGCCGGGTAGCGACGAGGACAAAACACCCCTTGCTACGGCAGTTAGTTATGCCATCAACACTCTTCGTAGTTTTCGTATAAAAAAATTTGAATTAAGACAAGATAGCCCCCAAAAATCGGAAATTGTTCGCAAATGGCTAATTGAGGCAAAGTCTGGTGGTTTCACTGCGGATAGAAATCTTGAAATTGATGTCAAGCAAGGCATATCGGTTGGCAGGAATAAGCACGGTATGTCGGTGGATATGGATAAGGTTTTTGATGAGAATGGCGAGGTTCGTGAGGATGCGGTTGACCGCGTGATTGCATGGATGGAATATCACGGGGAGAGAGTTTTTGACGAACCGCTAGAGGGTGCGAGGCAAGTTGGGGTTGGGGCTTGGATTGAAAATGGGATGTTTTATATTGATGTTGTTGACATCTATGAAAACAATGAACAAAACAGGGAACGGGCTTACGAGTTAGGTAAAGCGCAGAATCAAAAGTCAATTGCTTTTCTTGAGAGGTTGTGGAGGGCTAAAGAAACAGGGGAGTGGGAAAACGTTTTTTTGACGACCGATGGCGATGGGGCAGATACGATTCCTTGGTATACCTTTGACCCGATAGTAGAAATAATGCGGTCAAAGAGAAAACCATCTGTCACTAATGCCAAACCCACCATTGTGGAACCCAAGAATATGGATAAAACTGGTCCTGAGAATGTGACCATGCAATTGGCTGAACCTATTCCAATGTTTGCTAAACATTTGAAAGGTGATTTCAGTGATGTTGTAGCAGTTGCGCCTGAGAAAAGACAACGAATTGCCGACCATTACGACCTACAGCCAGAGGTTGATGAAAAAGCAAAAAAAGCGTATGACGAACTCAAAGAAGAAGTTGAGCGTCAATTTGAAATGCTAAGAGAAATGGGTATAACCGTAGAGTTTGTGGACTACGACCCCTATGACGGATTCCATTCAATGCGAAAAGATGTTGTTGAGAACAAACGGCTCAAGGTTATGAAAACATCGGTGACTGGTTCTCATCCATATTGGGATGACGACACAAACGACAAGTTCAGGGCTGTTCACGATGTGTTTGGACATCTCGCCACAGGGCGTGGATTTGACCGACATGGAGAGGAGGCGGCGTATCAGGCTCACAAGTCAATGATGCCAGAATCGGTTCATGGTGCTCTGGCAATGGAAACAAGGGGGCAAAACGCTTTTGTTTTAGCGAGGGGTGATTTTCCCAAACAGAAGGCGGGAATATTGCCTGACGAACTTGCCAAGCGTCTCCAAGGTTCGTCGCGCTCACAAATAGAGGGAATGATTACAGCAGATGATGACAATTTGTATGAAATGGGTGGCTCGCACCATATTTCTGGTGGTCGTTATTTTAAGAGCAACAAGGCAGGTTCTAAACAACTTTCTTTTCGTATAATAGTGGTTGGGTGATGTATGGCTGACAGCAAAAACCGCTTCGTTTTCCGAAACAGCAACATTCCAAAAGAATATTGGACAATGACCCCTGAGCAAAAACGGGAATGGGTCAAAAAGTTTCTACAAACTTTCAGTGGAAATGAAGAAGTCAAAAAACGCTCCCGTGGCAATAGCGAATGAAGAACTTTACTTTGTGAGATAATTGACGAATGTTTGTTCGTCTATGGTTTTACATAGTTTCGTTGTGGTACAGAGTAAACATTTGCATCAGCGATATGCGTATCAAACGAATAGACGCTTCAATCACAAAAAATAAATTAGGTGATAAAGATGAGTGAAAGATTTTGGTACGGTGCCAAACCGCTGAAGGTTATTGATGGCGACACTATTGATTTGATGATTGACCTTGGATTCAATATCCACCACAAGATTCGTGTGCGACTGTACGGTGTGAACACCCCCGAATCGCGAACAAAGGACCTTGCCGAAAAAGAAATGGGCTTGAAAGCAAAATCGTTCACTTCAGATTGGCTGACAAACCATCAATGGGTTTATGTGAACACAATCCCCGACAAGAACGACAAGTATGGTCGCATACTTGCCCGAATTTTCTCTTCAGACAAGGTTGACGACCCCAAAACAGCGTGCCTAAATACGGACATTATCCAAGCAGGATATGCGAGAGAATATTTTGGTGTAGGCGATAAAACTTGGACAGAGTTCAAAACCAAGTAAATTAGTTTTCGCGTTCAGCCCAACCCCTATTGGTTGCACGCCATAAAGACGGTGAGTGATTTGATTCCACTGCTACGCGACTATCGGGGTCTTCGTACAAGCGAATGATATGAGCGCAGAATTCGTCTTCTGATTCTTCTTCTCTCGCGGACATTGGAACGCCGTCATGAATTGAGCATACTGGCGGACCGCACCAACCCTGCCGATAGCCGTAGAGCATCCACTCTTCCATGTCATCAAATTCAGGTATGCTCACTTATTGTACCCCCCGTTGTTGCGTTTGATGTTGCGGATAGGTTCAGCGATTTCAGAAATCTTTTTCTGAATGTCACCAACCGTTCCCCGAAGACCATTCCATTCAACATTGGTCTTTTGGTCAACGCGACGCACACCAGTCTGCACTTCCCGCATCAGTTTTCCGATGTCGTTCAGTTTTGTTTCTACGGCATCAAGACGAGCGCCAAGTGTCGCGATTGCGTCTTCAAACTCTTGTTTGAACTTTTCAAATTCTTTTTCGGTCATCGGTCTTTTTCCTCGGTTGTATAAATCTACAGTATCTTACCTATTCACAAACATAACGAGTTTTGTCAATTTGTTTGTTCGCCTTTGAAGCAATTGTTTCCCAAACATCGGGTCTGTTTTTCTTTACCCACCGAGCCGCGAGTTGTGCCCGTTTTGCCTGAAGTACAGCGTAATACCGTGCCGACCCCGAACCGTGTTCGGTTTGTCGGTACTTTTTCATGTATTCGCTAGCCGCTTTACGGCACAGCGTACACCTGCACTTGCCATTCGTATAGGCGTTGTAGGTGCCGTGATTTATTGCAACCATGAGATTATTCCCCTAGTAGGTCGCCATGATTGATGTATGAATCGTACGACTGACTCAGAATTTTGATTAGACGACCCGACTTGAATCCAAACAATCGTTCAAGGTGCTCAACGATGAGTTCATTTGGTGAGAATGAGCGCTTATATACATCGCTCAAAGTCGTGCCTTGTTTGTTAGTCCACCAATTGCGACGCGAAATACTTGGATGATTAGCCTTCAGCATGTGGAAAGCGTCGTATTCGTTGAATCCGTTGGAGATTGCGATTCCCCACGCCGTAGCGGTTGAGCGACTTATGCCAGCATGACAGTGGACAAGTAGATTTTGTCTACCGTGACCCCACCCAATCATCTCTTGGACATGCTCAAAGGTTGGAGCATCACCCCAATCGGGTGTCACGACATCATCAAATGTCACGATTTTGTGGTCAGGGTGGTTGAAATCCTTGACCTCCAATTTGCTCGGACCTGCGGTAAGAACGGAAGAGAACTCGTGACAAATCGCCCGAGACTCCTCTAGGTTCCTGACCGTAGGAAGAAGTAGTTGTTGCTGTGTTGTGTTGGTGCTATTACTCATATCCATAAGTGTACGGTCTTGAAATGCGTTTGTCAACCCCCCCCAAGACCTAATTACAAGCCTGTAATTGTGTGACGGTTGACATTTATGGGTATCCCATAAGGGGTTGCAAAATATTTAGGTATCAGTTAAAGTGTCTACCGACATCAAGTATTCCCATAAACAACAAATGAGGTATTGGACAACATGGAAACTACATACACAAAATTGCGTGAGCAGGTCGGTTCCCGTAGGGGGCGTAAGCCACTTCCCGACGCTGAGCGAAAGCAACGCATAGAGGCTCGCAAGGCTGAAAACCGTCAGCGCATGGAGGCTAAGCGTCGTGCTTGGTTTGTTCTTGAAAACAAATACAACAAGGAATTCAAGCGCATCTTTGAAGAAGAATTCCAAATCCTGAAGAAGCAGAAGTACTCAGTAAACAACAAAAAGCGATAATCCCGTGACAAGGGCTTTGCTTCTCAAAACCGACGGAACACACCGAAGAGTTGACCTACCCGAAAAGAACGCGCATGTCGCCGTGTCTAAACTCGTGGCTGATGGGGACGCTTTTGATTGCGTACATGACCACGAAAGGCGCATAAGGGGCTATCTCCATGACAGGGGTCTCCTTTTGGGGCTTTCGGTCAACCCCGTGGCGAGCCTTCTGTTTAACATGAATCTCGTAGGAGATGTGCTTGTAACAAATCCCCATAATCATAAAGGGGAAGCAGATGGGTACGACTATGACCTTGACGATAGGTGGTTTGACGGTAGAACTTTACTTACTTTCAAACAAATTAGCGCTGATGAATCCATATGCAAGGCTCTTGAGGAAGATATCCGCAACATGGATTTTTCGCATCATATGTTTTCTCTGACCGAAGAACAAATGAAAGAATATTTAGTTTCAGGTGAAATACCACCCGATGCAAGGCGTGTATCCTAAACCGCTTATTTCAACTATTATTGTTATATGAGTGATGAATACTTGTACGGTGACTACCGTATTCTGCGGGCTGACCGCATGCCGTGCCCTGTTTGTGGTCACCCGACAGGTGACTGCAAGCCCCATCAACAAGAATCACCCATCAAAAACCCGACAGGAACTGGATTGTTTTTGTCTTTAGACAAACAAACAAAAATTATGCTAGAAGAAGACATACTTGAAGAACGAATCATGTATGGAAATGTAAAGATAAAAGTGATTAAGTTTCACAAAGGACAAACAATAACCGTCGCACAAGCACGAGAACACGGATTGTTGGACGAATAACACTCAAATCGGCTTTACTGAAACACTTCGGTAGGGTACAATATTTCTTTCCCTGAACAACCCCAATCCGAAAGTTGCATTATGAAGGACGTTTCCTTGACTCCGAAATTTCTTGAGAAGTACCGTCACATCACGCCGCCGTGGGGTTTCAGCGGACTCGGAGAAATTGTTTATCTCCGAACATACTCTCGCCCGATTGAGGGTGTAGACCGCAACGAAACATGGATTGAAACAGTTTCGCGTTGTGTCAACGGTGCCCTAGACATCAATGTTCCGTGGACACAAAAAGAAACAGAAGCCATATTTGACCATGTTTACAACCTTCGTTGCTCATTCTCGGGTCGCGCACTGTGGCAACTAGGAACACCGCTAATCAAAAAATTCAATGCATCGTCACTCAACAACTGCTACTTTACAAACATTGAAAAAATTGAGGACTTTGAACTCTTGTTTGACTACCTGATGCTCGGAGGTGGAGTCGGGTTTTCCGTAGAGCGCTCCAAAATTCACGACCTCCCCAAGGTCAAAGCGGGCGTAAAAATCACGCATGAGCGCACCAACGATGCCGACATAATCGTCCCCGACTCGCGACAGGGGTGGCGTCGTCTCTTGCACAGTGTTCTGAAATCTTTCTTTGACACAGGTAAGTCGTTCTCGTATTCAACTATTCTCGTCCGCGAATTCGGTGCACCGCTAAAAGCATTTGGTGGCACCGCCAGTGGACCCGGTGCCCTAGTGGAGGGAATCAAGGACATCAGTGAGGTATTCCAAGCACGAGAAGGGAAGAAACTCCGCTCCGTTGATGTATTGGACATCTGCAATATCATCGGTCGTATTGTCGTTTCTGGCTCGTCTCGCCGCTCAGCACAAATCGCAATCGGAGACCCAGACGATGTACTTTTCCTGCGTGCAAAAAATTGGGCTTCGGGTGAGATTCCCGCTTGGCGCGCAAACTCCAACAACAGCATTTACGCGGACTATTACGACCACATCATGCCCGAACTATGGAAGGGCTACACGGGCAATGGAGAGCCATACGGTCTCGTAAACCGTCGCCTTGCCCGCAAGTACGGTCGCACAGGAGAAGCAAAAGCAGACACGACGGTGGAGGGCTTCAATCCATGTGCAGAAATCGGTCTCAGTGACGGAGAGTCATGCAACCTGTCCACAATTTTCTTGCCCAATGTCCGTAGCGAAGAAGAATTTCACGAAATTTCGCGCCTTCTCTACATGCTTCAAAAGCAGATTACCCGCCTTGAGTACCCATACGAAAAGACGACGAATATCGTCCGCAAGAATGCGCGACTTGGGCAGAGCGTCACCGGCATCTTGCAGTGCACCGAGGAAAAAATAGGCTGGCTGTCTCGCGCCTATGAGATGCTCGCTGATTTTGACGAGAAATATTCGCAGAGTAAGAACTTTCCAAAATCAGTGCGTTTGACCACTGTGCAACCATCGGGGACGCTTTCACTACTCCCAGGTGTCACACCTGGCATCCACCCTGCTTTTGCGCCGTTCTACATCCGACGTGTACGATTCGGAGCCGCTGATGGGCTCGTGGACTCGCTCCGCAAGCGTGGACACAAAGTTGTTTGGGACATTGGTTTGGATGGGCGCGAAGACCACACGAAATATGTGGTTGAGTTCCCCTGCAAATCCCCCGAGGGCGCTGTTCTCGCAAAGAACATGACTGCCATAGACCAGTTGGAATGGGTTGCGAAAATGCAGAAAGTGTGGGCAGATAACGCAGTTTCGGTGACCGTCTATTACCGCAAGGAAGAACTTGATTCAATCAAAGAATGGTTGTCCAAGAACTACGACGAGAACATCAAATCGGTATCGTTCTTGCTTCACAGCGACCACAACTTCCCGTTGCCACCGTATGAAGAAATCACCGAAGAGGAATATGACACCATATTTGAAAAGATTGACATGTCTGTTGCCCTAACACCGATTTCGGGTGATGACTTGGACATTGATGCTTGCGCATCAGGGGCTTGCCCAATCCGGTGACAACTATTTCAGTACTCAAAGATGCAAGGGTACACGAGATTTACTATAAGGCTGCTGAAGCAATCTCGCGACACGGTTTGTCCAACAGTCTCGTCTATGACCCGTACACCCACAAAATTGACATCATGGGCGGGATTCTTCTTGCGTGCGGAGCGTCAGAACGCAAACTAGCAGAAGGTTTATTGGAAACGGAAGAATGTGGTGTGCCACCAGTTAACCAAGGGAAAGTACATGTTGCGTACGAGTATGTTGAATCTGCTTTGGCTAAAGACCCGAGTGAATGGTGCGAGAACCATGCGACGCACGAGGCTGTCGCACTGCTTCAAAGGCTTGCAGAAAGAATAGAGATATCTATTCGGATACCTGAATCACTCACTCAAAAAGACTAAGTTGTTCCGTTTCTTTTTCTTTTCTGATTTCTTCTTCTTCGTCCGCTATACGCTTTGTCGCTATTTTTGCATATTCTGAATTAAGTTCACAGCCGAGATAGTCGCGCCCAAGACGCAACGCAACAACACCAGTTGTTCCCGAACCGAAGAATGTGTCAAGAACTGTGCACGGCACCGTTTCGTCAGTTTCGCACTCGCACGCTTTGCCCCAACCAAGTGTTTGTGTTTCTACAAAACCAGCGTCGCCCTTGCCATTGATTTCTTCGTACTCTCCCTCGTATATATTCGGACGGTAACGGGGGTCATCTTCGGGAAGTTCGTTTCTGCGTATTCTTTTTCTATCAACGATTCTTTCCCATGGTGTTCCACATGATGCGCAACAACCTTTTTCACTTGTGCCTGCTTTGATGCACGGTTCCACTAGGTCTGTTGGGAATACTGCGAAATGTGCTTCCTTATAGGGTTTTGTGTTTATTGTCCACACCGACCGCTTGTTTTTGAACGCACCCGTCATCCCGTGCATCGCATTAGGGATTCCTGCTTCTTTACGACTATCAGCCCTCGCACCCCTATTATCGTGCGGATATTTTGCGGGCTCCTTGATTGCTTCCGAATCAAAGAAGTAGTTAGCCTTTTTTGTCAGAAGGAAGATGTATTCATGTGCCTTGGTGCATCGGTCTGTTACTGACTCTGGCATCGGATTTGGTTTGTGCCAAATGATGTCTTGTCGCAAAAACCATCCGTCTTGCTGTAGAGCCAAAGCAACACGCCACGGGATGCCGACCAAATCTTTGGGTTTCAGATAGCCGTCATCGCGCCCGATGCGGGAACGAAAATCCTCATTCTCTCCACCAGCATTGGAAGCATTTGTGGACGCAATGGTTTGTTTCCATCCGTTACCGTTGCTTCCCGCATACGAGTCGCCCAAATTAAGCCACAAAGTGCCATCATCACGGAGGATGCGCCGCACTTCGCGGAACACGCCAACCATATCTTCCACATATGAATCAAATGTTGGTTCTAATCCAAGTTGGTTATCAATCCTGATTGCCCCACACCTACGGCAATAGGATTTATAAATACCGTCCCCGATTGCGCCTTCTAAATTCCTTTGACCAGTGGATGTTTTGTCGCTTTGTTTACTATCGCGTTTGTGCGAACAATTAGGGTCTCCGCCTTCCCATTTGCCTGTGCCGTAGTCACGCAAACCCCAATACGGAGGAGATGTGACTACGCAATGAATCGACCCATCGGGAATACTTTTTAAAGATTCTCGAACATCACCCAAAAGAATTTTTGGGTTGAGCACAAGGGGCTGTTCTTGGACGGCATTATTCTGCAATTCGTCAATCACCACAGTTTCATTCCCCATCAGGGGAACAGTCTACTTAGAGGTCTTGAACCACGCAAGTACACGCTGACGAAGCGACTTGGACTTCAGGTCGTTGGCATAGATAATGACAGGATTTAGAACATCCTGAACATACTTTTCCGCCGCACTGATGTCTTCAGCCACTGCCGCCGCCACAGACTGAGTGGCGTCCTTTACCGCTTCTGCGGTATTGGATTTAACAACAGCCTTGGAAGGACTCTTTTTAGGAGTAGCCTTCTTTTTTGCTGGTGATTTCTTCTGTTTTGGGGTTGATTTCTTCTTTTGTGCCATGACAGCAAACTACTACATTTGGGCTACCTAAAATGAAACACCCTAGTTCTTTTACGACCAATAAATATGGGGTATTTTGGACTAGATGGAAACTGGCTCCTACAAAACGGACATAGACAAACTAGCCCTTGCTGTTGAGGCGACGAAAATAGCCAAGCAACAAACCGTTGACGAGGAGGGAATCGGTCAAGATATAAACATAAATTTGTTTAGTTGGAAACAGGACAAACTCGTATCAATAATGCAACTCATGAAGACACATCAGATAAGCCGAAATGAGCGTTTGGAAAAGTTGACGCAAGCAGCATGCATAAAGCGACAAGGTTGGGGTGTTGATTCATTTACATTTGTTGCCGAAGGATATTGTTCTTTAAAGCCATCCGAAACAAAAGACCAGGATTTGGCAAGCCTTTTTGCAAAACCGAATTCGCCTGTTTCGGAATGCATATCCTTCACGCATTTTGGTGAAGAACCCGTATTCGTGTCAGTTCCTTACTCAATCAAAATCGGTCGTGTGGTTGAGTTCGGAAAGGCTTTACGGTACTCTGCCCTTAATGTATTGAGAGACCTAACATATGCAGCGACGCTAAACGCTGCATTAAAGTTGAATACCGACTCAAATCAACCCGATGAATACAAAGAATCATTTTACGCAACCCTCGCGGACGCAATTACGGATTTGGGTTTTGAAATATTCTACAGAGACGATTTATGAAGGCGCACGAAATGGATTTTACGAACTATCAATGGAGAACAAGTCAAACTGCTATTTACCCAAAAGAAAAAATGTTGGAGTATCTTTCGCTCGGTCTTGTGTCAGAAGCAGGTGAAGTTGCGGGCAAAGTAAAGAAAATTATTCGTGACCACGATTCAAAATTGACAGTTGAAATGAAACAGGCTCTAGCGGCGGAAATAGGCGATGTTCTGTGGTATGTTGCCCAACTATGTTCTGCGGTTGATATGAATATGGGTCTAGTTGCCCGAGACAACATTGAAAAACTTCTAAAGCGTCAACAGTTAAATACTTTAAGTGGAGATGGAGACAATAGGTAATGGGAAAGAAAAATAAGAAAGTTTCTCGTGGGGCACAACAACGAACACGCTTCAATTACTTAACAAAAGAGTATGAGACAGTGCCGGGAACCAAAGCAGGAAAACGGAGAACCCGCTTGCCGTACGGTCATCCACTCAGAACTCACGACCTTGCGCCGAAACGAAAACGCAGAGAAGGCAAACGGGATGACGATTGAACCGAATGAACCCCTAACACTAATCAAAGGCGTTGAGATAGGTCAGATTCCTGCGACTCCGCTGATACCACCGATGAGCGATGACATCGTTAAACAGGCATCCGATTTGTTGTTGAAGTTCGGCGCTCATTATGGTTTCCCTGTCGCCTACAAACAGGAGCAGAACGGTCGCCTGATTCAACACGTACTTCCCAATCCCAAAACGGAATTCGCACAAATTTCTTCATCTTCCAAAGCATTGCTGAAAATGCACACAGAAACAGCATTTCATCCGCATAAGCCAGATGTTCTTATTTTGATGTGTTTACGCGGAGATAAGAATGCTCCAACCACATACGTGAATTTTGGGGACATCTTAAGAAATATAGATGTCGGATTGATGTACGAGTTGATGCGCCCCCAATTTTATATCCAACCCGACTTATCCTTCAAGGAAAACAAAAAACAATACGATGAATGGTTGGTGCCGGTCATTAATTTCAAACACAAAAAGTTTAGATTCATTTTTGACGAAGACCTGATGAGGGGGAAAACCGAAGTTGCGAATTCCGCTTTGGAATGTTTTAAGAAATTAGTTGACGAGAATATAAAAGAAATTGTTCTTGAAGATGGTGATGTTCTCATTATTGATAATCATCAAGTTGCTCACGGCAGGAAGCCTTTTCAGCCTCGCTATGACGGAACAGATAGATGGTTGATGAGATTGATGGTAAAAGAACAACTTCCCGATAAGAGGGAATGTGTGGTTTCAACCCACCCCGTCATTACTACTGAGTTTTGCTCCCCTCAGAAGGATAAGGTCGCTTTTACAAGCGCATAGTCTCGCTCAGCCCTAATCCGCGATAGCGGTTTATTGTCCAAGCAGATAAATGGGTGTTCCACTGCCCTCATAAGAACGAATTTGTGGAATGACACTGAAGCGATAATGAAGAGAAGGGCTGTTATCAAAAAAAGCATTCATTTATAATAAATTATCCACTTGTGAGCGTTTGCACTATTCGGGGTGAATGTCTTCACCTTTCTCTTCATCGTCTTCCCCGCCTTCGGTCAACGCAGGGAAATCACCCAACAACTTATTCACCGTCGTCTCCTCAATCACGCCAGAATCACGCATAATCGCAAGCAATTTCTTTGCTTCAGCCTCAGCGTCAAACTTCTCAGAAACTTGTGCACCGGGAGCACCAGCCAAAACAGCCCGCAACTGATTCTGCGTGGAGTCCTGAACATCCATACGAACATTCAAATTGTTTTGCTCCATTCCCAGCAAACGAGCACGCCTGTCAATAATTGACAAAATAGTTGACACCGCTTTGATGTCGGGCTCCACAGACACCTCGGTGCCGTCATCCAACTTGACCTTTCTGTGTTGCGTTAGCGGCCACACTGCGCTCTGAAGGGCATCCAGACGCTCCAGTTCCATCTGTAAGACCTCCGGATACGCCATGAGCGCTTCTTGGCTCAACCTGCCCAATTGTCGCCGTATAGACGAACTGACAGCATTGTTGGTCATGCCAAACCTTCTTGAAATTTCTGCGGTGGTGATACCAGCCTGACGCATTTTGAATATGCGTACGTCTCTTTCGGCTAGGAACTCACGAGTCAAACCCTTTTCTGTCATATTTGGTCTCTCACATCAACTAATTCAAACGGAAATACTTTACCCCTTCTAAGTTTAGTCGGAAATGGTCGTTCGTCTCGTGCACCACGAAAATGTCGCACATCGTAAACATATTCCCCAACAATTGTTGGGTCGGGATGTAGCGAAAGACCGAATTCCGGCCACCGCGACCAAACAGCAGACCCGAACGGACGCAAATCCCTCGTGCTCATTGACGAACCCAAGGGCGCATGGTGCTCCAACCACAATGCGCATTTATGGTAGTCGCGAATCATGTCAAAGAACTTTGCCACCTGAACGGCAACAGCCTCTGATGTTCGCCCGCCAGGGTCTACAAATGATTTATATAGAGGTCCAACAACAAGAAGGTCTGGCTTGATTCTCTCTACAGCCTCCTCAATTATTGCCCTGTCTTCAGCCCTCAGTAAATCCACACCAGCAGGCTTGATAAGTATGTGTGCATCAACCTGCTTCACATGACCGTAACGCAATGCCGCGTTCATGATATTCGTAGATGTTCGTCGGATAATACGCTCTGGATTTTCAAGGTCAATAGTCAGGGTGCGAATAGGTTTGATACGAGAAAAATTAAACGGATGAAGACCTGCGGAAGCACAAATCGCTACCTGTCGCGCAAGCATGGTTTTGCCGACTCCCTCGGCTGCCACCACCATTATGCGTTCACCTCGTTCAATCAGATTGTCAATAACCCAATCAAATTCCTCGTCTGCCGACTCACCAAGGAAATCCTGCCAATTAATGAGTCGTCCTCGGTCATAGTCGTTCTCGCCTTTGATTTGATTAAGCAACATGGTCGCACGAGAAATTCGCGTATCTTCAGAAAGGTCTTGGCGCAATAGAACTTTGGTGATTTGCGAGGCTATGGATTCAAGTGAAGATGTTGCATCCGATAAAGCCTGTTCATCTGACTCTTCATTCTCTTCGTCTTTTCGTTCTGCCGAATTGAGAGGCTCTGCATCTTTAAAATCAATTAGTTCTTCAAGATTCCCTCCGTTTGCCAATAGTTCGGAAACATCCTTAAATTGTTTAGGTGGCACAAATGTGCTCACCGTACATCCAACTTTTTGTAATCGGCGTTGTATCTCTTTCGCATGTTCCCAACCCGGTACATCATTATCGGCGATGATGAATACTCCGCACCCACGAAGAATTTCGGTAAACGAATCCTGCCATTTGCCAGCGCCGTTTGGCGGAGTCGTTGCACACCAGCCGAGTTTGACCAAATTATCTGCATCTTTTTCGCCTTCAACGAGCCATATCACTTCGTTATTTTCACGAGCCTGAATAATTTCGGGGAGACGATATAGCGTTTTGTCTATATTCTCCAACGAATAAATCCATTTTTTGGGATTGCTTGGGTCGGGTCTGCGTTGCTTAAATGTTTTCTTTCCCCATTGGTCTACGAAACGCTGTTTCTGATAAATAACTTCGCCTTTTTCGTTTCGGTAGTCATATGTCGCAACAAGAGAAAGTTTCCGCTCCTCCTTGCGTGGGGGATAAAGGTCGGTGACTTTCATGCTGAGGGATGTGCAAATTTGCACCACATCACAACCGTTACCACGGTGACATGTGACGAGGACGCGACCGTCATTCCCTTGCGCAACAGAGAGAGAGGGATTTTCATCATCGTTGCGACATGGGCAACGCGCCTGCCAACCGGCGCCAGTCTTTTTTACGCCGTTAAGTTTGTTTAAGAACGACTCAACTGTCGGAGAAGCAAGTTGTGTCATTCTGATTCAATCATTTCATCTTCAATTACCACTTCGTATTGGACATTGGAGCGCCTCTTTTTTCGGTCAGGATTTTGTTCGTCTCGTTGTTTTGATTTGCGTTCACGTTCTCGTCGTTTTCGTTCAGCATCCCGCCAACGACGACGGGCACGAATCGCATTTATGGATTCCACCTCGGTACCATTTCCTGTTTCCCACGGTTTATAAGTAATACCTAGTTCTAATCTACGGTATTGTCGCTCCGTTTCCGATAATCCACCCCAAATTCCGTGCGACTCATTCTCTAAGGCATAGTTGAGACAGGGCTCCCTGACTTCGCATGTGGAGCAAATCTTTTTTGCTTCCTGAATTAACGCACGCATCCTATTTGACATTGTCGGTTTTTCCACGATTGGATAAAAGACACGAACTCCGTGTTCACGGCAAGCGGATTTGGATGAATCAAATGGGAGAGATGCGCGGAGGCTCTTGTTCATGGGCTCCAAGCATAACCACAGACCAATTCAGATGTCAACGATATTCTGCGATTTTTTGATTATTGTCAGCGCCTGCCCGTAGTCAAGCAACACAGTCATGTAGTTCACCGTCAAGTCTCCCTTTTCGTCAACAGATGACACAATTTCTATGCTTTCCTGCGGACATCCGAGAGCGTGTGCTAATGCTGACCGTGTTTGCGCAAGCCTTATCTCATCAACGGCAACATCGTCATAGAAGTCCCACGGTTCTTCGGTAATCGGGGGAGGTACAACTGTCAAGGTGCGGAGTTCTCGCTGTTTTTCTGTGGCGATAACGCACCATGTGCACGCTATTTTGTCCGTTTTTGATGGGCGTTTACGAACCTCAACATGCCCACATTCAAGGATATGCTGATACTCAACACGACCCCACTGCCCTACTCTAACTATTTCTACTACCTGTTTTTGTGGAGCAGATTTTTTATTGACGCTCATTAAAATTTATTTCGTTTCCTGTAACTTCTCGCCTTATCTTTGGCGGTTTCGGTATTCGCAACAAACTGTCGTCCTCGCTTGTCGCCTTGAATCTTCTTGCGATTCGTGGCGGCACGCTGAGCAGGCGACAACCTTCCCCATACCTTATCGGGCAAATACCTGCGCATCTTGCCCCCACGCAAGGCTGGTTTGCCGTCCGAGGTTCTCCACTTTTCTCGTCCCCACTTTTTCAGCGACCGTTGCTTCTTGCTTGGGCGTTTACCCTTCTTGTACCCCCCACCCGCTTTCCTGTATCGCAACGCCACGAGTTGTGCTTTACGAGCAGACCACTGACCGGGTCGCCCACCCTCCGAACCAGCCATCACGCGAGCCTTGATGCGTTCACGCAACGCGTTGTTCGTGTATGGCGATTCGCTTTTTTCTTGTGCGTTGGACATCACGAGATAGAAGTCGTGAACCGATTGGTTGGCATCAAACATAGATTTTGTACTTGCCTTTCGTATGGGTGTACCGAGAACTTTTACAGACAACTTATCCACTCACCAATTTTACAGAGCCCCACGCCTCACAAAATAAACAGGCATCAACCCCGCTGAATACGAATAGCACCCTCAACAATCAAATCATTTAAAGACATTACTTTCAGGAGACCGAGCAATAACTCCGCCTCCCAATCACCAGCCTCGGCAGCAGACGACAAAAAATCCACCACATCCTGCTCCGTCTTCGGGTCACGCACCACGTACGGCTTAAAACCCTTCGGCACAATATTTGACCCAGACAAACGCACCCCCTGCGGTTGGGGTTTCTTGGGATGCTCAGGACGCTTTCGCATTAGCCAACGGCAACAAAAACTCGTCCGCCTCCCACATACAACCAATTGCCGAATAGCCCGCAACATCCATGAAATTATCAAACAGCGACTCGTTCTTCGGGTCAACACCCTTGGCAATGATGTTCTCTAAACGCGCAATCTTGTCGTGCATACGCACCAGCAAACCACGCGAACCAAACCGCGCAACATTGTCATGCCCGTAATCCGTCTGCTTGTTCACCAAAGTCTCATGTACGAACATCTGTCGCATCGGACGGCTACAAAACTTGCGTGACAAAACCACTCCAGTTGCGCCCAAGTCGCGCCAAAATGCAAACCGCCCCAAATTTGGGTGAATTGGCTGGTCAAAAAACGAACCAATGCCGTCGTCAACCATTTTACGCAAATCGGTGAGATGCGGTTCATACTCCGCGTCCTGCATCTCGGCAACAACATCGTAAATGTACTCCAAGGCACACGATGCAGCGTCCTGCCAAACACCGCCCATAACGGGGGCTTTTCTGCTCCAAAAACTGAAGTCCGACGAAATGATTTGGGTAGCGGGAAGGTGTGCCATGACTGTAGAATCTAGCACCATGAGCAGTAACCAAATGAACACCGAAAATTCGGATTGGCAAGCCAACACGGTCGCGGGCATGGCGAAGGGGGGACGACGCGGCTCCTACATGGTATTGTGCTACGCACGCATGCGCACACGAATGAAAGAGGGTGAGTGGTTCACGAGAACCGAGTACTACGACTTTCAACTAGAAAAAATTGACCGAAACAAAATAAAACATTATACGAACACTCTCACAAAGTCGGGTTTCCTTGAACGCCATTTCAACGGTATTCAATGGCGGATTACTCAGGACGGATTTGCAATGATACGAGAGTTGGATAAGCGTTTCACCATCATGAATCCCCACGGAAACAGTCAAACCGCTTCGGCAATTCATGCCCGCAACAAATCATTGAAAAAGGAAGAGGAGAGCATCCTGAACGGCAGTAACAACACAGTCCCATTCGTTACAAAATAAACAGGACGAAATGTCGTCTGCAAATATTGAGACCAACATAATTAGGTGCGCGGAAGCGCTCAGTGAACTGCGAAAACTTCCCGACGAATCCATCAACACGGTCGTCACATCACCCCCCTACAACAAAAAAGGCATACAGGAAGGCAGAACACAAAACAGCAATCAGATTTGGCAGAAACACAACATTGACTACAACTCGTACCACGACAATATGCGAGAGGAAGAATATCAAGAATGGATAATTGCGGTAATCAATCAACTTCTTCGCGTCATAAAAAGTGACGGCTCAATTTTTTTCAACCACAAACCGCGACGATACAACAACCAAGCACGACTGCCAACCGAGTTCATACATAAAACGAACGCAATAATCTATCAACTCATAATTTGGAATAGACACAACAGTCCAAATATTCGTAAAGACCATCTACTGCCGAACACCGAACATGTGTATTGGTTGACGAAAAACAAACCCCGCACCCACAGGGAAAATGTGAACCCTGATTACATAACCGAAATATGGAATATCGCACCGCCAAAACAAACGACTCACCCTGCACCCTTTCCCCAACAACTTGTAGAGAACTGCATTCTTCTCACGACCATAATTGGTGATGTCGTGCTTGACCCGTTCAACGGAAGCGGAACAACAACCACCACAGCAAAACGATTGGGACGAAAATACATCGGCTACGACATAGACCCCCGATATGTTGAAGATGCTCAACTAAACATGGAACGACAATGAGAGAATACGACATACCACCAAACTTCTTGAAAGACCTCCAACACGGAGAAAACGGGGAACAAATCATTCGCGATTTCCTCAATGACGCCAACAGCGGCTCAATAGAAATCAAAACAGACCGCTACCGCAACGGCAGAATCGCCATAGAAACCGACCAAAATCCACGCAACGAAGGTTGGAAAAAATCGGGCATCAACATCACCACCGCGAAATGGTGGGTTTACCAATACCACCTAGACGGTACATTCCTCATGATAAAAACCGCCCGTATGAAACGCTATATGCGGGCGCACCCCGAACGATTCAATGAAAAGAACAAACAAAACTTTGCACCCAAAAGCGACAACCCCGCCAAGGGCTTTATCCTTGAACAACACGAAGTAATGGACATGATGCTCAACCCGAAATACGACCAACCACAATGACCTACCCGATAATGCGTCTCACCGCCAAAGAAGTCATATACCTACGCAAATGGGTCAACGACTGCTACGAAAACAAACGCCAACACAAAGTCACCGACCGCAAATACACCGCCACCATGACCCCCAAGGGCATCATCATGATGGGCAAAGCAGGAGAAGTAATCACCGCCCGCCACTACGGAACCACCGTTGATTGGGACATCTACATCGGGGCAGACCACGGACACGACACCACCATCAACGGCAAAAGCACAGAAATCAAAACCTCAACCCGCAAAATACTCATCATCAACGACCCAAAGCACTGCAACTACGGGCTATGGAAACCCGAAACAGAACAATGCCTAGTCGTATGGTGCAATCAACCATCCACACAACTAGAAAACATCGGCACGAACACACAATTCCAAATACTTGGCGGAACCACACGCGAAAACTTCTTCGCAAACGCCGAACACGCCGACTTCGGACACGGACCGCGCCTCGTACTAAAAGAACACCAACTCACCAAAATCTAGAACGCAAAACACCTCGCTCAACAATCTTAAAAACCTGAAACGAAACGCCGCCCCAACCCAACAACAACCCCCTCCACGTCACCAACCCCGAATACATCCCACACAACATCCCCAACCCGAGAACCCGACTTCACACACAAATCCACAGCATCAGCAGACAACCCCACTCCACCACCACCCAAAAACCATACCGACCGCCGATTACGCAAACCATCCTGACGCGTCAAATTAGAAGAAACACCTTTCCCATGCACCACCCTCTGCGTCCCATTACGCCTACCATCATCAACAATCACATTCCCCGCCGTAGCCCCCGCCGCTTTGCGCTCCAACCAAGTAGCCCCAGGTTTCGTTTTCGCACGCTCAGAAATCGCCAAACTATTAAAAAAATAGCCGCGCCCCTTAGACAACAAAAACAAATACCGATGCAACCGAACTACCTCACCATCAACAACCCCCTCCGACACCAACACCACATCCTGACGCAACCACCAACCCCACTTCTGCAAACCGAAACCAACCCGCCACGGCAACCCTGAAACTCCATCAACCCCGACAACATCATCAACCGCCAACCACACCACACCATCCACAGACAACCGCTCCCACACACCAGAAAACACATCAACCACACCATCCACACACCCATCAACCGACCCCCCAAAACCATGAGGCACAACAGACACCACACACTGAACCATCACCCCCAAACACTAGCCCAACAGTCCCAAACTTCACAAAATAAACGGCGCGCCGACACCAACACAAAATTTTACCAGACCCCTCTGGCATAATGCAGAGCGAATATACATTTTACCAGACCCCTCTGGTGTAATACAGAGCGCATATACGCAATACAGAACGCATATATAAAACCTCCCAAAAAGACACCGACAAACCCAAAAAATTTTTTTTAAAAAGGTTGACAAACGCCGCGGCGGACTGTAGCCTTATACCATAACAATGACAACGCCGAAACATCGGCAGAAAGAAGAACAGCAATAATGAATAAACCAACACGAGCAGAGGTCAAGGGCAGTCTGCCAATACAACACATAGCGGACGCTATTTGGGAGGAGTTGTATCGGCAGGCGTTAGACCGATGGACGGTCTGTGCGATAGTTCAATCAATAAGTAACGCGATTGACGACAACTATTACAGAGAAGATGAGGGTAAACACCCGCGGGAAACCCGAAGTGAACTCTTTAGAGAAGCGTGTGGCTACTACGAATGGGCAGACCACGACTCTATGGAAGGATTCCCCTATTCCCGCACAAGAGACGCCGACTAATTCGGCAGGGTGGCTGGCAGACATCGGGGTTCAAGTCCCCGACACCCACAAAACAAATACATCACCCCCACACTCCCCAACTCCACAAAATAAACACCACACACACCACCAAAAATTTGGCGCACACCTGCCCACGACGCCCTGCCCGAGCCCGCAGGTCGCAGTCCCGTCTATTAGTTTGAGAGGGGGGCGAACATGTGTTCGCCTTGTAGCGAACATGTGTTCGTAGCGAACATGTGTTCGTTTTGTTTCGTTCGTTTCGTTCGTTTCGTTTGTTTCGTTTGACTTGACATCTTATGAAGTTTGTTGTATGCTGTTTGTTGTATGACCGTTTATTATGATTATCGTTACGACATCGCACCTTGTCATGAAGAGCGAGGTAAGTGGTTTGTTGTAGACACTCGTAATCGTTATTGTCGTGTGTCTAAGTGGAATAGTAAGAGTGAAGCGTTGCGTGAAGCGTATCGTTTGGATAGACGCAAGTGAATCGTCATCGTCTCATCGCATAGTCATCGTATCATCGCATAGTCATCGCACAGTCATCGTGCGGTCATCGCATAGTCATCGCCGTTGAGCGAGTCGCAGAGGCTACGGGTGACTACGGGTAACTATTACTATCACCTCATAGATACCATCTCACTATCATCTCTCACTACTATCACTACTCTCATTACTCTCACTCATTACTCTCACTCATTACTACCATTACCCCATAGATACCATCTCATCTCACACTATTGACATCATCTTATTCTTTCATTACACTATTAGTGAGAGTAACAACAACTAACAACTAGCAGGTACACAAGTGAGCAACAACTATTACAACAACTGTCAGAACATAACTAATCGTGCTCGTGACATAGCGATACTTCGTAAGACTGAAGTATGTCGCAAAGCGAAAGGTGTAGCAGACACCAACTCAATGGTGTTGCTAGGTTACAAACACGATTTCGTAGGTGTAGAGAACACACTCAAAGGCAACCCCATTGACCATCTACCTCAGATACTGAGCAACATAGCGCAGGCAGGTTTCATCTATTGGCATAACCTCACCTTCATAACTGAAGCGTTTATGCGAACGAACCTAGAACGCTTTGACATCGGCAAGTATGAGCACGGTGACCTTGAGAAAGATTACAAAGAGAATCCGTTGAGCGAGGTCATTGAGGGTTTCGCTATCTCAACAATAACTTGGGAAGGTGACTCACTCACACAATTCACACCGTTTGGCTATGACGACAAGGGGCGACCCGAGTTTCAGGAAGTGTTCGCACCGACAACACCCGAAGGGTTTGAGACACTCGCACGGGTAGGTGGGCGAGGCATAGAGATACTCAAGTCGTTTGCTAACTACTGTCGTGAGGAGTTGGATAGCGCAGAGGGGCGAGTCTATGTTGAGGCGGTAAAAGAACTCATTGAGGAGAAAGGTTTGCGTGACGCTATCGCATACCTATCTGAGATTCGCAGTAAGAACGATGACGATAACCCGAATCTGAACTGAGGTCTACGGGTGGCTACGGGTTGCTAGTTCCCGTAGTCACCTATCAACCATCACAAGCGATAGTCGTTGAGCATCTCATCTTTCACGAAGTCTCCCTCATCCAACGATGCGGAGTAGACGGTTGTTCGTGTGATGACCGATGACATCGCACCTTTTCGTGAGGCGTGTCCGAGCATCCGCTTTGCGTAACCCTGTGCTTCCTCTTCTGAGTTGAGAAACTCAATGTGGTAGTCCTCGGTTTGCTTTGCGCCGTTTGTGATAGTGGCTCGGAGTTCCACTATGAACCAACTTGCATCCATTTCGTTGCCTTGCTTTCTCCTACTTTCGTAGGGCTAGTAGTTACCAACCACCTTACGGGTGGGGTGTTACACAGTTAGATTTCGCTATGAGCGTCAATAAACGACAGAATCCGCTGAGCCGTAGTATCACCGTCATACGCAGGCGACGCTTTCAGCCATCGCACAAAGTCATACCACCGACGCTGTTGCTCGCTGTCATCAAACACAAGTGTGTACTGAACCACCGCACGGCTACCACTACTGCCAACGACTGCCGATGAGCCTTGTGTGAGTGCCTTGTCAATGTCTGTATCCGCAGGCGCAATAACGCCGTCACCTGAAGCGGTTTCCACCACACGCATCACGGGTGCTACGGGTGCTACGGGAGTAGTGGGTTCTATCATCACGGGAGGGATGAAAGTGTTGTCATCCTCGCTAGTGCCGTAATCAGACTCCAACGAAGCGAACTCAAACTCATCCCACCCCAACGACCCGAACAACTCGTCGTAATCCTCACCGAGTTGTTCCATCATCTCAAACAACAAGTCGTTATCCACCAACCCCAACTCAGTAGTCCGATTATCGGCAAGGGCGAAAGCGATAGCACGGGCATCATCACCGTCAAACTCAACGACGGCAACATCTTTCCAACCGAGGCGACGACACGCCTCAACCTGATGATTACCTGCGATGACTGTCAAAGTCCCGTCATCGTTCTTCTTCACCACTACGGGTTTCACCTGACCGAACTCTTTGTACGATGCCATAATCGCATCAACATTTCCCTTACGGGGATTCCCGTCAAGTGGCACAAGTTTCGTAATGTCTACCGCTAGATGACGGATGCTTTCGTGGATGTTTGACTCAGACGCCACACATACCTTCGCACTCTTGCCCGAAGTTATCGCCGAACAAGTCAAGGATGCCTTTCTCGTAATCTGTCCGCAGGTCGGCTTCGGGCAACGGGACTCGTGAAGAGTGGAGGTAGGCAGTTCCTCTCAACCGTTGAGCGACATGGGGGATGCTTCGCAAGTCACGGTCAAACGCAACCGCATCATCCCACTCCTCGGGATTCTGTTTGAGGTGACGCCACTCGTCTTGATTCTTGAACGGGCATCCGATACAAGCAGACCTTGGCGGGCGAGGGTATCCGTTTTTTTCGCACCAATCAATACAGTCTTGACGGGTGAGTTTATTATCCACCAACGGGTAGTCGTTCCGAATCCACGAGAACTCGGGGTCTCGCATACGCTGAGATTCGTCGTACGAGATACCGATAACCGTCGTAATCCGATGCTCTTTACACCGTTGCCCCGACTTGAGTCCCGCCAACTCTCGTTGCTTCTTCATCAACGGACCCAGTTTGTATTCGCTCGTACATTGGCGTCGTACCATGCCTTTATTGCCCTCTTCGTTGGTTAGGTGTAACGGCATAGACGCATACCGTTTACCTTCGGCAAGGAAGTCTTCACGGATGTTGCCTTTAGAAACGATGTGGAACGGCATCCCGTTTTCTTCCATTATTCCTCTGAGCCATTGGAGATGGGCATACACCCTCTTGGGTTCCCATCCTGTGTCTGCGAAAACAACATGGTCAGCCTTCGGGAGTTCGCCTTTGACCATCATCAACAACAACGCAGTTGACTGTACGCCCGCCCCGAGGGACAAGACTCTCAACGGGTATTCACTCACGGAACCACCTGAACTCTCACATTGGCGTTGAGAGTTCTTAGTGAGTCAAGCGACGCACGAACTGACAACAATTTTTCTCGCTTCGATTTTACCAAAGCCTCCGCTATCTTGTAACCATACACCTCGTCGGACAGTTTGTAGTCAGCCCACGCTTCCCGTTCTTTTATTGACCCCTTTGCCGACAGATACTCTTTCGCCCAATTCGCTTTCATCAACGCTTCCTTTTTGGCGCAGTCAAGACTCAACGCCTCAAACGCCTCAGTTTCCTCTTCCAACATGGTCATCAAACGCAAGATTTCACGCTCAACATCAACCTGACTGATGGGTGTTGTTCTCGTCATAGTCCCGCCGTCTCCCACTCTACGCCACCTAAACCTTTTAGTTGTTCCGTATTCCAAGTGTATGAACTCAAACCCAACTTGGCAAGCAACATTTGTTCCAAAACCCAAGCGTCGCAACGGTCATCTGCGTCATTTCCTTCCCACACGATGCCCGTCATACGGGTGATTTCCTCCATAACCTGAACTTTTCCTGCGTTTCCTTTCCCCGTCGCAAACTTCGCACGGCAAGTCGGAGGAATTACGACGAACGGGATTTCCCGTTCGTACAAGGCGACCCTGACGACACCGCCAAGTTCACCGATGCTGTGTGCCTGCGAGTAGCGGGACATGTAGGAGTAGTTCTCTATGGCGACAAGTTGGATGCGTTGCCCTTCGCACACCGCCATCACTTTGTCTCTGACCTCAATGAGCCGTTCAGCACCACGGGTGTTTGGGCGAATACTGTCCGTAACACCGCCGTATGAGACACCCGTTGAGGTGAGCGACAAGTCAAGTCCGAGCGTGTTCACCGTTCCCACCCGTGTTTCGCCAACCCCAACTCAAAAGCCAACTGCGGGTAATCGCCGATGCGTCTGTGGCACGGGCGACAAACCGCCAAACAGTTCGCTTCATCTACGATGCTTCCGCCTTGCGACCTTCGGATTATTTCGTGAACATCCTGAGATTTGCGCTGAACAAAAGTGACCTTGCCGTCGTACTGTGCGAACACAACGCACGCCTGACAGTACGGGTGTTTCGCCAACAGTCCCGACACCAACTCACGGCGAGTTTCATACAATTTCTCCCGTTTCTGCGAACGCTTCCGTAACGGGGTTCGTTTGAGTGGTTTATTTCTTTTTTTCACGGCGAACACGGGATGTTCTGTAAGTTAGACCGTCACCGTCTTTCAGTCGTTTCCCACATTTGAGACAAAACTCTGCCCACGGGTAGATTATCCTATGACTCAACGGGTGTTGACACTCAACGATGTCTCTCGCTTTCGTGACCGCCACTTCCCTCACGAACTCCGACATGGATTTGCCTTCGTGTTCCGCGGCGCGCTTTATGAGTTCGTGGTCTTCTTTCGTTGCCCGAATCAGAATTTGGCTTTGTGCGGGTTCGCCTTCGCTTGTTCCCTGAATCTTCTTACGAGACGGGACTAACTTTTTTGCGACTCTTTCCATTTCGGGAACGATGTTGTCTTCGGGTGAGTCGCTCATGACGGGTTTGCTTTGGCGTTACTCAACCATGTTTCTGCTTCCAAAACTGATTTCTCCAACCCGCTAGACCACAAGTAGTTGAGTTTCGGGGCAAAACCTTCTCTGAACCATGTGGGGAAATTCCCTTTGATGGCTTCCTCTGCGGACATCGGGTCGTATTCGTTGAGCGACTTCATGGCTTTCATCGCACGGGTTTGCCACTCAACTTGCTCCCGTATCCACGCCGAGGTTTGGTCAAGACTGCTGACCGTAGGGTCTTGGGCTAGTCCCGCTACTGCGAGTATGACATCAACGCAGTATTTCGGTGGTAGGTATTCCTGAACGCCCTCTTCGTTCTCGTCAATGTCTCCGTCTTGGTACACGGCGGTCACTAATTGGCGGATTTCTTCGGGGAATAGCCCGTTGAGTGCTTTTGTCAATTCCGAGACTTTTTGGGGCATTTCACTAGATTACTTCACTACGGGTTTTGCGCCCGAAAGGGGTATTTAGGTGTGACAAAAGTCCCCTTGACAAACCGCCATTTAGGTACTACGATAGTAGGTATGGAAACATTACTAAACATAATCCCGAACCTAGACCACGAGGGCTACACCGCTCAGCGTGTCTTGTTTGCGGGCGACATACACGGCGAGGAACACCACGCTAAGTATGTATTCGCAGAGGCACGCAAGCACGGCTGTACGCACATCATCGCTTGTGGCGACTTCGGTTATTGGGTACACATACCGAGAGGCGAGAAGTTCGTGAACTTGGTTGCGTCACTCGCAGAGAAGAACGACATCAAGTTCCTGTGGGTAGACGGTAATCACGAGAACCACGACATACTCCACGACCTCGTACAACTGTACGGTGACTCAGCACCTATTGACACACCAAACGAGTGGTGTCAATGGATTCCACGAGGCTGTCGTTTCCAAATCGGAGACCAAATCTTCATGGGCTACGGCGGTGCGTACAGCGTGGATTGGAAACAGCGCGTAGAGGGCGAATCGTGGTGGAGAGGCGAACTCATCAACCCGTTTCACATTGACGAAGTGAGTGACGAGCAAGTGGACATCTTGGTAACACACGAAGCACCACTTGGCAAGGAAATCTCGTACAAAGATGAGATTCCTGTCAGCGTGTCACAGCGTGCGCTCATCAGCGAACTCGTACAAAAAGTTACCCCTTGTCAGGTAGTGTGCGGTCATCACCACACACGAGAAGAGTGGTACATCAACGATGAAATCAAAGTAGATGTGCTAGGTCGTGACGGCATGGGCAAGGAAAGTTACTTGGTGCTAGATGTCTGAGTTGGATAGAAACGACGAACAAATGCGTCTAGCACCGAACTTTGCGGACTTCGCTGAAGAGATTTCAGCGAGGTATCGCAACACTTGGTGCGTTATCTACATCTCGCAACCCGACATGGAACTCGTTTTGTTCGGTCCGTTCCGTGACGGTGCGGAAGCGAGCGAGTGGATACGCACCAAACTCCCCTTCGGTGTAAGGTGTACGGTTATCCCGCTTCGTCGCACCGACAGCAAGCAAACGAAAGAAATCATCTACACACCCTCTCGTCTGCTAAAAAGCGAAGAGTACGCAACGAGCAACAACGAGGTGGAAGCATGAAAGGCAGACCGAGAACCGTAGACATGACAGGAAAGCAAAGCGCAAACAAAACGCTGAGCGTCAAAGTCACCACGAACCAACTGAACAAACTGAAGACCATCGCAGACAGCAAAGGCGTGACAGTCGGAGAGTTAGTCCGAGGGATACTTTTCGTTGCTACGGGAATCTAGAACGGTTCTTCTTCTTCAGAAACCAAAGCGGGCTGAGCCTGTTTCTTCGGGGTAACCGTGCGAGGCTTCGGAGTCGTTTCCGACTTCGCACCCGTTTCCTTCACTTTCTTGGTGTAGGTGTCAATACCATAAACAGAAAGACCGATGTTGTCAGCGACAACCTCAATGGTTGAGCGTTTCTGCCCTTCCTTATCTTCCCACGAACGCTGTTCCAAGCGACCCGTTACGACGACCTTGCTTCCCTTTGCGAGAACATTTCCGCCGTCTTCAGCGAGGGTGCGCCACGCAACGATGTTGAAGAAAGATGTTTTTTCTTGCTTCTCGCCACTTTGGTCAGTCCAATAATGATTTACGGCAACAGAGAAAGTGAGTTTTCCTGCGCCGTTGTTGAGGTACTCCAACTTCGGGTCGGCTGTGATGTTGCCGACGAGTGTTACGGGTGAACCTGACATACTTCGTATCCTCCTAGTGTGATTCGCAGTCCCGATTTGGGGCTACAACTCCACCCTAGCACCTGTTAGGCTGTCCCACATGGCTAAAACAGCGCACGAAGTCCGTTTAGAAATCCACGAACTAATCACCGAAATCTTGGTCAGTTTGGCTGTAGATGATGAAACTCCCGACGAAGAAATAGCCGACATGGAGACCGACTTCGCACAGGTCGCAAACCTCATCTTGGACACCTTCGCTTTTGAGGTAACTTCAGTATCCGAGGAAGACGGGACTACCCGTTTGACAGCCAACCTTTCTTACGATGAGGGCGACCCGTTGAGTGAAGATGAGTACGAGGAAGTAATCGGTGACGAAGCATGACGAGTGAAGAAAGATGGGGTAGTTGGGTTATGCCGACAAGGAACGAGATAAGTTACATCAGGAAGTACAGGACTTTCGGCAAGTATTTGCTTGCGGGTGGAATCATACTCTACTTCGTATTCATGGGTGCTTTCATGTCGTCGTGTATCGGGAACAACTTCTGATGACAAGCAGGGATACTCACGACATAGAGGAGTACGAGAGGGAGAAGAAGACCACAAATGTTCAGCCTTCGCTTCTCATCAAACTGATGGCTGAGTCAGAGCCGTGCTTGTTCTCAAACAAGTCTCCCGTCGCCGTAGTCCCGTACAAAGCGAACCCGAAGTTGTTGGTGATACGAGACCGCATGTTGGATGTCGCTCGGTGGCACGCACAGTTACAGGTGTCGTTTGAGCGAACGCTACTCAGAGAGTTGGTTGGTTAGCGGTTTCCTCGGCGTTTGCCGAATCTTGGTTTCCGTTTCTTGTGGTCGTTTGGGGAGATGACTTCCTCTATTGCGTCAGACAGGTATTTCTGAGTAACCTCGTACACGGAACGGTGCATGTCTCGCAACGCTTCGGTGTCCATAATCTTTTCCCAAATGTTCGGGTCGTAAGAATTGTATTTTCGGAACAACATTTCTTCGGCGTCTTTCCTATCCCACAACAACTCAACATTCCATTTGTGCCGTCGGCAAAGATAGGCAACGACATCACCACCGAGAGTCTCCAAGTCCCGTTCGGGATAATCATCCTCAAACGCGTCGTACAGTTCGTTCATGTGGTAACGAATAAGGTTCATGACCGAATCCTGTTCATCGCTTGACTTTGACATGAATAGGAACAAGTCATAGAGATGTGCGTGCGGAACGGGTAGTTCGGATGGCAATTCCAATTCGGTTGGGTCGTCATCGTTCTCCTCGTCTTCCGCTTCGTAGTCAAACGGGTCTTGGTGCGCCACTCACCAAGATTACCACTCTTGTTGTTGTTGCTCAGTTTCTAAGCGAGTGACAGAACAGCGTTCTGAGCGACAATTTTCTTCTTGTTCACCCACGAGTGCTCTTCCATCGTCGCCAACGCACGGTCTTCGGATGTTCCGCGCCGGTGGTGGTCTAGGTACTCAACGATGGTGTTGTAAATACTCCACCCGTTAAAACCGAAACCCGAAGCGTTACGGGGGTTCACATACAACGCACGCAAAGTCCCGTTGATTTCTTCCCAATTTCTCTTGGTGATGTCCTTTGCGTCTGCGTCGGGTTGCTCAAAGACCGCCTCAATGACCTTATCCACACGGTTGGAAGACTGCGGGACTGGAATTGAGAGCATTTTTTCTGCTTCTTCTCGGAATTTGGTCGCCCACTCGGTTGAGATGTGGAGTGCTTCTTGGGCGGTTTGGATGTATTCCTCTGCGTAACGGGTGTGCCGTGCCGTGAATACACGGGTTGCTTGCTTGAGTCCCATGATGACGGTGTTTTGGCAGACCGCACGGATGTCGGTGTTTGCGTACCGAATCGGCCAGAGTCCGTCATGTCCGTGCGAAACCACGAGATAACGGGCGATTTTGTCGTTTACCCCTGTCGGGTCAATGATGAGTGTTCCGAGGTCAATGGTTGCGAAGAATCTTGCGCCACCTTTGAGAACTCCGCAAGTGTCAATAACGGTGTCGCCTTTGGATGCGCCGACGACTGCCATCGCCCGTTCTAGAACTTCGCGATTCTGACGCACGTCGTACCGTGTGCCTACGGTGGACAGGGAATCAAAAGTCCCGTCATCGTTCACGCGCACGGTCGCACGGCTGTCGTCTACGAGTACGGGTGTGCCGTCAGGGTTTCTGATGAGGTTTCCTTCGTCATCAACAATGGCAACTTTGGTGAGTATGACTTGGTAGTCGGCTTGGGATGCTTCCAACATTTCGTCTACGGTGCGAAGACCGTACATCTTTGTGCCAAGTTTGTGCCACGGGACTTCTCCTGCGTAGGCGAATCGGGCTTTTCCGTCTTTGTTGATTTCTATGTTTGCTGTCATGCGGTCTATGTTATCTGATTAGTGGGCGTTTATCTAGTGGGCGTTTATTTATTTCGGTGGGTATCCAATTGGATACACGGGTGACGAGCGTCACATTATTTGGTGGGGCTACCGTTTCGGGTGGGTTAGGGCTACCGTTTCGGCTCACAGACTAGAGCACCTTGTGCGTAATAACAGTATGAACCACGAACCAAGCACCTACACGGGAGACATCACACTTACTGTCCAACAAATGATGGAAATCCATAAAGCGATACGGTCGCGACTCATGTTCCTCGCAATTGAGACAAACGACGAGCAACACCCGTTCCGTCACGATGACATACAGGTTTTACTGTCGGTTGCCGAACTCCTTGACGAACACGAGAAACGGGCAGTAGACGAGTGGGAACAAAAAGTTGCGCAGACCGAGGCGAACCAACTCAATGACGAGGAAGCACTCCGTAAATTCCTAGACGGAAACTAAAACGCAAAACACCTCGCTCAACCCCCGACAAAGGAAGAGGGAGAGCGAGGCGAAAAGCGCAACCGCACCAAACTCAGTGCGGAAAGAACTTAGGCGTTCTTGCGACCGTCGTACGCGATGGCAACCGTAAATCCGGTGCCAGCCGTACCCGAACCGATTTGGTCCACATCCACCGTGATGACATCACCAGCAACGAAAGTCTTCACCGAGTTCACACCAGCAGTCGCCGAAACTCCAGCCGCGGCAACCGTAGGACGATTCGCCGGCGTACCGAAAATCGTCGTGCCGTTCTTGTTCACATCGAAAATCGCCGACGAACCAGCAGGAGCCGACAACACTGACACCGTCACACCGACAATGTGACCAGCAAAAGGCATGCGAATGCGAGCCTTACCAGTACCAGCAGTAAGAACCTCTTCACTTGACAAAGTGAAGATTCCACGAGTTTGCTTATGACCAAGCATTACATTGCCTCCTCACGCACCTCAGTGCGTAACTAGATGGAAATAACACACCAAGAATACCACAATCTTAAAAACCTGAAACGAAACGCCGCCCCAACCCAACAACAACCCCCTCCACGTCACCAACCCCGAATACATCCCACACAACATCCCCCACCCGAGAACCCGACTTCACACAC
>Ga0194123_10001418_pt1 | contig 36377 bp, 28 predicted proteins | sample TA2MahsurfametaG_5_FD_155479 | JGI IMG/M metagenome (GOLD analysis project Ga0194123, IMG submission 155479) | Freshwater microbial communities from Lake Tanganyika, Tanzania - TA2015023 Mahale A surface | ecosystem: Environmental > Aquatic > Freshwater > Lake | place: Tanzania: Lake Tanganyika... | reverse complement strand
GTGTAACCTTGGTAGCCTCTTGGACCGACTAAACCGGGTAAACCAGCCGGACCGGTTGAACCGGTGTTGGCTGCCAACCCCGGTATGCCTTGAGGCCCTTCACTTCCAGTTGGACCAGTAATGTAGTTTGATGCCCCAATATTGTATGCGAGACTGTAACTTACAACATTTGAATCATCCTTTGTCAAAACGTACAAGTTTCCTGCTGCATCCATTGCAAATTTTCCAACGTTTGAAAGGTCTGGATTCGCTGGAAAGTTAGCAGACGTGTCAGCAACTGCAAAAATAGAAAATCCTGCTCCAGCTGGACCCGTTGTACCAGTTAATCCTGCATCTCCTTTTTCTCCAGTGGCTCCTTTATCACCGGGTCTGCCAATGTATCCAGTTGGTCCACGCTCACCGCGTTCTCCGATTGACCCGTTAAGTCCAGAAATGCCTTGTTGCCCCGTTGGACCACTAACAACAGTCTGCCCTAAATTGTAAAGCAATGCAAAATTGTGTTGGGATGAACCAGTTGGACCCTGATAAATATAAACGTTTCCAGCTTCTGGTCCCGAATTTACTACTGCAAACTCTCCAATATTTACATTGGTTGGCTCCGGGCTTATGGTTTGCAAATCTGAAAAGGTAGAAACAATTGCAAATACTTTGAATCCGCCTCCAGGTGAACCCTGTGAACCCTGTGGACCTGCCGGACCCGTGTACCCGGTATCACCTTTTGCAGCTGCTGCTCCAGGCATACCGGTTGGGCCCTGAATACCTTGGTCGCCTTGAGGACCTTGAGGACCAATAATGGTTGCTGTTTCAGTGTCAAGTGTTACTGGATTTGCATTGGGTATAAATGTGTTTTGAAAAGTTACATTTCCTCGGTTCGACGAAACTGCAACATCTCCAATATACACGGTGTTCGTTCCAAAGAAACCTTCATTGGCGTAAATCGCTTTAAACCTCATGGTTTCAGAACCAATCTCATACACACCAGTACTATCTGGGTAAATAGATGATGTAACCACACCTGAAAAGGTACCTACATCTCCCTTGTCACCTTTCTCACCCTTTTCACCGGTATCACCCTTCTCACCGATTGGACCAGTGCCTCCGGTTGGACCGGTGCTTCCAGTTGGACCGGTGCTTCCAGTTGGACCGGTGCTTCCAGTTGGACCGGTTGGACCGGTTGGACCAGTAGGACCAGTGGGTCCAGTGCTTCCGGTGGGACCAGTTGGACCAGTTGGACCGGTTTCACCAGTTGGACCGGTGCCTCCAGTTGGACCTGTGCATCCGGTGGGACCCGTTGAACCCGTTGGACCGGTAGGACCAGTGCTTCCGGTGGGACCAGTTGGACCGGTTTCACCAGTTGGGCCTGTAGAACCAGTAGGACCAGTTGGACCAGTAGGACCGGTTGGACCGGTTGGACCGGTTGCACCCGTAGGACCCGTTGGACCAGTTGGACCCGTTCCACCAGTGGGGCCGGTAGAACCAGTAGGACCAGTAGGACCAGTTGGACCAGTTCCACCCGTTGGACCAGTGGGGCCAGTAGGACCAGTTGGACCGGTAGGACCGGTTCCACCCGTTGGACCGGTTGAACCCGTTGGGCCAGTTGGGCCAGTTGGACCAGTACCACCGGTTTGACCGGTTGCACCCGTAGGACCCGTTGGACCAGTCGGACCGGTTCCACCCGTTGGGCCAGTTTTACCAGTTGAACCCGTTGGACCGGTCGGACCTGTACCACCAGTTCCCCCAGTTGGACCCGTTGGACCATTTTGATATGCCAGCGTAGTATGCAAATGAGACGGGTTGCTTCCATTGAAATATACAGCCGCCGATACTGACGTCGTGTTTCCAGTGGGGTGAACTACATACAACTCAATCTGTATCGGACACATGATTGACGGTAGTAAGGTGTACGGAATAAAAGGAGACTGTGTAATCAACTGTATTTCAGTAGTTGTAGCAATGTTGGTTAAGTCACCTTCTCCATCATACAGTAACACTTTCGCATTCGAATTGGTCACATCCAAATAGTATATTTTGGCATACATGTTGATAGGATTATTTATCGAATTCACTTGCGTGTACACATTTATATCCCACAACCCGGGGTTAATAACTGGCGAATCCCCAAGAATCCCTTGAATTGAAGTATACGAACCAAGGTAACGTACATTGTGGTCCGATGCTCCAATAAAAAGGTATGTCAGCTTCGTTCGAATTGACTTCGGTGAATGAGTAATGCTTCCATTTACATCCGGAACAACGAAACTGTCAGCAGGATAGGTGCCGTTATTGAAAAACAGCGTCAACCCGGTAGATGTACCAGCTTCACCCCGTTCACCTCGCGGACCCGTTGGACCGTACTCACCGGTTGAACCGGTGCTTCCGGTTGACCCGTATAAAAATACTTCATCTGTAATATCGCCAATGTACTTGTACGCCATGTTCGGACCAGTGGTTCCATTGTCTACACCGGCATACACGTACAAATCGCCACCACGTATAAGTACAAATTCTCCAATATTTTCGTCGGAAGGAGGCGGCGATATGCCATTGAAGTCGGCCAGAGAAGACCCCTCCAAATTTGCAAATATTTTGAAGCCTTTTCCTGGCGAACCTGTCGGACCACGTAGACCGGTTGCACCATATCCACCGGTTGAACCCGTAGAACCACCGATACCAATACCCCTTGGACCGATTGGCCCGATTTCACCAGGAGGACCAGTTGCGCCAACGGCGTAAACGCCGAGACGTGTCGTATAGTCACCCGAAGTTGTCATGAATAAGAATTACTGGTTTGGATATTGATATTATAATATTAATAAATAATTTTTTTAATTGGTTATTAATTTATATTATTTGTTTCGTTTGTTTGTTTACTAAAGTGAAACTTGATGAATAAAATATTAATTAATTATATATAAATGTTTATTTACTTGATTGTGTAGTTGTTGTGTAGTACAAAAATCATAATGAATAAAAAAAAAGTAACACACCCTACTGTTAGTAGTAAATACGAGTGCAACCCGTGCATGTTTTACACTAATAAGTACACGGACTACAGTCGTCACGTTTCCACTCAAAAACATAAAACATTGACCGCTTGCGGTGAATGCAACCACGCTGCAGACGAGCGCAATACTTTAGTTACGGTTCGTATCACTCAAACTTACAAATGCAAATTTTGTGACAAACCGTATACTGCGCGTAACAGCGTATGGTATCATGAAAAAAGGTGCCAGGAAAACTGCGGGCACGCATCACCCACATCTCCTATAGCCGGCCATGACAGTTCTGCTTCCGAATCCACTTTTTCTGGACCATCGTCCGAACTTTCTCTCGCCCTCCAAAATAAAACAAAGGATGAAGTCATTGACAGGCTTTTGAAAGACAACGCCGAAATGATGAAACTTTTGAAAGAAATTGTACCCCGAATCGGGCCCACCACAATGATAATGAATTCTACCACGCACAACAAGTTCAACATCAACGTGTTTTTGAACGAGCACTGCAAAGACGCGCTCAACATTTCGGATTTTGTAAACTCAATTAAAATTACAATGCAAGATTTGAAGCTCACGGAAGAACGCGGCATTGTGGAAAGCATATCCAACGTCCTGGTGCAGGGGCTCAACGACATGGACATTTGTAAACGCCCCATTCATTGCACCGACTTGAAACGAGACATTCTGTACGTCAAAGAAAACGAGCAATGGGAACGCGACGAAACGCAAGAGCATTTGCGGAAAAGCGTCAACAACATAGCATACAAACAAATTTTGTCGGTTGAAAATTGGAAAAACAGTCTTCCAAATTTAAACTGTGACGATTCGTTGGAACTGCAGTACAACTCACTGCTTCAAAAAACGCTGGCTGACCCCGGAGAAAAGGACGTGAAAAAAATTGTAAAATCGGTTTGTAAACAAGTCTACCTCTCCGATATTCCATCCCTGTTGGAACAAAGCCAGAACCAACTTCATTCATCTTCGCAACAAATCTAAAAAATCAAAATTACATAAGTAAATACATATAAGTAAACAATATGTAGACAATAAATAACCAAGTAATAATACATACCTTACGTAAACAATACGTTAATAATGAGTATAAGCCCTCCAAACACGCCAATTGCGCCAAGCGCGCAGTACTTTGTGTACTTACTAGAAGCCCTCAGCAAACGCGCAACGTATGTTGGAGCCACGACCGACCCTGTACGCCGGCTGCGACAGCACAACAAGGAACTGGTCGGAGGAGCCCATGCAACCGGTATGCGCGTCGCGCGCGGCGACTCCTGGAGAATGGTGTGCCACATTTCACAGTTTCCCACATGGAACGCGGCCCTTCAGTTTGAATGGCGGTTCAAACAGCTCACTCGAAAACTGAAAAATACGTCATCGGGTGAGTTAACCCCGCTTGAAAGCCGAGTTGCTGCATTAGAACAACTTCTGGCAATGGATAGGCCAACCACAAAGGCGGTCCCTTATGCCGAATGGCCCAACGGTACCGGACCCGTGGTTACTTGGTTATAGTTCCGGTTATAGTTCCGAAAAAGATTGCAATGACGGCAAATCTATGTCCGCGGCGTTCAAACTTGTGTTTTTGCTGGTCACGCTAGTGAAAATAACATCCGACCCATCAGACGCCGCGTCTTGGGTTGAAGACGAAGACGCCAACACTACCGCATGCGGCAATAACGCCATGAGCCGCATTTTTAGCTGGTTTGTAAAAATAATATACGGCAGTCGCTCTTCGTCCAAAAACAGCTTCCACAAAAAATGCATCTTCTTCCACGTTATAAAGTACTGGCTGTTATTGCACGGGCTGGTGCTCGTCGCAATGAACCGGTTAATAATCGCGGTTTCGTCATTCAGTTTCAAGTACAAGCAGTGCGAATGCAAGACGGAATCCTTGCAGTAATGTGAATCCAAAAACGAGTCCGAATTTTTGAATCGTTTTGAGTAGTTGCACGCCACGCACATGATTTCAACAATGTTACGCTTAAACGGTGACGAGTAGTCGCAAACGTTCAACGCGGATAGTCCGTCATCGTTCATGTCCAGCAACCGGCATTCGCTGAACGTGTGTTCGTAAAACTTGAACTTGAACACGTTGCTCATTCCGTGCATGCCGAACAGCGCGCCGCATTCCGATGACAGTTCCTTTATAAAAAGTTTGGCTTTCGACGTAACAAAGTACAAGTTCACGTTCTTTTTAAAGTAAATGTCGCCCAAAATAATGAGGAAATGTTTTGCCGCGTCGCGACTTTTAAACACGCTGGGCGTAAACAGCGACAACACTTTTTCAATGGTGTGCGATTCAGGAACGGAGTTCAACAACTCTTTTTCTTCCTTGATTCGCTTGATAATTTGGTTTTTAATTCGGTATTTCCAAGGCTTCAAATTTTCATACTCGTTCAAAGCTAAAAGCGTGACTTGCACGATTTCGTCTTCTTCCGTGAGTTCGTACTTCATCGTGTTCCGATTGTAAGCAAAAAATAATTCGATTGCCGAATTGTAGTAGTACTTGTTCGCATCATCGGACAAAAATTGTTCAATGAAGTCGTCTGCGGTAGTGGAAAGCGCGGTTTTACGGTCAGAACGTTCCCGAAGCGTAATTTCATAGTTGGACAACGCTGTTGGAATTTGTAACACGAGCGATGCGAGCTTGGATAACAGCGCGTCATTTCCTGTGTATTTTGCAGCCGCGTCGTCAATGCTTTTGTGCAGACGGTCAACATCGAACCCAAACCCACTATGCCCTAGTACTGTTTCTGTACCCGAACACAACGTCGAACCCAACAACAAAACATCATGTTCGTGTTGTAGTTCAGGTTCCATCCTACCTATCTATTATCTATGTTCTCTATGTACGTATGTACTTACTTATCGTGTTTATTTATCGTAATTATATATCCTAGTTTGAAATGTTTAAATAATAAACATAAACAATTCAATCATTCAATACATGCGCGCCCTACGTCACGCATCCAATCTTTTTCTGGACGGTCGTGTTCACGGTTACGCTGTACGGCGCTTCTGAGAATGTATGACTTGAGTCCAGCAGTTTCAAATTGGCAGAGTAGCGAATGCATGTCTTTGGGAAAACACGTTCCTCCGAACCCGAAATGGCCGTCATGACCTGGAACAATTGTATGACTACTACCGATTCTATCATCTTGTGTTGCAACCCGGCGAACTGTTTCATAGTCAATCCCTTTCGTTTTGCAAAACTCGTGCATTTCATTGGAATATGACACTTTCACAGCCAAAAATGTGTTCCGGTAGTATTTAATCATTTCAGCCTCCATATTGGAAACAAACGTGATGTTATTGTATCGAATGGTTCCTTCGTCACGAGCATCGCTTATAAGCGCCGTCATTTTTTCCATAAAATCCTTTACGTCGGTTGTCTTAGCGTTTTTGTTGTTATCGTTGTTAGATTCAGCACAAGTGCCTACTATCCAGTTTCTGCAATGATACACGTCTTCGGCCCAGTTTTTTTCAGTTAAAAACTCGGGCATAAAGTAACATCCCAGTTCATCACAAGTTCCAATCACAACGGTGGACCGAATCACAATGTGAGCACGGATGTCAAGCGCGCGTATACGTTTTACAACCGATTTTACCAATTCGAGGTGGCACGACCCATCTGGGTTTGACGGAGTTGGCACGGCCACAAAAATAATATGACAATCATGTAAGTCTCCCAAAGTTATGTTTGGCGGATAACATTTTTTGGGGTCAATATCGTATATTTTCACTTCATGATGTTTCGAAGCAAGAAGCCGCGTGGCTTTTCCAACAAACCCGTTCCCAATTATTCCAAACTTGAATGTCATAAATAATTTACTATCTTGATACTACTTTGAATAAATTAGCTATTATTTAATATTTATATGTTTTTTCAAAAAAAAAACACTTTTAACTAAGGTAGTATGGTAGCCAGTGCGGTTTGTACATCTTCCGGCAACGTTTCCGGATACACCACGTGAAAACAAATGTGCAAACACCCGACTTCTGACACAGCTGCACCTGCGGAGTTAGTTCTGACCCTTTCAAATCCCAGACCCTTGATAGTCTTCATACTTTCCGGTTGAATTACACTTCCAACATTTTTATTCACAATTTGGTAAGCTTTTCCGTTCAAGTGCGTGAACTCGAATTGAAACCCGCAAAGTGATTCTTTGAGCGAAATGGTTTTATGATAAAACAAGTCAAGCGGGGATTTTCCGGAACTCGGCACTGATACGGTTGTGTCCGTATCAATCGTTGAAAACACTGAATGCTGGGCCAAACGTACTGTCATGTTCAGGATGCCAGACACTCCATCCGCATTTGTGTTTCCAATACCGGGAACACTAATGACTTCCCCACTGCGTACCCCTTTGGGAATCGCGAGTCGTGTACTTGCTTGAATTACGTTGCTAAACACATCCGTTTCTGACACTATTTTTTCGTACTCTAATTCGATTTCAATTCCGGAAAATGCCTGTTCAAATGTAACTGTTATTGATGTTTCAATCGGTTCGGGTGCTGGGCTTGGCATTTTTGGCATTTTTGACGACTTTGATTGGTGTTGTTGTTGTTGTTGTTGTTGTTGTTGTTGTTGTTGTTGTTGTTGCTGCTGCTGCATATGTTGAACGTGCATCATAAACGGGTTACCGCCGACACCAAACAACTCAGCTGGGTTACCACTTTGGTGAATGATGTGAATTTCTCCTCCAAATCCTCCGCCCATTCCGCCCATTCCGCTTAAACTGTGAAACAGCCCGCCCAGACCGCCCAGACCGCCCAACCCTCCGTCTCCCTGATTTTTTCCAAAAAACATGTTGAATATGTCGTGCGGGTTAATTTCGGCCGAATACATTCGAGTGCCGCCGCCACCCATGCCACCCAACCTTTCAAATTTCAGTTCCATGTCATACTGTTGGCGCCGTGCGGGGTCGGATAAAACGGAATACGCCTCTGCTAACTTTTGAAACATCTGGGTTGACTCGGGCGAATTGTTTTTATCAGGATGGTGAATGAATGAAAGTTTTCGATACGCTTTTTTAATTTCATCAACATTTGCGTTTTGAGGAACTCCGAGAACGTCGTAAAAATTAACAATATTCGCAGACATGAATGAAGGAATGAATGAATGAATGAACAAATGTAATTATGTGTATGTTAAAATGCTTAAATACTTTACACCCTTGAAGATTTAAAATGCAACATGCAACATTCGTTCATTGTCAAGTACCAGCCGCTTCAAATTGCACACTTTGAACAATTGCCGCCAGGTTTGAAAAAAATTATTGCATCCTTAATTTCAATCGACAACTTGAACATACTTATCAACGGTCCGTCCGGAGTCGGTAAAACTGCAATCATTAATGCGATTGTAAAGCAATACTACGGGAATGCGTCTGCCAAAACGTGCGAAGATAACGTGCTAATACTGAATTCATTGAAAGAACAAGGCATTCAGTATTACCGAAACGATTTACGAATATTCAGCCAAACCAGTAGCACAATCAGCGGTCGGCGTAAAATCATCATTTTAGACGACATTGACACTATCAACGACCAGAGTCAACAAGTGTTTCGGAACTACATTGACAAGTACCGCCGAAACGTGCATTTCATAATGGCATGTACAAACATACAAAAAGTTATCAACAGCTTACAGTCACGAACCATCATTATTGAAATTCCGAGTCCCACAACAAAAACGCTGTTTCAAATCGCAAACCGCATCATTTCAAATGAGCCGTCTATTCAAAAAAATATCATTCGGTGCTGCAACAATGAATTATGTCCGCTGTCTCATAAACCTAATCCATCAGCCGATGTTAATGTGAATGTGAATTTGACTTTGGACTTAACATGTCCACTGGAGTACATTATTTCCCTTTCCAACAACACCATTCGCACGCTAATCAACTATATTGAAAAGCTCTATATTTTTGACGAGCCATTTACAATCGACATTGCGAAAAACATGTACACCAATATATCATTTGCAGAACTTGAACGGTACACTGCCCACCTTTCTAAAGGAGAACTGTCGGAAGCAATCCGCGTGGTTTATGCGCTTTATGACCACGGCTACTCCGTCATCGACATTATAGAAACGTACTTCACGTTTTTGAAAACCACGCAACAAATTACGGAGAAACAAAAATATAAACTGGTGTCGCTGCTTTGTAAATACATTACCGTGTTTCACAACATTCACGAAGACGAGATTGAACTGGCGCTTTTTACAAACAACGCAATTCGAGAATTGCAAGAATTGACTCAAACTCCTCAAACCAATTAAGTTCATTACACGGGCTTATATTCCACGTAGTACACTTTGGATGAAATCGACTGTTCGTATTTCACCGTGGATACCACCTTCAAGTTTGCGTGTTTGGAAATGTGCCGAATCACTTGTATGAACTGTGTAAAAGCGGAGGGACCGGTCATTGACCGTTGCGCATAAAACGCGTGCGCCGGTCGATAATACTGGGTTGCAATCGTGTCCATGAACGGACGAACCGCATTCATGTAAATTCCGCGCTTGAATGCGAATATGTCAACCATGTAAAATGCCGACGACGCAAATTCGGAGTCTAACACACCACTCGCAAATAATTGGTTCGTTTTATGTATCCCCCCTTTCAAAATATGCATGATTTTTGTACTTTCAATCGGAGGACCACAAATGGTTTCAATAAATGCATAAAAAAAATCGATTTGCATTGGTTTTTTGAAGATACATATTGAACGTACGGTTGGAATTGGGAGTAGTTTCCTTTTTTTAATAATAAACGGGTTGCATATTTCCGGGTCCGGTTCATCCTGTATATCAGTATTAGTATTATCATCGTTACCTTTGTCATCGTTGTCATCGTTGTCATCGTTGTCATCGTTGTCATCATGATGACTATCTACGCTCATTGTAAGCTTGCTTAGATGCTTAGATAATACTAATAATAAATATTTAATAACATTTTATGTTTTTATGTTTTTATCTTTTTTATGTTTTTATTAGTAAAAGTTGTCAGAGGTTCGCCCAATGCACATCGAATACAAGATTCGGTTCTGAAAATACGAGAGTGCAAATGAAAGCATCAGTCCAACGCTGTACAAGTAGTACTGCGACGACCCAGTGTTTTTAACAGCATTATACAACATCGTAACAATTACAAATACCATGTATACAAAAAAGATTACTGCAATGTAGTAAAAAAACAAACAGTACTTTCTATCTAAAGGTCCAAAAATGGCATCCATTTTAAAAACGGTTGGTTGGTTGGTTGGTTTGTATAATACAAGATAACAAAAAAAATAAATATCGAAAATATTTCTAAATAACTATCGTCGCGTTTGTTTTGATGTCGTCGACATTGACGGAATAATAAACGTTTTGAATACATAATAAATTAGGTACGCAATTACCGCCAAAAATAAAAGCATTATAATGGTGCTCACGAATTTACTCAACGTGCAAAACATTGAATCGTCGTTGGCATCACATTGTACCATTTACCCAAAATGCCCGAAAATACCGGACCCTAAAATACCACCATTGTTGTTTGAATTCTCATTTTGTTTGGACGAAACAGTTCGTTTCTTTGCCATATTTATGTAATTTAATTTATGTAATTTAATGTATATATACTCAAATAAAATAGTATACATATTCGGAATCAGGAATCAGAAATCAAGAACTGCACGATGACCCTGAACATTTCGTGTGTTTTTTCGCAGTTGCACCATTCGGCTTAGAATTTGCATACCCTTCCAACGCACCGTAGCTTCCAAATATCATGGACGATGCCAGAATAACAATCAAAAGTACAAACAGAAACCACGTACCTTTCAACATTTTATAAAATGAACAGAAAAATGAAAAATGAAAATCAAAATAATTATCTCTTATACATATATCTTATACTTTATTTTTATTTTCAAATTTTATTTTCGAACTTTGTTTGTTTGTTTGTTAGATAGATAGATGACAGTGCTTAAGACCGACCCAATCGCATTAACCAGTTCAGAAAAACTGGAACTTTCAAAAAACATGCAGTCGTTTATGGATAAAATGCGCACCACCGCAACGTTGTTTGCAGTTGCATTTGTTATCATTGTCTTTTTTATTACGGGACCGTTTCGGCCGCAATCCAGCATGTACTTACTGCTGGTTCGGCTTGCAGCGGCAGCACTGTTAGCGTATGCCGTGTATACCAACGTGCAGACCATTACCGGCCTGTACGGTATAAAAGGCATTTTTTCATTGAATTCCATGCACGACATTCGAGTCAACTTTTATTTGTGCATTACTTTTACAGTTTTAATGCTGGTGCTTGCAGGGCTTTTAATTTATAAACACGGCAGTTGATTTTTTGTTTTTTTGCTTTTTACTTTTTGTTATTTGCATTTTTTTGCATTTTTAATATTTTATATTCTATAAATTATATTAAGACATCAACTAAAAACAAAACCAACCATCAATGGAAATACGAATCTTTGGAATGACCGTTCGATTAGAAATTATTATTATCACACTAATTGTGGGAATGATAATGGGCGGCCACATGTTATGTGCGTGCGCAAAAGTTCCGCTTTCTGAAGCGTTTTTACCCGGGTTAAATATCCCAGGATTGGATAGTGTGGAACCTATGGAAGGGGCAGAGGCAAAGGCTCCCGTAGAATCGGAATCTGAACCCGCACCAACCTCGGTTCCGTCCAAGGCCACTGCTGCAGCTACCTCAAAAAACGGCGCTGAAAAAATAAGTGCCGAAACTATCAACAGCTTGACAAATTTATTGCCTCAGGCTTTGAACGGGTTCCAGAACATTCTTTCAGGAGTGGCACCACCTCCTAAAGATTCTAAGGATGCCTTTACCGATTATTCCGAATATAAAGGCGGTGAAAACAACTCCGATGTTGCAAGCAGCTGGATTAATAAGGCGGGCGCTTATTCTAAAAATTTAGGGTACCAGCAAACCGCGCAAAAATCAAATGCATACACCGGAACGCAGGTTCCACTTCCGGACGGAGAACTATTCTTTTTCCAGAATAACCAGTTTAAACCGGAGTGTTGCCCGTCTCCTTACAGTGCATCCACCGGGTGCGCATGTATGAGCACCGAACAAGTTGCATACTTGAATTCACGCGGTGGAAATCGTACCAGCGATACCGAATTTTAATTGTGTGTTTTTATGTGTTTTATAATCATTTTTAGTATGTATGTATATGTAACTAAAAATGTCCGCACCTGAACCAAAAATGATAACGATTCGCACAAACAAATCCAACAAAATAATTGAAACCACAAGTACCACAAATGCGCCCATAAATGCGCCCACGAATAGACCCAATACATCGGAACTAGAACCATGTCACCATCGAGAGCAGGTTTTAATCATAAACCAACTGTTTTTAGAAACGGCGCATCCGCATCCCCAACACACATTTTACAAATCTCTCCTTTTAAAAAAATATGCGGGATACAAACAACAAGATATAGCCAACACCATTTACGACATGAACTGGTTTATTTCATTTGATGAATTACTAGAATTACTGGTTTCCTCAAAACTTACGTGCTACTACTGTCGAAAGGCGTGCTTTGTTCACTACAGCGAACCCCTGTGCCAAGACCAGTGGACGCTTGACCGCCTTTCAAATGACCACGGTCACAACCGAACCAATGTAGTTGTCGCGTGTTTGAAGTGTAACCTGCATCGCGGTACAAAATCCAGTGAAAAGTTCAAGCTTGGAAAACAACTTCGGTTTATAAAAATGTAAAAAAATGTAAACGCATAAACATATTAAATATAACTTCCTTTATATCGTTATACAGTTATTAATACATACATTTCGTTATGCATACTACTCAATCTGTTACTGGGGATGGGGCTGGGGCTGGCGGAGCAAGTGTAAATGAATGTGTGGAACTCAAGAATTTGAAATACAAAAGCATGATGCTGAAAAACAACCAAAAACGCGGAGACGCTGCGATGCAGATGCTTCACAATACGTCAGCAACAGACAGCGCTTCACACGTTGAAAAATACCTGGATAACGAACGCATGCACAAAACCAACGAGTTGTGGGGAAAGCTCGACAAAACGGTGAAAATTTCGAAGTTAAACACCTTTGCTGAAAAGTATATAAAAGAACACAATTTGCCAGAAACTGAAATTGGGCCATTGGTTTCATTTTTAACCACGTGTATTGACCACAAAAAAATCGTTAAAACCAAAGATGTAGTTTACAACAAAACGACCGGCGTAATTGTGTCCATTCCCATTTTGATGCACGTACATCATCCGACAGGAGCAGGAACGGGAGCAATAACTGGAGTCGGCTTATTGCCGGCTGCATGTTCGTCATCGTCGTCTGGACACATTAAGTTTACTCTGCGTCGATGTGAAAAACGACCCTCAACTTTAAAATCACTTTCGCATGGACATGGATATAATGTTGTACATAAACCTGCTGAAAGTAGCTTATCAAGTATTTAATTATTATTTTTTGTTTTTATTTTTTAGTTAAATAAATAAAAATATGAATACACATTGGATGAAATTTCGACATTAAACACCTTCACGACATTGTTTACATCTTTGTATTTGCAATTCTACAAGGCATCATTACCGTCATGCTTGCAAGTCAATTTGCGTAAAACGCTGGCTGCGTCATCATCATCATCATCGTCATTCTCATCTTGATTGTAATGATTCTCCGCATTATCCTGGTTCTGGTTTGACTTTGGAGCTGTGCTGTTGTTACTTAATGCGGCTTCGGCTGCAACCGCGGCCAGTTTCAGCTTGGTACCGCACTGCGTGGTTTCCGCAATCGCCTTGTACCCGCGGTACTTCATGAACAGTCGCGCATACATTTCGCCCTTGTTTATCAGCGCCAAAATGTTATCCGACTTCAGCGCGTCAATCCACCGCATAAAGTCCGTACCCGAGTTGTCCGTAATGCACACCACTTCGTTCGGAATGGCTTGATACGACTGCTCGTTCAGCGCGTACATGGTGACCTGCTTGTAAATGCTTGTGAAAAATTCGAACACCGACGTGTTGTCCGTAACGGGGTTTACATAGTGCTCGAAAATGTTCCGCATGCCCAGCACTTCATCCAGAGCGCACTTCTCGTTTTCAAGGCACTCGTTTACGGGGTAGTTGCAAATGAGGCCGCCATCCACATAGCACGACTTGGTTTCGGCGTCTATGCACGGCGCAAACAGGATTGGGCACGCGGAACTCATGTACACCGCATCGGCAACCCGGAGGTCCGGGTGCGTTTTGTATGACAGGTCTACCTTGGTCATGGAGTTCAATTCCAAACAGAAAAAATGAAGGTCCACCTTGCTGTATTCGAACAGTTCCTTCATTGTGGTGTCTCGGTGGAGACCGCGCCCCTCCAGCAACGGATGAATTGTTTTCTCGAAAATAGACTGCTTGAAAATGCCTTTTTGGTTGTACAGATTTAAAATCAAATCGCTCTTGTTGTACGCGTACAGCTTGTTCCATGGCCGGCGAATGAAGTACGTGAGCAGTGTGTCCCAGTCATACTTCAGCGCTAGAGACGTTGCTGCAATGCTGCCAATTGACGTCCCGTAAATCGACTGGATGTTTGAAATGTCCCAAAACCCGTTATCTTGAAGAAACTTTAATGCGCCAAGCGTCATGAATCCGGTAGTGCCACCACCGCCTATCACAATGTGTTTGATAGACGGATTAACGATGGTAGTAGTTTTGCTCATGTTATTTGTTATTCGTTGTTTGTTATTTTGTTATTTGGGTTTATATTTTTTTATTCATTTTCATTTTATTCATTTTCATTTTATTCAAATGGTTCATCGTCCAGTAGACCCAAACCCGCCATCCCCGCGCTCCGTGACACCGCTCAGTTCGCTTTCGCTTTCTACAATTTCAACACGAAACGGCTGCAGGTCGCCTGCGCAAATTTGAAACAGCCTGTCGTACTGCTTGCAGTCGCGTTTCAAAACCGTCTTCCAGTCATTTACACTGTTGTTCTTGTCAACTACCGCCATAATCTCTCCGCGGTAACCCGAATCAATGATGCCGACGGAGTTTGCCAGGCGCATGCACGTTTTTACGATAGATGACCGGGGGTACAAGTAGTAACCGGAATACTTCATTACGACCTGTATCGGCGGAAGATGAGTATGATGCTCTGAAAATGGTCGACCATGATTTGCACGAATATAGTTGGCAGTTTCGGTGCTATCATTAAACATAATTCTGTAAATATTATAGTCAGAAATAAGACAATTCAACGGAAATTTTTTAATAATTTGTCCATTGTAACTACTACTATGAAGTTCTATTTCAGTTTCTGAAATATCGGTATGAATACATATGTTCGCCCCCCATTCGTTTTTAAAATTATGTACAAGCGCGCATTTGATGTTCAGCGGCAATTTGAATGTTGTTTCGCTTAAACGGTTGTTCAAATACGTCGCGTCGTCTTCCCAGTAGTTGCACGGAATGAGCAAATCAAACCCTGAATCTGGAAACATGGACGAGTCCAGTTTTCGGTTGTGAGCTGCGCTCAGTTCCTTGTACTTTACTAGAAGTTCCGGGTTTCCGGGTTTCACATACACTTTCAGTACGAGTGACTCATGGCCCATAATTTCGGATAACGAGGTCATTTTATTTTTATTTACTTGTTGGTATTGTATGGTATATAATGATGTAACTGAAAATAGGATAAAGTTTATATTGTTTTTCGAAACACAATTAAAGAGTTGTTTCTTCAGATATGTATATATCATATAACTTCCAATCATTATGTATTCTCTCAAATGCGTTATGTTGCTTGGTCTGAGTCTGGGTATAGTCTCAGTAGCCTCATTCGCAACACCGACCCTGATTTTTTCGGACAACGACGAGTGGCGCCACTTTTCAGCCTTCCAGTCCATTTACAAAAAAAAGTACCAAACCTTTCAAGAGTTTCAATACCGCTTTGAAACGTTTTGTACCAACATAAAAACCATCCTCATTCACAATAGCAATGAATCCAATACCTTCAAAATGGCCATTAACCAGTTTGCCGACATGACGCACGAAGAATTCACCAACTGGAGATTGAACGGATACAAGAAAAGTAATACGAATAATACCAAAGCCAAGACCGCAACCGCCGCCAAACCGAAACCGAAAAAATCAAATAAGTCTGCGTTTTCGTCTTCGTCTTCGTCTCCACCATCATCATGTGTGCCGTTTGTACCTGACTCGCAAGCACTCCCCAGCGCCGTAGACTGGCGTACAAAAGCGGCGGTTACCCCGGTGAAAGACCAGGGCCAGTGTGGAAGCTGCTGGTCGTTTTCGTCCACTGGGGCAATGGAGGGCGCGTGGGCAATTGCCAAGGGGACCCTCATTAGCTTGAGCGAACAGCAGCTCATGGACTGCAGCCGCAAGTACGGTAATCAGGGCTGCAACGGCGGCGACATGGACCCTTCCTTCATTTACGCCATTCAGAGCGGTGGCCTGTGCAAGGAAAGCGACTACGCGTACCAAGCCATTGATTCATTCACTTGTAAAAAGTGTAAGCCGGTTGCACGGTTCACTTCGTGTGCGGACGTTGCACCCAACAACCAGCTGGCGCTGAAGGCTGCGGTGGCGATTGGTCCAGTAGCGGTGGCTATTGAAGCTGACTCTAAGCTGTTTCAGTTCTACTCGTCTGGTGTCATTGCTGACCCCGCTTGCGGAACTACGCTTGACCACGGCGTTTTAGCGGTAGGGTACGGTGTAGACGCAGTCAGCGGAATAAAGTACTGGCTCGTGAAAAACAGCTGGAGCGACAGCTGGGGTGATAAAGGGTATGTCAAAATTGCCCGTTCTGATGGCGTGAACGATACTGGGGTTTGCGGTATTGCCATGGACCCATCGTTTCCAATTGTTTAATTCATTTGATTCATTTGTTCATTTGTTCATTCATTCATTCATTAAAAAATAAAATATAAAATATAAAAATTAAATAGAGATACGAATAAAAGAAAACAAATGAACATTTTCATTATTAGAAAAAACCTTCCTTTTTTTGCAGTGCTGCTCTACTTGATACTGTTTTTTGCAGTACAGCAATCCAAACCCGGGTTCCTCTACAATTCCGATGGCAGCTTGCGAGAATTTGGAATCGGATTCAAACGCAAAACCGTAATTCCAATATGGGTACTTTCTATTGTTTTAGCAATTCTCTCTTATGTAACCGTCATGTATATTGTAACCCCTACCCCTCGATTTCAATAACTCAAAAATAAAAAATATTAAATTAAGTTATATATACTTTTTCTTTTCTTCTTTTCTTTTTTTAAATGTCGTGTTCTTCTTCTGCATCTTCTGCATCTTTACAACAAACCGGTGGATGGAAACGCCGTCACACCACCATTTGCCGTAAAGGTGCGCGTCGTTGCTACAATGACAACTGCGTTCGAAAATCGAAACGCGTGTATAAAACAAGTATGAAAAAATGTCGCAAAGGATATCATAAGTGCAGAGACAACCGCTGCCATAAATTGAAAATGGTGCAATCTCGACGCTTACGATATTTGAACTCAAACACATATTCCACCTTTTAAGTGATATAAATGAAGTTGTACTTTGCCATGATTCGTTTCACTTTAGGCGGAGTCTCATAATTGTTTGCATCATTTGCATGATTTGTGTATCCATTCAAATACGTTCTGGCATACTCTTGCATTCCAACGGACGGTGCAGCTGAAAAGATGGAATACGCTTTTTCGAACAGAGACATCGTCTTCTTATTTGTTTTTGTTGTAGACACTTGTTTTTTATGCGCGTCTACAACCCACTCATAAAATTCTGTATCAAATTCATTTTCTTCATTTTCATTTTCATCTTCATCTTTATCCGTGTTTGTATTTGTGTTCGGGTTCTGGGTCGGATTCTGGGTCGGATTCTGTGTCCGTGATTTGCGTTCGAATTCCGAATACTCTTTTACAAGGTTGCTCAAATAAAGCTTGACACCAACGCACACTTCTTCATCATCGCTGCAGTATCCGTATTTGTCTGTATTGTAAGACTTGTAAGACTTATAAGACTTGTAAGTATAGTCGGTTCCAGACAAAACACACGCCATCCGAAACCCGCGCATTGAAATCCCGAGCCCGTCTAAAATAGCGCTCATTGTATACTCCAGTCCCGTACCGTGCCAAATGTTCACGTCTCTCAGCACCACCGGGCAGCCGTACAGAAACATGTCCATGTCGTCGCTCATGCACGCGTGTGCGATTCCAGATTTTACAAGGTACGCGCACATCACGTCCGACTCCGTGTCGCATTCTATATACTGAATTCCGTATTCCCGCATGAGCCGTTTCAAATCGTTCACTTCCGACCCGGTTACTCGCAGAAACCGTCGTTTTAACGACTGCATCTTTTTTTGCACCAGTTCTTCATCATACGCGGTTGTCGACCCTTCTTCGCCGCCTTCATCCAGTCTTCCTTGTCTCTGTGCTGGAGGCCGTTCTTCTAATAACTCGTCTTGCAGTTCATTGTACCGCTGCATTGCATTTTGTCGCACTGCTTCACGCGCATTCAACGTTTCGCGCTTTTCTTCCGGAGCGCACCCATCAAATACGAAAATGGGCGTTATTTTCAAATACTTGAATTGTGCCATCATGAAGTACATGCTTTCCATCAACGAATTGGACGCCAAATACTTGTGCATATAAATGCTGGTATCTATTGCAATTGCCTTTCCGGCATAACTCGATAAGGTCACATACTTCAACGCATTCGGCGCTTTTTTTTTTATTAATGTGTTTAAATACTTTACTCCCATTTCAATCAAACGTTCGTTTCAATGTCGTTGTCGTTGGTTACAAGTTTCACGCATGCATAACACTATATCACTTTATATACGTGTCAATTTTTATGTTATTTTTTTTATTTCATTTTCTTACATACGGTTAGTTATCTAGTTATCCCCACAACGTCATTCGGGATGTGGTTCCCACGTCCGCTTCGATAGAAACCGCTTTTATCGCTTTCATTATATCGGTACGATAGCTCGAGTTTGGACTGGATACCAATTCAATGAACACAAGCAGCGCCGAAGTTCCGTCGCGGCCATGGTTTGCGCATATCAAACTCGCTTGGTTCGTGTCTTTGCACCACTGAATAAACAAATCCGCTTCAACCATGATTAGTCCCGTCAAAATATAATACGCAAACACATTTGTATCTTCATCATACCGTTTTGAAACGAGACATGTAGAATCAGTGTCGTTGTCACCCCCATTTGAAAAAAGTTGTTCAAGGCGAAGCCCCATGTGTTTCATCACGCGATGCGCTTGGTACAGCGAAAACGCGCGTTCCGCGTTCAAGCATCGGCGAACTGCAACCTGGTACGACCCGTAACTTCCAGAACCTCCGTAAATGTCGTAATAACAGTAGAACGCCACATTCAACAGCCTGGCCCACATTTCCACATAGGTTTCACTCAATATAATGGGGTGACGTATTCCCGGAAACACTTTATCAACGGACACATCTTCCGCTCCGTACCCAAAATCAAGGTCCAAATTGTGCATGGTTTCGTGCAAAATCACCTTGAAAAATTCTTCATGTCGGTAAATCACAATTTCAGTGTGGTTCTTTCCCCCATTTTTCGAGAGATTTGCAGTACACGATGTGGTAAACCCAGTATTTGAATGTGTGGGACCCATTACTATGGGCGTGGGCGTGGGCGTGGGCGAACGAACCGGGAACTCTTTTTTAAACGGTGTCATGTACAAGTACACGCTTAGTTCTTTTGAGCACTCGCAGTCATGATTTCTAACATACGGCGCTATCAAATGAAACCATGCAAATATTTTATACACGTACGCACGGTACCGCTTCAACCATCGAACATCCACTCCTTGAGTTTCATTGTTCGTGTTTGTAGTAACGGATTCAGCAGATTCATATTCTCCACCGTCTTTTTTTATGAGGTCGTTCATGTGGTTTTGGTAATGCACAATGTGCACATGAATTGTGCGCCCTCCTATACCCAGAAGAGGACTGCTGTACTTTAACCAATGTGTCGCGTTGTTGGTATCAAGCATAAACTCCATAATGTGTTTCGGCAAAAAACCAAGACGGTCACGTTGTCTGTCTTTGAAACATTCCGGGTCCGGTAACTCGGCAACTTTGATTTCTGGCATTGTCATTTGCATGAACGCTGTAGGCGACCGTTTCAACGCTGCGTCTGCCCTTTGAAGTTGTTTGAACCAGCGTCCATACACCGACTCCGTATATGCAGCCGGCGTATGCGTGTGAAACGGTTTAAGTTTGATAAACTGCATTTGCTGTCTTTCATCCATTTTCTTTTTTTTTAAACTATGTGACTATATATATGCATAGTATAAATATTTATAAAGATTTATAACGATTTATAAGTATTTATATATAATCATTTATGAATATTTATAATGATTTATGTATATTTACTTATTTTCCAGTTTGGCGCGCACTTGAAGCAGCGGTTTGAACAGAACCGGCCGCTCCCCGCGCTGAAAGTGATAAATGCGCGCATTCAACGTTCCAAGCAGAACATTTCGCAGTTCCGTACTCTGGCGAAACTTGGCTTCAATCGCGCTAGACAGCGCTTGTTCGCCGCGTCCACTCGAGAAAAAATCGCGGTCCACCGTAACCGCTTTGGGACGGTACAGTTTACCTTTGAAAATACCGCTGTCACTGCCCGCCGCTTTTGCGAGTTCCGGGCTTTTTGAAATGTCCGACTTGGAATCCATCGCAAACTGCAAATAAAAATCATGGTTGTGCTTTTTGAATTTGCAACCCTGGTAGTAATGCTCCACGCTGAACCACGTTCGCCCATCCAGCACAAACGGCGACTCGGCCATATTTGTAAGCGACCTCCGCCAGTGCGTGTATTGTGACAGCGGAAGAAACAAGTGTTCCATTCCGGAGGGAACGTACTCGCCGGCGCCATGTCCGGGCTTGTCATTTGCGGAACGGTTATAAATTTGAAACACGGGCACATCCCGCGGCCGTTTACCACCGCCTTCTTGGGCATCTTGGGCATCTTGGGCATCTTTACCAGTTTGTTGCGTTTTCGGGTAAATTTCAAGCACGCGCTTGAACTGCGGTAAAAATGCAAACTCGGTATCGGCATTTTCAATGCACTTGGTCACAATTTGCGTCCGAATGTCGTACGGCAGTTCGGCAAAAGAGAATGACCCCTTGCTGCGGTATTTGATGAGACGATACACACCGCGTTCGTCTACCGACACCACAATAAAAATCGCGGGACGATAACTGGAGTCGGCCGGAATGAGCCCGAGTCCAGGCGCGTCATCGGCTTTATCTCCGCAAACAATTACATTATCCAAATCGCCGTCTTTGAACCGCTGTTCCGACATGCGTATAATGGAAATATTGTACGCGCGTTCCAAAGCACGCAATACCCACGGGTCAGGTGTAAAAGTTCGAGTCGTCAACAGCGTTTTGAAATTTTCAAACTTGCTTTCGGTTTGTCGCATGTATCCGTAACGCTCCATCACTATCTCTTTCAAAAAATCAACGCGTGCTTTTTTCTCTCGAATCGCCGTCGCAATTTCTTTCAGTTCGGTTTTTACTTGCAACACTTCCGTCGCTGATAAGTGCTTCCCTTGAATGCGTTCTTTTAACGCTTCACCTTGCTTGTTTTTTTCCTTCAACTGTTCGGACGCTTGTTTGTACAGCGCCACATACTTGTTGTAATACTTCATGTAGTCCTGAAACAGTTCCTTCGTGGCCATACCAGCAATTTTGACCCGCATTTGGTCCACGGTAAGCGTGGTGTTGCCTTGGCTCAGTAACCCATCCCGAATGCATGCAAACAACGAATCGTTTCCGCCTTCATTGTCTTCCAACCCAAAATGCCGGTTCTTCATATACTCTTGTATCCACTCGTTCTTGATGCCGTTACTGCCGTTACCGATTGTAACATACTCGGCGCGTTCCTTATCCGCCAGCGCTTTGGTTTGCGTGGGCAAGGTTACGTCCCGAACAACGGGTTCTATATCGGGACCGGTTTTACCGGCTTCATCGGAACCTGTGTCGTCAGAATCGGAGTTGTCGTCCACGTTTTCAATGGAGTCAACTTGAACCACCGGTCGAAGCGCAGATAACGGGGTTACAGCGCCAACATTGCTTGCCAGCATGGTTATTTTTTTTGGGGTTTCTGCATCTGCATTTGCATTTGCTTTATTTGCTTTGGCTGTGGAGGAGGCAACGGCCAGCCGTTTCTCTCGTTTTTTTGCTTTTTGTTCTTGTGCATGTTTCATAATGTCAACCGATTTTAGATTGGCTCGTTCCAGCATTTCTACCGTTATATACGGGAAAATCAACGGACGAAACGGTTTGGAACCAACAACGTCCAGTTCCAATTGTTCATTCAAATAGGACGAATGGTCGGATTTGAAGTATTCAAGCACTCCAACTTTTCGAAGCACAGTGTGACTGTACTTGTGCACAAGGTACACGGGGTAGTAGACCACCTCATAGGGGGGCTCTTCAAAGTCGCGCTTAACTTTACCAAACGCAATCGTAACGACAACTCCCTTTATTTCGGTTTCATACGCTTCGCTCTTATAACCAATGTCATCACTTTCTAGTCGAGCCAGTTCAGTGTACGCCAACGTCTCGCATCCGGGTAATCTTGAAAACACCATACTTATTAAATTATTAAATAGTTTGTGTTTACGTTTTGTATTTGTATTTACTTTATTTAATATTAATATTTAAATACAAAACCACGTATCATTATTTATATAGTTATATACAATTCTGGGTTCATATGCGAATAATAATTTATGGGGCAAACGGATGGATTGGGTCACAGTTTCGAGAGATTTGTGATAGAGCCAAACTAGGTGGAGCAGATATTGACTACCGTGCGTCCTGTGTTCGTAACGTGTCCCTTTCCACACAAGACGAAGTAATTAACGAACTCGCTGAGTACCGCCCGTCTCACGTGGTATCGTTTCTGGGACGCACCCACGGAACAATTGGAGATAAAGTGTTCTCCACCATTGACTATCTGGAACAGGACGATAAACTTTCGGAAAATTTGAGAGATAACCTGGTTGCCCCGCTTGTTTTGTCCTACATTTGCAAATACGCAAACGTGCACTTCACATACTTGGGTACGGGCTGCATTTTTCATTACAAAGATGAAGACATTCCGCGCATGTTGCAGTACGATGACTGTGATTCGATTGAAGCGTGCTACAAGTTTAAAGAAACCGACGCTCCTAATTTTTTCGGCTCCAGCTATTCCATTGTAAAGGGACTAACCGACACAGTCATGCAGGAACGCAACTGCATTTGCGAAAACGTGTTGAATTTGCGCATCCGAATGCCGATTATAAACCGCGACAATCCGCGCAACTTTATCACGAAAATAACGGGATACTCAAAAGTGTGCTCGTTGCCCAACTCCATGACGGTGCTGGACGAGTTTTTACCTTACGCGCTTGTACTCATGAAGTGCCGGTATACTGGTACCTTGAATTTTGTGAACCCGGGCGTAATTTCGCACAATCAAATTCTCGCTCTGTACCGACAACACGTAAATCCCGCGTTTGAATGGTCCAATTTTACGGTTGAAGAACAAAATCAAATCCTTGCATCCAAACGCTCCAATAATTATTTGGACAACACGAAGCTGCTGGCGCTGTTTCCAGGTGTGCGGCACATCCGCGATGCAGTGACAGATTGCATGGTAACGTATAATAACCCTGACCTTGAACCAGAACCAATTCACTTAGATAAAATCGAATGCACCGCTCGTATTATACGTTATCAGAATGAAGATGATGATAATCATAATCATCATCATGCAAGTAATGAAGGTTTGAACCTGGGTATGAGAGATGTAATAGGAAATGCGGCTCATTACGCTGGACATTGTACGCGAATCCTTTCAGAAACTGTGGGTAAACTTTACACGAAAATGCTTTCTTCATCTTCTTCTACTGCTTCACAATTTGAACACTCGGTTCTTGGAAAAATATTATCAATTCCGAAAGTACCGGTCGCCACTGTTGGCTCGGTCGCCGCCACTGTTGGCTCGGTCGCCGCCACTGTTGGCTCAGAACTGATAGAGGTAGTAAAATCAGAATCAGAACTAGAAGCAGAGTCAGAACCAACCCTGGAGTCAAAACTAGTAGATGATGAGAGTACCGTGATTTGCGTTACCGGTGGTGCTGGGTTTATCGGGTCTCATTTCATCAATTTTATGTGGTCCAAGTACAGCAAGGTTCGGATAGTTAACTTGGACTGTTTGTACTACTGCGCAAATATTTTTAATGTTGACGCACAAGTTCGAGAGTGTGAGAGTAAGCGGTACACATTTTATAAAACCGATTTGGCGGATTCGGATGCCGTTAAAACCATTCATGCCATTTTCAAACTGCATTCCGTAACACACGTCGTGCACTTTGCGGCACAGTCGCACGTTCAAAACTCGTTTGGTGAGTCACTGCAGTACACGCGCGACAACGTAATGGGGACCCACAACCTATTGGAAGCTGCTCGGCTGTACAGCGGCTTGCAGCGGTTTATTCACGTCAGTACGGATGAAGTGTATGGTGAATCCATGATTCATGACGACAAAGAAACATGCAAAATGGAGGCGTCATCTGTACTCAGCCCAACCAATCCGTACGCCGCAACAAAAGCCGCTGCGGAAATGATTGCGCAGTCCTACTACCATTCGTTCAAGTTGCCACTGATTATCACGCGCGGAAACAACGTTTACGGGCCGAACCAGTACCCCGAAAAACTGATTCCTCGATTTATAAAGCTGCTTCAAGACGGGAAAAAATTAACGGTTCAAGGAAATGGATGCAATATCCGCTCCTTTATTCACGTGCGCGACGTGTGCCGCGCGTTTGAAACGATTCTCTCTCTCGGAAAAATTGGAGAGATTTATAACATTGGCGGCGATGAATCCAGCGAATACAGCGTGATTGAGGTTGCGAAACTGCTTATCAAGGAAATCGCCGGCGTGAACATCGACTTCATGGAAAACGCGTCTGACATGGACTGGATTGAGTACGTCGATGACAGACCGTTCAACGACAAACGGTACTACATCAGCAACGAAAAGTTGAAGCGGCTGGGGTGGACTCCGCAAGTGTATTTTATTGACGGGCTGCGAGAACTGTTACATGCAAAATGCACTTAAAGGTGCCTCTCTAGTTTAAATAGTTTTAAGCGAATGTTTAAGCGAAGGCCGATATATGTTTAGATGGCACTTGTGAAAGAGTATTTTAATATTTGTAAGGATGCGACTGCAAAGTATGGCCCAAAAACCATTTTGCTAATGCAAGTCGGTGCATTTTATGAATGCTATGGCGTGGTTGGCCCTGAAAATAGCAATGGCAACAGCAATAGCAATGGCAAGTCTATGATTGATGATTTTTGTCGCACGTGCGACCTTGCATGCGCAAACAAGTCGCCAGGAATCGTAATGGCCGGATTCCGCGACTACAGTTTGGAAAAGTATTTGAATCGGCTTCAAGATGCGGGATACACGACCGTCGTTTATTCTCAGCACGCACAAAACAAGGAAGAACGCTCTTTGAGCGGCGTTTATTCACCCGGTACGTTTTTTACAACCGAGTCAACCGCGCTTTCCAACTGCGTTACCTGCATTTGGATTGAGCGCCTGCGGACTCAGACCATTATCGGAATGGCAAACATCGACATTTTTACGGGGCGGTCCAGCGTGTTTGAGGTGGAGACCGAGCGCAAACATGCGCACACCACGTACGACGAAGTGGAGCGCTTTATTTCAGCGCACGTTCCCAGCGAGGTTATTCTTGTGACTGACAACGACAGTTTCTCAAAAAAAGAGGTGGACGATTTGCTGAACTTTACCGGGATTGCGTCCATGGTTCGGTTGACGCATTGCGTTGACTCGTCCGCGGATACCGCTGCGCAAAAGTCGAAAAAACAAGTGTATCAGCGCGAAATCATTGCGCGATTCTTTACAATCAAAACGGATTTTTCAGAGTTTGCAACTCACGAGTATGCCACGCAAGCGCTGACATATTTGTTGAACTTTGTGCATGAACACAACCCGCACTTGGTACACCGCATTGCGGAACCCGCGTTTGAAAATTGTTCAGACCGCCTGGTGCTGGCCAATCATTCGCTCAAACAACTCAACATTATTGATGACGACCACGGCAGCAACCAGGGCAAATGCTCGTCCGTTTTCAAGCTGCTCAATAACTGCATGACGCCCATGGGCGCACGCCATTTCAGGAGCCGGCTTTTGAACCCGTCATACTCGGTTCCTAAAATTCAGCAGGAATATGATATTACCGAGTACTTACTTAAAACCGCAGGTGAAAAAACTACAGATGAAACAAGTGCAACCGCATGGCGACCGCACTTGGCTAAACTGAAAGACTTGGAGAAAATAAACCGCCTCATCATGATGCGCAAGTGTCCGCCTCAAATGCTGCACGCGCTTTACGGGAACTTGTTTGTTATCTCGGACTTGTACGCTTGCGCGTGCGTTTCAAACCCCCAGGTTGAAGCATACTTGTGTTCTGGCCCTGGTTCTGGTTCTGATTCTGGTCCTGGACAGGTCGCAGTGTCTGACATTTGCGCGCGACTGCGCCGGCATTTGGAAACCACGTTTTATATGGACAAGTGCGCAAACGTGGGTCATGACTTGGGAGAATGCAACTTTGTGCGCGAAGGAATCAGTGCTGAGCTTGACGCGTTTCGGCAACAGTATGATTGCGCTACCCAAACATTGGCTGAGTTCAGGTCCTACTTGAACGCGCTTGTTTTATGCGGGGAAAAATCCCGCGCTTCTTCGACCGATGTAGTTAAAATCCATGAGACTCCCATTCAAGGCGCGTCATTACAAACCACTAGCCGACGCACCAAAATTTTAGCTGACCAAATCAAAGTACAGAAGCTGGACAAGGTGTGTATTGGACCAGAAAAACGCGCGTTTTCTTTATCGGCGTTAACGTTTCCCAAATCCACCGGAGCAAACAATGAAATCACAAGCCCGCAACTGCACGACTTGTGTCGCTCCATCATTTTATCCAGCCAGAAAATAAAAGAAATTGTGGGGCAGATTTACACCAGCTTCGTTGACAAATTACAGGAATGGAACAACGAGTTCCAAAACCTCATCCATTTCACTACCACGCTGGATATGCTTCAAAATCAGTTCTATATTGCAGTGAATTTCAAGCTGTGTAAACCGGTGGTTTCGGCATCGGCATCGGCATCGGCAACTCCAAAATCGTTCTTTGACGCACGCGACTTGCGGCATTGTCTCATTGAACGCATCAATGAAAATGAAACGTATGTGGCCAATGATGTGGCGCTCGGGACAGCTGAAAAAGACGGCATGCTGATATACGGAACAAACGCCGTTGGAAAAACCAGCTTGATTCGCGCAATTGGCATCGCCATCATTATGGCGCAGGCGGGTCTCTATGTGCCATGTTCCGCCTTCACGTACTACCCCTACACCACCATTTTTACGCGCATTTTGGGGAATGACAACCTGTTCAAGGGGCTATCCACGTTTCAAGTGGAAATGAGTGAACTGCGCGTCATTTTACGCACCGCGACCCGAAACAGCCTAATTCTTGGGGACGAACTTTGCAGCGGTACCGAGATGGACTCTGCAATTGCCATTTTCGTTGCGGGACTGGCTCACCTGCACCGCGTGGGCTGCACCTTCTTGTTTGCAACGCACATGCACGAAATCAACGGCTACGACGAAGTGCGCGCGCTGTCCCGCATGTGCATGAAACACCTCACGGTTACCTACGACAAAGCCAAAGATGTTCTGGTGTACGGGCGCAAACTGACGGACGGTCCCGGGGCCAGCATGTACGGTTTGGAAGTGTGCAAGTCGTTGCACCTGCCGGACGACTTCTTGGAATTCGCAAACGCTGTGCGCCTGCGCCACCGAGCACCGCCGTCCGATGTCGGGGTTCTGTCATTTAAACCGTCGCATTTCAATGCGCACAAGTTGAAAGGCCTGTGCGAACGATGTTCGGCCGAGATGGCACAAGAGGTGCATCACCTGTTGCCGCAAAAAGACGCCGACGGCGCCAACTTTATTGGCCACGTTCCCAAAAACCATGTTGCAAACTTGATGGCGCTGTGTACGCGGTGCCATGACGAAGTGCATTCTGCCGTTGGAAATGTAAAAATATGTAAAAATGAAGTATAAAACAGAGATGATTAATTTGCGACTTCCGTGATTTTCATACCGGCATCATATGATGCGTTCTGAACAGTGTCATTACTCTCCGGTTTTATTTTGAATGTGTTGAAAAAAGGATTCATTATAAATGAATTTACCGGTTGGTTTGTAACTGTTGATTGGGGTGTACTCCTTCTTTTTCACGGCAACCTCGGCCAGTGCCGGGTTGGCATTTTTTCCGTTTTTATAAAGAAGCGTGTTCATGTTTGCCTTCATACCGCCCACCGATGAACTCGCATTGTTTCCGCCGCGACTGCCACTTCCGCTTCCGCTTCCGCTTCCGGTTCCATTTCCGCCTTTAGAAAATGGGTTTTTACTAGCTTCGCCTTCGTCGGCATCGTCGTTGGGAACAAGGTCACCAGACTCATCAATTTCAATTCCCGTTTTTTTCTTAAACTCGTCGCGCACGTAAGTTGGAATATACGCTTTCCACGAAATGAGCAATAAGTTAGGGTGCGTGTACTGCACACGGAACCCGTTTTTGGTTAAATGCTCCACTACATACTCCACGCATCCCAGGTGGTCATAGTGCGCAACGCCTAAAATGATTTCGGGCACAACGAACCAACAGAACTGCTGGTCAATGTGCTGTCGGGAGGTGAGTTTTATTTTGGAATGAATGCGGTTCAAAATTTTATTAAACGTGTACAGCTTGGCCTGGTCATGCGCTTTTTTCTTTTCGTACAAATCGTCCAAATTAATTTGCTCCAATCTCTCGATTTTGTCGTTGCGGTAGTCGAAAAAACTTTCCATTTTTTCTTTTTATATGTCCTTGGTTTCTTGCCTTATTTCTATTGCTATTCTCAGATAAAAAAATGTGCCGGGCTTAACAAATTAAAATTAAAAATAAAAACTACAATCACTGAGGAGTTTGTTGGCTACTGTGGCATACATCTTGCACAGTGTGTGCGAATTTCAGAAATTCGTACATCGACATGCAAATTTCCATGCCAATTCCAGTTTTTTTTTTAGTAATTAAATAAAAATGATATTAAGGGGGGATAATTCTATATTATTAATAAAATTGAGATAAACGTTTACACACATCAATAGTATCAAGGTAACGTAACGTAACCACACATATGAAGCGAGAAAAACGACCTGACAAATCGAATGGACCCGCGAGTGGAAATGGAAATGAAAAAGGTAAGGTACCCGCTGTAAAATATATGGACCATGTGGCGAAGTTCTTAGTACAAAAAGGGGAAAGTTTTTCACATACACGAATACCGGACAAGTCACTCAGCATTGGCGGTGCCTTTATGATTCCGCGCAATGAGTTGCCGGAATTCTACCGTAAGTATTATCAACACGTGTTTGTTGAAAAACGACAAGAGTTCTTGACTGAAAAACAACAACCCACGAACGGGCCGGGGTTAATTGACTTTGACTTTCGATATTCCACCGAGGTGGAAGAGCGCCTACATACAAAAGAAAACATCATGGACACGATTTCTGCATACATGCATTTGATAACAAGCATTTACAAGTTTCCGAGCCCTATCGACGTTGCAGAGGAAATTGTGATTCCATTTTATGTGTTTGAAAAACCAACAGTTAACATGCAATCCGAGTTTACAAAAGACGGGATTCACATGCTCATTGGAATGAAAATGGAACGGGCCGTGCAATTACTGATGCGCGAAGAGCTCTTGCATGAACTTCCTGAAATACTAGGTAGCTTGCCTCTTGTAAACACATGGGACCAAGTGTACGATGATGGCATTGTAAAAGGACATACCAACTGGCAGCTGTATGGTTCGAGAAAACCCAATAACAAAGCATATGAACTAAAATACATATTCGAAATGAAGCGAAACTCAGATGATATGACGTGGTATTGTGCAGAGTCGAGTGTTGACGAGTTTATCAAGTCGATGGAAACGAACATGGAAAATTTCGAAAAAATAACCGCGCACTACGAATCGAACATAGCATTTGAAACGCTTACACTGTTTGACACTGATGACATGGTTGAACCTGAAATGCAACAAGAGCTTTTGAAACGACTGGAAACACTGCGCGCATCCGTTCAACAAACTGCAGCTCGAAGAAAAAATGGGGGCAACGTTGCAGCACAAGGACCTCCTTCGGCATCAAGCCGAATCATTATGCGTGCACCAGATGAAACGATTGGTATCCCTCAACGAAGTACGCCTTGGACTATCGACGATATTAAAACGATTCAAGATTTGCGGGATGCGGCGGAGCAAATGTTGTCTACTCTAGATTCAAAAGAGTACGAACTTCGCGACACGCATGAATATGCAATGACGCTTCCACCTCCATATTATGAAGAGTATACAAAGTGGCTGCACGTCGGGTTTGCGCTTAACAACACGAGTCCGAGACTGTTCCTTTCATGGATGTTATTCAGTTCACAGTGGACTCGATTTTCAGTACACGATATTCACAAACATTTGGCAACCTGGCGTGGATTTTCATACAACCCGTCTGGCTTAACGAACCGGTCGATACGATATTGGTCCCGACGTGATGCACCAGAAAAATACAGCAAGGTGAATGAACACTCAGTTGACCACTATATTGAAGAAACAATCAAAACCGAGCAAGCAACTGACTTTGACCTTGCAATGGTGGTATTTCAAGTTTTCAAAGAACAGTTTGTTTGCGCCAGTGTTGGAAAGAATATTTGGTACGAGTTTCTCAACCATCGCTGGGTTGAATGCGATGAAGGAAACACACTTCGACTTCTCATTTCGCGCGAAATTTATCGTCTTTACTATCGAAAATTGCAACTACTCATGGATGAACTTCGGCGATATGAAACCGGTTCAGAACAATTTGTTCATATCAAAAAACTTACTGAGAAAATAACAGCAATCAATGTGAAACTAAAAACGACAACCTACAAAAACAACATCATGCGCGAAGTGAAGACTCTGTTTTATGATAAAAAATTTTACGACAACTTGAATGCAAATCCGTACTTGTTGTGTTTCAAAAATGGGGTCATGGATTTCAAACAAAAATGCTTCCGAGACGGACAGCCAGATGACAACATTTCAAAATGCACGAACTTGGAATATGTTCAACTTGATGCAACCGGGATGCACAAAAAAGATTTTGCCGAAATTACGGAGTTCATGGGGCAACTGTTTCCGATTGAAAATGTCAGGAGGTACATGTGGGAGCACCTGGCATCGGTACTGATTGGCGTAAACCGTGACCAAACGTTCAACGTGTACATCGGCGGTGGAAGCAACGGCAAGTCCAAGTTGGTTGAACTTATGGCCATGTGTCTTGGCGACTACAAAGTAAGTCTTCCGATTGCATTAATCACACAAAAACGAATTGGAATTGGAAGCACGTCGTCTGAAATCGCGCAACTGGTGGGTGTAAGGTACGCGGTCATGCAAGAACCGACCAAGAGTGATAACACGCTAAATGACGGTGTATTGAAAGAGATTACCGGTGGTGACCCGATTACCGCACGTGCGCTGTACAAGGACAGTATCACTTTCGTCCCGCAATGCAAGTTGGCGGTTTGCACCAACGTAATGTTCAACCTGGAAACCAACGATGATGGTACAAAACGACGTATCAAAAAGATTGACTTTGTTTCGAAATTTTGCGAACGACCGGTTCAAGGTGACAAGGATGCGCCGTATCAGTTTATGATAAACAAGTATTTGGATGAAAACTTGAAACGTTGGAGCAGCGTCTTCATGTCAATGCTGGTCGACAAAGCGTTACAAACCGGAGGAGTTGTGCACACGTGCAAGGAAGTTGAAGACAGCAGCAACGCGTACTTTGAAAGTGAAGACCATATTTCCGAGTTTATCAGCGAAAAGATTCAAGCGTTTGAAGGCGGGGTTGTGCGGTCTGGCGACTTGAATGAAACGTTCAAGAAATGGTACCGAACGCATCACGACAGAGAAGTACCCAAACCCAAAGACTTGTATGCGGTTATGGACAAACGGTTCGGAAAACGCGGAACGCTTAAAGCGTGGAAAAACATATGCATCGTTCAAGACGATGAATATGCCAAAGATGACACATATGATGACATTGATGGTGAAGATATTGAAGTGGTTGCGTCTGCTTCTAATAGTAACTGAGTAAACTGAAAACCTCATGAAGAAACCCATCGACAGATTGTTTCATTTCAATTTTTTGGTATATACGTAAAAAAATTGAAATCACCTAAATTATCATGAGTCAGTTCGCAAAATATTTATAAATTCCGCCGATTATCCAAGCAATATTTATTATGATGGATTGATACTGTTTTGATGTAATACATACGACCAGTAGTCCAGTTGCGCCAAGAGTATTCAATATGAAATCTGTTGTTTTTTCAAATTGAACGACGTATCACTTTCATGTATTTTTGAATATACTAACGGTTCTAGTTCTAATAATGATGACATATCGTTTATTACTTTTATCGTTTTAAAATAAGTAATAAAAATAAATAATAAAATAAATAATAAAATAAATTATAGTTAAAAAAATCAACTCAATGCATTCAGTGCTGCTTTTGCGGCTTCAATATTGACAGCTGCAGGAGTACTTTCAGATGGTTTATCGGAGGCAGCGCCGTCAGCGCCGTCAGCGCTTCCAGCTGAAGATGTAGTTGCAGCAGCAGGTGCTTCCTTTTCCTTTTCATTGTCTTTGTCTGCACCCTTATTTTCATTTCCTTCAAATACTGAATTTGAAGCAATCACTGCGATAAACACCACGCCTAACAATCCAGCAATTGTGTGTTTTAGTGTCAAGAATACAATGCATGCAACCAAAAACAACTTTCCAAAAATGTTGTTGTACATGATGCCAAGAATAGATGGTTTGAAAATCATGATTAAAACTACAATAACTATAACGGCAATCGATATTTCTTTTTGATTTGCAATGGCCATTTGAATTTATATTTTTATTTTTATTTTGAAGAATGTGTGTATGTGTGTATATGTATATTACTGTACAATATTATTTTTTGATATTATTTTGATTATTTTGTTATTCCATTTTCTTCCTAAATTTTTTAATATTATGAAATATATTAAACATATTATTAAACATTAATTGAACCATATAAAAAATAAGTATATGCTACCATGTTTATCACACCTTACGTATACGTATACTACTAAAAAAACGATGAATAAAAACAATAACGATAATAAACATAAACATAACAAAATGACTCATTATCACTGTATATTTGAACATCAGGGGTCGTCAAGGTCGTCATACGCCTTAAACGTACATACCATAGCACAATTTGACTTCATTCTTTTTCAACAAGTGTTCTAAATTGTTTCGTGTAACTGTAAACGGAAACACTACTTCATTTGACTTGAATTCTTTTGGAAACATACTGACAATAGTACCAGGTGTCATTAACCGATGCAGGTTCAGCTTGGTGTGTATAATCTCCAGACACCGTTTCAAGTTACGAACACCTTCTTCTTTTTCAGTGTAATTTTCAACAATGTATTCGACCATCTCCGATGGGATTCGAATATCTTCTGGTGAAAATTTCACTTGTTCAACAATTTTTGGAACCAAATAATTTTGAGTGATGGTTACTTTTTCCTTCGCACTGTACCCTGACGTTCGTATACGAAACATCCTGTCCAAAAGCACCCGGTTCACGCGACTTTCATCGTTGTAGCTGAAGATGAACAAACACTTGCTAAAATCAAACGCGATTTCCGAAAAGTACTTGTCATGGAACTGGCTATTTTGAGTTGTATCCGTTAAATGGGTAAGAATTCCAACAATTTCATCCCCTTTCGGAGTTTCGCTGATTTTATCCAGCTCGTCAAAATAAATCACCGGGTTGGTGGACTTGCACTGGATAAGAATGTCCACGATTTTCCCCCAAGTGCTTCCTTCATACGTATAAGAATGCCCTTCTAAGAAGCTGCTGTCAGTTGCTCCACCCAGCGCAATGAACGCAAAGTCCCTTCCTAAAATCTTACTAATTCCATCTTTAATCAAACTGGTTTTTCCAGTACCCGGAGGTCCGTGAATTGCAACCGCAGTCCCAATCGCTTGAGGATTCGCAATCCACTGTCCAACCAGTTGCATAAGTTGTAATTTTGCATCATCCAGTCCGTACACCGCATCGTCCAATTGCTTTTTAGCATTGTCCATAAACACGCTACACGCCTCTCTGCCATGGGTTTCCAGTGTAACCGGCAACTTCTTTTCATTATCGAACGGAATCTTCATGAATCCGTCCACCCAGTTTTTGATTTTGTAAAACTCGCCTGACCCCGGGTCCATATTACGAAGCGTTGATATTTTATTCAAAGCAATCGACTTGAACATTCTGGGAATAGGCGATTGAAGGACGCTCAGTCGGTATGGCACATCGCTATATGAAATCTTGTTCACTTCCTTTATTTCTTGTATCAACATGACTTGTTGTTCTGGACTGAACTTCTTTTTGAAATATAGGAGGTCATTGGTTGAACTCCGCTTTCTCAATAATTTTTTGAACTCTTTGCAATTTTTCTTTTTTTCTTTCGTAACGCGTTTTGCCTTGTCTTTCTTGATGCGATTGCACGCATGTTTCAACTGGTAATAATAAGCGCGAAGAATTTGGTTTTCAGGGTCCGCCTTATACATGTCGTGAATGCTTGAGAATAGCACATCCATTGTTTTTTCTTCCTTATCGGATGTGCTTTGAACCAGGGACAAAGGCGACCGTTGAATGAATTTCATAAACTCGGGGTCACTTGCAAATGACATATCCTTTGAAGTGGATGCGGATGTACTTCCAGTTCCAGCAGTACTGAACAGGCTATTGTAACTACCGTTTCGAGACAGTGAATTCTTAGTAGCATTTTCGTTCTCATCATCATCATCATCGTCATCCTCGTCGTCACCGTCATCGTCGTCATCATCATCATCGTCGTCATCATCCTCATCATCGTCATCGTCAGCATCATCGTCATCATCGTCATCGTCTTCATCATCATCGTCATCGTCATCGTCCTCATCATCATCGTCATCGGAATATTCATTCTCTGACTCTTCCTCACCATCACCCTCACCAATCTCTTCTTCGGTATCATATTCTTCATCCATGTCATCATCCAGATACTCGTTGGACTCTTCAGCTTCTTCATCATCTGTGTATAATTGCTCTTTCTTTTTACGATTCAGTTTTTTTTTGGCGAGTCCTTTTGAAGGACGATTCATCGTTATGATGATATTCATCTTATTTGCAAGCAACTTTTTCAGGTGCTTGGACGCCTGCTTGCGCTGAATCGCACACTTTTTGTCGGATACAGAATTCTCAGAAGCTGAACCTGAACCCGAACCAGACCCAGTATCTGCATCATCCATATCAATCTCATCATTTTCCTCTTCATCACTTGAACTTTCTTGCGGAGGTGGCTGGCGATGAAATGTTTTTTTCAGAAACTTACCACCTTTAGTTGAAAAGCGATTGGAGCGTAACGACGACTCTTTTTTCGACCCTGGTTTGTTAGTTGCACTTGCACTTGCCGAAACGGTAGAATTCGATGTACTCTTTCCACCCGGTAAAGGCGCCGTTTTTCCTCCTCCTTTAGGCGACTTCAGTTCCGAGACAATTACGGGTACTTTGATTTGTTTTCCAGACCGAGTTGTTATTATGTTTGCGTATATTTTTTCTTTTGCTTTTTCTATTTCATCGATTTCAACATTTGCTTTTCGCCGTTTTGAAGAAGGACCATCAAACGGACATGTTCGTTTTTTTCGATTTTTTATATTATGTCCTTGCTCTTCTTTCTGTTCTTTCTGTTCTTTCTGTTCTTTATGTTCTTTCCGTTCTTTCCGTTCTTTCCGTTCTTTTTGTTTTTCATTTTCACACTCTGCCACAATAATCTTATTCTGCAAGTGCTGTGATGGAAAATGAGACATCAAAAACTTTCGGTATGCTTGCATGTCAAACTCATTTTCACTTGGTTTTGGCATATTCTGGTTTTTATCAGTCACTCAATAACAAATCTATATGTTTATCCTTTTATATTCATATTATTAACATAAAATTATATACATTCAATTTTATGTTTTATTCATTTTTTATGTTTTATTTTTTATTTTTAATTTTTTATTTTTTTTTTTTTTATTTTTTTTTTTTTT
>Ga0194123_10001412_pt1 | contig 36481 bp, 35 predicted proteins | sample TA2MahsurfametaG_5_FD_155479 | JGI IMG/M metagenome (GOLD analysis project Ga0194123, IMG submission 155479) | Freshwater microbial communities from Lake Tanganyika, Tanzania - TA2015023 Mahale A surface | ecosystem: Environmental > Aquatic > Freshwater > Lake | place: Tanzania: Lake Tanganyika... | reverse complement strand
CGCGGTACTTCAAAGAATCGGGCGTCTATAGCACCCGAAAACTTAGCGATGGCACGAGCAGCCTCGTCAGCCGTATCGTAACCCGCGATAATTTCCGGGAATTTTTCTCTAAGTTCACGTGTACCAGATGTCTTTCTTGTAACGACAGGGACCCCAAATAACAAAGCTTCACGAATCGCAAGCCCATAGCTTTCAAGCGGAGCGCTAGAAAGCAAGACTGAAATACTTGCATAAACCTCAGGAATTTCCTTATGTAGAACACGTCCTTTGAAAGTGGCGTCCTTTAATTCTCTACGAAACAACTCAAGCAATGGACCATCACCCGCAACAAGGTACGAAAACCCCTTCAACATATTTGCAATTTCAATCCATTCCCGTACACCTCTGTCAGAATGTACGCGACCGACAAAACCTAAGCTGGGCTGAGATCTATACGAGTAGCTCGTTGGAGTCGAAGGAAACTCTAATGGAATTGGACAGACCACAGTCTTTTTTTCAGGGATTGGATACAAATCCTTTGCCACTTCCCTTTGATTGGCAGAGACAAATCGGAACAAGTCAATTTTATGGATAGAAAAACGGAAATTAACTCGCTTCACTAGATTCTTGATACCACCGCCTTGCCAACTTCGCAGATCATTATGAATAGATACCTGTAACTTTGAATTCCTTAATTTTGATTTTAGAAATCGCCCAATAACTAATGGCTGAAGAGGGGTTCCAGCGACAAGGTAGAAATGTTCATCTTGCAACTTAACCCTCCTTAGGTATCGGAGAGCCTTCAATGAGAATAGAAATAAATTAATCGGGCGATAATCAATCCCTACCAATTCGACTAACGAAATAGATTTATTGGGGTCTATCTTTGCACCTGATACCAATATAAGAGGTTTTGAAAAATGAACACCAACGAAGTCGCGGTAACTCTTCACGTAACTTAATTGGCGACCCAATATTTCATCGAAAGAATTTGCGTCTTTATTTACATTGAATAGGATGAAAACCGGTTTGCAGTTCACAAGCTAGTCCAATAACTCATAGATCTTTTGAAAATTGAATTCACGATTTAGATGTGTTCCGGCAAACACGTAAGCCGCTTGGCCAAGCCTAGACTGTAGAATTTGATCTCTCATCAAATAATCTATGGAATCCGCAATTGAATCGCTATCTGTCAATAGTAGGCCATTCTCAAAGTTTGTGATCAACTCTTTAGTTCCGGAGTTTGCTCTAGCTATAACTGGTAATCCCAAAGCCATTGCTTCAATTAGGGAGTTCGGACTACCTTCATGACTGCTGTTAATCACAAAAATTCTGCTTAATCTCATACATTTAAGTACTTCTTCATGACTTACGCTGCCCAAAAAAGTGACTTTAGCTCCTAGCTCCCGCGCTAAAGTCTGTAGAAAATTCATCTCTTGCCCATCCCCAATAATCAGCAAAGAGAGTTTCAGTATAGCCACTGCCCTAATGAGTTCTTCGTTTCCCTTAAGTGGAATTAATCTGCCGACAGATACAAGATCATAAGATTTCTCAGCACTTTCTATCTTTGGTGAAATTCTCTCGGAATTGCGAATCACAGTAATCCGATTCTCTGGAATACCCCAGTTTTTAGCTAGATGGGCGAGATGATTTGAAGGAACAATTAAGTGTTTCGCACACTTTAGGGATCTTGTAAAAAGATGTCGCTGCAGTTTGTAAATCCCATTCTCGTTTCCTTGAAAGGATTCAACGTCAAGGTTTGTGGCCTTATTGTTTCGAGCTCGATCCCAAACCACGTCGCTGGGTACCTTCGCGATAAATCTCAAACGAAACATGATTTTGCAAAGCAAAGCCTCGTAAAACAACCCACTAACAAGAACAACCCTTTTGGAACGCATCCTTTTCACGCAAAGAATGGTTCGAAGAACGCGTTTGAAGATACTTGAATTGCGTCCAATAAGGATTACCTGAGAAGTTTTTATGGATACTTTAGATGAAGTGGGTGCCGTTGCAATTACACAGCAAGGAACCTCTTTTTCTGTGAGCCAGTTAGCGAAATCAGAGGCGAACTTGGCCGGTCCTCCTATTTCAGGTGGAAAGTTGGAGGTAACCAGAAGTACTGACGAATCCGAATCCACACGTAAAGCGTAGTTATCTTTTCCGATTTATCCTTCTCCTTATGTGGTCCAAGCGTGCATATGTCGATTTCGCCCTCAAGAAACGGGCGACGATTGCGGGCATTTACCGGGGCCTTAATACGACATCCGATGCATGCGATGCCGATCCCTACTTAAGAAGGGCGGCGAAGTTTCATGGCGAACTAACCGCGCGTGATTGCCCGATGTGTCGAAAAGATAAGGTGACTGAACTTCAATATGTATTTGGTGATCAACTTGGACAATACTCAGGGCGGATAAAGACTCACGATGAATTGGATGAGATGCAGAGCGAGTATGGCGAGTTTCGCGTCTATGTAGTCGAGGTTTGCTTAGGTTGCGGTTGGAATCACCTCACAGCTTCATATCTTTTAGGCGATGGCGTAGAGCGGAAACCGCCTCGCAAAGTTAAGACTCGGTAGCCTTCTTTCATGAATTGGTTGCGTGGCCGAGCTGTAAAGATATTGGTAAAGCTCGCTGCGCTCTTTGCGATTCTCGGTGGAACGGCCTTTGCAATCGCTTATTTCACAACTGATATTCCGGATCCAAATGATTATGTGAACTCCCAAGCCACCATCATCCAATATTCAAATGGTGATGAGATTGGAAGAATCGGTGCACAGAACCGAACCATCATTCCGCTAGCAAAGATTCCGCTAGAGCTCCGCCAAGCGGTTCTTGCCGCGGAAGATAAGAACTTCTACTCCCAGGGCGCTTTTAATCCAATTGCAATATTAAGAGGTGCAATAAATACGGCGTTAGGTCGCGGCCTTCAAGGTGGATCCACCATCACCCAGCAATATGCAAAAACTGCATTCTTGACTGCAGATCGAACGGTGCAACGCAAGATCCGCGAATTGATCATCGCGATAAAGCTTGAGAATCAATTGACTAAAGATGAGATCTTTGAAGATTACTTAAACACTATCTATTTCGGTCGCGGCGCGTATGGTGTTGAGACCGGCGCAAAGGTTTATTTTGGAAAGAGCGTCGACCAGCTAAACGTTGCTCAAGCTGCGGTATTAGCCTCAATTCTCCGCTCTCCCGGTTTCTATGATCCAGATTTCCGAGAAGGAAATAAGGAACGGTTAGAGAATCGTTATAAGTACACACTAAACAATATGGTTGATGAAGGTTGGCTAGAAGAGAAAGAAGCTGACCGATTGATGGAGAAGGTTCCCGCAATCCGTCCTCGACTTTCTACCGGACAACTTGCTGGAAACAAAGGTCACCTAGTTGAAGCGGTACGTAAAGAGTTAAACAACCTCGGTTTCCCAGATGAACAGCTAATGATTGGCGGACTGGTTGTTCGCACAACCCTTGAGAAAGATGCCCAGGTTGCTGCTGAAGCCGCGGTATTCCAACAAGCACCGAAAGATGCGCCGGCTGATCTACATATTGGCCTTGTCTCAATCCGCCCCGGAACTGGCGAGATAGTTGCGATGTATGGCGGACGCGATTATTTGGAGCGGCAATTAAATGATGCTACCCAGGCAATCACCCAAGCCGGCTCAACATTTAAACCATTTGCACTTATTGCCGCTTTACAACAGGGCATCTCGCTGCAAACAGTTTGGAACGGAAAGAGCCCACTTATATTTGACGACTTCATTGGTCGTCCTTATGAAGTTTCGAACTATGGAAACAAGTCCTTTGGCGATGTCTCACTTCTCGACGCCAGCGCTGATTCAGTAAACACCGTCTATGTTCCACTCGGAATCAAGGCTGGAGTGGAGCGAGTTATTGAAGCGGCTCGAAAAGCGGGAATCCCCGAAAGCGTTGTGATGTTTCCATCGCCATCTGTGGTGCTCGGAGTTTCCAGCCCGCGCGTAATTGATGTTGCTAATTCATTTGCAACATTTGCCGCTAATGGCGTGCGTGCAAAACCGCTGTTAATTAAGGAAGTTCTCGGCCCAAATAAAGGCGTTCTCTATCAATCGCGAGTAGAGACCGAACAAGTCTTTGATGAAGCAGTTATGGCCGATCTCAACTATGCACTTGCTGAAGTTGTGCGCTCTGGAACAGCGGCATCCGCGTTACGTAACTTTGGCCGCCCAGCTGCTGGAAAGACTGGAACTTCACAACAGAATGCTTCGGCATGGTTTACCGGCTACACCCCACAACTTGCGACCTCCATCGCCTTCTTTAGAGATGATGCGACCCAATCTTTAAATGGAATTGGTGGACTTACCTCAGTTACTGGTGGCAGTTTCCCAGCACGAATCTGGAACGCTTATATGAAGGTCGCACTTAAAGGACAACCAAAGTTAGATTTCCCAGCGCCATCAAACATCGGCGGAACTGAACTCGTTCCAATCCCAGATCCCATTCCAACAATCGCACCGATCGATGCCGCTAAGTGGTGTTCAACTGCTGATCTTGAGGGAGCGATGAAGGATCTCAAGGAGTTCTGTACCAAAGCATTGAAGAAGTATGTCTTTGCAACGCCTGATCCAACCCCAGCTCCATGATTCCTACCTCAATTAATAAAGGCACACGCTTCATCGTCTTATTGGCCTTACTCGCCTCAATTCTCTCTTTCGCCAAATTCCAACATTGCCGCAGCGCTGGTTGGGGCTCACCTGATGTCTATATCCATATGTGTTACTCCGACTTGTCGGCGCTCTACGGAGCGCGAGAGATAAACGTAGATCGTTGGCCCTACGAATCTGCCGAAAACTCTGTTGAGTATCCAGTAATTACTGGGCTAGTTATGTGGGCAACTGGCCAAGTCATTAGCGATGAGAACGGATATCGCGCTTACTTCGATTTAAATGTTGCGCTTTTAGCGCTGCTTTTTATCTTCTCGGCTTGGCTCTTATGGCGGATCAAACCGGAGTTTGCGCCACTTCTTGCCTTTTCGCCGGCAGTAATCGGATCGCTCTACATAAATTGGGATCTGTGGGCTGTGGCCGCGGCGCTTATCGCAATTTATCTTTTCAAGAATGAGCGCTTTGATTTATCTGCGTTAGCGCTAGGCGTTGCAATCGCAACAAAGTTCTTCCCAGTCGTTTTACTTCTTCCAGTAATTCTTTACTTCAAAACCGATATTGCAAAGATGATTCGCTACATCGCACTCACTTCTCTAGCTTGGTTTGCGATAAATCTTCCGATCGCGCTAACAAACTTCGATGGTTGGGCCCGCTTCTACAAGATGAACTTGGATCGAAGTAGCGATCTCGGCTCTATCTGGTATGCGCTACAACTTCGGGATATCACCTTTGGTAACTCGACGCTTCTCTCAATCGCCTTGGTACTTCTTGCAACCCTCGCAATTGCAAATGTCGCCAATCAATCAAAAGTCACGAGATTTGAAACTTTTGCAATTACTTCCTTTCTCACGGTTGCGGCCTTTGTAACTATTAGTAAGGTCTATTCGCCACAATATGTAATCTGGTTAACACCACTTGCACTCATCGCGCTACGTCGCAAAGATGAACGGAGTGCATTTTGGATCTGGCAAGGCGGTGAGGCGCTTTATCATTTAGCGATCTGGCAATATCTTGCGAGCTATACCGGCGCTAAATTCGGAGTTCCCGAGGGGCTTTACGCTCTGTCGATCTTTATCCGCGTGGCGACCCTCGCTTGGTTCGCTCGGAGCCTTATTCACAGCAGCCGGAGCATGGATTTCTCAATGTCAGAGGGCGGGGATAGTCTTAGCGCCCTTCATCAAAAGGCCCGTCCTATTTGATGAATCGCAGCAACCCTCCTGTCGCGGAAATGCCGTGACCGATTAGTCCAGAGGAGGTGGGGTAAAGCATGCGTCGCTATGAATTGATGGTGATCCTAGATCCCGATCTAGAAGAGCGAACAGTCGCACCAAGTCTTGAGACATACCTCAAGATCATCAAGGAATCCGGTGGTCGAGTCGACAAGCTCGATATCTGGGGCCGTCGTCGTATGGCATTTGAAATCGCGAAGAAGAGCGAAGGAATCTATGCCGTCGTTGATATGCACTGTGAGCCAGCCGCAATCAAAGAGTTGGACCGCCAACTTAATTTGAACGAAGCAGTCCTTCGTACAAAAGTTGTCCGTCCTGAATAAATCCGCCAACTAAAGAAGACACTTAAGTAGAGAGAAGACACATATGGCAGCGGGCGATACACAAATCACATTAATCGGCAATTTAACTAACGATCCGGAACTGCGCTTTACACCATCTGGTGCTGCAGTCGCAAAGTTCACGGTCGCTTCAACACCGCGTTACATGGACCGCCAAACTAATGAATGGAAGGACGGAGATACTCTCTTCCTCCAATGCCAGATTTGGCGTCAAGCAGCTGAGAATGTTGCCGAGACTCTTACTCGCGGAATGCGCGTAATTGTTTCTGGTCGTTTGAAGCAGCGTTCCTATGAGACTAAAGAGGGCGAGAAGAGAACCGTCTTCGAAGTCGAAGTAGATGAAGTTGGTCCTTCGCTACGCAACGCAACTGCGAAGGTCACAAAGACAACCCGCCAAGGCGGAAACTCTGGTGGCTTTAGCGCACCTACTGAATCTTCTGATGAACCATGGTCATCAACAGCAAGCGTCGGTGGCGGTTGGACCTCAACCACTACTGACGAACAACCACCCTTCTAAAAAACCAACCATTCCGCCTCTTTTGGCGGGCCCAGAACAAGGAGCACCACAATGGGAGCACGTTCCAACCGGAATCTGAAGCAGAAGCCGAAGGTCTCACAGGCTGCGCTGAAGAAGATTAAGAAGAAGCCTTGCTCGTTTTGCCGCGACAAGGTCACATACATTGATTACAAGGATGTAGCGACGCTACGTAAGTACATCTCCGACCGCGGCAAGATCCGCGCTCGCCGTATTACTGGCGCATGCACCCAACACCAACGCCAAGTAACTGCTGCGATCAAAAATAGTCGCGAAGTAGCTCTACTTCCTTACACATCAACCGCTCGCTAGTAGGAGAAAATCATGAAACTAATTCTTACTCGCGAAGTAGCTGGCCTTGGCCATGCTGGTGATGTTGTAAACGTCAAAGATGGTTACGCACGTAACTTCTTGATCCCCCGCGGAAATGCGATTGCATGGAGCGAGGGTGGCGAAAAGCAGATTGATGGTATTCGTCGCGCACGTCTTTCTCGCGAGATTCGCGATAAGGATCATGCAAATGAAATCAAGGCAACCCTCGAAGCCGCAACCCTTGAGGTTAAAGTAAAGACTGGTTCAACCGGTCGCCTCTTCGGTTCAGTAACCGAGAAGGATGTTGCGTTTGTTATCAAAAGCGTAACCGGACTTGATATCGATCGCCATAAGATCAAATTGATTAAGCATGTAAAGAACCTCGGAAAGCACAGCGCTAAGGTCTCGTTGCTAACCGGAGTTGCTGCGAACATCACGATAAATGTGGTTGAGCAGTAATTGAATTAATTTGATTAAGCCCGCCAACTCGGCGGGCTTTTCCATTTCCTAGCTCTTTTTAGAAATCTCAACAAATGAGATGTTGAAAAAAATTTTTATGCACAACTAAAATCGCATCTGACCTGCGTATTTGGCTTGGATTAGCTGAGTTACCCACAATTCATCCACAATCTCTACACAGGCTTAAGGCCACTTACCCACAGCATTACTTGGTTACTCCACACCCCCTCCACACGCGTAAATAGCTGGGTTAGGCGGTGTCAGTGCTGGGCAAGAAGATACGCACATGAGTCTGGCAGAGCTACCGAATTACGAGGATCGTCGCTCTGGAGTCCCAGAATTTGATCGAACTCCACCTCAAGATTTAATCGCTGAACAATCTGTTCTCGGTGGAATGTTGTTATCTAAAGATGCGATTGGCGAAGTTGTTGAAATCATTCGCCAACGCGATTTCTATCGCCCAGCACATGAACTTATCTTTGATGTAATTATCGATCTCTATGGTCGTGGCGAACCCGCCGATGCCGTCACTGTTTCCGCAGAATTAACAAAACGCGGTGAGATCGCTAAAGCTGGTGGCGCTCCGTACTTACACACTTTAATTTCGGCTGTTCCGACTGCCGCTAACGCTGGTTACTACGCACGTATCGTTAGAGAGCGCGCAATTGCGCGAAGACTTGTTGAAGCTGGAACAAAGATTGTCCAACTTGGTTATACCGCTGAAGGTGAGATTGATGATGTAGTTGACCTTGCTGAACAAGAGGTCTACCAAGTTACCGAACGTCGCGCTGGCGAAGACTTTGTCCAACTAAATGAATTGATTCCGGCCGCACTAGATCAGATCGAGAAAATGCAATCCGGTGAGATTGCCGAAGGCATTAAAACTGGATTTAAAGATTTAGATACGCTCACAAATGGTTTCCATCCTGGAAATATGATTGTTATCGCCGCTCGTCCTGCGGTTGGTAAGTCAACCCTTGGACTTGATATTGCACGTAATGCCGCGATTCATAATGGTGAGTGCTCTGTCATCTTCTCCCTTGAAATGAGCCGCTCTGAAATCACGATGCGTATGCTCTCTGCGGAAGCTCGCGTGGCTTTAAATAACATCCGCTCTGGTTCATTGAGCGATGATGAATGGTCGAAGTTAGCCCGCCGAATGGGCGAAATTAACGATGCCCCGTTCTTTATCGACGACTCCCCAAACCTTTCGATGATGGAAATCCGCGCAAAGGCCCGCCGTCTAAAACAGCGCCATGATTTGAAGTTGGTAGTCATTGATTACCTCCAACTCATGACATCGGGTAAGAAGGTGGAAAATCGCCAGCAAGAAGTCTCTGAGTTCTCGCGCCAACTAAAACTTCTCGCTAAAGAGTTAAATGTTCCGGTTGTCGCTATCTCCCAGCTAAACCGTTCTCCTGAACAGCGCGCCGATAAGAAGCCGCTGCTCTCTGACCTTCGTGAATCAGGTTCGATCGAGCAGGACGCGGATGTCGTTATATTGCTTCACCGCGATGATTTGTATGACTCCCAAAACCGTTCTGGCGAAGCTGATCTAAATGTGGCTAAGCACCGTAATGGACCCACAAAGATTATCACCGTTGCTTCGCTACTTCACTTTGCGAAGTTTGCCGATATGGCGCCTAAGTACACAACTCCACAAGAAAAGTTCGTTAAAGATAATTAAATTATCTTCTCTAGCTTTCCACTCTTGACATCATAGATAGCGCCCATCACCTCTAGCTCTTTGGGCAAAAATGGAAATGACCTTATTCTCAATACATCTGTCTCTAGCGCAGCTTTCTGATCGGTCACGGTACGAATCTCAATAGACCGAGTATCAATTCCAGAACTCTTACGGATTGCCTCATGAACCTGCTCTTCCGTGCCGCTAGCCATACGGCAATCAGTGTGAGGCATTACTAGGACTCTTGAAACATTTAGTAAATACGTTGCTAGAACTAGAGTTCTTAAGACGTCTTCGGTAATGCGAGCGCCAGCATTTCTAAGAATCTTGGCATCGCCAGGCTTCATGCCGACTACTCGAAGCGGATCAATCCGTGAATCCATACAGGTGACAATGGCGAGGCCTTCGGCTGCGCGACCAGTTAAATCACTTGATTTAAAGGCTTTTGCGAACTCAGCATTAGCCGCGAGGATCTCATCGAAACTCAATGGGCACCTGCCTTACTTCTAGCTCGGTCTGCGATTGAAATTCCAATAATCACAACCAAGCATCCAATGAGCTGGATAGTAGTCAGACTTTCATTCAACCACCACCAGGCAAAGATCCCGGCGAGAACCGGCTCAATCATTCCAAAGATACTTGCCGTTGAGGCGCTCATTAGTTTCAGACCACTAATGACAAAGAGGTAAGGCGCAATCGTTCCCATTAGAACAATCCATAAAACTAACGCCCAACCAGGTAGTGAATATTCTTCAAACCTACCTAAAAGGTTCATCTCATTACTTAGCGCATCGACAGGGAAATTCCCGATTGGAAGTGCGAAAAAGAGAAGAAGAGAGGCAACTCCAAATCCCCACGTAGCTATTGCGCCACTGGTTTTAGTTTTTCCAAGGAGATCGGCGATTAGGAAATAGCCGGCAAGTGCAAAGGCATCGAGAAATGCTGCGATGAGACCAATTTGATCTATGGAGAGCCCGCTCCAAATCTGGGTAATCATCAACAATCCAGTAAAGGCAAGTGTGATGGCATACCAGAGCCCCCTTGGAACATGCTTCTTTAGAACAAAGCGGAGGAAGAGCAAGATCCAAATAGGTGCAGTGAATTCGATAAGAAGAGCGATTCCTACATACATCCGCTCAATAGCAACGAAGTAGAAAGCTTGAACTAGCGTCACTCCAACAACTCCAAATAGAAGTAACCAAGGCAACTCTTGTTTAGTTGGATTTAGTTCGTTGCGACGGAAGATGACGTAAAAAGAGAAGAGGATTAAGAATGCGCCGCCGGTTCTAATCTGAGTGAGGCGCCAAGCCGAGACCTCATCAAGGAGTACGATTTTCGAGATGATTCCGTTGAAGGCGAAGAGAAAAGCCCCTAAAAATAGGTAAATCTCACCCCGGAGTCGCGTTAGCACTCGGGAACAATACAAGAAGGAAGTTACATGCATGTAAGGTTGCTATGTGTTGCGCAACAGAGAGCAAGTGGCTCTGATCGTTCCTTGTTACAACGAAGGGCATCGCTTCAATATCGAGCACTGGAAAGCGTTGCTGGATATAACCCAAGCAATTTTCATATTTGTAGATGATGGTTCAAACGATAACACGCTTGAATTCTTGGAAGAATTAAATTCATACAACTCAAAATTGGTTAGAGTTCTTAAGCTGGGAAATAACAAAGGTAAAGCTGAAGCTACCCGCTTTGGGCTTCAAGTTGCTTTGGAAAACTACACGGGAATCGAATTAGTCGGATATCTAGACGCAGATACTTCTATAGAGGTGAATGATGTGAATAGAATTATCAGAATTGCTCAAGATTTGAATTTCGATGTGGTAATGGGTTCTAGGGTAAAACTTCTTGGCAGGAGAATACATAGGAATCCTGTAAGACACGTAATTGGTCGCTTTGTAGTAACAACTTTGTCCTTTGGGGTTAGTCATTTTCCTTATGATTCACAGTGTGGGATAAAGGTGTTTCGTGCCACGGAGGATTTTAAGAGAATTTTGTTTGAGCCCTTTAGGACTCGCTGGTTCGTCGATTTAGAGATAATGACTAGCCTTGGGAAATTATCGGACCTCAAAATTTGGGAGGAGCCTTTGTACAAATGGGTTGAATCTGGTGGATCAAGAATTCGATTCCATCACTCCTTTAGAATTATTAGAGAGATAGTTTATATAAAGAGGGTTATCAATAAAAAATGGATTTGAAAGAGAGCGGCTTAGTAGAACCACATACACACTGGTACTATGTTTCAAAAGCGTCTGCAATTAAGGCTGATGTGGGAAAACTTGCAAGTCGTCCGCTGAGGATTATTGATATTGGTGCCGGCAGCGGGTATTTTGCATCAATGTTGCTAAAGGAATTGGGCGGGGTTGCTAATTGTGTTGACACCGAGTATGTGTACGATTATACAAAAGGACTTATAGAATTCACAAAGAGCCCGGTGATGAAGGATGCCAACACCTTTCTTTTTATCGACGTTTTAGAGCACGTTAGTGAACCGATAGAGCTTCTAAGGAAACATCTGGAATATGCAAAGACTGGAGACATAATTGTTATTTCAGTACCTGCCTTCAAGTCTTTGTGGAGCTCTCATGACGAGTTCCTGGGCCACGTCGACCGATACCAAGTCAGAGATATACTTTCTTGGCTAAGCAAACTAAACAAAAAATTCGAAATCATAAAGAAACACTATTTGTTTTCACTAATTTTTCCAGCTGTGTTCGTTATCCGTCAACTACCAAGGGGCAAGAAAAGCGATTTACGACCACACAGTAAGTTGGTCAATCTTTTCCTGAAAAACATTTCAATTATCGACAACACGATTATTAGAAGTAAATTTTTTGGGCTAAGTGCTTATGTGGTTGCTCGCATAAAGTAGTTCTAGAAGGCGGCTTCTGAAACTCCCATGATTTCGCCATCTTCACGCTCAACGATTGCGCGAGAAGCGCTAATTAATGGCAAGAAGTTATGGACGAAGTAACGAGAAGCAGCAATCTTTCCTTCGAAGAAATCTGTATCTTTTCCGGTCGCTGAACCAATCTTGCTTGCGGCGATATCAGATTGGCGAAGAAGCAACCAGGAGATGATGATGTCGCCAACTGACATCAATAAGCGAGTGGTGTTAAGGCCACACTTGTAGATCTCGTCTGGCTTCTCTTGGCTAGCTAAAGCGTGAGTTACAAGTTGACCAATGATTGCCTGAAGATCTTCGAGCGCTTTTGCCAATTCAGCTTTTTCAGTTGCGTTGTTGCCACCAGAAGCTGCAAATGCACCGATCTCTTTCGAGAGTTTAGTTAGCGCGCGACCATTGTCTTTAATAATCTTGCGGAAGAAGAAATCAAGACCTTGGATAGCTGTGGTGCCTTCATACAAAGTATCGATTTTGGCATCACGGACGTATTGCTCAAGTGGCCAATCCATGGTGAAGCCGGAACCGCCAAATGTTTGGAGCGATTCAGTTCCAAGCAGCGTCCAAGCTCTTTCTGATCCATAACCCTTAACAATGGGAAGCAAGAGATCATTTAGATGCTCTAAAGCCGAGATCTCATCTTCTGACTTACCTTCAGCACGGGCGAGTGCAACGGCATCTTGAACTGATGCGGTGTAAAGAACTAGCGCGCGCATTCCTTCGGCGTATGACTTCTGGGTCATAAGTGAGCGGCGTACATCTGGATGCTTAATGATGGTTACGCGCGGGCTCGCTTTGTTGGCCATATCTTTCATATCGCCACCTTGGACGCGAGTCTTCGCGTAAGCGAGGGCCTGTTGGTAGCCCGCTGAAAGCGTTGAAATTGCCTTAGTTCCGACCATCATGCGAGCAAATTCGATGATCTTGAACATCTGGGCGATTCCGTCATGAACTTCACCTAAGAGGTAACCAACGGCTGGTTCTTTCTCGCCGAGGTTCATCTCACAAGTAGCTGAGATATTTAGACCCATTTTGTTTTCGACATTTGTTACGTAAACGCCATTTCGCTTTCCGAGTGCACCAGTTTCAAGATCAAACATGAATTTCGGAATTAAGAAGAGCGAGAGCCCCTTAGTTCCTGGGCCATGCCCTTCTGGGCGGGCAAGTACGAAGTGAATTATGTTCTCGTAAATATCGCCATCACCTGAGGTGATGAATCTCTTTGTGCCGGTGATATGCCAAGTTCCATCAGCCTGCTTAACAGCCTTACTTCTTCCAGCGCCGACATCTGAACCAGCATCTGGTTCGGTCAACATCATCGTTGCACCCCAAGCGCGATCAACCATGTGTTTTGCAATCTTCTTCTGGTAATCAGTTCCGAGAGTGTATGCAACATGCGAGAAAGAAAATCCGGAGGCGTAGATATGAACCGCAGGATTTGAACCAAGAACCATTTCAGCAATTGCCCAACGAACTGATGGCGGGATTGCAGTTCCACCTAATTCGACTGGAACATCGATCTTGCCCCAATCGCCATCAACATATGCTTTATAGGATTTCTTAAAACTTTCGGGCAGCTTCACATCTCCAGTTGCTTTATTGAAATCAGTTCCAATTCGATCACCATCAATGAAGGAAGCAGCAAGATCGTTTTCACAGAGTCGTTTTACTTCTTCCAACATTCCCATCGCAGTCTCCCGATCGAGATCTGCGTAGAGAGATTTACCTAAGATGGTGTCGCGCTCTAGAAGATCAAAGAGACAGAACTCGATATCGCGGAGATTTGCTATGTAATGGCCCATTGGCCAAGGATGCTACCCGCGAGTAACTTACGCAAGAGAAAGCACCGAGCGGGCGACGGGAATCGAACCCGCGCTGTCAGCTTGGGAAGCTGACGTGATGCCATTTCACTACGCCCGCGAACGATTTTGCTCTGGGAACGGCGACGTAAAAGCAAAGACAACTTCGCCTAACCCCAGCCCAAAATCTACGAGGGCATATTAGAACCCCGAGAGTAACTAGCGGTAGGGTCGTCAACCATGCTGCTAAGCGATCGCGATATTGCCGCTGAGATAAAGAGCGGCCGGGTGAAGGTTGAGCCTTTCGACCCGAAGATGATCCAGCCTTCAAGCGTTGACGTCCGCCTTGATCGATTCTTCAGGGTTTTTGAGAATCACAGGTACGAAGTTATTGATCCTTCGATTGAGCAATCTGAACTCACTCGCGAGGTAGCGGTTGCGCCAGATGATTTCTTTATCCTCCATCCTGGCGAGTTTGTACTCGCATCGACTTATGAAGTCATCACACTTCCTGACGATATTGCCGGGCGCTTAGAGGGGAAGTCATCGCTAGGTCGACTTGGGCTACTTACTCATTCGACTGCGGGCTTTATTGATCCTGGCTTTAGCGGACATATCACTTTGGAGCTCTCAAATGTCGCAAATCTTCCGGTCAAGCTCTATCCCGGGATGAAGATCGGACAACTCTGTCTCATCAAACTCTCATCTTCGGCAGAGCATCCTTACGGTTCGGCTCTATACGGTTCGCGCTACCAAGGCCAGCGTGGACCAACACCAAGCAAGTCTTGGTTGAATTTCCATAAGACTGAAATTAAGTAGATTAGGGATATGGACGCCTCACTTTTAATCATCATCGCAGTAGGACTCTTCGTTGTCTTCGCCATCATTCAATACAACAAATTAGTTAGATTGAATGTTCAAGTTGATGAAGCATTCGCACAAATCGAAGTGCAACTCAAGCGACGTGCGGATTTAATTCCGAATCTGGTTGAAACGGTAAAAGGTTATGCATCTCATGAGCGTGAAGCGCTAGAGAAAGTAGTCCAAGCTCGCGCTGCATCAACAACTGCCTCAACGCTTCCTGCTGTGGCTGCCGCTGACGGAATGCTCACCAATGCGCTCCGTGGCTTGTTAGCAGTAGCCGAGGCTTACCCAGATTTAAAGGCATCGACAAACTTTTTACAACTTCAAGAAGAGTTATCAACTACCGAGAATAAAGTTTCATTCTCGCGCCAGTTCTATAACGACTCAGTCCGTACTTTAAATGTTTCAGTCAAGACGATCCCAACAAGCTTCTTTGTTGGGCTAGCGAAAGTTGGCGAGCGCGAGTTTTACGAGGTCGAAGATCCGACTATTCGTAACGCTCCTAACGTTAAGTTCTAGCGATGGCTAACTTCCGCGCCTTAGAGAGCGCTAATCGCCGTAAGACATTTTTCTTGCTCTTTTTCATGGGCGTACTTGTCTGGTTCATTTCCTATATTGCAATCTCTGCTTTCGGCGGAAGTGGTGCTGGGGTCATCCCACTTGCAGTTTTGATTTCACTTATCTCGGTCTGGGGTTCTTACTTCGCTTCAGACAAATTAGTTCTAAAGATGACGCGCGCCCATTTGATTCAAGAGGCGGATAACCCAAAACTCTTCAACCTAGTCCATGAAGTCTGTATTGCATCCGGACTTCCGATGCCGAAAGTTGCGATCGTTGATGATCCAGCGCCAAATGCATTTGCAACTGGGCGAGATCCCGATCATGCGCTAATTGCTTTTACAACTGGGCTATTGGGTGCGATGGATAGAGATGAACTACAGGGCGTAGTTGCTCATGAGATGGCTCATGTTGCGAATCGAGACACTTTAGTTTCCGCAGTTGCTGCGACGACTGCGGGCATAGTCGCTCTGATCTCAGATATTTTGATGCGGATGCTCTGGTTTGGTGGCGGTAGAAGTCGAGATCATCACGGAAATCAGATGCCAATCTTCCTTGCGATCATTCCGTTAATTCTTGCTCCGATTGCCGCGACCATGCTTAAAGCAGCCGTTTCTCGTAAGCGAGAATCATTGGCTGATGCGACCGCAGTATCATTTACGCGAAATCCAGCTGGTTTACGCGCTGCTTTAGAGGTATTAGCAAGAGATAACACCGTGGTCGAGGCCCGCTCAAGTGCGGTTGCGCATCTTTATATTGAATCGCCCCTTGATGCTTCAGCGGCTTCAAAGTTATTTGCGACCCATCCACCGATCCAAGAACGAATCGAAACGCTTCGTAAGATGGAAGCTAATCCAAACATCAGCTAGTTACTAGCCGTACCCCATTAATAACAATAATCGCAATTGCAACCGCTATTCCAAGTGGACGTCTTGGAACAATCGAAACCAATTTAGCTGCAAATGGCGCCATGATCATTCCACCAAGTGCAAGTCCTCCAACAACGCTCCAATCCAAATTTATTCGGTTGATGTTCACAAGGAAGCCAACGCTGGCGCATACGGCGACGATGAATTCAGAGGCGCTAACTGTGCCAATTATTTTCCGTGGTTCGTGTTCAGTTGTGGCAAGAAGCGTTGGAGTCACAACCGGTCCCCAACCACCACCACCTGATGCATCAACAAATCCACCGGTTGCACCTAGAAATGTTAAGTAACGAGGATTATTTAGCTCCGCCATATTTGGCTTGATATTTGTCTGGAATACATTCCGATAAAGAAGAACTAAACCAAGCAAGAGAAGGATTGTTGAGATGAAAATTGTTCCACCAGAGAGATCAATTGAGGATAGGAATGTTGCACCAGCAAAAGCTCCGATACCGCCAGGAATAGCTAATCTCTTTAATATGGTGAAGTCGATATTTTCGCGATGCCAATGCGAGACTCCCGATGCAAGTGTCGTTCCAATTTCAGCAGCGTGGACCGCGGCGGAGGCTACGGCTGCGGAGGTACCGAGAGTTAAGAGAAGTGTGGAACTAGTAATTCCAAAGCCCATTCCAAGTGCGCCATCGATTAGTTGGGCGATTGACCCAGCGAGGGCGAAAAAGAGCCAATTCATAGGACTTTATTGATTAGTTTCTCGACATTAGATGCGATTTCATCAGTTCCATCGAGAACCAATTCTGCCTCAGTCGGAGGTTCATAATCTTGACCGACTCCGGTGAGATTTGGAAGCGAGCCATCTCTGGCCTTTTTGTAGAGCCCTTTTGGATCTCGTTGCGCACAGATTTCTGCGGGGGTCTTCACCCAGACTTCAATGAATTCACCATCATCGAATAATTCACGAGCATAGTCGCGATCGACTTTAAATGGACTAACAAGAGCAACTATTACAATGAGGCCGGCATCGACCATTAACTTCCCAACTTCAGCGACGCGTCTTACATTTTCAGCGCGATCTTCTTTTGTAAAACCTAAGTCTTTATTTAAACCGAGGCGCAAATTGTCGCCATCGAGAATGTAACTATGGATTCCGGAAGCAAATAGCTGTGTTTCAAGGGCGTTAGCGATTGTGGATTTTCCTGATCCAGATAAGCCGGTTAACCAGATCAATTTAGCTCGTTGTCCTTTCTGGGTCGAACGAGCTTTCTTGTCTACCTCGTAAGAGTGTTTAGTTATGTTTGTTGCCCGTCGCAGTGCGTGGACAACCATTCCGGCGCCGACCGTATTTAGGGTTACTCGATCTACTAGAACAAAGTTTCCAGAATTTCGATTCTCGCCATATTTGGTGAGTGGAATTGGAGAATCGGTAGCAACTTCCACCATTCCAATCTCATTCATCGCAAGAGTTCGGGCTGATTCGTGATCACCATCGTTGATATTTAAGCGATGGCGGATTGCAGTAACCGTGGCTGGCACCATGGTTGAGCCATTTATTAGGTAGTAAGAGCGGCTATGAATTAATTCTTCTTCACCTATCCAGAAGAGATGAGCCGAGAAGCGATCGGCGGGTTGGGTGTAATCGCCAGCTTTCTCAATGAAGTCACCACGAGTCGCATCTATATCTGGCTCAAGAACCATAGTTACCGCTCGCCCAGCTTCAACTTCTTGGAGGTCGCCATCGAAGGTAACGAGGCGAGAAACCTTTGCCTTTCGCTCACTTGGAAGTACTACTACCTCATCACCAATAGCAAACCCGCCTTGCGAGACAGTGCCCGAGACTCCACGGAAGTTATCTGCTCGTGAGATTAATTGGACCCCAAGTCTTGAGTGTCTAGAAGCGTTGGTTCGCTCGCGCCAATTCTGAATTTCATCAAGTAGGGAGGGGCCGGAGTACCAACTAGTGCGATCTGTTTTGTAGACAACATTGTCGCCTTCTAGTGCACTTACCGGTACATAAATTATTTCTTTGATTCCTAACCTATCTACAGTCGGCTTCAATTCTTGAATCAATTTGTCATAAACATTCTTATCAAAGTTCATCGCATCTAATTTATTGATTACAACAATAATCTTCTCAACTCCCATAAGAGAGCAAATAGTTAGGTGCCTAAGCGTTTGTGGTCGAATTCCCCTAGAGGCATCTACGAGAACGAGTGAGATATCGGCGCGCGAAGCAGCGACTGCCATGTTTCGCGTGTACTGCTCATGTCCTGGCGCATCAGCAATAATCAAACGCCTTCCATCAAGAAGTGACATTGATCGATATGCAACATCTATCGTGATGCCTTGTTCCCGCTCAGCTTCAAGTCCATCAGTTAAAAGACTGAAGTCGATATCTCCAGCCGGGATTATTGAACCTGCTCTCCTGGTGCTGCGCGCTGCGGCAACCGTGTCATGTGGAACCGAATCAGTTTCAACTAGAAGTCGACCAATCAACGTGCTCTTTCCGTCATCAACGCTTCCGCATGTAAGGAGTCGAACTATGGGGCGAGCTTCCATTAGAAGTACCCCTCTTTCTTTTTCTTCTCCATCGAATCTTCTTTATCGCCATCAATTAGGCGGGTAGCTCGTTCACTCAACTTAACTTCCATTACCTCTTCAAAGACCTCTTCAAGAGTTGTGGCGCTTGACTCAACGCCAGCGGTAAGTGGATAACAGCCCAGCGTGCGGAATCGGATCCGGCGCATTTCTGGGGTCTCGCCATCGCGAAGAGGGTATCGCTCATCATCAATCATGATGATCTGTTCACCACGCCAGACAATCGGGCGCTCTTTTGCAAAATAAAGTGGATTAACGGGGATCTTTTCGAGCATTATGTAATTCCAGATATCTAACTCAGTCCAATCAGAAATCGGGAAGACGCGCATGGTTTGATCAGGTCTAATGCGGGGGTTATAGGTGCGCCATAACTCAGGGCGTTGTTGGCGCGGATCCCAACGATGTCCAGATTCGCGGACGCTAAAGATTCGCTCTTTGGCCCGGCTTCGCTCTTCATCGCGACGAGAACCGCCAATTGCAGCATCAAAACCATATTTATCTAACGCTTGACGTAGGGCGACCGTCTTCATTATTCGGGTGTATTCACTCGTTCCGGTTGAAAATGGACTTACACCATCTCTAATTCCTTCTTCATTTGTATGAACTAAGAGCTTTGCGCCGTACTTGCCTGCCATCTCATCGCGGAATGAAATCATCTCTCGGAATTTCCATTTGGTATCGATGTGAAGCATCGGGAATGGAATATTCGCCGGATAGAAAGCCTTGCGCGCTAGATGAAGTAAAACGGAAGAATCTTTTCCAATTGAATAAAGCAGCACTGGATTCTTGAATGCCGCAGCGGTCTCGCGAAGAATCTCAATTGATTCATTTTCGAGAGCGCGGAGAATTTCTGGACTGCTACGCACCTCGAAATCCTACAAGTCTTGAATTGGGAAGAAGAGTTTGAAGGTAGCGCCGTGTCCAAGTTCTGATGTGACGCTCACCGTACCGCCATGAGCACGCATAACAGCATCAACAATTGATAGACCAAGCCCAGTTCCCTCACCGCCATTTCTCACTCTTGATGGATCGGCTCGGTAAAACCGCTCGAAAATACGCGCTTGATCCTCTTTTGAAAGCCCGGGGCCGTTATCACTTACTTCAATTACTACGCCTTGTTCTTCTTCCGCTAACTTAAGTTTTATCTGGGTTCCGGCCGGTGTATGGGTTCGAGCATTAGCTAGCAAATTTGCAACGACTTGATGGACGCGCATCGAGTCGCCAAGTACGAATACATCATCGGTAGGTAAATAGACGTCAATTGGATGATTTGGCCCTGCGACCTTAGCTGAAGCAACAGCTTCATTTATAAGGGTTTTTAGATCAATTGGGCTTCGCTCCATCTCACGAGATTGATCGAGGCGAGCAAGTAGTAATAAATCCTCAACAAGAGTCGACATACGAATCGATTCTTCTTCGATTCTGCGCACCAACTCCTCGGTCTTTTCTTCACCTTTGATTGCTCCTTGACGATGGAGTTCAGCAAAGCCACGGATTGCGGTTAGTGGAGTTCTTAATTCATGTGAGGCATCTGCCACAAAGCGACGTAATTTATCTTCACTTGCTTTGCGGAGTTCAAAGGATTCCTGAATTCGGGAGAGCATCTGATTTAACGCCCAAGTAAGTTTTCCAACTTCAGTATCGCCGCGAGCTTCTGGAAGACGAGCGGAGTAATCACCTTTAGCAAAAGCTTCAGCTGTCTCCTCAACTTGAGTTAGCGGTTTTAAGGAGATACCGATAATTCGGCGAGCGATAAAAGCTAAGAAGAATAAAACTACTAGTCCAACTGCAAAAAATAAGAAACGAAGTTGGTTGATTGACTTCTCTACCCCATCAAGTGAGACGGCCGTAATAACGCTGCCGATTTCGCCAGGAAGGATTCGAGCGAGCACTCGATACTCGGAACGATTACGGTCATTACTTTCGATTGTGAAAGGTGCGTCGCCTTTTATTCTTAGTTCCGCAACGGTAAGCCCGCTGATCACATTCTGTACTTGTTGTGGACTTTGGGCGCCGCCAAGTGTTCCCATCACAACACCATCTCGATCAAGCAGACTTACGCTTATTTCTGATGGAATTTCACGAATTGGCGCAAAGGGCTGAAAGAGTGGTTCATCTTCGTTGTTAGTTTCAGTCCGCTCGCTAGTAATTCCGGCGCGATCGAGGCGGATACCTGAGGTAGTTGAGATCGCTTCTAGTTGCGCATCAACTTGGGCGATTAGAAATGTGCGAAAGGCATTTTGGGCCGCAAAGTCAGAGCCAGTAATTCCAAGTGCGCCGAGGATTACAACGCCGAGAACCAAGCGATTCTTCAAGCTCCATTGCCCGGGGGCAGGCTTGAACTTTCGCAGTGGTTGATTCACAGCGAAAGATTACTTCGCGGGCAACCGGAGGCGATAGCCCACGCCACGCACTGTGTGAATAAGCGCAGGAGAGTAGGTATCAACTTTTTTGCGGAGGTAGGAGATATAGGTTTCAACGATTCCCGCATCACCACGGAAGTCGTATTGCCAGACATGATCAAGAATTTGAGACTTTGAAACGACGCGATTTGCATTGATCATGAGATAACGGAGCAAGGTAAATTCGGTAGGAGATAGATCAATCACATTTCCAGCTCGACGAACTTCATGTGTTGCTTCATTTAATTCAAGATCTGCACAACGAATTGTCTCTTCATCAATCGGCGAGAGAACAACTCCAGTGCGACGAAGCAGCGCACGCAATCTTGCAACTAACTCTTCTAAACTAAATGGCTTTGTTACATAATCATCGCCACCAAGTGTTAGCCCTTTGATCTTGTCATCAGTTGAATCTTTAGCGGTTAAGAAAAGAACTCCAACTTCTTGACCGCTCTCACGGAGTTGGCGGCAGACTTCGAAACCATCAAGATCGGGGAGCATTACATCGAGAATTAGCGCGTGTGGTTTTAACTCTTCAGCAACTCGTAACGCTTCAGCGCCAGTAGCAGCGGTGCGGACATCAAAGCCAACGAATCGGAGGCTTGTGGTGATTAGTTCGCTAATGCTCTTCTCATCATCGACGACAAGAACGCGCTGTGTTGCAACTTCGCTCTCAGGGGTCATGGTGGGCTCTCTATCTAGGGTGGCGGTGGGTTTCATGTGCCGGATGATTACCGCTTAACTTTAGAACTTCCTGAGAAGTGGCTGGGGCGTCCTACCGAATTAGAGATACACAGGGGTGGATAAAGCTGTGGAGAATTACAGGCGTGTAATTAGTTTTTAGCGCCAGCGGGTAGCGAGCGAGAAGCCGACTCCGATAAATGCGAAGCCAACGACCATGTTCCAGGCGCCGATATCAGGAATCGGATACGCGGTCTGGGAGATATAGAAGGTCACGATCCAAGCGAGGCCAATAAGGAAAGAGCCGAGCATGACCGGCACGAGCCAGCGAGGGCTCTCCATCTCCAGCGGATTTTCGACCACGAGGTCTTTCTGGGGGCGGTTATCTTTCTTCTTCTTACGGATCCGCGACTTAGGCATGGGCGGCAGGTTACACGAGAGGATGAGTACATGGGAACCCGGATCCTGGTTATCGATAACTACGACTCCTTTGTTTTCAACCTCGTTCAATACCTCGAGCAACTCGGAGCTGAGTGCACCGTCGTTCGCAACGATGCGGTCGAAGCAACGCAAGCCGATGAATATGACGGCGTTCTTATTTCACCTGGCCCTGGAACCCCAGAAGCTGCTGGGGTATCGATTCCAATGATTAAGCGTGCGGCTGAAGTTAAGAAGCCGCTCCTTGGAGTCTGTCTAGGCCACCAAGCTTTAGCGGTCGCCTATGGCGCAACAGTTGATCGCGCTCCGGAATTACTTCATGGCAAGACTTCTGAAGTTTCACATGATGGAAGTGGCGTTTTTCAAGATCTACCTTCGCCATTTACCGCAACTCGTTATCACTCACTTGCGATTAAGGAAGAGACACTTCCGAGTGAACTTGTAATTACTGGAAGAAGTGAGAGCGGAGTTGTGATGTCAATTCGCCATCGCGAACTTCCAATTCATGGCGTGCAGTTCCACCCAGAATCAGTATTGACTGAACATGGTCATCACTTACTTGCAAACTGGTTGGTTGAGTGTGGAATGAAAGATGCGGTTAAGAAATCCGAAGGGCTATCCCCGGTCTTTAACCGTTAGTAGGCGCTTTATTAATCGTAATAGTTACTGAAGAACCAATAATCTTTGTCTCGCCACCCGTTGGCGCTTGAGCAATAACGACCCCAAGTGGTTGGTTAGCATCAAAGGCTTCAACAGTTTTCACTAAGAACCCTGCTTGGGTAAGAAGTGTGCGGGCTTCAATATCGCTCTTTCCGAGAAGGTCTGGGACTTTCACATTTCCGCTCGCAATCTCAAGAGTTACACCGCTTCCGGCTTCAATTATGGAGCCTTGTTCTGGGGTAACTTTCAAGACGATTCCTGGTTGTTCCTCGGAATCAACAGCAATAGTGCGACCTACCCGAAGGCCAGCAGCAGCAAGTGCTGCGCGCGCTTCTTCAAGTGGCTTTCCAATAATGTCAGTTGGAACAGTTGCATCACCTGGGCCATCAGAGAGCGTAAGCGTTACTGAGCTTCCTTCACTAACTCTCACAGTTGCGAGCGGAAGTTGGCTTGCGACGCGATCTCTAGGAATTCGCGCATCAGGTGCGCGCTGAATTGTGATCGTAAATCCGACAAGTTGAGCGCGGGCCTCAGATTCCGTTAGGCCGACAACATTTGGAAGTGTTTTTAGTTCTGCAGAAGGAGTGGGACGGAAGACAAAGAAGCTAGTGAGGCCGACAATTGCTACAAGTGCAAGCGCGATCGCTGCAAATCTATTTCGGCCTGGGTTCTTTCCACCTTTTTGTTTGGGAATCTGGGTTGTAATCCGCTCGCCCCGGGAGAGTTTCTTCAGGTCTTTCAACATCGCGGCCGCGCTTGCGTAACGATCACTTGAATTCTTAGCAAGTGCTACTTCAAAGAATGCATTTAGCGCCGGATCAAGTGAGGGTTCAATTGAAGTAACGGGAGTAAGTGGAGCTGAGACATGCTGGTAGGCGATTGCTACTGGAGTCTCACCACCAAAAGGTGGCTTACCGGAAACTAATTCATAGAAGAGGCAACCAACCGAGTAGAGATCACTTCGCTCATCGGCTTGGCCACCAGTTGCTTGTTCAGGTGAGAGATATTGGACAGTGCCGACTATGTTCCAAGTACTAGTGAGGGTTGCCCCGGCATCTGAAAGAGCACGTGCAATTCCGAAATCCATCACCTTTACTTCGCCCGTGTCAGTGATCATGATGTTTCCTGGCTTGATATCCCGGTGAACCAGCCCATTCTTATGTGAATAAGCGAGCGCATTTAAAACACCTTCAACGATTTCAATAGCCCGCTCAAATGGAAGTCGATCACCGGAATGAAGAATTTCCCGCAAAGTGTGGCCTTCTACATACTCCATAACGATGTATGGCATTAGCCCACTTGGAGTTTCTTCTTGCCCTGAGTCGTAGACCGAGACGATTCCGGGATGATTTAAACCAGCGGCAGCAAGCGCTTCTTTATTAAATCTATTGATAAATGCAGGATCGCGCGCTAAGTCGCTTCGCAAAATCTTTACTGCAACTTCTCGGTGCAACCTTTGATCATCGGCGATATAGACATCAGCCATTCCACCGGTACCGATCATCTGGCCGAGTTTGTAGCGATCGCCTAGAACTCGCATTATTGCGCAGCTCCAATGAGAGTTGTTGCAACCGCACCAGGAGTATCCCCGACACGAACGGCAATCACAGTGACATTATCGGGAGCATCTTTCTTACATGTAAGGTCCACTAAAGAATTCACAGCAGCTTGTAAGTCTTCTTGTAGCGCTGCGGCAATTTTTCCTTCATCAACTACGACCGTGAGGCCATCGCTACAAAGAAGATAGATATCTCCGACTTCGGCCGGGAATGAAAGTAGCGGTGCATCAACATTTGATTTACCCATGAGCGCTTGAGTCAAGAAGGAGCGTTGCGGGTGGTCGCTAGCCTCATCTTGGGTGATCCGACCTTGGTCGATGAGCTCTTGAACAACGGTGTGATCATGGCTTAGCCGAGTGATTGTTTTTCCACGAATTCGATAAGCACGTGAATCACCGACATGTAACAAGTTGAGTTGATTATCAAAGAGCATAAATGAAGTGAGCGTGGTTCCCATTCCATCAAGCTCTGGTTTTTCATCAGCAATCTTCCGTATCGCGGTATCTATTTCAGCGATGGAAGTTCTAAAAATGTCGTCACGTGATTGTGGATCTAATTCCGGATTACTTAACACCGGAAGCAAATCTGCGAGCGTTTTTATTGCAGTTCTTGAGGCTACTTCACCGCCGGCGTATCCACCCATTCCATCGGCTACCGCAATTAGATTCTGTGAAACTAATCCAGAATCTTCATTTCCATCGCGATGTAATCCCAACTCAGATCGCCAGGCAAAAGATGCGAAGTGAAGAGTGCGGTTCATAATAAGTAAGCCTAACGCGCTTGCTTGCCGGTATCCTTACGCAGTGACTCGCTACGCATATCTCGGACCAATCGGCACTTTTACTGAGGCCGCGCTCCGAACCGTTGCTTCCGCTAGCGATTCTTTACTCCCATTTGCGAATGTAACTGCGACCCTTGATGCGGTTCGAAGCGGCCAAGCCGATCGCGCGCTAGTCCCGATTGAGAATTCGGTTGAAGGGGTCGTTGCTAGAACGCTAGATGAATTAGCAATTGGTGAGCCACTTGTAATTTATGGAGAAGTAACCCTTCCTGTGACCTTTGCGCTTCTCGTAACAAAAGGTAAGAGCGCTGGCGATATCAAGAAAATTGCAACCCATCCTCATGCCGAATCGCAATGCCGCACTTATATCGCTAAGAATTATCCAAACGCTGAGATCATCGTTACCTCATCTACTGCCGCCGCTGCTGCTTCATTAAGTAAAGGTGAATATGACGCTGCTATCGCTGCCCCAAACACAGCTGAGACTTATGGCCTTGAAGTACTTGCCACAAATATCGGCGATAACGATGGCGCAGTAACTCGATTTGTATTAGTTGGAAAACCAGGGGTGGTTCCACCTATGACCGGCCACGATCGCACCTCGCTCGCTGCATTTATCGGAGCAGATCACGCTGGTGCGTTATTAGAAGTTCTGACCGAGTTTGCGGTACGTGGCGTGAACTTAACCTTTATCCAATCTCGTCCAACTGGAAGAGAGCTTGGTCATTATCACTTCATCATCGATGCCGAAGGCCATATAAGTGAAGAACGAGTGGGCGATGCGCTAACCGGACTTCGTCGTATCTGTGAAGATGTCAGATACCTCGGTTCATATCCAAGAGCCGATAAAGTTCTACCCACAACCACAAAAGCAACCACAGATGAATCATTTAGCGCCGCCGATAATTGGCTCGCAGATGTGCGCGCTGGGAAGAAAATATGATTGATGTAAAGCTGCTCCGTGAAAATCCGGACTTGGTCCGCACCTCACAGAAAGCTCGTGGTGAGAGCACTTCTCTAGTTGATGAAGTACTTGCTGCTGACGAAGTTCGGCGTACCGCAATTGTGGAATTTGAAGTGCTCCGCGCTGAACAGAACACGCTCTCAAAATCAGTTGGAGCTGCAAAGGGCGATGAAAAGAGCGCCTTACTTGAGCGAGCAAAGACGCTTTCCGCTCAGGTTAAGGAAGCTGAATCAAAGAAGAGCGCAACTGAAGATGCTTTCAAAAAATTAGCGCTTGGTATTTCTAATCTTGTTGATGAGCGCGCTCCGATTGGTGGCGAAGCCGATTTCAAAGTTATCGAAGAGATTGGTAAACCTCGTAATTTTGATTTCGAGGCGAAGGATCATGTGGAACTCGGAAAGATCCTTGGCGCGATTGATGTCGAGCGCGGCGCGAAGGTCTCAGGTGCGCGGTTCTATTATTTAACTGGCGTTGGCGCACTGCTTGAATTAGCGCTGGTTAATTACGCCATCCAAATGGCTACGAAGGCTGGATTTATCCCGGTTATCCCACCAGTCTTGGTTAAACCTGAGGCGATGGAGGGAACGGGTTTTCTCGGCCAAGCCGCTGAAAATGTCTTCCATCTACAAGCTGATGACTTTTATTTGGTTGGAACTAGCGAAGTCCCACTAGCGGCCTATCACATGGACGAGATTCTCGATGCTTCAAAGTTGCCGCTTCGCTATAGCGGTTATTCACCTTGCTTTAGACGTGAGGCGGGATCTTATGGAAAAGATACCCGCGGAATTATCCGGGTACATCAATTTGAAAAAGTTGAGATGTTCTCATTCTGTAAGCCAGAAGATGCAGCCGCGGAACACTTACGACTTCTTAATTGGGAGAAGGATTTCCTTAATGCGATGGAGATTCCATATCGCGTGATTGATGTTGCTACTGGTGATCTTGGTTCTAGCGCAAACCGCAAATTTGATTGCGAGGCATGGATCCCGACCCAGGGCGCATATCGAGAGGTAACAAGTACCTCGAATTGCTCAGATTTCCAAGCCCGTCGATTAAATATAAGAATCAAGGGCGAGAGCGGTACTTCACCAGTCGCAACTCTTAATGGAACGCTCGTTGCGGTGCCGCGAATGATTGTTGCGATTTTAGAGAATCACCAGCAAAGCGATGGCTCAGTTCTAGTTCCAAAGGCGCTTCAAGCTTATTTAGGCACCGATCGATTTACACCGGTGAGTTAATTGAGCGCACTCTTATGCCGCCCAAAGTTAATTGCAACAGATTTGGATGGCACGATCGTCTCTCACTACAGAGAGATAACCCAGCGAACTAAAGATGCATTCTTTGCAGCGCATGAAGCAGGGATTGAGATTTTTTACGTGACTGGACGCCCACCGCGTTGGATGAAAGAGATTGCGGCTGCCTTTCCATTTGGTCGCTCCATTTTAGGAAATGGTGCACAGCTCTATGACATCCATAAAGATAAAGTTTTAGAAGAGTGGTTGATGCCGAAAGAGGCCCAAGTTGAAACGGTAAATCGACTTCGCCTGGCAATCCCCACGATCTCATTTGCCGTTGAGAAACATAACTATTTCCACCGCGAAAAGGCCTATGTTCCAAGGTGGGATGTCGGCCAAGATAACGTTGGAGTACATGACATTTTTGAAGTGGTTGATGGCCCCGCAACAAAGATGTTGGCGCGTTGCTCGGATCAAGAGTTAACTTCAGATGAGATGTTAGAGATTGCTAAACGTGAGTTAGATGACATTGCAACGGTTACACACTCAAATCCACACGATTCGCTCTTAGAGATAAATGGCCATGGCGTTTCAAAAGGCGCAACCCTTGCACTTATTGCCGGGCGACATGGGATTACAGCTGAAGAAACTGTTACTTTCGGCGATAACCCAAATGATTTCTCGATGCTTGCTTGGGCGGGAAGGTCTTGGGCGATGAGCGATGGCCACCCAGAAGGAAAACTTCACGCCAAATCAATCGCTGAGCCTTGTGTAGAAGATGGCGTTGCAAAGGTAATTGAAGAGTTATTGGAGCTACCAGTATGACAAATGCTGTTCTGCCAATTTGGCTAGATTTGATGTGCGTTGGAGTCGGAGCATTTCAAGGCGCGCTCTTTGCAATCTTTTATAAGCGCTTTGATTTAGTTGGAGTTACCGCTATTGCAATTCTTACCGGTCTTGGTGGCGGATTCCTCCGTGACATCTTGATTGATGCTGGACGCCCTGCCGGTATGCAGGATCGATATATTCTGACTGCGATTATTGGAGTTGCAGTCGCGCTAATTCTCGGACGTTGGTATCGCAAGATTGATGGCGCAATCGTCTTCTTAGATTCAATCGCGATGTCACTCTTTGCGGTTGCGGGAACATATAAAGCGCTACTCTTTGGTACCTCAGAACTTGTAGCCGTACTAATTGGAGTTATTGCTGCTGTTGGCGGTGGAGTTCTAAGAGATGTTGTCTGTCGTATCACCCCCCAAATCTTTTCGGGCGGCCCGCTCTATGCCACAGCTACTGCGATTGGTGCAACAGTGTTTGTACTGCTCGATAAGACAACACTGCAACCAAATCTCATTGTTGCGATCACAGCACTCGTAATAGTTTCAATCCATATGACTTCGGTCCGTTTCCGGATTCACTTGAAGCCGGCGTTATCGGGTTTGGATGATGAGAATTTTGAGGAGCCTAAGTAAGACCGGTAAGTTCTCCCACGGAGGGCTCGCATAGTGGCCTAGTGCACCGGTCTTGAAAACCGGCAAGGGAAACCTTCGTGGGTTCAAATCCCACGCCCTCCGCCAGAGCAAGACCTGTGGGCGAACTCATAGGGGTTCACCTAGAAAAGCCTGAGAAGCGCGGGGAAAATTCTCGTAATCGATCAGGAGGCGCGCTTTGGCTACCGGAGTATTTTCCAGCACTAGAGCAGCAATAAAAGAGCGGACACTTCGCACTGACCGTTGGTGGTTACAACCTGCAATTACTTTTGGCGTTTTAATAGCATTCATTATCTACGCGACCTTCCGCGCATTTGAAAAGAAGTATTACTTCACCGAACCGCTGATCTCACCTTTCTACTCACCATGTCTTTCAACAGCATGTCTCGATGGATCAGCTCACTTTGGAACTCCGATTGGAACGATAACTCTCTTCGGCATCGTGATTTCACCTGCGCTATTTATTTTGATTTTCCCGCTCGGGTTTAGATTGACTTGTTATTACTACCGCAAGGCCTATTACCGATCATTCTGGATGTCGCCACCTGCATGTGCGGTTGCTGAGCCACATAAGAAATACACCGGTGAGACTCGCGCGCCGCTGATATTGCAAAATGGGCATCGCTGGTTCTTCTACTTTGGATTAATTTTCAACATCATCCTCACTTATGACGCAATCATCGCTTTTAAGAACCCTGAAGGCGAGTGGGGCCATATGAGCGTTGGAACTCTAATTCTTCTTCTCAATGCAACTATGTTGTGGCTCTATTCAGCCTCATGCCATACCTGCCGCCACACAATCGGCGGAAGGTTACGTAACTTCTCCAAACATCCACTCCGTTACAAGATGTGGACTTGGGTCTCAGCTTTAAATGAGCGCCATCCGGTCTATGCCTGGATTTCACTCATTGTTGTAGCGCTAACCGATTTCTATGTTCGGTTAGTGGCATCCGGAACTATCACCAACTACTACTTCTTCTAGGCGGAGAGATGGCAAAAGCAACGACTGGAATCAAGGCGAGCGATATCAAGTTCGATCGTTATCGCTTCGATGTAGTTGTAATCGGCGCAGGTGGCGCTGGTCTTCGCGCTGCGGTTGAAGCGCGCCAAGCCGGTCTTCGCGTCGCAATCATCTGTAAATCACTTTTTGGTAAGGCCCACACTGTTATGGCAGAAGGTGGCGCTGCTGCAGCAATGGGTAATGTCAATGAAAACGATGGTTGGAAGGTTCACTTCCGCGACACGATGCGCGGTGGAAAGTTCCTAAATAACTGGCGGATGGCGGAACTTCACGCCAAGGAATCACCAGATCGAATCTGGGAACTTGAGACCTGGGGTGCGCTATTTGATCGCACCAAAGATGGCCGAATCTCCCAACGTAACTTTGGCGGCCATGAATATCCACGCCTTGCTCATGTCGGCGATCGCACCGGATTGGAATTAATCCGCACCATGCAACAGCGCATCGTTGCGATGCAGCAGAAAGATAAGAAGGAATTTGGCGATGCCGAGAAATACATAAAGGTCTTCGCCGAGTTAACTATCACATCTATCTTGAAAGATGGCGATAAAGTCTCAGGCTGCTATGGATATTGGCGCGAGAGTGGCGATGAAGTTCTCTTTGAATCACCTGCTGTTGTTCTTGCAACTGGTGGAATTGGAAAATCATTCAAGATCACTTCTAATTCATGGGAAGGAACCGGAGATGGCCACGCGCTAGCTCTTAAGGCCGGCTCTGCGCTCGTTGATATGGAGTTCGTCCAATTCCATCCAACTGGCATGGTCTGGCCACCATCGGTCCGCGGAATTCTCGTTACCGAATCAGTCCGTGGTGATGGCGGAGTTCTCACTAACAACAAGGGTGAGCGCTTTATGTTCAACTACATCCCAGAAGTTTTCAAAGATAAGTACGCCGATAATGAAGCCGAAGCTGATCGTTGGTATAAAGACCAGAACAACAATCGCCGTCCACCTGAGTTGTTGCCACGCGATGAAGTAGCGCGCGCTATTAACGCAGAAGTTAAAGCAGGGCGCGGCTCGGAGCATAGTGGCGTTTATCTAGATGTCTCAAAGCGCCTTCCGGCTGATGAAATTAAGCGTCGCTTACCTTCGATGTGGCATCAATTTAAAGAGCTTGCCGATGTTGATATCACTGAACAACCAATGGAAGTCGGCCCAACTTGCCACTATGTAATGGGTGGTGTGAAGGTTGATCCCGATACTGCTGCGGCATATGGCGTCCCTGGTCTCTTTGCTGCTGGTGAAGTTGCTGGTGGAATGCATGGTTCAAATCGCCTTGGCGGTAATTCACTCTCTGACCTTCTTGTCTTCGGACGCAGAGCCGGCGCTGGCGCAGCCGAATATGTAAAAGGTTTGAAGGGTAAATCTCCAGAAGTAAGCGATAAAGAGATTGAGAAGGCCCACGATCACATTAACGATCCATTTGATCGTGATGGCAACGAGAATCCATATGCGCTACAACAAGAACTACAGAACATTACCCAAGATCTCGTTGGAATTATTCGCACCGAGAGTGAATTGAAAGAATCGCTTGAGAAGATCGAATCAATTCGCGAGCGCTCCAAGAAAGTGAGAGTTGAGGGTGGGAAATTGTTTAACCCGGGATTCCACCTCGCGATTGATCTTGAGAATATGTTGCTCGTCTCTGAGTCAATTGCGCGCTCGGCATTAGAGCGCGAGGAGTCACGGGGTGGGCATACTCGTGATGATTATCCGAAGATGGATCCAGAATGGCGCCAATACAACCACCTCACAACTTGGAGCGGTAAGAAGGTAGAAATCGAAGCCGAGAAGGCGAAGATGCTCCCTGAAGAATTACTCAGCCTATTTGAGATGGATGAGTTAAAGAAATATTTCACCGAGAAGGAACTCGCGAAAGGTGGGAAATAGATGGCCCGCAAAGTGAAGATGCGCATCTGGCGCGGCGATTCCAAGAACGGTGATTTCAAAGATGTCACCGTTGAGGCAAATGAAGGTGAAGTCGTTCTCGATGTAATTCATCGCGTTCAAGCGACCCAGATGTCAGATCTTGCGGTGCGCTGGAACTGTAAGGCTGGAAAGTGCGGATCTTGCTCGATGGAAATCAACGGTAAGCCACGTCTTGCATGTATGACCCGAATGAATATGTATGGCGAAGACGAGAACATTACGGTCACACCGCTTCGGGCATTCCCTGTCATCAAAGATCTCGTTACCGATGTCTCTTTCAATTACAAGAAAGCTATGGAAGTTCCAGCATTCGAAGGCCCAGAAGATTTGAAACCTGGTGAGTATCGGATGCAACAAGTTGATGTTGAACGAAGCCAGGAATTCCGTAAATGTATCGAGTGCTTCCTCTGCCAAGACACCTGCCACGTTATCCGCGATCATGAAGAGAATAAGAAGTCATTTGCCGGTCCACGCTTCTTTATTCGAATCGCTGAGTTGGATATGCATCCACTTGATCGGCTACGTAACCGTAAGAAGAAAGCGCAAGAAGAACATGGCCTTGGAATGTGCAACATCACTAAGTGCTGTACTGAAGTTTGCCCAGAACATATCAAGATCACTGATAACGCGATCATCCCGATGAAAGAGCGGGTTGTTGACGTTAAATACGATCCAGTTCGCTGGTTGGGTTCAAAGATCCGTAAGCGCGAGGGAATCGAATAGTGTCACTAGTCCTACGGTGGGCTGTTCTCGCTGGGGCATTCTGGGTAACAACACTTATCGTTGACGGAATCCAGATTAAAGATGGCGCTTGGAATTATTTCTGGGTCGCTGCTCTATTTGGATTAATCAACACTTTTATTGGTTCACTTCTAAAGCTATTTACCCTTCCTGCGGTGATTCTCACCTTTGGTCTATTCGTCTTCGTGATTAATGCCGCGATGTTGATGCTTACCGATAGATGGAGCGATGTAATCACCATCGATTCATTTACTTCTGCTCTCATTGGAAGCTTGCTAATAAGTATCTTTTCCGGGATTGCCAACAAAATGGTAAAGCGGGCGTGAAGAAGCTCCTTGTAATCGCAGCTGGCGGAGTTGCCGGCTCGCTCATCCGATATTTCTTTGTTGGGAGAAACGATGAGATTGGAATCTTTCTAATTAATTTGCTTGGCGTGACCGTAGCTGGACTCTTTGCACTTCGGCTTAAACCAACTGAATTGAGCCGACTCTTCTGGATCCCTGGTTTTGCTGGCGCTATGACCACATTCTCATCGGTCGCAGTCATTCATGGTCAGCGAAGTGATTTTGAAGCAATCATCTACTTCTATGTAATGGTGACTATGAGTTTGTTAATTCTCTGGCTAATCAATCCAAGACGCGAGCTATCCAAATGAGGCTCACACTTTTTCTAATTGGCGCCGGAATAGGCGCGCCTACGCGCTATGTGATTGATCGATTCTTCCGGGATGGTTATCGCTTCCCATATGGGATCTTGATAGTCAATGTAGCTGGATCATTTCTTCTAGGAGTTATCGCAAACCAAGATACTGATCTCACCTTCCTTCTCTTTGGATTCTGTGGTGCGCTCACAACTTGGTCAGCCTTTGCCCTTGATCTCTTTGATGAGCTAGCGAATAAGAAGCTTTTTGCTGTGAATCTCTTTGGAAACTATCTCTTAGGGGTATTTGCGGCGCTACTTGGGTTATGGATTAGTAGATAATCCGCCTATGTCAGCGAACAATCAGATGCCCTGCGACTTTTGTGGCCAGGCATATGACCCGGTCGCAACGCGTTGGTTATGCCCACATTGCCACTCCAAAACAAATTGCTGTGATGGCGCTCCATGCCCGCTACCTGAACCAGTCACCTCAGAAGTAAAGGGAAATTAATGATGCGAGTTGTTGTCCTTCTTTTTAGCGCGCTCTTCTTAACTGCATGTAGCGATGTTGAGGACGCCGTTCCAGAAACTCCCTCTGTTCCGCTGTTCTGCGATGAGACAAAGATCTTGGATTCATTCCCAGAAAAAGTTGCCAATGCAAAGTACATTCCAACTGAGTGGGAACCTTCCGAAGGCACAGATCTTTATGCTGCGTACAACGCTGGTGGAATCGCTTGTACCTATGGAATTGGTGAAGCAGAAGTTGGCGCAACGATTATCTGGGCGCCAGATTATGGAATTACTTTTGCTGATCGGGAAAAGTTCTGGAAAGAAGCTGGTCAACAAGAAGTAGATCTTCCCGACTTTGACGAGGAGAGGGCTTACTTCCTCTCACAAGGAACTGAGGAACAAGGCGAATTTATTATCTGGCAACTAAATGTCCTTAAGGGCGGCTATTGGATCCAAGTCGGCGCCACCTTCCTTGGTTCCATCGAAGAAGCGATGCCAATAGTGAAATCAGCTTTTGATTCAATTCTTACAACCGAAGAGGCCGCAGCTCAAAATGTAAAGGGTTGCTACTTCTCTGAGGCAAACAACGACTTGTTCATCATGGATCTCACCTATCACGATAATTCGACGGTAACTGGAAACCTTGCCTACCAACCATTCCAAAAGGACTCCTCTAAAGGTTCCTTTGTTGGAACTTACGAGAATGGCATTTTGCATGGCGTGTATACCTTCACCTCCGAAGGAAGGGACTCAGAGCGTGAGCTTTATTTCAAGCGTGATGGTGAAGGTTTTGTTCCCGGTTATGGGCCAGTAGAAGTTATCGACAATAAGTTTGAGAAACTACAACGCCCACTTCAAATCAAGTGGGATAAAGTCTATAAGTACAACCCGGGCGAAGAGTGCGCAACGGTCATTAAGGGAATTGACTAAGGGTTCTTAATGAGCGAGAAGCGCCTAATCATCCATCCTGGATTTCATAAATCCGGTACAACGGCGCTCCAAGAGTCATTCGCTCTAAATCGTCAGCTTCTTCGCGAAGAAGGAATTCTCTATCCGCACATTGGAAGAAAAGCACACCACCGTGTGGCGTGGGCGCTAACCCAAAAGCCTTGGGGATGGAGCAACCGAGGTGGCGAAAAGACGCCACCGAAGACTTGGGAGAAGATGGTTGATCGCATTAAGAGCGCTAAAGAAGAGACCGTGATCCTAAGCAGCGAATTCTTCTCTGAGTTAGATGGTGAAAAAATCCGCAAAGTCCGAAGTGATATCAAAGGAAGAGATATCCAAGTCCTCTTCACCTTAAGGCCGCTTGCAAAACTCTTACCATCTTCATATCAACAATATTTGAAGTATGGATTCACGGTTGAATATGAAGATTGGCTACACGCAATCCTCGATAATCCTGGTGAATCAAAGGTTTCGCCGACGTTCTGGAAACGTCATTCCCATGGGAAAGTGATTGCAAAATGGGTGGATATCTTCGGTAAGTCAAATGTAACGTTACTAATAGTTAATGAAGCGCAACCAACCTTCCTTTTTGATGAGATTAATAAGTTTCTGAATCTTCCTGCTGGAAGAATAAATGCAGCTCCGAGTGGAAGTAATCGCTCACTTACTATGGAAGAGATCTCACTTCTACTAGAACTAAATCGCCAGTTTCCAAAGGAGCGCGTCTGGGATGAATATGAGATTTTCATCCGCGCTGGCTACATCAAAGAGTTGACGGACTTTGTTCCACCCGCCCCAGATAAAGCGCGGCTGTTAACACCACAATGGGCGGTCGAAAAGGCAAATGAATTAGGACGCGGAATTAAAGAAGAGCTACTCAATTCGGGAGCAAAAATAATTGGCGATGTGGATTCTCTTGGTAATTCTACGATAGCAATTGGCCACTCTACATACCCAGAAACAATCGATATTAAGACGGTTGCGGCGGCGATGCTTGCCTTTGATCAAGAGACAATCAAGAAATTCCCATTTAAGTGGCTTACCAAAGAGTTGAAGTCAAGGGCAAAGAAACAAATCAGAGCTAGATCAAGTCGCCTAAAATAAAACTACTTCCAGAGCGAAGCAACCCACGCCTCAATTTCATCTGGATGACGAGGCATTGCTGAACTTAAATTCTTGTATCCATCTTTTGTAACAAGAACATCATCTTCGATACGTACGCCAATGCCACGGTATTCAGCCGGGAAGAGTGTGTCATCGGGGTGGATATAGAAACCTGGTTCAACTGTGACGATCATTCCCTCTTCTAAGACAGCTTCGGTATACGCCTCTTTACGAGCCTGAGCGCAATCATGGACATCCATTCCAAGCATGTGTCCAGTTCCATGAACGGTCCAACGACGATGTAATCCGACATCTGCCTTCAATGACTCTTCAGCAGAAATTGGTAACACGCCCATCTCTTCTAAACCTTTAGCTAGAACCGTCATCGCTGCATGATGGAAGTCGCGGAACTTTGCGCCTGGTTTTACAGCTTCCATTCCCGCTTTTTGCGCCTCATAGACGAGGGTGTAAATCTTCCGTTGTGCTGGAGTGAATTTTCCATTTATCGGCAGAGTGCGTGTGATATCCGCGGTATAGAGCGATTCAACTTCCACACCGGCATCAATAAGAATTAAGTCACCGTTT
>Ga0194123_10001411_pt1 | contig 36532 bp, 50 predicted proteins | sample TA2MahsurfametaG_5_FD_155479 | JGI IMG/M metagenome (GOLD analysis project Ga0194123, IMG submission 155479) | Freshwater microbial communities from Lake Tanganyika, Tanzania - TA2015023 Mahale A surface | ecosystem: Environmental > Aquatic > Freshwater > Lake | place: Tanzania: Lake Tanganyika... | reverse complement strand
CGCTCTTCTATGCCGAATGTTGTTGGCTCTGATAGGTTTTTGGCTATTGCGTCGAATCTGTCGAGGAGGTTCGTGGGGAATTGTGGGTGGCAGTGGTGAAAGGTGGCGGTGTCATCCGGTTCTGAGCAGTGGTTGAGGATGAACTTGATGGTTTATGTGCTGAGGATGGTTTTGTCGTGGTGGATGGTGAGTTTTCCGGTGCATTTCCGTTGAATTTATGCTTTACTCCTAGAAGCACTAATGTTCCGAAGATGGCTTTTTTGTGGAGTTGGGTGATGCGGGACCCTCATTAAATGAGCCTTTTGGGGCTGAAGTGCATTTCCGGACCTTCAAATTTTGCGTCATCTGCCTTTTCCTTTTACTGTTTGTGGAACGGAATTTCCATTTGATCTTCGGACAGCCAAAGACCTGTACATCTGACAGGTGTAGTTTTTGGCACAATAAACTGCAAAAAATACAGTTTTCTGGATGTGGTGGAATACTGACCCCACTTATTTGCCTGAATCACATACGCTTCTCGCTCTTCCGCTATTGTACCAAGAATTCCCCACATGCTAGCAGTTATTTCTTCTTTTTTTGCTACTAACCTCGGCTGCCCAATCATTGCCAATCTCGCAAAGAGTTACGAAATTTTGCCGCGCGAGTATTCTCTCGCTTGAGACGAACATCTCCGTGAAAACCCGCCCCGCCCCTGTGAGCGCGATGCCCACGGGGAATCTTTAACGGGCTTCGTAGCCGGTGGGGAGGTTTTGGATTTTCTTGCGATGGACGAGTGCGCCTTTACGGGGGCGATAGATGGGGATTGTTCTGCCGGGACCGGTCCAGTAGAGGGCAAGTAGGCTTCCGGATCGCCAGTGGGGATTGACTGTGAGGGTGGCTCCGATTAGGAATCCGTTTTTGCCTTTGCGTTTGGCTTTCTCAACGTACTTGGGGTCGTGAGTTGCGCGGAATTTGTCGCGGTCGGCGGCGAGTACGTCTGGTTCGATGAGGCCGTCTTCCATGTCTTTGCTGATGAGGCAGCAGCTTGCGATGCAGCGGATGATATTGTTGATAACCTCGTCTGGGATGCGAAGTCCTTCGATTTCTCCCAATTTGGATTCTGTGATGGCGTCGTCTAGGGTTTTGCCGGGGGTGCTGACATGGAGGATTTTGTAGGTGAGGACGGGTATTTCGATGGTGTTTACGTCGCCGATTGGGGCTACGATGGTTTCGCCTACGTCGATCCAGAGGATCATGATGTCGTTTGCGATGGATTTTCCATCGAGTCGGATGATTTCTTCTTGTTTGGTGTAGGTGGCGAAGACGGTTCGTAGTTTGTAGGTCTTGCCTTTGTCGGTGAAGTCAAAGGCGGTTTCGGTGTCGGCGAAGCGGAAGACGATGGCTCTGTGGGGAAGTTTGACGAGGCTGACGGGGACTTTTTCTTCCTTGAGGTTGATGAGGTATTTGGTGATGGTGGGGTATACGAGGTAGTATGGTTTGTCGTTGTCGATGTAGTCAATCTCTGCGAGGCATTGGTTGAGGGCAGCAACGGCGTCTTTGCGTTGTGCCGGTGTTATGCTCGCTTTGATGTCTCGGAATCCGGCGAATTTGAATTTCCGATAGTATTCCTGACGCTCTTCGTCTAATTTCTCGCCGAGTCGTTTGCTGATTCTGCGGTTTACATCGTAGAGCGTTGCGTATTCATAAAATTTCATAAATTTTAGCCGTGCATGCCATCGAATGTCGTCATTGCTCAGTTACTAGTCTCCGCTTACAATACTGTTCCGCGTTACAACACATAATTCGATGTTGTGTTGTCAAAAGGTAATTCCTGCGGAGGATCGCCTCGAAGGTATGACGATAAAGCATCGCGAATTTCTTCCTGTCGCCCATTGTTATCGAGATTTCTGATTTCGTTACATTCTTGAAGTCTCCGGAGATCTCCGATAGTGTAATACCCATGTAACTCTAGGGTATTAATTGTCCGTATCTGAAGCCCATAATATTTCAAGTGACTGACTGGTTCTGCCAGTATGCTTTCGGCTGTTTGCTTTGATCCGGTAGTGTGCTTGGGGAGATATGGACAATTCAAGCACTTGCTTCCACAGCAAGACTGTCTATATAATAAAAATTCCCGCGATAAGGGTTTAGGTATATCCATGGCAGTTTATTCCGTACTTAGTGACGCTTTCAACAACTCGGTCCTGTGGAGACTCTGCCATGAAGTTAGAAGTTTTTGCCGACACGAAGGGTGAGTGGCGTTGGCGTTTGCTACGCAGTGGTCGGATCATCGCGGGCGGTGCTGAAGGCTACTCTTGGCGTGCTGGGGCAATTCGGGCTGCGAATAATCTCAGCAATGAATTGTATGACCATCCCGATATAGATGTCTTAGAGGTGTGTACCGCGTCCTAACTCACGAAGACCACAACCAAGCCGAAGGCCAAAACCAAGGACCGAGAAGCGATAAAGTCAAAATCCCGGCCCCGCACCTTGCAAAACTGGGCGGGGCCATGTTATTAACCGGTTTGGTCTCGTAAATCCACCATTCATCAGAGTGGCGACGAAGGAAAACGTACTCTCTGAATCTCTGATAATGGTCTGAGATTCAGCAAGAGTGTGCAAATCAACCAAGGCTTCTCGCATTAATACAGCGTCTCGACTAGTTCTAATCGGATAGCGTGTCTTTTTGGTTATAATAACATGAGGATGCCGTGACTTTATATAATCTTCTGTCCGAATCGAATCAGTGGACAGGAATGTCGAGTGACCTGTGATTATTGGATTTATGAATTTTTCGAATTCAACATCCAATATCTGTCTTTTCTCACGTAGATTATCCGTCATGTCGTAATTGTTTACCGATGTGGCTCCCCAATCAGACCGTCTACAATGTAGACCAAATGTGGTGGCGGCTATCGGCTGATATGGTATAAATTCGACATACTTCGCAATGTTATCGATGATCCATTGCATAATAGTTAGAGGTGATGGGCTTGATGATGACATCGTAGATTCATAAATACATCCGTCCCCAAAAAACTGAAATGGTTTTAATACCAACTCCGGTAATTTATGAACATATTTTGGGGTTTCGAGAACCTGATGGTCCACATTAACGATCTTAATGATTTCGTGTAGACTAAGAGGACAATGACCGTTTTTAGCCCACCGAATAACCAATTGATCATATTTCTCAATGAAGCAGCAGGCGATAGTACCAAAGATCGCCATTAGACGATTGCCTAACCCGCCCATAGGCGTCACATATAGGCGTCTCTCGCGTTGGCCGGTATGATATAGCATTTATGTTGATACTCTCGTGGAATGTATCGTTCGAGCTTCGATTTAATTTTGAGATAATTTAAGCGTTCTATAATATCGTCCCGCAGGTTCTAAGCACATACTGTAAAAACATTGGGCTGCTCAGCCAAGAGGCGTTGTGGGTTATCAATAATAATGTCGGTGCCTGGGATCTTCTTTCCCACTTTCATTTGGTTGTCGTCAACCGCGTAGTGGGCAAATAATTAAGAGCTACGGTGCATTTAGCAGCGGCACCGGTTGCGACCGAAGCTATGCCGGGCGTCTGTAGGATTACTGGTCTGTCATGATGAAGCACGGGATCTCACGTTTAACTTATTCATGAATTTTTGTATGATTGCGAATTCTGGTACGTTAGATAATTCATATTTCCATGCACCCCGTCCATCGCTTGCATACATGTCATAAAGTAAATCAAGATTGTGGGGTAGAAAAGTCAATCCTGCATACCTTTTCCTATGTTCAAGCTCATAGATAATTGCTATTATTGTGGACGGTTTAAGTCTTTCAGAAATCCATATGTAATATGAAGAAGCACAACAGGTCTTGACTTCTATATCATGCTCAAGACCCGTCCATTCCTTGCAGATGTCTCGATTAGCGTTGCTACCAGTATTCTTGTCTGGGGATATTAGGTATAGGGTTTTAAACCATTCGGTAAAGTATTTTTCATTACTTATGAAGTCCAGACCAACGAATGTCTCGCCATATATTCCGCGAATATTTCTTTCATGATACTCTAATTTGTCCTGCTTTGAATTGCTCCAATCGCCTACTTTCTCGTGTGCCAGCTGATGGACCAATTCATCGAAAAGTTCGTATCCGGCATACTTACTAAAATCTCGTACGACGCATTCTACTCTATCAATACCTCTAGTATTTGGAATAGGAATTGAATATCGAGTGAAATTATACTGATTCTTCATAAATGACTTGATGTCAAATCCAAGTTCTTTCGCAGCTAGTAATGCTCGTGATGCCATCGCAAACCTACTGTATGAAGCTACGCTATATTTATGAGTCACAATACCAAGACCCGTCCACTTCCATGCTCCGGAATCAAATCGGGACGCAATATGCTGCGACCGCTATAAATGATACCATGCGTCATCCGACAGTGGCGAAGCCCAAGAACAAGCGTCAAGCCGCATTTCAACGCATGGACGACGCGACCAAGCGTATTCGGAAATCATAAAGAACTAATATTCTGAGCTGTGTGTTTTTGTTTTGGCTGCTAACCCCAACTCCGATAGTACGCATGATAGCTCCTCCTTGAGCCGTCAAATACATGTTATCAAGTCTGCGAACCGGTTACTTTTATTGTAACCACAATTTGGAGGTCCGGAGTCGGAAGATATGGAAACATCAAAACGGGATTCAACAAGCTTACAGATGGATTTAAATTATCAATAAGCGACCATTGGTTCGACCATGGGAATGTAGTATTATACAATGATGTTGTGGATGGAGAACTGAATTGTTTTGTAACAGCATCAATAGGGAAATCACCAAGAGTGTCTCGTTGAGTGTATGAAGTCATCTTACCAAAGATCTGAACCGCACTGGGTCGCACGACCAAAGTGAGTTCATTGATTTCAAATTCGACGGTCGTAATCGTCGTCTCTTCCGGCATGATGAGAGCGACTTTCTTTGGTGCGAGCGGAGACCATGTGGTAGGATCAGTTCCATTTAATGGGAATCGCTTCCTGCTTGTTGAGACGATTGTGTTAAATGGCTTCCGAATTGCGGTGGCTTCCAGAACCGCTTCAATAGCATTATTCTTTGAGCCGCTCCCGCCGAGAAAATCGTCGGCCATTTTGGTAAGAGTACGATCTGATAATTCTAGTATCCCGGTGTCTCCAAAGCCATTCATTTTAAGTCCATTCCATTCATTGAAGATTGGAATGCTAGGGAATGATGTGCGTTGCAAAGCGAGAGCATTATCGACGGTGACTCGTTTGCGACGATTATAAAACGAAACATTTCCACCGATCTGATCACCGGCTACTGATAAATTCGCATTTACGTCATACTCAATGTCTCTAACGGTAATTATACCGGTGCCGGTATATCCAATAGTATTAGGCACGGTGTCCAACAAACGTTGGTCGTGACGTATGCATTGATCCAAACAGCAACAAGGATTCCGACGATCCACGGTTGTTGGGAATATCAATTTCATTGTTGTTGGCATTACTGGCATTGTTACCTCATTCGGGCAGAATTATACGCCCTTCTTCTACCTTCGGACAACATGTTGGCCAGCCCTGGCTCTCACATGGAGTTTTCTTTTTGCCACTCGCTGTCTTACCGCCACTTGGTATGCGGGAAGTCTGTGAATTCCCGCCTTGCATCAAATAAGCACGTAGGCTTCTGGGTTCGTTAGATTTTCTGGCTTTTGAGGCAGACGCGGGAGAACGTGAGCCACCTTCCACTCTGTCACGATTATTACGTTCAGCCGTAAGCCGAATGGTGGCTAATGCGGCTGTGCCGGGAAGCGGAATTTCAGGCCAAGCAGCGGTAACTTCTTTAGTGTTATTCGGGACACTACGGAGTGAAGCTTCACTCTGGCGTCCACGCAAGCTTCCGGAGCCAATCACTGTGAATACCGCAGTGCCGCTAACGATTTTTCCAGTATCTTCCAGATCTATAGAAATATCATATGTTGTATGACTAAATGTGATACGCCCTCTGCCGACATAACCACTCGGAGTTTGTCTGGTTCGTGATAGGTCCACGCTCGTGCGTGAAAAGCCTTTAGTGATAAAGACTTGGATCGATGGTGCTTTACGGACTATTCGAGACATACAAGACCTCCTGTCGATATATTTTATCGGCAGGAGGTCGTAATTCGACGTTGGGTACGGTTTGTCGCATGGCTGATCTGCTTTGACATTCCACCTGACACAAGCCAACTACCCCAGTTTGGAGGTTTGTATTCTTGATGTCACGAACAGAAACCTGTACGAAAAAGGTTCCTGTTCGTGACATCTCAGTCGATGGACATGCGGGACTATAGGCAATCGTTACGCCAGGTGGGCACAAAAAAGCAAAGGCGTTAATCCCCGTAATTGGAGGCTACTCTCGCGTAGCCTCCCCTGTCGGGTCGAGAGCAACGGGACTTGCGGTTAATCGCAATGATGCAGAATCCGCAGACGGTTGTAACATTTGCGGACGCAACCAAGCGAGCAGTCGAGACATTTTGACATACTTCCTCCCGCGAATTTCAACTCGTGACAGCGTTGCGCCGCTCCTCCCGCGTGTGCTCCACTTCCGAACGGTGCTGGCATCCAGTGTTAAACCATAGCAGCTCTGAACAAAAGCCACAACTTCTTTGGCACTGAGGAGTTGCTCTTGAATCTGCATCGAGGTGGCCTTAAAGAGGACATGTTGGTAGAATAGCAATTTAACAATAAGATCGTCTAGTCACTAACTGACCGTCAATGTCGAGGAAGATAATAGGTCGCATACCGGTTTAGGTCCTTCGACAAACTGCCTATGGAGGGCAAACGCGACCAGCGTTGATAAAATGTCACCGTAAAATGTTCCTACGGCAAACGGAAGACCCATAATGTAACAAGACAACAGTCCTGGTAAATCATGGGAGTACATGTTTCCGCACCACCAAACACCGTAATTGCTGAGTGTAAAGAACGTACATGACGCAACGATACTCGAACCGGCGATTGTCCACGGAGTCTTCGGAACCCACACATGTCCGATCATGAAAATGATAATATATGCCATATAATCAAATGACATGGAATCATAGAATCCGAGTGCGGTATCGGTGAATAATCTAGTAAGAAGGACTAATCCTAGCCCAAGAAATTTCGGACTGGTGTGTGCACCCGCATAGAGGGCTAAGCCAGCTAAGGCTGAGAAGTTCCACAGAGGGGCGTTTGCGAATCGCAATGCAAAACTCGCAAGAACCATGATGACTACGATATTATTCGGTTTCATCTGACACATCCATCGGCAGAAAGATTTGGGCTAAAACTAGCGGTCCACAAATTAAATCGAAGCTTCGAAAAAAAATCAATAATGTCGTTCTTGGAGATGGCCATGGTTTCAATTATGTATCGAAACTTGTCAAATGCAGGATCAATGTAAATGCTCCAGCATGTTGATCCTAGAATACTCTACATGAGGTTATCGTCTGGTCTTGGCAATCGACTTGGGCCTCTTTTGTCTGCCACCCGTCTATTAGAACTACAGTATTTTGATCGATTGATTATCACATGGACCAATCTAAATTGTTCTCAATTCCAAATTACAGACTTGTTCGAAATCTGTTCGGATAGGATACAGGTACAATCGGATCTAGAGCCGCCGACCCAATGGGTACAGAATTCTTGTTATGAACTCCGATTGACAACGCTTGTACCATGGAGATATTACACACATAGTGCTTATGCGGGGTATGCTCCAATAGTCGTTGAGCAAGATCGAAAACTGTCGAACGACGAGATCATTCAGCAAATTCACGAATTTTATCCAAATTACTTGAGGATTCGCCCCGAACTGGCTCAAATCGCCGACGAATTTCCGATCACTAACGAATACATTGGCATCCATTGTCGCAGGACCGATGTCGATTTAAATGAAATGCTACATTTCAACCCGGCCAATTACCAGAAAGTGCTTCCCAAGTTAGCTCGCATCCGCGATGACATATTCGCAACTAAGCTTAGTGAACTGCTTGATCCCACCGACAAATTATTCGTCGCATCTGATGATGAAACGACAAAGGAATATTATAGTTCTAAACTCGCAAACGTGAGAACAAGGAAATCGAAGCTACCAGTCAATATGTGGAATATTCATCCTAACCATCAGAAATTTGGTCAATGGGGGCAGACGCTCAGAACCAAAGAAGATATTGTAGACGCATTTATCGAATTATTGATTTTAACCAGATGTTCTGCAATAATCACTGACCACGTAAGCACATTTGCTGCGGTAGCACAATTTCTGCGAAGATCGAAAGTATATTATTTGAGGTCGAGCGTACCCATCTTAATGAGAAGTTCTCTCCGTTCTAGGAGTTGATCGATTTCGCCCTCTACGAGAATCTTTGTGCCTGGGATACTATCCAGCGTCCTTTTCAGATCTGGGTATTCATAAGAATATCGCGTTCCCAAGATTCATAAAACATGTCTTGAGGAGCAAGATAATCACGTCGTGGAAGAAGTGAGTATCAGTGATTAAACGCTTTCGAGAAGTCGCATATATCCATATGATGACATCAATAGTACCAGTCACTGAATTAAAAGAAAAACGCAATGGTAGATACAATTTGCCATAATGCAGATTTTCACGTTCAGCCATTGTGTTCATTGCGTTCGCCGCCGCAGTCATCGAGCATCGAGCATAACATTTCAATACTATTCGGATCTCTCAAATCAAATGCAGATGGAAGAGGGGTTCTGGGACCGTAAACGCTCGGCGAAACCTTTATCAAATCACCGTCGAGATCCAGATTGAAAATATGATTCCAAATCGCACCTGAACCAGTAAGACCATGAGCGTCTAGCTGAAAGACGTTCAATTGAACAAGCACTAGCTTATTCCCAGTTTTGAGGCGATTATATTGGCCATTTTTAAATCTGAGGTTAGCATAGAGAGATTCTAGCTCCTTCTTCAGAACTTCAAGGATCTCTCGTGAAACTTCCATCATCATCACTTTCTGTTGCTAGCTCGCGTTTCCGAAAGATGGCAACAATATCTTCTAATGAAACAATATATAATTTATTGTCGCCTTCGAGATCGATCGTAATTGCTTGATGCGGGTTAACCAGCGGCGGATCGTTTCGAAGAGGCTCGACGTGTGCAAAAACTTCCGAAGCTGCTCGATGAAACCAAGACAACCGGCAGCTAAATCTGAGATACTACCCATTATGAACTCTGGATATAAAACGCTCGATGTGATTTTTTGAAAAGCAGAGTCATAGTTGAAATGCAGATAGCGGTGAAGTTTGTGAGAAATCATCCCCCACACAAACCCGAATACGGCTTCACGCACATTTTCAATGGGTATCCCACTAAGAGTGCGCGATTGCGGAGCGAAAGCGGTGCGATGCAAGACGCTTAGTTCCTTATCCTCTTTGAAAGGATCGTTTTTCTTGCGTTTACCAAGCGGTTGTTTTGGCTGATTGTTACGTCGCATAGACTACCTGTTACGACCAGCTAAACCCGAGTTTATTGAGGCTTTGTTAGGACATAATCAATGAATTCATTTGTCATGATCTTCAAAGCAGTCGCGTGATCGATATTGCCACGCCACGTCACTTTGATAATACGATCAAGGATATCTCCAGAGAAGAATTTTTCTACCGGCTCTGACTGCCCCTTCCTGGTGTCGATGTTAAATCCAGCCTTGGTTATCAGGTTATCGTAAGTCGCCAACGGTCGAGCGATCTTCAGATTGGATGGTACACGCAGCCCCATCTTCGATAGTTCGTCTGTCGTCAACGCAAGATGAATATATGCCTTGTTGAGCTTCTCGTACAGATGACCACCATGTCTTGCAGTCCACGGATGACACCGAACGAAGACCTTCCCATTCGGAGCCAACAAGGATGCTATCCAAACCAAGAACTCGTCTGGATTTTGCCCTTCCAAATGGTCGATCACGTCGTACAGTATAATGAAATCATACTGCTTTTGTGCAACTTCGTCCTGTTGGGTGGTGAATTTCAAATTAGGTTTCTTAAATGTTCCCCACGACTTTGATTCGGCAGGGTCATATCCCACAACGTCAGCAGCATTGTTCGCAATTTCAGCCGCTGTGTAACCCTCACCACATCCACAATCCAACACTTTAATCCCGGCAGTCGCAATCCCCATCAATCCGACCATCTGGACGGCACGGAAATGCTTCTTGGCTGGATCGTCAACATCGTTTGATACGATGAGATGTTGTGGGACGGCTTGCGGCCAACTTGAATCAGTTGGAAGTACGCTCAATTGACCAAGCTCATTGGCTGGTACACTTTGGGCAACCTGGAATTTTGGTTGCCGTTTTTCCGCCGCACGCTTACCTGGTGATCCATAGGAAGCTGGTCCAGTCTTTGCCGGGCTTGGCTGGGTCGGTGACGGAGTTGTGGCAGGTGCGGGAGTTTTCCCAGTGATCAAACTTCGTAGGGTTTGGATAGTTCCATCCATCCGGTCTAATGCTTGCAGTGCCAATTCTTGAGTTTGCTTGTCCATGTTTATTTCCAATCATTAAACTGTGTTCGTGTAGGTTGGTCAGGTTATTTACAGCAAAATGCTGCTCAATGAATATAAAATCCGGGTGCGTGGGATAAATTTCTACGTTTGAAGTAAGATCTATGTATTGGTCATTGCCATACAAGATCTTTATTGGTCGATACGAAGGAATACAAACGCTTCTGACAATAGCAGGAATACAATCAGTATCATACCACCGGTAAGCTGAACAGTAACAGAATCGAAGTATTTTCTCGCGATCATTGAGAAAGATCTCTGCATAAAAATCAAATCGTGGCTGGCTCGGTGACTTGATTATGTCAATTCGTGGTAGTGTCTTCAGGTGGTCATTTTGTGTTCCCATGACATTGTGAACGTCTGGTCGGGCTGAAGGCCGATTCGGACAACAAGGCATCAGGAGAGCCTTTCTAATGCTTTGGCAGAGGAGACTTGGTGACGTTATAAGTGTCAGACCAATATACAATTTCCTGAGCCATCACAAATGACAATTACCTTCGTCGAGTGGCTAATATCGCACACTGACGTGACCAAACCGGGTTCATCACATATCCATCGGTCACTCTTATTGCTTAAATGAACTAATCATAGCTCGATCGTTGTGGTGCGGTGCTTTTCTGGTCTTCATTGACTGTCTAGCCCGACACGGCAGCATTCGCAGTGACAGACTCGATCATTGCACTGAATGATTGCTGTTCCTGTAACTTCGCCACAAACGCGGCGACATCGGTCTTTTTAATACCGTGCAACAATTCGAGAAGATCTCCGGCCTCATCGTCCAGAATCCGCCAGAGTTTATTCGCCCAGAAAGCTCGATGCTCGCAATGCGTTGTTGCGTCATCGACATGTTTGCGAATCGTGCAGAAAATAAGCGGATCTGATGATGGATTTGCTACCTCACCATCAATAAAATCAAGGGTCACATAACGTAGGTGCCCTTGATTGACTCGTTCTTTGACTCTCGTTACGCAGAAAGTCTGAACGTTGGTGAATCTTTCAAGATCGACGCCGAGTGCTTCCGCATCGAAACCTTCGTTATTGGCTTGCGTGAGTGTCACTGTCCTAACTGACATAGGAATCCTATTGTTGGGCGGTCCCTATCGCTACAATACGTATGAACCGAAATTATATTCGAGAAGATGATTATTTCAGTAGAAAGAATGCTGTGGGATTTATTCGAAGTTCTTGGCCGGATTGTGATAAGTAGGTACAAAAATCGGCGACCCATATAATAACAGATAAACGTAACAAGTAACATAATAAAAAATATCATAGCGCGCAAAGAAAGGCACTCTCGGATAATTAACATGGGGCTTCTGTGTGCAACATTCGAGTATCCCACCAATACTTAGGAGGAATAACAATTAACCATATTCGACGACTAGCAAATATCATCACCGAAGACCCAGATATTATTCTAGAAGCCGACAGAGAAGAAACAAGACGCTTCAAATCACTATTGAATAATGTAAACTATAAAGGACCGAGCCCAATCGATGATTTGGAACTAACCTTCACTGTAAAGGATGTTAGCAGACTAAAAGACCAAGATGATGAAGAAGGTGTTATTACCCACGATTGGATATTGATCGACCTACATGATCCAAATATGACTGGAGACTTTTCTGTTCCTGTAACGGAACAAATTATACAGAAAGTCCTGCAAAATCCCAACCAAGTTGGCAGGATACTAGCACAAGTCGTGGTGGCTTGGGGTGCTAAAAACACTTACGACAGATGGGTTCATCGCTTCGAACGAAAAACACCACGACCGAGAGAGATCTTAGATAAAAGCACAAATAAATATATTGGTATCTCCAAAGCTAGTCCAGAACAACTAGCGGAATTGGACGAATGGTGCCGACAACAAGACGATAAGCTGACACTCATCGGCAATATCATGGCCAGATATGGGTTGGATTTTGACGACGAAGATTAGCGGCGGTAATGAAGTTAGCAAATTAGAAGATTCTGAGAATGAGGTGTATGATTTTACCCTTCCAAAAACCCATACATTTATTGGCGATTTCACTGTGCACGCGAATACTAATGGAGTCGGCATTTGGTATTGGGCAACATGTACTGAGGCTGAAAGTGGATCAAATCAATTTAACCCAATCATCATTAATTGGTGGGATATGGATTGGGTTATCGAATATTTTGACCCGATCTCCAAGGAACACAAACGCATTGCTCCACGCGATGGTTTGCGTAAATGCACTACTAATGAAGAAATTATTAAATATGGACCATATTGGTCACCATGGTTAGAGGAACAATATAGAGCTTTACAAGCACGTCCGTTGGTTACACCACCTAAATTTTCTATGAGCGTAAGTGATTAATTCATGCTAACGCCATAGCCCCAATCGAATTTTATAGTTTCATCCATATCGCTTATCACTGGAAGTGGTGGTAAATTTCCAATGCTAGCTCCAAGTATCACATCATCTATATTAAAGATAATTCTATGGCCTGTTTTCCATGGTGGTGGATTCATTGATGCCGTTCCGGGATGGTTTAAATCAGGTTGAACAGATGCTTGTCTGATTGCAATTACTGATCTTTCACCACTAATTGTACATACTGCGTAAATTAATTTACCGATTTCATCATATTGGATGACACGAAGTACCATTCCAGAAGCTTGTTTTCCGGTGTTTGGTTTTACAGCTCCTGCTGATTTATTACCTGGTGCTCCGGGTATTGCTTCGTTTATTGCTTTTTCTAACATTTGGTTGAAATTCATGAATTATTCTTCTTAAAAATAAGGATGCTAATTTGATTTATCTTTGGTGACATCAATAGTTGCGTCCCAATCGATTATATCAACTCCCGTAAATATACACTAATACGGAGTTAACAATGCCAAGCAACTGGTTGATTTTTGATAGAATACTTGCACTTACTAAACAGCATCGTATCTATCAATCTGAACGTGTATATCAGGATCAGCCGCACCTTGATAGATTGACTGCTGGCGGTGAATTTCTTGACTTTAATCAACAATCGGCTATATTAGACCAAACTAATCTTCAAATTAATAGGCTGGAAAGGTATAAGGATTATGAGCAGATGAGGCTAGTTTAGTCGATCCGGAACGTAAGCATACATTGGTTATTAGAGCACGCAATCGACGTTTAAAGCATGAACTTGAAGATTTATTTTTCAACACATTACGATGGGATACATTGTACCTGACACCAGGTTAAGAAATATATGTTGGATCTGATCCCACCGATATCGTAAAACGACCTGGCCCCAGTGGGAGTACCATTCCCACCGGGGCCAGGAAACTAAATATTAGGATCACCTCCCTTACGAAAATTGATCCGATATATCTTCTCAAATCGCAGCTTCGACAAACACCCTAACTCTACGAAGCGTAGAACGCCTTTAACAATTGATCTGTTAAACCAAATCGTTTGGCAGGCCAACGAACCGTATCGCTTTCTTTTTGTCTCCTCCGCATGAGCGTCATCTGCCTTTTCCTTTACTGTTTGGTAACGGAATTTCCATTTGATCTTCGGACAGCCAAAGACCTGTACATCTGACAGGTGTAGTTTTCGGAACAATGACGGGGCGTCGTGCATTCTGGTATCGATCATTGTCTGGAATTCAACATCTGATACAGTTAATTTGTGACAGTTATTTTCCTTTATTTGTAATCAAATAGGGTTAATTGTTTACTTGGGGCGGAAACTTTACCAAAGGTAAACTGTTCTACGAGAACGGTGTTTTGGTTAAGGATGCCGTACCCTTCAATTGTATCATACTGATCGAATTTGTATTCCCCGTCTAGGATTAATTCATGATAAATTCCTGAATTTGTGCCGATGGTTACGAAGGTAATTATTTTATCTTTACCGTAGTGTCTTCCTGTGGCAATAAGTCCTTTGAAAAAGACTTTATTATTTTGCGTTCTAAAATATGTGCCCGGCATAAATCGATTACTGATCCAATATCCACGTTTAACATATTGGGACCAACCATTGCTGGTATATTCTGGTTGTGTAGGTAGTAGGGTATTTCCTTCGAGGAGCCATGGTCCTTTGCCGAATTTGGCGAATGTGAGTCCTGCTAATTTAGCTTCTTGGACATGTACCCAAGGGCGGTACATACTTTGGGCGTGATTGAGTGCTGACCACCAGAACTTCTGGGGTTGTCTGGTTTTCTCATAAGCCAAGGCCCAGACAAGTTGTCCGTAGCTCATAGCGTGGGCGTGGCAGAATGAGTACAAAGCATAATAGCTTAGTTCTTTGAGGATGTCATTTTTATTGGGGAGATTTTCTATGAGTTTTTCAAATTCGGCTATTTTGTGTTGTTGTTTTTTGGCAAAGGCTTTACGGTATAATTCTGCTTGAGATTCTGAGCAGTTGATAAGATTTTGGATATAGACGATGCCATCATCATCATAGATGACATTTTTTTGGTCGATTCGGTTATTGTGATACCTATCGATAGCCGCATTTTTTCTCCCGTCTGCGGAAGGTGCTGGGCGGATAAGGGCAAGGCTGAAGGTAATATCAGCACGACTTTTGGGTTGTACTTTTTGATGGAGTTGTCGTTGTGCAGGGCTTTCTGCGAAAGTAACTCCCCATGCTTTCCCGGCACAGAGCATATCAGAAGTCATCTGATCATATTCGGGATAATCTTCTAAAGGGCGATCTGACAAGTCGTTTAACTGAGCTAAGGCTCGATTACAGAGCAGATCAATCTTGAAGTAGCCTTGTTCTTCTACTTCATCTTTATTAAGCGTAATCTGATAATTATTAAGTTTTAGATGTTCTGGGATAGCGTTTGGGAAGATGACGATACCTCCGCAGTGGAGGGAATAGTTTTTGGGTGTACCGACGAGTTCTTGTGCTCTTGCGAGGATATTGGTTGTGAGGTGACCGGCGACGGAATGGAGGTCAAAGTGTTTGGGTAGGAATTTACGGAAGCCGAACTCTCTTAGGGCTTGTCGGAGAGCGGATTGGGGTTGGTAGGTAACGTGGTTAGAGATTCTGGCAACACGGTTTGGATATTTTTGAAAGACTTTATTTAAGACTTCATCTCTTTGGTTGTAGGCGAAATCGAGATCGATATCTGGTTTATCGGGTCGATTTTCGTGCATGAATCGACTCAGTATGAATCTATTATTAACTGGGTCTATATGATGGATGCCCATGAGAAAAGCGACGAGGCTACAGCCAGCAGAGCCTCTTGTGATACAACGAAGATTTGGAACTAGATCTAGGATTTCTTGAACTTGGATGAAAGAATTTTGGAATCCGAATTTATGGATTAGATCAAGTTCTCTTTTGAGTCTTGCGTGGTAGACGGGATCATTAGGGATTGGTCTACGGAAGTAGTTGATAATATGCATGTTTCGATCATGTCTTCATTTCTGGCTGCGAAGGCCGAATAGTGCTTTCAAACATCAAACATCTGACAGTCGATGTTGCATGGTTTTGAAGACCACCGCTCTGCCATTGAGCTACGGCTGGAATGTCACGTGTTGCCATGTGTCATTTAACGTGGGGACGTTAAATCCGACGAGCTTTCATAAGCTAACTTCATGTCACGGGTAGCATATTTCAGTAATACATCAGCTTTCTGGCGTTCTTTTGGAATTACGTGGTCGAAATTGACTACAACACATTGCGATACGTGTTCTGAGCACCATACTTGTGGTAATCCATCTCGAATACTTTCTATAATCTCCATGTCACATCGGTTGAACTCCCGCATATTCGTAAAGAGCAGTGCCTTGCCCCCATTCTGCTACACCACTTGGATGCTCATAATTCAGCCAGCATGCTCGTTCTTCGCCATCAATCGATGTTCGATAGGCATAAGAGAGACGCATAGGAGGAAGGATCGACCCCTTAGGAGCCAGTTCAAATTCATCGCCATCTAATGGGCCACCGACAAGTCGCGCCACTAAAGGCTCATCGATGTATTCGTTCAAAGGTCATCGTCCGCAAAGGAATCGTTTCGGTTAGGGCTATTATGGTCCGGATCAAGAATCAACCACTCATTGGCATAATTATTCAATTTTACTTCGAGAGCATCTAACTCTCTCCATAGTCTCAGACCCTCTTCAACATCCCCTACACCTTTTGCAGATATTACTGCTTTCCAAAACTCAAACCGCAGTGATGCTTCCGAATATTGCCTCGAAAGCATCTGATTTTTCATTTTTCGGTGCCATGCTTTACGGCAATCAAAGCACAGCCATGCGACGATCCCATATGCGATCTGAGATTCCGCACACATGGGATGATACTGGTCACTGCCATATTCTTCATCTAGCGTGGCTCCGCATCGTTCACATGGTCTTGGCTTTGTATCAACCATTGGATTCTCCTGTGGATCTATTTACAATGATGGCCCGCCGATAAGCGGGCCATCACGTACAAAACATCGGAACTGCTGGTGTCGATTATAACTTCATGAAATCAACCTCAACGATTCGGTGTAATAAGATTGCAGTGAATGCCCCAAATCCATCCAATGGCCGATATACTTATGCCATTTCAAACGCTGTTCGGTGAGATACCATCGAAGAATATCTGTTATTTCGTATTCTCCACGATCCGAAGGCGATAAGGTACCGATCATGTCCCAAATGGATTTATCGAAGACATAGCAGCCGGTAATCGCCAGATTACTCTGCGGAATTTGTGGTTTTTCCTCAATGAGTATAGGTCTGCCATTATCAACACTCAGTACCCCACAATGACGAACATCTGGTAATTCAATTGTCCAGATGTGAGCAAGCTGCTCCGAGCTTGCGAGTGCTGCCTGCACGCTGCTGAGATTTTCAGCGTCAATAATATTGTCACCAAGTAAGACTAAAAACGATTCATTTCCGCAGAATTGGCGACCATATCGAATAGCATTAGCGACACCTGTTGGTTTTGATTGAGCGGCAAAATATATTCTACGATCCCACCATGGATAACGGTCGAATAACGTGGCAAATGGCCCGATTGCTTCTGGGCCGGTTACAACCAAAAGTTCATCAACACCAGCCTGTTTGAGAAAGTCGAGACCATGCATGAGCATAGGTCTATCGCCAACAGGTAGTAAATGCTTATTTGTGGCATATGTAAGCGATCCGAGGCGAGTACCGGTTCCTCCGGCCAAGATGATCGCTTTCATAGTGGTATAATATTGTTGGATAGGGTATCGATACCGAATTTATCGACAAATTCGGCGAGTAACTCAGACACTTGTTGGCTTGATAATCGCTTCTGCGATTCGCATTTATCGCAATTACTTACGCGGTGTTTCCAACGCTGTGTAATATGAATTACTGAGTATACAGGTTCGATAATGGGTTCGACGGTATGCCAAACCAAAGGATCATTCATTTCATAGCACGACCCAGCGGTCAAACGGAATCTGGCACATACCGGTGGTTCTATCATCTGTTCCAATTCCAATTCTGATAGACATCTCCCTACATTCATATAGTATTCGCCAGAGAATAATCTAACCCTAAACGGCCATGGATGTGGGTGATAATATGGGGTCGCGTCATCAGGAATAGGGTAAATTTTATGGAGACAGATTTTCTCTCCATGCGGTCGATTGATCCATATGCGATCAACATGCGGCCATTCATAACGAATTGCCAGCCCGTTCCAGTTTCCAGGATTATTAAGTTGCGTGAGAAGTGTCTCCATTCGATTAACTCCTTAGTTCCGGCTCCAAAGTTATAGTGGAGGTAGGATATGTACATCCTTTGTGAACAGCCATGGACCCAACAACAAATTGGATTAATGGCTAGAAAAGACGGGCGTTATGTGCGCCCCATAGTCGGATTCGGCGTAGATTTCAGAATCGAAGACATGGGTATTCCTAGGCAAGCAATGCCCAGATCGTTCAATCTTATTGGGCGTCTTCCCGACATTCGAGAAATCAGGCAGATCAATAAGTTTTTCATTTGTACCCAGAGTTCAGTGGCTTCTGTGTCGGCATCGAAAGCCGAAGCCGATGCACTATTGCAACAAGGACAACACCTTCTACTTCCAGATTCGCCATCATCCGAATTATGGCAATTTACTAATGCTCCATGGTGGGAGTATGGGTTCTTGCTTGATGAATACTATGAATATATCAAAGCACCCAAAGTCCCACGGCCCGGAGAACCGACTCCAGAAGAGATTGACGAACGCCTTGATGATTTCGAAGAAAATCAAGGCAAAGTGAAAGTCGTGTCGCCAAAAAAACTCAACGAATTACGAACTCGCGGTGTCCGCGAATCATATATCCGAAAGATGCGGCGAATCTAATCATTTGTCATTCGTCGTTTGGGGCGAATTTTCATCTAAGACTTTAGCAAGCATATCGCCCAAAATAGAGTGCTTAGCCGTCTTGAATTTATGCTCGCTTTTGGATTTAGGGTTGAGCAGCAACGTCATGTCTTCGGCTGATTCAATAACGGTGTACTCGACCTCACCGAATAACAAATTGATCGTTTCAAGGAGATTATCGGTTCTGCCCATCATTGTTGAAAACAACGGACACGGCTTCTCTTTGATGTTACGATAAGCGGCATAGACCTTCCGCAATGCATCAACCGTGTGGTCTTCTACTGGCAGCAGCGTAAAAACTCCGCCACTCTTGATTGGACGGAGAGTCAGACTGGTGGGATCGACGATTCCGGCTTCTGGACGCAACAAATTGTCGTTCATTTCAATGATAGCCAGGGTTTCGCCCATTGCCGTGTTGTATACCGCAAATCGTTCACGTGCCATAATTTGTTCCTCGCGTTTTTAATCTGTGGCGTCTGCGAGTTCGTGGTAAAGTTCAAATACTTTGGCGATCACTAATTCGATAGAATTTGGTAACTCGAATGGAATTTCTGCTTTGATCATGTATCCATTGGCGGTTATATAACCAGCTTCGTCGGATTCCCATGGAACCCGAATACCGATCATTATCGTGTCATATATCCTAATCAGTATCCGCGATTTAATGAGAAGGCAAGTACAATAATTACGGGTAAGAGCATAAGTTGAACCCGTGAATGACACATTGGAATCAGTACCAATGATGGGTTCCGATACATGAATCTGATCACGTGGTATATGTTTCGTGAGTTCTTCTATAAGGCCAGCGGCGATTGCTGTAAATTCCATATCACACGACGCGGCTTCGCAATTTTTTAATCGCTATCGCTTGAATTTGGCGTACCCGATCTATCGTAATCCCGTAGTCCGTACTAATCTTATCAAGCGTCTCTACACTGCCACGAAGTCCAAATCTCTTATCTAGAATTTCTACTTCTCGACCATTCAATTCTGACTTGATTGCTTCACGTAACTGAGTAATCGAGTCAAGTGTTTCAACGTCAAAAAACGGATCGTGGTCATCTGTTATAGGCAGGCATTCGACTGACTCGCCATTTGCTATTGGGATAGCATTTCGCTTACGTCGCCACGAGTTGACTGTTAAAACCCGTGACAAGTACGTCGAAAATTTGAAGCCACGTTGCGCATCAAACGAATCAATAGCTGTTATCATCCAGAAATTACCATCACTGATATATTCTTCAAGAGATTTTTCGCTCATTGGCCATTTCTTGACAATAGAGACGACTAAACGCAGATTGTGTGTAACGATAATATTTCTAACAGACAATGCCGATTCAAGATATGACTCAATCGATTTTAGGCGTTTAGTCGTAGGTGATAAGTTTAAAAGGCATGCGGCTTGATACTTCAAGCAGTTATACTTCATGAATAATCTACGTTCTGCTTGGCGGGTCAAGACCCTATAATCACGAAGCGATGACAAGTATGGCGCAACATTACTTGATGATAAATCTTTAGAACTTTTAGTATGTGGCTCAAATGCATCCGGATCATCATATAGGCTATATCCTACGATTGCCTTTGCATTCTTGGCAAAATCTGGATGGTCGATATACTTGACTCCGATTAGACGCAATTGCTCTACTTTATTGTTGATTTTCATTTGTGAATGTTTGAGAGCTTGGACGGATGTGCTCCGACAGGCTGATCAGCAGAAATGATTCGCCTGTTTGTTAATCTTGAATCCATTTATGATTCTCCTTAATGCCGTATAATCCGATCCAAAATGTCGTTCCATCTGCGGCAACAGCGTGTCCAAAGCCAGCATCGACAGTCTGACTCTTTATCGCTGCCCAATGTTCAGGGCTGTTTTTCTACTCGTCGAACGCTTTTCGAATACTACCGTAGCCACGTTCAAGATTCTCCTGCACAACGCCTTTTTACCAATAACGCTCAGCACGACGGCCAGGGACATCTCACCTCGGCAAAATCCCCGACCAGACACCGGGGCGCATCGGATGCTCATGTGAGAATTCATTCGCTTTCGCTGGACTTCCGCAGAGCAGTAAGATATACGAGCAGTTTAGACATGTCGTTAAGATGATACCAAACAGCTTTGATATTTTCGTCAAGATAAATGACCCACCCTGTAGGAGCAGCAAAGTCCGGCGTACGGAGCATGTCTTCTGTTTGGCGTATGAAGGCTCGATCATATGGCTTTTGCTGCAACTCCGCTATCCGTGACATCAAACGTCTTGCGATAATTTCAGCATCCATATATTATCTCACTTTTGCTTTAACTTACATACTTCTGGAATTAGTATATTTATGATGGATGCTGTTGGAGTTCTACACCCTGAGTACAGCAATTCAGCACACCGGCAGTGGAGGCGGCGGGAATCGAACCCGCGTCTTGCTTACGATTCATTTAAACGGCGATGCTCACCTTTCGGTGGGCATCGCAAGAAATTACCTTGAGGCCACCGCTCTACTTCGCGGGTTGAACTTCGTCACGGACTTCTTCATCCTCGAAGTCTTCCTCTTCGTCGCCTTCTTCGTCATCGTACTCTTCGTCGTCGTACTCTTCGTCGCCTTCGTACTCTCCGTGGCCTTCGTCGCCTTCGTACTCTCCGTGGCCTTCGTCGCCTTCGTACTCTCCGTGGCCTTCTTCGGCGGTTCCGGAATAGGCTCCGCGAATTCGCCGTCGCTTGTTGGCAGCAGGGACGCTCTGACGGCTGGTGTCACGACCTCCTGGGGATTCCAACGCAAGGCGGAAGGCCCAGATAATCTTGTCAACACCACCCTCGATATCCGAAATGAACGAAATCAGCATCGCCCGCATTTCTTCGTTCATCTCGACCATGACGACGCCCTTGAACGAGCGAATCACCAAGAACGATGGTCCGTCCTTGAAGACGTACGCCCCGTTGGTCGCCGGGTCACGGAGTCCTGATTTCAAGGCTCGGATCTCGTCTTCAACGTCGCCGATGCTATTGATGAAGCGTTGCAGTTCGAGGCTCATGGTATGGTTTAATTGAACCATAAGCACACCCATGAACGGAGGATTGACATTGAATGTCGGCTTCTGTGCTTTTTGATTACGATTGTGCTGTGACTTGAACATGTGTGAAATTCCTGTCATTGAGAAAAATTGTTAATATCCACAGTGCTATTATACAACGCAATATTAGTTCATGTGTCCTCCTAGAACAACTGGATATTGAACTGTGACTAATTGGCCACTATCAGTTAAATCAATTGTTACAAAACCATCTGCGACGTAAATTCTGAGACAGAAATCTACACTTTTTAAATCGCATATAGGAAATTTCCTGACAATTTTATTGTTTTATATCTATACCAGCCTGTAATATGCGGTTGACTACCCAACAATGTAAAACTCCATTTTTGCTTTTATGGTCTTTTATACAAGATCGCAATAACTCATGAGGATCTATTACTGCATTTGACATTTGCAGATCTCACACAACTTCTGTTTCTGTTTGAGGTTTGTGCGCTACATTTTACTTTAGATCAGTCGGTAATTTAAATACATCAGCGAAGACCAAAGATAGTGGTGGAGGTCAACATGGGCGTAAAACCAGATAACGGTGGAACCACTCTACCGAAACTCATCGACTTTCTGGACGATCTCATCGCAAGAAGAGGTCTAAGAAAGGGAGGGTTTAACAATATCCGTTTCGTAGAACTGGATGGGGGAAGGATCATTGAACCCACCGCCTTCGAGCCAGATCCCAATACTTATCGCGGTGAATATTATTACAACGCTGTGACTAATACTCTATATCGCAAAATTGTGACCCGTCGCGAACCCGGTATCGTTGTGGCCCATTGGCAAAAGATTTCAGATTAAATCTGCTGCCCTATATTTTCTACTCTAATATACTTCAGATCGAGCCGATGGAACTAGCGGGAGTAGTGTCTCCATATGGCAATAAGCAATTTTACTGGGTTCGAAACAAATGACTACCTAGAAGTAGTCAGCAGTACCGGCACGACATCAATCGTCACTAGCTTGGTTCGGACCGGCACGTATGCTCTTCGCACTAATCCGACCACCACCGGAACTGGATATGTCGAATTAGCAGACATCAATAATGATGGTGCCAGTGCAAGTAATTGTGATTACCGCGATTTCACAACAGTCTCAATAGTGACAACAGAGCAGTCTCGAATTCGCACGACTAATGCTCTTCTGAAGGACGTTGATAATTCTCTCACGCACGCAACTGATGCCCTCCTCAGAGCAGGGCAATCCAGAACTCACGTCAGGTAATCGCAGCACAACGACATTGACTAAGGTGTGAGCATGAGCAGCGGCAGATTCAGCATGCGGGGGTACGCCAGCCAGGGCTGGAGGGCTGCTGGGCGGGCGTTGGCCAACGGTGGGGCAGGGCCGCCTGTGGCAATTTCGACGACACATACTACCGATGCGTTATTGTCATCTGCTACATCCCGGACTCATACTACTGACGCGAGCCTAAAAGGTCTCGGTCTTTCGAGGACTCATACTACTGACGCTCTGGTGAGAGCGGAGCGGTCCTTAACTCATACTGCCGATGCTTTACTCAAGGCGGGACAATCCCGAATCCACACCACCGATGCTCTGTTAAAAGCAGGGCAGGCCAGAACTCACACCACCGATGCTTTGTTAAAGGCAGAGCAGGCCAGAACTCACACCACCGATGCAAGCTTGAAGGGTCTTGGACTTTCAAAAACCCATACTACCGATGCTCAACTACAACAAGCAGTAGCACTAACTCATACCACCAATGCTCGACTACAACAAGCAGGAGCACTGACTCATACCACCAATGCTCTGTTGAGAGCAGGGCAGTCAAAAACTCATACTACTGATGCGTTGTTAAAAGCAGAAGTCGCGATTTCGCATACCACCGATGCCCGCCTTGCTCAACAGTTCTCAGTTCAGCATACAACCGACGCCAGATTGTTTGCTCTGTTTGTGGGATCTGGTAATCTGGTCTTCGGTGAATTTGATGTTGGCGGAACCGCTGATTATGATGGTCCGGGACTTGGCAATCTAGAGTTCGGCAAATTCGACTTGGAAGGCTCTGGGGTATTCACCCCATTTTATCGTCCATCGAATAAGGGTATCGAATTTCCGAAATTTGGCGTTTCCGGATCTGGTACGGTCACGCCGCCAATCCCCAATGAGCATACGTCCGCCGATGTTTATAAGATCAATCGTGATTATCTGAGAAGAGACTATGGATGGGGTAGAATCGATCGTACTCTTCCATATGAATGGCATGATTGCTGTCCGGGCGGCGAGGGTGCTCATCCACCACTAACAAAATCGTGCTTCATCAACTCAGAAGCAATATTCTCTATTCACAATTTTCCCAATGATATTAGTGCTCCATCGATCAGATGGCTCACATGCTGCCCGCCATGCGTCCCAATTCCGTCTGCTGGAGTACCTGGGCCAATATCACCATCGTCGCCGTTACCAACGCCGAGATCGGTCGAAATAATAAATGTCGAAATAGTACATGACTTAGAGGATATCAAACGGCTAAAGAAACAAAGAACCGAATTAACCAAAGAAATACAATCTCCACCAGAAGTATCGGAACCGTTCCATGTAGAACTGCGAACTGTACAGTATGATTCTGTGCCAGGAAGCATTCGAATGATAGAACAACCAACACCAATAGTGGTTGCTTCTATAGAAGAATATATTCAGCCACCACAACCGACTCAACCCGCTACCGTTCCGGTTGTTGAACGAATTGCACCGGTACTACCTAAACCATTCAATGTTGAAATTCCACATAAATCTAAACGTGGATTGCGGCAATCCGGAATTAGAATAGCGGCTCAAAAGCCGCAACAAGAGGCGCAACCAGAGGCACCTAAGATCGAATATATAAATAACACACAGCCTACCGTATCGCCCGCTGCGTCTACTGTTATGGCTGTAGAAGCACCAGTACAAAGAAAATCATTTTCAGTTGGAATTAGAACTAAAAAAAGACACTAGGAGTTCGCATGTCAGTTAATATCTCGACCGTAGCTCGAAATGCTGCTGGGGATGCTATAGTAGATCTATTGGATCTTGGGTCTATCAACCCAAATGCGTTCATGGAGATTCGAACGGGAGTCAAACCGGCATCTCCGCAGGTGGCTGCTACCGGCACACTATTAGCCACATTGAATTATTCGAATCCAGCTTTCGGAACGTTCGGTAGTGGTATCGGACTGGCGAATGCGATTTCACCAGATGTAGATATCGACGAGAATGGGACCGCCGGTTACTTCAGATGTTATAATCGTGATGGTGTCGCTGTATTCGACGGAGATATCACGATCACGGGCGGTGGCGGGGATATTGAATTTGATAATGTCGATTTTTTAAAGGGCGGTACAGTTCAGATTACCGTACTGTCCGCAACGATGCCACAATAGGTGTATCATGGCGAAAATGGGATTATCAAAGCCGGTATTCAAAGGGAAAGGAACGTTTGTTCCTCCGCCTGGATATGAATTTATAAATGGGGAATGGATTCAGACTTTCGTGCAGGAATCCGCATGCAATGTGACCATCGTTCAGGATGAAGTAGAGCTTGTTCAGAAGCCCAACGATCATAAACTTCCTCCGTCTCAAAATGAATAGCCGTGCGGCCAAACATTAGCGGTTTAATCGTTGCACCCATATTAACCGCAGCCTGTATCTCATCGGATGTAAAGTGACCTTCGGTGGTCATATTCGCCTCGACTCTCTTTGTTTCTATTTTACCAACACGGTCGAGAAGGTGCTTTGTCTTTATCTAAATACAGTATGAGCCGGGGATTAACCCGGCTCATACTGCCGTCTTCCAACATCTGTCAGGCAGTATCTTCTCATATCTTACCTCTAATAGCTCCAGACATCAGTCCATTCTAAGATGTCTAGTTCACCGGTAGCAGTGACATCTAGTGAACTTCCGTCTGGGCTTAGATCACCCCAAATCGCATCAGCATCTTCGGGGTCGTCAGGATCTGCCCAATGAGGGCCTTCCAAAACTTTGCAGTTGACTTCGTCAACGACTGAACAATTCAGGTGATATCTGAAATTGTCAATTGGGCCGGTTTCACAAGGAAAATTCATCTGAATGAAATCTTCGTATTGTGAACTACCCTCCGCGACGATTTCGTAGCCTCCATCAAACACTCGTAAAACCTGTCGCTGAACAGTGACAATTCCTAGTCTGAACAGGATACCATTCAGCACATATCCTTCATGAGGTTTGCCCCATACATACGGTTGCATGGTGATGATAGTAAAATCTATAACAGTTCCTACAGTGGCCCATTCGATACGGTATATCGTGTCGTAGTGATCCTTGTAGAATATGTTGCCAGATGGGTTGATCACTAGACGATCCTCGGTTTAATTACACGTGAAAGTTCCTAGATCCATGGTATTTTCGACATCATCATATGTACCTCTAATTCAATAAGTGGTGCATGGATACGTAAAAATAACTTGAGAAGCTAAGGACAAAGCCATGCCAGTCACAAATATTGACATTCATCGGCCTGGGTTTTATTTATTCCCAGTCAACAACAACCGCACTGCTTGGCGACCGTTCGGTTTGCCAGCTATCATGGTGGTACCGCATAAACGGGACCCGCTTGGTGCCACCAACCAAAATTCTATGGTCTTCAGCGTTCGTGTGTATATCGAAAACGTGCCGCGATTTGCCTTTGTTGCTGGTCATGATAACGTCGGAATGCGATTTCCTGATCGCGAACTATACGCTGAGACTCTTGATTCCTTAGAGTTAGCAGAGCGACGAATTGATCTCTCTAGTGTCACTATCACTCGAAACAATGAGATCATTGCACTAGAAGAGGCGAAAACCGGAGATATTATTAATTATACCACCGCAACTGGCGTGGTCGATACGTTATTATTCATTCTCGGAGCAGATTATTATGACTTGTCAGATGTTTTACTCGACATCGAATTATTGCCATCAGACAACTATAATATTGTTTACGAAGCCCAATATTTTACTCGCGTTATATCAAAAGATGACAAGAGTCAATTCTTGTGTATCGATATAAATGCGATTTCCTTGGCCTTGTTGAGATTCGCAATTCAACATCCGGGCCAGGTAATGGATGAATTCTACCGCCATACGCCGCCGCCATATCTCACAAATGCCGCAAAATCAAAAGACACAACAGTCGCATTATATCGTCCATTTACTGATATCCTCCAAGATATCATGGACGAACAGAACATCTTGGAACGCATCAATTGGGTGTTTGATGCACCAGCAGAAGCGATCCCCTATTTATCTTCATTATTAGGATGGGATTTACCATTCTTTCCAAAATCTCTTGATCAATTACGACGTGCGGTATTACGACGCACCGTAGAATTTCAAAATCTCAAAGGTTCAAGACGATCAATTATTAATATCTTCAGATTATTCGGTTTTGAAGTCCTGATTACCAACTTATGGTGGTCAAGTGATGGAAAACGCTTGATTCGTCCCGGTGAAAAATTGCCCTTCCCTTATGAAGGCGAAGAAATAAGTATCGAGGCGAAGTACCAAGTCGATAGCGGTCTAGCAGATCAGATTATCGACACATTCGGCATATTTTCCATTCCATTGTTGTATCGACCACAAATCGAAGCTGGGTTGGATAATTTTACCGCACTACAAGACGGTGGCAATATCACCGTTGATGCGTACAACGTCAAACAAGGCAGTGATGCCTGGGAACGCCTTACAACGATTGTCAACGATATTAAAGACAATTCCGGAACATACGGGCAAACCGCGAATTGTATCGTGGATGAAAACGGATTTATTAATCCAACTGGTATCCATGACGCATTGACAGGAGCAGAACTTCAAGGATACAGTCAGGTTCTGGTATCTGGTAAGCTCGGAGATGCCACTGATGACGTTTTAGTCGGCACACACCCGCCACTGACTAAAAACGGCGTCCGAATGGACCGCGAAACCAATATTTTGAATTTATCGCTGAATGGGTATTTCGACCCAGCAGACGATGAACGAGTATTCGTCTTTGTCACATACAGCAAACTCGAAGTAATTGTCCCAAGTCTACTTGCAACATTACAGAGCAATCGATTCGATCTCCAAGTTCTAACCCAGACGTTGAAAGAATTCGCAGATCCAGTTACATTGGAATTCGCAATCGAATTCTTATATCGCCTCAAAGCCTTTCATAGTTTGCTGAACGTCATTAGAACTCGCATTGATTTAACGGAGACATATGAGGTAACAGACCTCTGTGTGGGTGGCGATTACGAACAACGTTATGACATCGGTATCGGACGACTGCAAGTCCCTCCGGCCATTATCCCCAAGATTCCCGGCGACATTACAGATTGCACACAACTAAATCCGGAATCGCTTGGATACAAAGAAAGCGACATTATTCTTCGCCTGCGAAAATTAGCCAATCTACCAGAAGAACATGCGGCTTGGAAAATTCTTGATAATCGGGACGGAGAACCGCGAAATGATTTGATGCGGCTTGCTGTACCAATGGCCGCACCGGACCGAAATACCTGCAAATTCACGTATCGCGGCCAGGACCGGATGACTGTCAAAAGCCGTGTAGAACGGCGTTCGACAGAATTTGGTCCATCTCCCAATGCAAATCAGAGTGCAATTGGTTTTGCCAGCAATCAAGAACCGTCCCCTGTTGATATTGCAAATTCGGATACATTTGCAGCTACCGGGCCGCAGCCTACAACAAATAGCAATAGTGCTCAATATGGTTCATTCACCAAAGAGTACACAGACTTCAGAGAGCCACATTGCGAAATCGATGGTGTAACCGATTATTGCTATAAAGGTCGTGTCGATGATGAGCTTTTGTATCGACCGACATTGACGGATAAAGAGCATGTCCGACCCCATCCGTGCAGCTTGAGCCTTGGATATGGTGTTTATTGGGCGTACCCCACCACCAGCCGAACAGCACGACCCGGTACGATGAAACCGTGCCGTCAGAGTAAAACACAAATCATGCGGTTCACTGGACGATCACCAAAATCGACCATAGAATATTATCTCAGTGGACAACATAACCAATATCTTACTGCTCCGTACGGTACTCCGTTGGAGAAAAAGATCGATTCGTTTCTTGGACGATTGTATCGGGATTACGATACTCCAATCAGCGAAACTATCCATTACACCAACAGAACTGGTGAACCATCGCCCGATCAACGAACCCAATTGGCACTACAACGACACAGCCTTGAGGTTCAAAAAACCACATTGAACTTGCCAGGTTGTCGATTCCCACGCTTAAATGCTCTGGAAGCTGATTTCGAGCATCCAACATGGCGTGCTCGGCCATGGGATGATTTACACAGTACACATTGTGGTCCGAGATATGTCTGCGGAGACAAGGAACCACAGTTCCTGAACTTCTATAAGGTCACAGACACCAATAGTAATGAGACGTTGGTGTTCGACGATGTTCCATTTATCGTGCTCGGTAATGGATTAACTCCAGATATTAAAACTCTCGGAGATCATCAACTAGGAACCGGAGCGTTATTTGACGATAACGATGTGATCCACAAGATATACATGAAGGATGCCGACAACAAACCGGCAATCAAATTCGATCAAGTATGCCCATATGACGGAAATGTGGACGCCAACGGATTAATTCAAACAACTAATCCCATCTTCATGAGCCACAATCAGTGTGGTGACACTTCTGGCGTATACCAAGATTTCGCCGATGGGTATCCATGCGAAGCCGGATATCAAGCATACGAAGGTGATGATATCGGACGCTCTGGATTGTATGATGCTTTGTTCGAAGGGCTTGGTCTTGACGCAACGCCAATCGTAGGCACCGGTACAACTTACTTATTCACACTCGGATCTGGCATTCGAAATTCTCGTGATATCCGGCTCGATTGCGGCTGCTTGCTCGTTGATTGCGACTTTACTGGAGAACCAGACGCATTTGGGATTATTAATAATGCCAGAGAAGATGCCGTAACATTCAGTGACCTAGTCAAACAATCAATTTGTTCAGCTACTCCGTTTATAAACGAAGACGGTCAATATGATTGGGACTATGACCATCTCCGGGTATTGCCACGAATGGTGCTGGACGAAGAAATTGGAACATGTACGGTTCAGTTAGATGGTACTATACCAACACTTTTAGAACTACTTTAACAAGAAACTAACATGTTTAAAACAAATGACATTGAGAAACTACTATCAATCACTGATTGTTTCGAAAAGCCTACATTTTCAATATCAGGAGAGTTAAATGATAACATCGATAAATTGATTCTATCAGATCTGTGGCCAAATGAAGTACCACCTGCAATGATAGTGAAAAATGATAGACAGGTAGCTGTAAGAGCTAAATCAATAGCACATTCCCACAGCCTTCCTACCATGTGTGGTAAAAAGTTCCTTGATTTTGGCTGCGGTAATGGTAGTGTCGTCATTGAAGCTTTTAAAATGGGTTTATTAGCTTATGGCTACGACATGACAAAACAGTGGCCAGACGATATTGCAATTCAAGACGATATTACAATTCAAGACAATGCTGGTACCTTCAATGTCTCTACTGACATAGACTATATTATTACCAATGGTCCTTATGATATCATCAGTGTATATGATGTTGTTGATCATATTATGACACACGAAGAAGCTGTTAATGCTATGTCATCGATTAGAAAATGTTCGACACCAAACACTATTATTAAAGTTCGTTGTCATCCTTGGACTTCTAGGCATGGTGGTCATTTGTATGAAACTATCAATAAAGCTTATGCTCATATTTTATTATCAGAGGAAGAATACGAAAAACATACTACTGTTAAAGTAAGAAAAATCACAAGACCACTTGCTGAGTACGGTAAGATTTTTGAAAAAGCTGGGTTAGGTGTTATGCGTTGTGATAAATCTCAGATACCTATGGACAATATTTTCTTGTCTGAGCCGTTGATCAAAGCTTTTAATAAGAGGCTGTCTGGTGATGCTAGTTGGCAATCGCAGGTTCTACCAATGACCTTTATCGATTATACATTATCAACAAAACAATGCTAAGAAACGATACTACTGTAAATTTTTATATTAAAGATAATAATGTAGGAGATCAGCGATGTTCTCCTCTTCAATATTTTGACATACCAGCAATTGAATCACATTTTGATGACTTTAAATTATATTCTCCTAATACTAATATTATAATCGGCGGCGGAATGTTATTAAAACGAACAAGCGATACTAAAATCCTTGATTATTTTACAGCTATCAAAATTGGTTGGGGAGTAGGACATAAAACCAAAGAAAGTTATGCTCTCGAGCCTTTCGTAAAACAATTTGATCTTTTGGGTGTTCGTGATTATGGAATTGGACTTAGATATGTTCCATGCGTTTCATGTATGTCGCGACTATTTGATATTGAATATACTATTGTCAGAGATGTCGTTTATTACGAAAACAGTAGAAGCTGTCGCTTGTCTCGTAAACCATTAATGGGCAATACGAATTCTTTTGAAAATGTTATAGAATTTTTAGCTTCTGCGGAAACAATAGTTAGTAGTTCATATCATGGTGTATATTGGGGCAAGTTGCTTGGGCGGAAAGTAATAGCAATTCCATTTAATTATAAATTTAACCATTTCAAATATAAAATCCCTTTAGAAACAGAACTATCAGTAACTCCTTCTAAAATACAACATGCACCTAGATTTATTGGTTTTTTGGAAGAATGTCGAATATTAAATATAGAATTTGCTCAACACGTTACACGATTACTTAATTGAATATCTATTCAATAATTCAGAATAAACACCACCCAAAGCATGATTTTCTTTTGTCAAAAAATTGTAAAAATGCACTGAATATGCCCAATCTGGAATTTTCAATCTACTCACAAATAGTTCATTGGCTATACTAGGCGGAAAAGGTGTAAAGATCGGCAATTCAAATTTGTACTTTAATAAATTATGCTTATGGATTGCTCTTGTAAAGGCAACAATACCCCATATAGCAAAAGCTGGACATTTAGCTTCTTCAAAACCATCTGAATTTAGTCTATCGATAATATCAGCTAAAAATTTTGCATTTTTGGGTGCTTTAAAACAACCATTTGGAATATTTCCCTTACTTTCTGTAACAACATCTTTTAAAGCTCCCCTAGTTGGTGAGTCAATACTTGCAAAAACATATTCATCGTCGAATGCGTGATGTTTAACTGCCACTGAATCAAGATCTGCCCACCAACCACCATGTTCATAAATCAATTTAAATCTAAAATAATTAGCAAAAGTTTGCCATCTATGGCGTTCATTTAATTTTTTCCATTTTTCATAGATATGTCTTTTAACAATTGATGAAGCATCACATACTTCAACACCTGGTATAGTTTTTATCTTATCATATGACCATAGTCGATATCCATGGTTATTTGCAATATATGATGCCATACTAAGTCTACACATATCATTGATTTCGCCAACCCAAAACCCATTAAATATAGACATTTTTTAAACCTTGAACAAATTTAGCCATAACCAATTTAACATTACTATCTGCAAGTTCTTTTATCATTTTATTAAGTATCCTATCATTAACAAACTCGAAAGCTTGTGCGTCATACCAATATTTAGCATTTAAACCAAATTTTTCAACTATTTTTGGGTCTCTTTCATATAATTTTATATGTTGATCTGATCTAATCGGACCCAAATGAATTCCGTGATGGGTTGGGAATTTTTCGCTTAATTCAACGTCGCCAAATATTTTTCTTATAATATAATGCAGCAAGCTTTCTTGCCCCCATTGTGATTCACCTAAACTATTTATATAACAATATTTATTTTGCATAGTTGTTATGTCAATATCTTCATCACGAAGTTTATCAATTAACCAACCAGCTTCCTTATAATAATCATGAACTTTAATAAAATGCCACCCTGTTATTCGTGGTGGATAATCTTCATGATAATCTCTTTGATAATTTGCAAATGGCAAATTATGTCGCTTGCAAATTTCCAACCTCTGATCAACCATGGTCGGATTTTCTGTCATAATCAGGGTATCAACATCACATATAAATGCAACATCTAAATCTTTCAAACTATAATATGGTATCAACCAACGAATATAATATGGTTTATTAGTTTTATCACTTCTAACACCTATGTCAGCTAAATATCCTTCTTTGATACTAAATTTCGCCTTGCCGCGTAAATTTACAAGATTTCGCCTAACTGAATCAGTTAAAGTTTCACGTAAAAAGACGCGAACTTCATACTCCGGATATGATTTAGACACTGCATATATAAAAAATGGAATATAATCAACATACCAACCATGAACATATGTTACTATACCAACTTTCATAATTTTCCCTTCAGTTCTTTATAATGTATAATTATATAATTTGGATTGCCTATTTTGCTTTTAAATTTAGATATTACATCGGCAGTAAGCGGTAAATTTGGACCTGTTTCTGGACAACAGTTATAAACTGCTCCAGCATCAAAAATTGAACCAAATGATAATCCTGCTTCATGGATAGCACATAGCAAATCTTGATTTGTCCACCAATCTATTTCTAAATTTCTATCAACGCGATTCAATCTTTTTCTAATTTCTAAGTATGGACACCACGATGGTTCTATAGCTTCAGAAATCATAAATTTAAGAATACAATCAGAATCAGCTGTTTTTCTAATTCCCCACACACCAGCATTAACTGATGATTCACATTTATACTCCCTAGAAGTATAAAATAAATCAAATTCAGTTGCGAATACTTGAAAAGGGTCCCCTTGAAATTTTACATCAATATCACACGAAATTATACAATCACCAATTTTGGCTGGTAAATCACGAATTAATTCCATGCGATGAGTCATTCGTCTACCATCCCACGAATTACTCAGCAAAAAATGCTTTACTGGTAAATTAAATTCAGTTCGGCTATATAGCCAAATTTGGCTTTGAGAATTCGCATTTTTTATAAATGTATCGACACATTCTTTCAATTTACATTCATCAGGTCCATCATATATTAGCACTAATATATTCATTTAATTTTAGGAAATTTAAATGGAGGAATTTCTACATTCAAAAATTGACACAATAATGGCCACCCATGGCATACATCAAAAACTAATAGTTCACTGCTATTGTATTGTTTAGTAACATTTGTGTTATGTTCCATAAATAAGCGCAATCGTTCTTCATCAGTAACACAATCTGCACCATAAATCATGCTATGTATAATTTTATCGAATAATATACGATCATTGCTTAACAAACCACTTATAGATTTTAAATTTTCCAAATGTGATTTCACTGATCTCAACCATTCATTTGTCTTTCTAATTGTTAAAATAAATTTACTATTAGGATATTCATCGTATAACCTTTGATGAAAAGGAATAGTAACAATATCGGATAAGCCATCACACTTATCTATTATCGGCCATGGCGGACCATTTTTAATTTCGTCGCATGACATTTCATTAGTACTAGGACATGGATAATGTATCACATCATATCCAAGATGTTGCAATGCAGCATTAACACTTCTAGTGCCGGTTCTGTGAAATCCAATTACAAAAATTTTAGACATAATGTGGTCCAACAATACGACCGTCTAACAAAGCCTGTGATAAATTTTCAGGCGTTGCTAAGAATGATTTATATACATTTAGTAATTCACCATTTTTATAATTTCTATACCATCTTCTCCACTGTTTACCCATATATTCTGGTAGATCAGAATTTTCCAAAGCCACGCCGCCGGTTATAACTTTCATCTCAAATTGTTCATATGTTCTAACTGGATAATGATGAATTTTAACACCACAAACTGGCAAATGATCTACACCTTTAATCATATGATTTCCTTGTTTTATTTCTATATGATCATTTGATCTGTGAATGACTTTTCTTTTAGATTGCATCCCTTCTCCAAACCATGACGATTCAATTGGTTGTTCATAATATACCGATTTATTTATGTCAAATTCATAAATTGAGTATGGTAAATAATTATACCAAATCTCTGTGCTAACATAATCTATATCAAATTCGCCAAGATTTTCAAGACCATACCATAATTCATCAGCGTCGGAATGAAAAATCCACTTTGGATAATATTTAGCTGCCAATCTTGCCATACGAGTTACCCATATACTTTGATTATAATTCGTTCCATCTTCTTTAATTCTAATTAAAATGTACGGTTCAAATTCATCAATAATCGAAGACGTTTCTGGTACCGCATTATTTTCTGTTACGATAATAGCATCAACACCACTATTTAAATGATGTAATATGCTATGTCTTATTATATCAGAATCATTCTTAACTAAATAAGTGGCAATTATCATGTTAAATTGTAATCTCCATGGAACAGAATGCCCCAATGAATTTCGAAAACAACCATTATCATATCTTAAAGAGGTAATACGCAGAGATAGTACCGACAAAATGCTCCATGAATCGATGATATCTACATGCCAAATAGAATCAATATTTGCAACAATAGCTCTAATTAGAAGAGGTTATCAATATTTTGATAAATTCATGCATATTTTATCAGAAAATTTCACATATTTAAAAGAAAAAGCTTCTGAACGTGTATTAATATCGATCTTAGATACTCTTGCTGATCACGAAACACCACATTCACATGCTGCAATTGTAGCATTAACAATAATACGAGAATGGCAAATTACAGAATCAATTTACGGACAAGCTACAATACCAGATTATTCACATAGATTTATTTGGCCGACAACAATGTCAATAGCACCGCATTCACCAGACACAATTATTAATCATTACACAAGAGTACGAAAATCATTAAACGAGAGTAATCTCGTGTGGAGTATTTTCTATAAGATAATAACCAAAATAATTCAAATATCTGCTTGCCCATTATCTAAAATCGATATTATAGTTTCTAATTCTCGTGACAATCAGATATTAGATACTGTTCTCAAACTATTAAATCCCGAATGTAACTCTCAATGAATCTTTCTTATAAATTCCCAAACATTTTTAAAAAATTCTTCATCATATTCATGCGTTGTCCCATTAATCATATAATAATTATCGCTTCTAGTCTGAAATTTTCTCGATCCTGCACAATGATGGTAAAAAATGTCATAATATACTCCATACTTTAACGGGTGATAATTAACACGATTAGTTCGTAAAAGAGGGAAAAATGAACCAACGGCTCTAAGCTCATCAAATTCTGCACCAAGAAGATTTTTCTGTTTATCAACAACAAAATCAAGACAACCATCAGTACAGTACACAGCAGACGGATGATAAAAAGTATCCAAATTTTCAGTTCTAATTATACAAGAATTCCGGCCATCAAGAATCAATTCCCAATCTTTTCTAATTGGAAAACAATCGCAATCAAAAACCAACCAAGCCCTATAATCGCCAGACCTAGCATAATCAAGCAATTTTAATAAACCCTTATAATGTTGAATCTTTCCATCATCAGAAGACAAGGTAGAACCAACAATGGTACAACGATTAAAATCTGTGTGCTCAATATTATTAAGATATACCGCATGTTCAAAATTCACAGTGGTTTTATCTAATGCTTCTCTTTGTATACTCAACCATTTAGATGAATTCTCACCGAAA